>Ga0180215_1000200_pt1 | contig 86406 bp, 82 predicted proteins | sample eDN3rd37CBELigBY_FD_128871 | JGI IMG/M metagenome (GOLD analysis project Ga0180215, IMG submission 128871) | Enriched backyard soil microbial communities from Emeryville, California, USA - eDNA 3rd pass 37_C BE-Lig BY (version 2) (version 2) | ecosystem: Environmental > Terrestrial > Soil >...
CAACCGGGCGCCTGCGGGCGCGGGCCGGTACAGGACACGGCCCCTACCAAATTGGCGAACAGGCGCGGGCTGCTATCACTCCCGCTGCGACAGTTCCAGCAACTGATCCGCTAACTCTTCCAACTCCTCGCGGCCGCGCAGGACGGTCAGCCAGCGATCCGGGATTGCGCTGTATCCCCAGCGTGCGCCAGCCAATGCGCCAGCGACGGCGCCGGTCGTGTCGGCGTCATCGCCGAGATTGACGGCGGCGACGATAGCCTCTTCAAGCGTGTCGTGGTTCGTCACGGCCCAGAGCGATGACTGCAACGTCGCGAGGACGTAGCCACCGGCATCGAGAGTTTCGGCGGTGTGCGTCGAGACGGCGTCGAGCGATGCCCGCACGTCTGCGTTGTCGGTCGCGGCCCGGGCAGCGGCAACGGGATCTCTATCCGGGTCGGTCAGGAGCGCGGCAATTGCTGCATTGAGCGCTACGCATCCGGCGATGCAGAGCGGGTTCGCGTGGGTGATTCTTGATGAATCCGCCGAGTACCGCGCGTTCGCTTCCGGGTCGGTTCGGGCAAAGAGCGCGACCGGAGCGCAGCGCATCACCGAGCCATTCGAAGCGTCTCGCGGACGCATGGCGAGATGGGTCTGTTGCCCCGCTTCATCCCACGGAACCCCCGCCGCGAGCCGTGCAAGCGCGTCGCGAGTTGTGTTCCCGATGTCTGGCGGGTTAGAGCGGCACCATTCGACAAAGCGTTCGGCGATGTCGCCTGGATCGAACGTTTCACGTTCAGCCAGTGACCGGGCAATGCAAAGCGCCATCTGGGTGTCGTCAGTCACTTCACCGGCCGGCAGGTGCAACCATCCGCCTCCGACGATGTCGCGCAGTTGGCCGTACCGTTGGGCGATGGCTTCGCGAGACATGAACTCGACAGTCGCGCCGAGCGCATCCCCAGCCGCCGACGCGGCCAGCGCACCGCGATATCGGTCGCGCAATTCGTCCCGAACGCTCAATGATCCCTCCATGGCATCAGTCAGGCGATGCCCCGGCATCATCGCCCTGTTCGCTCAACATTCCGGCGAGAACGCGGCGCTTGCCGTTCTCCGAGATGAAGTAGACCGGATCGTCCGGATTGTACGCCCGCTTGGTCGTCTGCTCGAACCCTTTGTAGTGTTCGGTCTGATCCATCCCCATGCTGTGAACGCTGTCAACGAATCCGAATGCTTCCAGCAGGTCGAGTTCGTTGCGTAGCGCATTGACCTCGACGCCAAGTTCCGTCGACAGGTCGGAGAGGGTGACGAAGCCTGCTTCCTTGCCTTCGTCCATCGTCTGCCAGCCGGCCATCAGCCGGTTGAGGATGTCGCGGTGCAAGTCACTCAACGTATGAATCTCACTCGACATGGTCGTGCAATCCCTTCGTGAAACGAATCGACTGAACGTGACTTTGCACTCGACGCGCCACGGACGCGCACAGCCGGACGAGTGCGGGTATAGTGTCGCGGCAATACCGTCGAACACAGATGATCAGGGAGGGTGACGAGAGATGAAGGTCAACACGGCGCTCCAGAAGATGAAGTCCGGCAAGCCGGCCTATGGCTACTCACTTGGGATCGGCTCACCGCTGATCGCCGAAATGGTTTCGGCCAGCGGCATCGACTTCGTCTTCATCGACACACAGCACGGCTCGTGGGGTCCGGAATCAGTTTCGCTGGCACTGATGGCGGTCCACGCCGGTGGATCGGTGCCGATGGCGCGTGTGGCGCGCAACGACTACACGCTGATCGGCCGCCTGCTCGACGAGGGCGCAATGGGCATCATCGTTCCGATGGTCCACACAGCCGAGGACGCCAAGGCCGCTGCCGACGCCTGCCGCATCCCGCCGGCCGGCACCCGCTCGTGGGGCTGGGGCGCAGCCAGCCGCTATGGGGATAGCTACGCCGACAACATCAACGACCAGTTGTTCGTCGCCGTTCAGATCGAGAGCATCCAGGCCGTCGAGAACGCCGAGGCGATCATGTCGACGCCGGGTGTCGATGGCTGCTGGGTCGGCCCCGCTGACCTCGCCCTCTCGATGGGCATCCACCCGAGCAAGGCCGGAGAGGACGACCGCCACGCCCGCGCACTCGAGCGCGTCGTCGAGGCATGCCGCAACACTGGCAAGATCCCGGGCTTCGCGGCCTTTGCCCCCGACGACGCCGTTCGCCGCGCCGAGCAGGGCTTCATCTACCTGACCGCCGGCAGCGACACCGGATTCCTGATGGGCGGCGCCAACTCCGGCCTCAAGACGCTCGGGTTGGCTAAATAGCGGTTGCTTCTTGGCCACCGCTCCGTTTGTCATCCTGTGTGAAAGCGAAGGATCTCTCCTTTTCCAGCCAACCGGCGAGGCGAGATCCTTCGAACTCACGCCTCAGAGCGGCAACACGGGGCGAGTGTCGATGCTCATCGAGTCGATTCCACCACTGAGGGGTAGTAGTGAACGGCGAGAACGGGACGCAACGCCAAGCAGCGCAGTCGTTGATCGCAGACGTGCCGACACCCGCGATGCCCGCCTGGGCGCCGGACAGTTCGGCGGTCGCCTACCTGTGGGACGACGGCGCAGGCTGGGAGGTCTGGGTCGCGGGCGCCGCCGGACAGGGCGTGCGCCAGTTGACGACTGGTGCGATCCTCTCGGCGATTGACTGGACACCGGACGGCAGCGAGATTGTCTTCGTTCGCCGAGTCCAGGGCGGTAGCGCAATCGCGGCCGTCAACCTGGCAGGCGAAGTCCGCTCCCTGACAACCGGACCACGGGACCGATCGCCACAGGTCGCGCCGGACGGCGAGTCGGTGGCATTTCTGTCCGGGCGCGCTGGCGCGTTCGATGTCTGGAAGGTTCCGATTGCCGGGGGTGCAGCGACGCAGTTAACCGAGCGGACGAACCCGCTCGACGAGCCACGTTGGACCCCGCGCTGGTCACCGGATGGACGCTGGATCTCATACGTATCCTCACGCTCCGGCGAACGCAATAATGACGACCTCTGGATCGTCTCGGCGGACGGCCGCGAGAATCGCCAACTGACAACCGGACTGATCGTCGATACCGACCCAATCTGGTCTCCGGATGGTCAACGGCTCGCCATCGTCGCGAACGCGGAGATCGAGCACTGGTACGGCGATGACCTCGACCTCTGGATCGTCGAGATGAACGACGTTCGCCCGAAGCGCGTCACGGCCAACGGAGGCGTCACCCGCAAACTCGATGGTGGAGCGGTTGGATGGTCGCCAGATGGCCGCTTCGTCTACTGCCTCAACCACGCTCACGGCAACACCAACCTCGCGGCGGTTCGCGTGGACGATGGACTGATGACCCGGATTACGCATCACGACGGCGTCATCAGTGACTTCACGCTCGCACCAGCAGGCGATGCATTCGCCATCGTCATCGCGAGCCAGACGGCTCCGCCGGAGATTGCGATCCTCGCGGCCGAGGGTGGGCTTGCCGTGCCGTTGACGAGCGCTGCCAGTCGCTTGACAGCCGCGATCACTGCACCGATCCGAATGCCATTCCGGACCTACGATGGGATTTACTGCGACGCCTACCTCTACCTCCCGGCGGGTTTCAGTGGCGGACGACAGTATCCAGCACTCGTCCAGGTCCACGGTGGCGGCACGAACTCGTTTGGCAACGGCTGGCATCCGATCGAGCAGTTCCTGGCCCAACGCGGCTTCATCGTCTTCGCGATCGAGTATCGCGGGTCGAGCGGCTACGGACGCGATTTCGCCGGTCTCTCCTACGCCGATTGGGGCGGTGGGCAAACGATCGACGCCGTTGCTGCGGCAGCCTTCCTGAAGGCGAAGACGTACGTCGCAGGCGTCGGCATCTACGGCGGTTCGTATGGCGGCTACCTGTCGTTACACGCCATCGTGGCGTCGCCGGATGCGTTTGATGCAGCCGCCGATCTGTACGGCATCACCAACCGCTTCGATTACTTCGAGCGCAGTGACCGTGTCGGACGTGTCTTCGTCACGCGGGACTACGGCGGCCGAGGCCCCGCCGACGCGCCTGACCTCTACCTGATGGCCTCGACCCATCACCGGTTGGGTGAGATACGGACGCCGCTGCTCGTCCTGCACGGGAGCGAGGATACGCGCGTGCCGCCGGTACAGTCAGAGGCGGTCGTCGCCGAGTTGCAGAAGCACGGGATCGAACACGAGTACGTCGTCTATCCCGGCGAGGGGCATGGCTTTCGCAAGCGCGAGCACCGGATCGACGCCTACGAACGATTGGCCAACTGGTTCGAGCGACACCTCGCGACTGGTCCAGATGCCACAACCTGAGCGAATATGCCGGATCGATTATCCTTTTCAGTCAGAGTGGTTGCAGCAGTGAAAGGCAGGCTGTCGTCGTGAAACGCCGGCTGATGACATCGTCGCTGGTTGTCGCGTTCGCGATGATGCTGGCTGTACCCGTAATGGCCGAGCCGATTGCAACCAACTACTTCTACGCGACGTGGTCATGGACCGACAAGCCCGTTCTGGACAATGTCGTGAATCGCACCTGGATGTGGGGGCCAGAAGCCTTCAGCGACGCCTTCCAGGAACCGTACGTCGACGCTCCGAACGGCGCGAGACTCGTCCAGTATTACGACAAGTCACGCATGGAGATCACCAAGCCAGCCGACCCATATGGCCCGTGGTATGTGACCAACGGCCTGCTGGTAACGGAACTGATCACCGGGTCGCTGCAACTCGGTGACAACACGTTCGAACAACTCGTCCCGGCTGACAACAACGTAGTCGGCGACGTGGACCAGGCTCGCCCGATCACCTACGGACACCTGCAAGCCGTGCTGCAAGCGCCCGCGCTATCGCCCGGCGATCCGATCAACCAGCGCGCGGAAGTCACGTCCGACGGAAGTCTTCGGACATTCGCAGATACGGCGACTGGTTCACGGGGGGTCGACGCCGTTCATTATGTCGCGGAGACCAACCACACGATCGCTGCGCCGTTCTGGGAGTTCATGAACGCGACGGGGCCAACCTACGGCTACAGCCTGCCGTTCGATCAGGGCGACTTCACCAACGGGCCGCTGTTCGAGAGCCCGTACTACGCGACTGGTTTTCCAGTTACTGAGGCGTACTGGACCTACGCGCAGGTCGATGGAGACGTTCGGGATGTCCTGTTCCAGTGCTTCCAGCGCCGCTGCCTGACCTACACGCCCGAGAACCCGGAGGGATGGAAGGTCGAGGCTGGTAACGTCGGCCAGCACTACTACCGCTGGCGCTACGGCGATGAAACACCACCGGTCATCGGGACGCCAGACGTCGATATCATCGAACTCTGGCCGGGCGAGACCTTTGGGCGTCCCGGACCGGTCGAGGAATACATCACGATCCGCAACAATGAACCCGACAATGTTGAGTTCGGTAGCTGGTATCTCGTTGACCAGCACAACGACTTCTTCTACGTATTCGACAACATCTCGCTCGCGCCCGGTGAGACGCTGACGATCTACAGTTGCGGAGGCGGGAGCGGTCCCGGAACGATTGATGTCGGTTACTGCGATTCCTGGTGGGACTGGGGCGACTACGCCTTGTTATATGACCCGCAGGGATCACTCGTCTCGTACTGGTACATCTCGTCGCAGTGATCGAAGAGGAGTTCAGCAGGCGATGGAGCTCTACATCATTCGACACGGAGATGCGATCGACCGCGACGATCCGCGCGTGACTGGCGATGCGATGCGCTGGCTGACCGAACTCGGACGCGAGGAGGTTGGCGTCAGCGCCCGGCTGCTGCGCTCCCTCGGAGTCGTCCCCGACCTTGTCCTGACGAGTCCGATGGTTCGGGCGCGCCAGACCGCCGAGATCATCACCGAAACCATCGGTCCGTCCGGCGGCCCCGAGGTGAGCGAACACCTTGTCTACGGTGGATCACTGGCAGGTGTCATCTCGGACGTTGTCGCGCATGGTCGGCCGCAGCGGGTCGTCCTGGCCGGTCACATGCCGAGCGTCGGAGCGCTGGTAGGCTACCTCGCCTGGCAGCGACCGGAGAACGGCGTCCATTTTCGAACCGGCGAAATCTGCCGAATCGACCTGCCGAACGACGCGCCGCATCCCGGCTATGGTGATCTGCGCTGGCTGATCCCACCCAAGGTCGCCCGCCGGTTGCTGGGCGACGCGTGACGAGCGCTACCGAGACCGGCGTCGCGTCGAATGCCGACACTGCTGGTTCCCGCTACACCCTCTGGCTGTTGATCGGCGCGATCTTCGTCGTCTCAATTGACTCGCGGGTCATCACGCCGATCCTCCCCGCAATCGCCGACGACCTCTCGGTCAGCATCGGCAGCGTCGGCCTGATCGTCACGGCCTACCTGCTGCCCTACGGCCTCTTCCAACTCATCTACGGTCCGGTCGCCGACCGGATCGGGCACGTTCGGGTCATCTCACTGACGCTCGGTGCGTTCGCCTTCGGTGGGATCATTTGCGCACTCGCGCCGAACCTGCCGGCGCTGGTCGGCGCGCGCTTCTTCACCGGGATGGTCGCAGCGGCCGTTTTCCCGCTGACACTGGCCTACATCGGCGAGACGGTGGCCTACTCGGAGCGCCAGCACGCTATTGGCTACACCGTGATGGCCTCCTCGATCGGCCAGGTCATCTCCAGTGGCGCAGGTGGGTTCCTCGCGGCGTTGCTGTCGTGGCGGGCGATCTTCGCGCTCGACGGGGTGATTGCGCTGGCGATCACCGTTGCGATGCTGCGCAACCGAGCGATGCCTGCCAGGCCCGAAGGCCCCCGTCGGTCGTCGCGAGATGGTTTCGCGCTCGTCTTGCGCGACCGTCGCCACGGCCTGTTCTACGCGATGATCTTCGTCGAGGGTATCTTCACGCTCGGCGCATTCTCATTCCTTGGCGCGATGCTCCGTGATCGTGATGGGCTCTCATACACGGCGATCGGCCTGATCATCTCGCTCTTCGGCCTGACCGCGATCTTCGCCGGACGTGTGATCGGGCCTCTGGCGCGCCGGATCGGCGAGGCGCGAATGATCCTCTTCGGCGGCCTCGGCGCGGCGCTCTGTTATGGGATGACTACCCTCCAGCCAGCCGTCGTCTTCTTCCCGCTCGCGATGGCGTTGCTCGGCATCACCTGGATCTTCATGCACACCACACTCCAGACCCGCGCCACCGAGATCGCACCGGCGGCACGAGCGACCGGAATCTCGCTGTTTGCGTTCTCGCTCTTCCTCGGCAGCAGCGCCGGGGCGTTCATCGTCGCTCAGTCAATCGACCGCTTCGACTACGACGCGACGATGCTGGCGATGGGGTCGCTGACGCTCGCGTTCGCGCTCGTCGGCTCGGTTACCATCCCGCGCTGGTCGCAGCCGGACCGCGGGACGCTTGCCGAGGCAGCCGCACGTCGTTAGACTCCGACCGGCCACCATTGGCCAGATGAGGATTGGGAGAGGGGCTCCAGGGGATGGCACATCGAGACGTCTACCTCGAACAGATCGAGGCAATGTCCAAGTTGCTCGGCGACCAGATGGCCGAGATTGACGACACGTTGCTGCGTAAGCGACCGGGCAAATACCTGAACCCGCCGGGGTTCCTCTACTTCCACATCCTGCGCGTCTGGGACCTCGACATCAACATTCTGATCGGCGGCAACGACCCTGCCAACGACGCATGGCATCGGGGTGGCTACACCGAGTCGATGGGTTACAACCCGGACGGCAAGGGTGGCCGTGGTCTCGGCATCGGGTTCGGCTACACGGACGCCGAAGTGGATGAGGTTCCCTATCAACTCGAACCGCTCCAGCGGTATCACGCGCAACTCATCGAGGAGACGCGCATCTACCTGAACGACGCCAACGACGAAGAACTCAACAGGGAGATCGTCGCGATGGGCGGCCCAACGACCACCGGCGCACGCATCCAGCACGTCATCGCCCACAGCCTCAACCACATCGGCGAACTCCGTATGACCAAGAGCATGCTCGGCTTCCACGATCCAACGACACCACCGCGGGGCTGAGTGAGGTGATAGGTGTTAGGTGTTAGGCATTAGGAGTCAGGTAAGGGTTCCCTAATGCCTAGCACCTAACACCTAACACCTGAGCAAGGAGGACAACGGTGTCGTCTCCGGAAATCGTCCGCGAGGACTGGCGTGAAGCAAATCTGAAGTCGATCGAGGAGTTACGCGCGCGGCTCGTTCGGGTTGCGCTCGGTGGCGGACTGGCGTCGCAGGAGCGCTCGCGGAAGCGTGGCAAGTTGCCGGTCCGCGAACGGATCGATCGCGTGCTCGACCCGGCAACGCCGTTCCTTGAACTGTCGTCGCTCGCGGCCGAGGAGATGTACGACGGCGACGCTCCCGGCGCGGGGATCGTCACCGGGATTGGAATGGTCGAGGGACGGCAGATCGTCGTCGTCGCCAACGACCCGACCGTCAAGGGCGGGACCTACTTTCCGATCACGGTCAAGAAGCACCTGCGCGCGCAGGAGATCGCTTTTCAGAACCGTCTGCCCTGCCTTTATCTGGTCGACTCCGGCGGTGCGTTCCTGCCACTGCAATCAGAGGTGTTCCCCGATCGCGAGCACTTCGGTCGCATCTTCCGCAACCAGGCATTGCTCTCGGCGCACGGCATCCGGCAGGTCGCGGCTGTCCTCGGCAGTTGCACGGCAGGGGGGGCCTATGTCCCGGCGATGTCGGACGAGGCGATCATCGTCCGTGGAGCGGGGACAATCTTCCTCGGCGGGCCACCACTGGTAAAAGCGGCCACCGGCGAGGAGATCACGGCGGAAGAACTCGGCGGAGCCGACGTTCACGGACGAATCTCAGGCGTCGTCGACTACATCGCCAACGACGAGGAAGACGCACTGCGGCTTGCACGACAAGCGATGAGCGTTCCTGGCCGCTCGATGCCATCCCTGCCGTGGGATCGCATACCTGCTGTCGAACCAGTCGAAGATCCGGATGAGATTCTCGGACTGGTTCCGCCTGACCCACGAACACCGACAGACCCACGACCGCTACTGCGTCGCATCCTCGACGGCAGCCGGCTGGATGAGTTCAAACGCGACTATGCCGAAACGCTGATCTGTGGCTACGGTCGGTTGTTCGGGATTCCCGTCGGCGTCGTCGCCAACAACGGTGTACTGTTCGCCGACTCGGCTCGCAAAGGCGCTCATTTCATCATGCTCTGCGCCCAGCAGAAGATCCCACTGCTGTTTGTCCAGAACATCACGGGTTTCCTCGTCGGCCGCGAGGCCGAGCATGGCGGGATCGCCCGGGACGGTGCCAAGATGGTCGCTGCCGTCGCCGCCGCGCAGGTGCCGAAACTGACGCTGATCACCGGTGCATCCTACGGCGCGGGTAACTATGCGATGTGTGGCCGGGGCTACGACCCGCGCTTCCTGTTCATGTGGCCAACGGCCAGGATCGGCGTCATGGGCGGCGAACAGGCAGCCGGGGTGCTTGCGACGGTCGGCAGGTCGCGCGACGAACAGCGCACCGCGGAGCAGGACGCCGAACTGCGGGCCGAGACGCAGGCACGCTACGAGCGGGAGACGACGCCCTGGTTCGCGACCGCGCGACTCTGGGACGACGGCGTCATCGACCCACGCGACACCCGCACCGTCCTTGGCCTCGCGCTCGAATCGACGCTGAACGCCCCAATCGAGGATTCGCCAATCGGCGTGCTGAGAATGTGATATCGAGTTGAATGGAGACTGTGCTCAGCCGAACGCAGGCGATCGAGAAGGTCCGAATGCTGGACCTTCGAACCAGCACCGTTCAACGAAGCACGTTCTCCTTTCAACTCACCAAGGGAGATTCAATGTCCGATGAGATCCTGATCTACGAACGCCGGGGCGATGCAGTCTGGCTCACCATGAACCGGCCCGAGGTGCGCAACGCGCTGGCGGCCGGTCTTGTCCAGGCGATGCGGGATGGGCTGCGCCGGGCGGCGGCCGACGAGAACGCTCGCGCAATTGTCATCTCTGGCGCAGGGACCGTCTTCTGCGCCGGCGCGGATGTGAACGAGTACCGAAATGCGTTCGACCGTGATCGCGTGATCGAAGAAGGCGGGCGGCTCTACGACCTGCTGGATGACATCCAGAAATGCCCGAAGCCAGTAATCGCCCGTGTCCAGAAGGCCGCGTTCGGTGGGGCGATAGGTCTTGTCGCGGCGGCAGACCTGGTCGTCGCAGCTGAAGGCACGCGGTTTTCGCTCTCTGAGGCGCGGCTTGGCCTGGTCCCCGCTGTGATCGGCCCGAGCGTCCTGCAGGCCCTCGGTCCCCGGACCGCGAAGGCACTGATGCTGCTGGCAGAACCGTTCGATGCCGAGGAGGCTCGCGAGTGCGGTCTGATCCAGCGCGTCGTCAATGAGAACGAACTCGACGCCGCCGTCGAGGACTGGCTGCGGATGATTCGTGCCAACGCGCCGGGGGCACTGCGCGACGCCAAGTCGCTGGTGAGTGGGCTGACGACGAGTGTGCTGACGCACCGCGAGGAACGCGACCGCGTCGTGTCGCTGGCGGCCAACCGCCGGGCCGACCCGGAAGGCCAGGAGGGATTGAACGCCTTCCTCGAAAAGCGTCGCCCGTCGTGGAACCCGGAGGGATAATGCCACTCCGTCCCATCCTCGCGATTGCCAACCGGGGCGAAATCGCGATCCGGATCGCAAAGACCGCCAGCCGATTAGGCTGGGAGCCGGTTCTACTGATCGGTGATCCGGACATCGGTGGCTATGCGTCCCGCGTCGTTGGTCGCTACCAGCGCGTTGGTCCGGCAGGTTCAGAACTCCAGCCAGACCTGGTTGTCGCGGCGGCGAGAGCAGCAGGTGCGAGCGCGCTACATCCGGGCTACGGCTTCCTCAGCGAGCGTGCCGATCTCTCACTCGCGTGCCAGCAGGCCGCGATCACGTTCGTCGGACCATCGCCCGAGACGCTGGCGATATGCGGCGACAAGATCGAGACACGCCACGCCGCCGAGCGCGCTGGCGTCCCGACGCTCCCGGCCAGCGAACCACTGACACTACAGGACGAATCTGCATGGTCGACCGCAGCCGCACAGGTGGGGTATCCGCTGATCGCAAAGGTCTCGGCTGGCGGGGGAGGACGTGGTTTGCGGGTTGCCGAAACCGCCGATGGGATCGACGCCGCCATCCGTTCCGCGCTGCGTGAGGCGGGCGCGTCAGCAGCTGGTACGACGCTCTACCTCGAACGATTCCTCACCGGAGCGCGCCACGTTGAAGTCCAGGTCGCCGGGGACGGCTCAGACGCCGTCGCTCTCGGCGATCGCGACTGCTCGATCCAGCGGCGTCACCAGAAGGTGATCGAGGAAGCCCCCGCCTTTGGACTCTCCGAGGAACTGCGAGCGGACCTGCATCGCTATGCCGTCGCGATGGCCCGCGAGGTCAGGTTGCTCGGTGTCGGGACGGTCGAGTTCCTGATGTCGGGCGCAGGCGAACTGTTCTTCATCGAGATCAACCCTCGCCTGCAGGTCGAGCACACGGTCACCGAGGAAGTCACTGGCCTGGATCTGGTCGAGGTGCAACTCACGCTCGCAACCGGAGGAACGCTGCCTGAGCCGGTCGAGCCGACTGGACATGCGATCCAGGCACGCCTCTACGCCGAAGACCCGCTGCACGACTTCGCGCCATCCCCGGGCGAGATCCGTCTGCTCGACTGGCCGGTGTTGCCGGGTCTCCGGATCGATGCTGGCTACGAGTCGGGCGACATCGTTCCGAGTTTCTATGACGCGATGATCGGCAAACTCATTGTCCATGCTGCCGATCGTGACGGGGCAATCGACCTTCTCGCAGACGCCTGCGACGATCTGCTGATCGGCGGGATCGCGACGAATCGCGCCTGGATTCGTTCACTGATGGGGATGGATGACTTCCGTGAGGCACGGCATACCCTCGCGACAGCGGAGCAGGTTAGTGTCGCACGGGAGCCGTCGTCGTCGCTTGCGGCACTCGCGTCCGCGATCCTGCCGGACAATGGCGACTCGGCCTGGGCGTCGTCCGGCCCGTTCCGAATCGTCGCCCCCGCTTCTGTCGCGATCCACGACGCGAACGGAGGCTGGAGCGGGCGAGTCGAGTACACACGCGGGGAGGCAGGCTGGCAGACCGTTGTTGACGGCACGAGCATCGAGACAGACGCTCCCGCCGTCGTGATCGACACGGACGACGGATTCGAGGTCAACGACGCAACCGGACGCTGGCTGATGCAACTCGGCCCACGCTCCCGCGCGGAGGTCGCCGAAGAACAGACCGACGGAGCGTTACGAGCACCGATGCCTGGGACGGTCGTCGCCGTTAATGTCACTACCGGGCAGGCGGTCCAGCAGGGCGATGTTCTCGCGCTGATGACAGCGATGAAGATGGAGATGGCGCTGGCTGCGCCATTTGACGGCGTCGTGGCGAGCGTCGGTTGTGCCGTCGGAGATCTGGTTGGATCGCGGCACGTGCTGGTGACGGTCGTGCCAGGCAACGAGAGCGAGGCGAGGAATGGGTGATGCAGCCGTCCGGCGCGTGACGATCTACGAGGTCGGACCACGCGATGGACTCCAGAACGAAGCGACACCCATTCCAACCGAGGCCAAGATCCGCTTCGTCAACGCGCTGGCGGACGCGGGGCTGACCTGGATCGAAACCACCTCGTTCGTTAATCCAAAGGCTGTGCCACAACTCGCCGACGCGACAGAGGTGATGCAGCAGATCGGACGGCGCGTCGGCGTGCGCTACCCCGTCCTGGTCCCAAACGAGCGCGGGATGGAGCGGGCAATCGAGGCCAGCGTCGACGCGATTGCGCTCTTCGCTGCAGCGTCTGAGGAGTTCTCGCAGGCAAACATTCGTGCGTCGATCGACGAGTCGTTCGAACGGTTCGCTCCGGTCGTCGCGATGGCGAGGGAGCATTCAATCTGGGTGCGAGGCTACGTCTCGACCGCGTTCCACTGTCCGTATTCCGGTCCGGTGTCGCCCGAGGCAGCGGTCGTCGTTGCCGAACGGCTCTTCGCGCTCGGCTGTGACGAGGTCGCGATCGCCGACACGATCGGGCGGGCCACACCTGACGACACCAGCCGTCTGCTGGACGTCGCGCTTCCGCGGTTGCCGGTTTCGCAGGTCGCCTTTCACCTGCACGACACGGCTGGTCTGGCGCTGGAGAACATCAGGCTGGCGCTCGACGCCGGGATCACAATCTTCGATGGCGCGGCTGGTGGACTCGGCGGTTGCCCGTTCGCGCCCGGCGCGCCTGGCAACCTGGCAACAGAAGCGCTGGTTCGGATGCTGGATCAGATGGGAATCGAGACTGGCGTCGATGCTGATGCCGTCGCGGCAGCAGGGCAAGCGATGCGAGCGCTGCTCTAGCGGCCGCTCTGGTTCGAACGCATTTCCGCCGCAGCCGTGACGATCGTGCGGAGTGCATCCCGGTCAATCGGCTTTTCGAGCAGCGCGAATGCAGTCGAAAGGCCGGGGTTGGACTCGTCGGCAAGGATCGAGATCACGATGACCGGGATGTCCCTGGTCGCATCGTCCGTCTTCAACTGACGAAGCAGATCCAGCCCATCGATATCTGGCAAGCGCAGGTCGAGCGTGATCACATCGGGGTGCGAAGAGCGAGCGTATCGCAATGCATCACGACCGGAGGACGTCACCAGAAAGTCGTACCGCGCAACCGTCAGGACACGCGCGATGAGATGCGCGTTATCAGCATCATCCTCAACGATGAGCACGAGCGGACGCGTGCGCGCTGAGGCAGGATCGGTTTCGGAGTCGTCAGGTGTTGGTGCCGTCATCGTCGTGCCTCTGTGTTGAACATACCGATCCATGCGTTGCGACATTACGAAGCAAGCGTAGTTCAGTGAGAGGTCTGAATGGGAGCGTTCACGGCAGGTTGTGACGCTTCTGTGACGCGCTGAAGGCAGTCTCTATCGCTGGGACATCACGAGGCTATCCACACGAATCCACGGAATGCAATGGTAGGATGATGCACGACAGGTTGGAGAACTGAGGAGGAGTGATGTCGGCAACGGTGGAGAAAGCGCTCCATGTCGTCCCGGTCCGCTATGGCGGTAGTATGCCGAACACACCGGACAAGGAAGTAGTCGACCGGTACGCGGAGGCAGTTGACTACGGCATCTTTGGCGCTCCGGCCTCGGTCAGCGAACCACAGTTCCCGGAAGATCAGCGCGATGAGGAACCGACCATCAATCTCGGGTTGATTGGCGGCGAAATCGCGAAGGCGGTTGCGGAAGGCCGCAGCGCTGGGCAGCCAGTTCTCGTCGTCGGCGGCAACTGCGCGATCACGCCCGGTGTCGTTGGTGGCCTCCAGCAGGTCCATGGGCCAGCCGCCCGGATCGGCCTCGTCTGGTTCGATGCCCACGGCGACTTCAACACACCGCGCACGACACTATCCGGGATGCTCGGCGGTATGCCGGTCGCTGTCACGGCCGGACTGGCATGGCCGCGCTGGCGTGAACTGTCGCTCCAACCGGCACCGCTACCGACCGACCGGATCGTGATGGTCGATGTCCGTAATCTCGACCCCGCCGAGGAAACGCTGATCCGCGCAACCGATGTTGTGATCGCAGCGCCTGCGGCAGGGTTCCCTGGCGAAGACCTCCAGCAGGCGATTGCCGATCTGGCCGCCCGTTGCGACATGATCTATCTCCACATCGACTCCGATATCCTCGACGAGCGGTTCGTACCGAATCACGGCACCAAAGAGCCGAACGGCCCGGATATGGATCAGGTGCTGTCGGCGATCGATGCCGTCATGGCGACCGGCAAAGTTGTCGTCTACGCCCTTGTCTCGGTCTGGCCGACCGGCGAAGGTGGCGAGACAGCAGTTGCCTCCGGTATTGAAATGCTGCGGGGCGGCCTGGAATCCTGGAAGCGACACGGGTTCGCGGAGGTTCCGGCTGGTGCATAACGTCGCCCGTCACCACGATCCAACGAGGGTAGGTCATTGACTGCGGGCGGAAACGCGATCGTCACGACCTCGGCGCTGACCAAGCAGTACGGTTCGGTCCGTGCACTGGACAGCGTCGACCTTTCGATCCCACGCGCGTCGGCGATTGGCCTGCTCGGGGCGAACGGCGCCGGCAAATCGACGCTGATCAAACTCCTGCTGGGGTTGATCTCTCCAACCTCCGGCGAAGCAACAATGCTCGGCATGGACATCCGCACCGAGGTCATTCGCATCCGCGAGCGGGTCGGCTATATGCCGGAGTCCGACTGCCTGCCGTACGACGTCACCGCCGCAGATTTCGTCGGCCACATGGCCGAGATGAGCGGCCTGCCGGGGCGAGCCGCCCGCCAGCGCGCCAACGATGTGCTCTACCAGGTCGGAGTCGACGAGGAGCGCTACCGGCTCATCCGCGGCTTCTCGACCGGTATGAAGCAGCGCGTCAAACTCGCCCAGGCGATTGTCCACGACCCGGAACTCGTGTTCTTCGACGAGCCGACGAATGGGATGGATCCGCAAGGTCGCGAAGACATGCTCAACCTGATCAATCGAATCCACCGGCAGATCGGGATGACGATCGTCGTCTCGTCCCACCTGCTGGAAGATATCGAGCGCGTCTGCGACTACGTCGTGATGGTCGATCGCGGCAAACTGGTCGTCAACGGTCGGATCGACGACCTGATGCGCGGTGGTGGTGACGTCATCGTCCGGATCGATGGCGACCCGCAGGCACTGGTGGACCGGTTGGCGGCCCGCCGGCTCTCGGCCCGGCTGAGCGGCCCGGAAGTTATCGTGACAGCGCCTACGGGCGGCGTTGATGACGCTGTCTACGACGCAATTCGCGATGCCGTTGTCGAACTCGACGCACCGCTGCGACTGCTGCGTGGCCGCGAGCGGTCACTGGAAGATGTCTACATTCAGACTGTCGGTGGCGTCGACGCTGAGGAGGCTGTGGCTGCCAATGGCGAGTAATCAGCCGCCGGTCACGACACCGGCCCAGCCATACGGCGAGATATACGACCTCGGCTACAAGCACTATGAGGGCAAACGTCTCGGACGCACGCACGCCATCAAAGCACTGATCATCTATTCGATGAAGCGCGGCCTGGGCATCAAGAAGAAGTGGACCGCGAAACTCATCCCAATCGGGCTCTATGTCACCGCGTTTGTGCCGGCTTTCATCGTCGCCGGAATCAAGGCGTTCGTGCCGACCGATGACTTCGTCTACTCGTATCACGACCTCAACGACTTCATCTCACTGACGTTGCTGATCTACGCGGCAGCGCTCGGCCCGGAGATGCTTTCCGACGACCGGCGCGAGAACGTCCTCAGCCTCTACTTTTCCAGATCGCTGACACGACTCGATTACCTGCTGGCGAAAGTCGCGGCAATGGGGATTCTGCTTGGCACGATCGCATTCGGCCCGCCGCTCCTGCTGTTCCTCGCCAATGTCCTGCTGGCTGATAACCCGATAAGCTACTTCTTCAATCACGTTGAAGACATCGGACGAATCCTCGCCTATGGCGTGCTGGTGTCGGCATACCTTGGCTCGATATCGCTCGCGATTGCCGCCTTTACCAACCGCAAAGGTGTCGCCGGAGCGATCTTCATTGGCGGCCTGCTGATGGTGACCGGCATCGCCAACGCGCTGTTCGATGCACTCGACGCCGCAGTTGGCGATTACATCATCCTGTTTGACCCCTTCGACCTCATCATCGCGCTGAGCGCCTGGGTGTGGGGTGAACCGACCAACATGCGGATCGCCGACCTGCCTGGCTACTGGTACGGCTTCGCCGTCCTCGTGACGATCGCGTTGGCAGGAACGCTGATGTATCGCCGGTACCTCGCCGATGATTGACCTGGCTGTGGGAAGGAGTTGCCAGTGACCGTCCCGGCCATGCCGTCGCCGCCGATGACTGGTGAGGTGCGCCCACCGGCCTCGGTCGCACCGCCGATCACGGAAAACGCGACGATTGTCGTCGAGAGACTTTCCAAGTGGTACGGCGATGTCGTCGCCGTCTCGGATGTCACCTTTGGGATCGATCCGGGCGTGACCGCTCTGCTCGGGCCGAATGGCGCCGGGAAGTCGACGACACTGGAGATGCTGACCGGTCTGCTTGCGCCGTCTGCTGGAACGATCCGGCTGCTCGGCAAACCGGCTCGTGGCGATGTCTCGCTGTATCGCGATGTCGGTCTCGTGCCGGAGCAGGAGACGCTCTACCCGTTCCTGACCTGCCGCGAGTTCGTCCGGCTCAACGCCGTCCTGCAGAAACTCTCTGATCCAGATGCTGCGACCGAGCGCGCACTCGACATCGTTGAAATGCTCCCGGATGCAGACCGCGAATTGCGAGGCTTCTCGAAGGGCATGCGCCAGCGCACCAAAGTCGCCGCCGCCCTCGTCCACGACCCGAGCATCCTGCTAATGGACGAGCCACTCAACGGAACCGATCCGCTCCAGCGCGCGCGGCTGATTGACCTGATCATCCGGCTCGGGAAGCAGGGCAAGACGGTCGTCGTTTCGTCGCACATCCTGCACGAGGTCGAGCGCTTTGCCGACCGGATTCTCGTCATCAATCGCGGCAAACTGGCAGCGGCCGGTGATTACCACGCGATTCGAGACAAGATCGATGAACACGCCCGGGCCGTTCGAATTCGTTGCAGCGACCCACGCCGGCTGGCCAGTGAATTGATCCGGGACAATGCAATCGTTTCGATGCGTTTCGAGCCAACCCTGGATGGCACGCTGCCATCGTTGGTGATCGAGACCGGCGACGTCCGATCGTTCTACCGAATAGCTCCTGCTGCCGCCCGTGCGCTGGATGTCCATCTCTATGAGGTCTCGGCGCTGGATGATTCGCTGGCGAGTGTTTTCGCCTATGTCGTGGGGCGCTGACGATGGCGAGTGCACGTTCGATGATGGACCCGGTACCGATTCTCGGCCTGACCATTCGACAGTTCATTGGTGGCAAAGCGATTCGGGTCGTCTTCCTGTTCTCGCTCGTTCCGGCAATCTTCGCGTTGATCTACCTGATTGACGCCGGTACATCGACGCCACGTGAGTTCATTGCCGGGATCTTTCAGGAACTGGTTGCGCCGACACTCCTCCCGATCGTGACGCTGATCCTGGCGACCAACGCACTCGGCAACGAGGTCGAGGACAGGACGATGGTGTACCTCGTCCTGAAACCGATCAGCCGCGCCAGAATCGTCCTGGAGAAGTTTGCGGCAGTCGTACTGACCGCAACGCTGATCCTCTGGGAGAGCATGTTGCTGACGTATCTTCTTGCGATGCGGGGCGACGCTGGAAACAACATCGAGCAATTACTCGCGATCTTTGCCGCGCAGTTTGTTGGTGTCCTCGGCTATGGCGCGCTGTTCATGGCTATCAGCCTGATCGTGCCGCGAGCCTTGCTGGCCGGATTGATCTACTCGCTGCTCTGGGAGAGTCTGTTTGGTCGATTCATCCCTGGCATCAGGCTCGTCAGCGTGCGCCACTACGTCCAGTCGATCTACGTCCGCCTTCTCGACAGACCGGCCGTTTCGCTCGACGAAGCAATGAACCTGTTTCCGGCCCTGATCGTCATCGCCTGCCTCGTCGGCGCAACCCTCGCCATCGCGACCTGGCGGTTACGGACGATGAATCTGGAGTAGGGATTCGGTGGTGTTGAAACCAGCGATCCTCACGAAGGATGCTCGACCTTCAAGGCCTCCGAATCCCGTGTCCCAGGTCCCGAACCCTTACCTGAGCGACTCCACGGTCTGCATCAAGCCATCGCGCAACGAGACTTCTGGTTTCCAGCCGAGTTGTGAGGCTGCCTTCTCGATGTTGAGGAAGATGCGGAACGTCTCGCCAGCCTTGGCGGGACCGTAGATCGCGTCTGCCGATGCGCCAGTCGCTTCCTTGATGAGACCGTAAATCTCGTTGACCGTCGTACCCTCACCGGAGCCGATGTTGAACGCCTCGTTGTCGCCTGCTTCCAGCGCTCGGACGTTGGCGTGCACAACATCGCCAACGTAGACGAAGTCGCGCTCCTGGTCGCCGCTGCCGTTGATCGTCACCGGCTGACCCGCCAGCATCTGCGCCGTGAAGATCGCGATTACACCCGCTTCGCCGAATGGATCCTGACGTGGGCCGTAGACGTTGCCGTAGCGCAGCACGGTATAGGTCAGCCCGTGCAGGCGATGGTAGATGTCCAGATAGTGTTCCGGTGCGTGCTTCGATGCGCCGTACGGGGAGTCGGGCATGATCTGGTGGTCCTCCGGGCAAGGCAGGACGGTCGGCTCCCCGTAAATCGCGCCGCCGCTGGAGATGTAGATCAACTTGCCGGTCCCGGCCTGACGAGCGGCTTCGATGATGTTCAACGAACCAAGGATGTTGCGACGACAGTCGTCCATCGGGTCGCCGACCGAATGCCGGACACTCGTCTGAGCCGCGTGATGGTTGATGACGTCAGGTCGCTCGCGGTTGACCAGATCGATGAATGCCGGGGAAGCGATGTCGAGTTCGTGCAACGTCGCGGCCGGGTTGACGTTCGCGCTCTTGCCGGTCGAGAGGTCATCGACCACGATCACCTCGTGGCCTTCGGCGACATACGCGTCAACCACGTTCGAGCCGATGAATCCGGCTCCGCCGGTCACGAGTATCTTCATCACTCCTCCTTCAACCGATATTTCTGCAGGACACCGCGACTGATTCAGGTTCGCAATTCCTGCCTTCAACGGCACGGACTGCGTTGTCGCAACGAATCTTTGCCGCCGCGCCACCTCCGATTATGCCGGATGGGTCTGCAATTCTCGCTGGGCCATCAGTCACGAAACACGCCAAACGGGCCAGAAGGCCAGTTCCGCGATATGCTCAAGCGGTGTATACTCAACGAATGAATACTCTGGCTGCAAATCCGCTGACCGACCAGTTCAATCGCCCACTGCGCGACCTGCGCATCTCGGTGACGGACCGCTGCAACTTCCGCTGCGTCTACTGCATGCCGAAGGAGATCTTTGGCGCCGGGTATCCATTCCTCTCGCGCGAGGAGACATTGTCGTTCGAGGAGATCGCCCGACTCGGTCGCATCTTTGTCGAGCATGGCGTCCGCAAGTTCCGGCTGACCGGTGGTGAACCACTGGTGCGGCGCAACCTCGAAGATCTCATTCGCATGCTGGTCGAGATCGAGGGCCTTGAAGACATCGCGCTGACGACTAACGGGTCGTTGCTGAGCCGCAAGAAGGCTCAGGCACTCAAGGACGCGGGTCTGAAGCGCATCTCGATCAGCCTCGATTCGCTCGACAACGACGTGTTCACGTCGATGAACGATGTCGGCTTCCCGGTCGAGAAGGTCCTGCAGGCGATCGACAACGCGCTCGAAGTCGGACTTGAACCGGTCAAGATCGACATGGTCGTCAAGCGCGGTGTCAACGAGAACAGCATCGTGTCGATGGCTGAGCGATTCCGCGGCACCGGAGTGATCCTGCGCTTCATCGAGTTCATGGATGTCGGCTCGACCAACGGCTGGCGCATGGAAGATGTCGTCCCGGCACGGGAGATCATTGACACGGTCAACGCCGTCTGGCCGGTCGTGCCAATCGATCCGAACTACCCTGGTGAAGTCGCCAACCGCTGGCAGTACCTCGACGGTCAGGGCGAGATTGGTGTCATCGCGTCGGTGACGATGCCGTTCTGCGGTGATTGCAACCGTGCCCGCCTCTCCTCGGACGGACAACTCTATACCTGCCTGTTCGGAATCAAGGGACACGACTTCCGCGCGTTGCTTCGTTCCGGCGCGTCGGACGAAGAGATCAGCGGCCTCCTTCGTCAGGTCTGGACCAACCGGGTTGACCGCTACTCGGAGATTCGCTCCGAGAACACCATCAGCCTCAAGAAGATCGAAATGTCCCGCATCGGCGGCTGATCCAGTTCGCCATCGTCCCGCGCTTCCGGTCGTAGCCAGAGATGGACGCAGTTCAGGATGGCAGACAGTTCGCTGACGCAGGTAACGCTGGATCTGGCGCGACAACTCGCGACGCTACCCGACGATGCCCTCACCCGTGACTGGCCTGCCGTTTCTGTTCCGGGTGGATTCTGGTACGGCTACGACGATAACCTGCGTGAGGTGATCTTCAACGTCTACGTTGAGTTGCGCAGCCTCGCCACTGAGATCACCTCTCAGAGACAGCCCGCGACCGCTGCCCAGATTGCGCTGGCCCAGCATCAGATCGCCTATCGTGATCTAACGGGCGCTCTTGCTGGCGTCCGCGAAGACGAGTTCGACCGCGCGCCGGACGAGAACGAATGGCCGTTGCGGACCGTTCTCTACCATATCGGGCTGACCGAGCGCGGATTTCACGCGCTGATCCACTGGGCGGTCCAGCGGCAACGTGAGGGCAATCAACTGCCGATCACGATGCCGGATGAGTATCGCGATGAGGTCAGCGCGCGCATCGTCGAGGACGGCACGCTCGAAGAGGTGCTGAGCCGTTTCGACACGCTACACACGTCCGTCGTCAACGATTTCGCCGGATTGACCGACGCGGAACTCGATTCCCCGAACGTCTGGTGGGAGGGATACGCGATTCCGGTCCGTTTCCGACTCCATCGCTTTGACGCACATCTTCGCGAGCACACCATCCAGGTCGACAAGACGCTGGTCGGAATCAACCATCTCCCAACCGAGCCTGAGCGACTGGCACGGCTACTCCACGGCGCACTCGGTCAGGTCGAAGGCGCACTTATTGGTGCGGGGGATATTGTCGTCGAACGTCGGCGGTCGATAGCCAATCGGTTGAGTGCGATTCTTTCGAACGTTTCCTTGATCTAACTCTCCAGAACTGGTCCCGCTGCTTCGCGTATCCGGTAGCGCGTTACCGTAGGTACGGTACGCCTACCATGATTCAAGCATCATATGTCCCTGCTCACAGATTCGCTACCGCAACGATTCCCGACACAGGCATGCAACTTGCGCCTGTGGGTCGCAGATCGGCGTGGGTGCCGCGAGCCGGAACGGCCGCGTCGAGGTCATGAAACTCCATCCGTATTGGCGAATCGAAAGGACCGAGTAGATGGTGTCACAAGGCACAGGATCCTCGTACAGCAGTGACGATCAGACCGGAGCGATGGGCGACAGCAAGGCCGAGCAGGCCAGGGAAGCCGTCGATCAGGTCAAGGAGCAGGCTGCTCAGGTGACTGATCAGGTCAAGGAACAGGCCAGCAAGTTCACCGACAAGGCCAAGGAACAGGCATCGACCCGCGCGGGCGACCAGAAGGACAAGGCTGCCCAGGGCATCGTTGGCTTCGCCGACGCGCTCAACCAGCTCAGCGGTAGCATGCGCGAAGAGAACCCGGCTGTTGCCAACTTCGCTGAGACAGCGGCGTCGCGGCTCGAAGACTTTGCCAGTTCGCTCAACAACAAGGACATCAACCAGCTCGTGAGCGATGTCGAGCAGATGGCGCGCAAGCAACCGGCGCTGTTCGTCGGTGGCGCGTTCGTCGCGGGCGTCCTCGCTGCTCGCTTCCTCAAGAGTTCGAGCGGCATGAGCACCGGCAGTTCAGGTGGCGGCTCGGGCTATTACGGCAGCCAGGGACGTGGCTACGGCGACTACGACACGCGCGGCTTCTCGTCACCGTATAGCTCGCAGTATGGCCGCCCGACTGGCTCGACCTATGGCTCCACATACGGGTCATCGGGCTACGGGACGACGCGGGGATCGCAGTCCTACTACCAGAACGATCCGACGTCGCGCGGCATGACGACAGGGACGACCGGGACGACCGGCGGGCAGGATACGCCGGGCGCCTATCGCACCGGCTCCGGCGACACCGACGCGTCCGGCACCGGCATCGGCACAACCGGCAGCACGACCAGCCGCGAGACCTATTCGCCGCAGACGTCTCGCGACGCATCCAGCACTACGAACTCGACCACGACCGACCGAAAACGGGGAACGGGCGGCACCACGTCCAGCCAGACCTAGAGAGGCACTGAGGGGACACCATGCAACAAAGCAGGGACGACCGCTCGCTGGGCGAATTGTTCTCCGAACTCTCGCGTCAGACGAGCACATTGATCCGCCAGGAGGTTGCCCTCGCCAAAGCGGAGATGAAGCAGAAGGGCACCGAGGTCGGCAAAGATGTCGGGATGATGGCGGCCGGCGGGGCGCTCGCTTATGCCGGACTCCTCGCACTGATCGCGACGCTCATCATCATCCTGGCCGAGTTCATCCCCTGGTGGCTCTCGGCTCTGATCGTCAGCATCGTCGTGCTCGCCGTCGGTGGCCTGCTGATCCAGCGCGGAATGAGTGCGCTCAAGGAGACCAGTATGGCACCAGAGCAGACGATTGAAACGCTGAAGGAGGATAAAGAATGGGCCAAGAGACAACTCGGCTAGAAGACGATCAAAACCGAATGAATGCCACGGCCGGCGACGGGACGACCAGTGACGATCCGGACGAGATCGAACACGAAATCGAGCAGACCCGCGCCGAAATGAGCGAAACCATCGACGCGATCCAGGAGCGGCTCGATCCCGAAAAACTGAAGGCTCAGGCCAAGGAAGCCGCTCACGACGCGACGATCGGCCGCGTCGTCAACGCCAAGGATCAGGCCGTTGAGAAGGTGCAGGAATTCGCGCACCAGGCGACCGAAAAGGTGCGGGACATGACCGGAAGCAACGGCGACGACGCATCCGGCAGCACGACCTCCAGCGGTTTTACGACAACCGCGATGGATACCGGAAATCAATTCGTCGAAACAATCAAAGCCAACCCTATTCCGGCGGCAATCGCCGGCGCTGGACTCGGCTGGTTCATGACCAGTCGTTCGGATCACCATGAAGAAAGAGGACGGAGCACCTATATGCGCAACTCCCCGTCGGCTCGCGGTTATCGCGGCCAGCAGATGGACTATCGAACTGGCTACACCAACTGGGATCGCAATCAGCCAGAGCCGGGCCACCTGCGTCGCTACGAAGAAGACTCGTTCATGAGCCAGGTCTCGAGCACGGGCGGCGACGTCGTCGGAATGATCCAGCGCAACCCGATTCCGGCAGCGCTGGCAGGTGTCGGGCTCGGCTGGTTCCTGATGCGCCGGAACAGCGGTGGCGACGATCGCGGCGATCAGCCGTATTACTACCGGCCCAGCCAGCACACGACATTCACTGGTGGGTACGACTATCGCGGTAGCCAGAGTTATCCGCAGGGCTACGACACACGCGGGTATAGCTACCAGGGTTCAACCAGTCAGGGCAACTGGCAGGAGGGCTCCGACGACGATGGTGGCCGGATGAGCCAGATGGCTGGCACTGTTCAGGAGACAGCCGGCGACACGATGCATCGCGCCCAGGAAATGGGATCGCAGGCGATGGACCAGGTGACGCACGTCGGCTCGATGGCACGCGAGCAGGTCGGTCACATCCCCGATCAGTTCCAGAGCCTGCGCGGGACCTACCAGCAGAAGATGAACGAGAGCCCGTTGATGATGGGCATCGTTGCGATGGGTCTTGGGCTGGCGGTCGGTATGCTCCTGCCGGAAACGGAGAAGGAGAACCAGGTCTTCGGTGAGCGACGCGACGAACTCGTCGATCGCGCTCAGGACATGGCTGGTCAGGCCGTCGTCCACGCTCAGGAGGCTGTCCAGGACGCCAAGCAGTCGGCCCAAGGCATGGTGATGGAGAAGGTCACCGAGGCCGTCAAGGAGACCGTCAAGGACGCCACCGGCAACAACGAGCAGACCGACTCGCAGAGTTCCGCGACGACCGCGTAACCAGCACCGGCACCGCGATTCGGACAAACGGCTGATGGGCCATGCCCATCAGCCGTCTCGTCATGTCTCTCAGCCCTGCATCGCCTCATCGTAGCGTGCAGCGGCGTCGGCAACACAGGTTTCGATGTCCTCTTCGAGGATGTAACGCTGCGCGGCCAGCGATTTCGCGGCCTCTCGAACCTGGTCGAGATACGCATCCCGGCTAGCGTAGCGCTCTTCGATCGAGGGCCGAGGGTCATGCCGGGAGGCCCGTTCCTCGGCTGTTCGCGCGAAGAACAGCGTCATCCCCTGCATCGGCATGATCTGTTCCGGTGCGCCGGTCTCCGGATCACGCGGGTTCCAGCCGGTATTCGTTCCAACCGGCACGGTTACGTCCGGCATCTTAATACCAGCGACCTCGTTGCCATCCTCGTCGAGCGCCGACACGTACGCGGGCCGCAACTCCCCCTCCACGATCGGGTGGGTCGTGATGCCCTCGGCTGCGCGAGGCCCAACATCAACGGCTCGCAGTCGCAGAATCTTCGTCGGGTCGGGCAGGCAGGCACCGATTTCGGGCAACCGCTCGAACTGGTCGAACACCTCGGCGCGAGTGATCGCCGTCCCGTCATCAAGCCGTGGGTGGACGCTGGCCGGCGGCTCGATGCCCTCGCTCGCCCAACGGTCGAGATTGACGAGCGTAGCCCGCTGAAGCGGCGTGTAGTCGACGACGTTGAAGTCGAAGCGTCCCTGGCCACCGTCGTTCGTGTTCAGTCGGGTGCGTGGCAGTCCGCCCGGGCCATGCTGGGTGGACGCAAACAGGTAGATGCGCGTATCCGGCTCGGCAGGCAGATCAGCCTTCCCGTCGAGGTCGATGTGCATGAGTGACGCATCGCCACGCCAGTACTCTGCTGACGAGTTCGTCTGGACGACCTTCGGCATCTGGCCAGCCTGACGCTGACGTTCCAGCAACCCGGCATCGTCGTGCGGCGGAAGGAAACCGAAACTCGGCGTCGACTGGACCGACGGCTGGCCGAAGCGGTGATTGAACTCGCCGCGCCGGCCACCGCCGACGTGCGGGTTCAGGCCGTCGAAGGCCATCCGCCCCTCCTCGTCAACGTTCAGCCCGAGGTACAGGAAGTGGCGCAACATTCGGCCAGTCTGTGACATGCCCCAACCGTAGACATGGTCGATCCGACCGGCCAGCGGATTGTCGTCGCTCTCGCTGTAGCGCAGGAACGAGGCACAGTCGCGGACGGCCAGCAGGCCGCAACCGACGACCGGCGTGTGCTCGGTCTCGTAGAAGACCTGATAGATCTTGCCCGGTTCAAACCCGGACTCCATGTAGATGTGCTCGGCACTTGGAACGAGGGAGTCTCCATCCTCACGGGCGAACCTCCAGGCGTCGCGCGGAATCTCACGCGGCTCGTCGTCGTCATCGTCGCGGACGGTCAGGACGGCGTCCGCCTGTTCGAGATCGGCGACCGGCGACGACTTGTGAACCCTGTCGGCCAGCAAATGGGTCCGGTGGACGAAGTTCGGTTGGAAGCGGACATTGGTCGTCCCACGGATCGGTTGTCCGTTGTCGGTCGCCAGCGGCGGCTCCAACCCCATCAACGCCTCATCACGAATGACGTCCCACTGCCAGCCAATCCAGCCAACGGCCCAGCCGTGACGGAACAGGAAACCGTCACCGGGGAGGATGTTCGCAGTCGGCGGCACCTCGGATGGGGCGCGATTGAACAGCCGTGGCGACAACTTCCGCCCACGGTTCGGCAGTTCCAGGAATAGCCGTCGATTCGCGCGGGCGGCATCGACCGGAACCAGCAGGCAGAAATCCGCGCCGAAATGGACACGTCCCTGCTCGTCGCGAGGAGCACGGTCGAGGTCAATGATGGTTGCATTCGCTGCGTTCGAAGGGTCGACGGCGAATCGCATCCAGCCGTCAATCCGCTCATACGCGCCACCATCGCCAAATTCCCGTCCGCCCTCATACGGCTCCTGGTTGCGTACGTCTAACCCAATGACCGCCATACCCCGACTCCTTCCATCTCAATCGCCTGTGCCAGTATCGCACCGTTTCGTCGTCGCGTACGATTGCGCCGAGATGAAGGAGTGCCACGATGACGCCACTAGACAGAGTAGTGAGCGACCCACCTGACGACGATCCTTTTGCCGCATCAGTCGCCGCGTTGGACCACGCTCACACGCTGGCGCGTGCGTTCGTTGGGGGGTTGTCAAATCGCCCCGTCGGCTACCGGCCCGGCCCGGAGGAGATGGCCGCCGCGCTCGATGAACCGCTGCCTGACGTTGGTTGTGAACCAGCTGCCGCCCTCGACGAATGGCTGCGCCGTGCGGAACCGGGGATTGTCGCGTCACCCGGGCCGCGGTTCTTTGGCTTCGTCAACGGCGGCTCGACGCCGGCGGCGTTGGCAGGCGACTGGCTCGCGTCGGCCATCGACCAAAACGCCGGGATGTGGCTCGCCAGTCCGGCTGCAGCTCAGACGGAACTGACCGTCCTGCGCTGGCTGCAAGAACTGTTCGGGCTTCCCGCTGAATGGCACGGCGCGCTGACCAGCGGCGCCACGATGGCGAACCTCGTCGGCCTGGCATCTGCCAGGCAGTGGGCGGGTCAGCGCCTCGGCTTCGACCCTGCCGTCGATGGACTGGCAGGTCACCCGCCGATCCCAGTCATCTCCAGTACCGAGATTCACGCCAGTGCAGTCAAAGCACTCGGGACGCTGGGACTTGGCCGCGGCAGTGTCCGAAAGTTACCAGCGATCGATGGTGCGATCGACATCACAGCCCTGCAAGAGACGCTTGCAACGATCGTCGGTCCAGCAATCGTCGTCGCCAACGCGGGTGAGGTCAACACCGGAGCGTTTGACGACATCAACGCCGTCGCGAACGTCTGCGAGATGCACGAGGGCGGGACCTGGCTGCACGTCGATGGAGCATTCGGGCTCTTCGCCAGCGTGTCCCCGAGATTCAGTCACCTGAACCGTGGCATCGAACGGGCCGATTCCGTCGGCGCCGATGGCCACAAATGGCTCAATGTCCCCTACGACTGCGGGTTCGCATTCGTCCGCGACGGCGACGCACTTCGCGCCGCCTTCAACGCGGCTGGCGCGTACATCGCGCCTGGCCCCGGCATCGGCTGGGACCCGCACACCCACGTCCCGGAGATGTCACGCCGCTTCCGCGCGCTGGCCGCATGGTGCTCGTTGCGTGCCTATGGCCGGGAGGGCTACCGGGAAATGGTGGAACGCAGTGTCGACAACGCCAGCGCGTTCGCGGGCTGGATCGAACGAACCGACGGCATCGAACTGATGGCACCGGCCCCACTCAACATCGTCTGCTTCCGCTACGTTCCAACCGGAATGGCCAATGACGAAACCGATGCATTCAACCGTGAAGCGGTCGCTGCCATTCAGCGTGACGGACGCGCATTCGTGACCGGTACGATCTGGAACGGCCGCGCCGCGATCCGTGCGGCCTTCGACAACTGGGCCACCACCGCCCGCGACGTTGAGATTCTTCAGAGCGTAGTGTTCGATCAACGAGGACCTCGCACGTGACGACATCGACCGTGTTCCCCGCACGAAGTTCCGTCCTCAGCGAATCAGCACTTCGTCGCTGGGTCGCCGATGCATACGACTTGCCAGAGGAGCCAACCTGCCAACTCATCTCGCTTAGCCTCAACGACGTCTACCTCGTCACCGCCGGTGACAAGCGCTCCTACTTGCGCGTCTATCGACACGGGATGCGGACTGCGGCCGAGGTCGCCGCCGAACTGGAAATCTGCAATTCGCTGGCCGAGCAGGGGCTTCCAATTGCCATTCCAATCGCGCGCCGGGATGGTACGCTCGTCGCGCAAATCGACGCTGCCGAAGGGCCACGATGTGCAGTCCTCTGGCGTGAGGCGGACGGCGCGGATGTTCGGGAGATCACGACGCATCACGCGCGTGCCTACGGACGGCTCGCGGCACAGATCCATGTCGCAACCGATGAACACCCGTGCGCATCGCGCCGGCAACCGCTGGACACCACCACATTGATCGATGCCCCGCTGGCGATCATCAGAGCGTCACTACCCGATGACCCAAACCTGGCGGAACTCGAACAGGTGGCCGGTGAGGTTCGTGCACGGTTGGAGTTGCTCCCTTGCGACCTACCGGACTACGGGATATGCCATGGTGATCTGCACCCCGGCAACGTCCGTTTCGCTGCCGATGGAGCACCCACGCTGTTCGACTTCGACTGTTGCGGACCGGGATGGCGCGGATACGATCTCGCCGTCTTCCTGTGGAATAGCTATGGAGAACGACGTCCCAAACGGTGGCGGGATGCGCGCTGGCGAGCATTCCTGGTGGGCTACAGCGGCATTCGCCCTCTCCCCGCCCACATCGAGACACATCTCGCCGACTTTCTGATCGCTCGCCAGATTTGGCTAACCGGACTCGACTTCGCGGGCCAGAGTGGCTACCCACCGCAATGGGTTGGGTCTGGCCTGCTGCGATCGTCTCTCACATCGATTCGCGCATGGCGAGCCGAGTTCGCGACGAGTTCAGTCCAGACAGTCGACGTAGTCGGTCTCTGATATCAACAACGCCTGCACCATTCGCCACTTGTGGCTGGTGCTATGATCGGCTGCAGACGTTACGCAGAGCCGTCGCTGCACTCGCCCAGACCAACACGCTGGGTATCCGATTGCTGAGGGTCAATGAAGACCATCGAGATGCCAAACACGACTGACGAGCAGACCGTCGAAATGCTCCGGGCCATCGCTAATCCGGTCCGCTACCGAATCCTGCAGATTCTCGCCGAGCGCGGAGAGTGCCAGTGTGGCCCGCTCGGAAACCAGTTGCCGATCGCCCCCTCAACCCTCTCTCAACACCTGAAGGTTCTTCGCGAAGCCGGGTTGATCAAGGGGATCGTCGACGGACCGTCGATCTGCTACTGCCGCGACGAGCAGAACATCGACTGGCTCAAGCGCCAGATCGAGCGGCTGTAGAGCGGCCTATCAGAAGCATTGGGCTGTCGTCCTGAATAGTCCATCACAACCATCTTGACCGTTGAACGGTTCGGGGGAATTGAACCCGCTCCCCCTGTCATCCCGACGCAGGAGGGATCTCGTGACTCGTTCGCGCTGCACGGGTTCAACGAGGACGAGATCCCTCCGTTCGTCGGGATGACAGGGCAAGAGACGAACACAATCAGACACAACCGAGGTGGTGAACCACTACAGAAGAGGCGACCCTGCAGCCGCGTGTTCTAGCTACCAGATCCCGGAAGCCAGCGCCGGACATCGCGCTCCGGTTCGACGTAGCGCGCCTCGAAGACGGGTGAGGCAAGGATCGCGAGTACCCGCAGCGGCGTCTCGCCAACGTTCGTGAACCCATGAACGATCCCGGCGGGAATCGTGACAGCGTCGCCAGCCCCGAGCGTTGCCTCGTCTTCGCCAACCGTTACAGTGGCAGTCCCTTCGATCACGCGCAGCACCTCTTCGACAACGTGCAGATGCGGCGGCGCACCGATGCCGGGTTGGCAGACCTGCTCGAAGACGGCCAGTTGGTGGCTGCCCTGACTTGATGAGGCGAAGACGCGCGTATCGACGCCATCGCGCCAGACTTCGACTTCACGGTCACTGTTACGGGCGATGCGCATGGCGGGCCTCCTCTAACGGGCCGACGTCTTCGGGCAGATCGACCCCACGGTCGTGGGTAAGCGGCTGCGAGAGCATCTCGTAGAGCCGGGAGCGGCAGCGCAGGAACTTGCGTTCGAACCCGCCGTGGCCATAGCTCGGCGGGAACAGGTCGTTCAAGCGGCACTCGGTCGAGGCGACCAGTGCCAACGAGCGGTCGTACGCCTTATCAATGAAGTGAACGAAGCGCAGGGCCGTGTCCTGGTCCGGGAGTGAATCCATCCCGGCGATCGCCAATGTGTCGAACGACGCGATCAGCACCGGGTACGCCAGCGGTGGCGTCTGCGCCAGTTGCTCCAACAGGTCGGACCAGCCTACAGCATCCCACTCGTGGGCGATAACCTCGGTGGGCAGGATACGCGGCAGATCGTCCTCGTGGTCAAAGTGACGATGCCGGTAGTCCTCGCCGTCGATCCGGACTGACTCGAACGAGGCCGCCAGCGTCCCGATCTCACGCTGGAACTCTTCGGCGCTGAACCGCCCTCGCCCGAGTTCTCCCGGCAGCGTGTTGGATGTGACAATCAATCGAGATCCCCGCTCGATCACGCCGCGCACGAAGGAGGTCGCCAGCATCGTATTGCCGGGATCATCCAGTTCGAACTCGTCGAGACAGATCAACCGCGCCTGGCCGAACAGGTCGAGTGCACCCGCCATCCCGAGCGCTCCGACGGCATAGGTCAACTCCTGGAACGACAGGTACGCCTTCGGGACAGTTGCAGCATGGTACGCTGCTGCCAGCAGGTGGGTCTTGCCGACGCCAAATCGCCCGTCCAGATAGAGCCCCTGCCAGGTTGAGGAGGTCCCGCCACGTCGGAGACGGCCGAGCAGGCTGCGTCGCTCTGCGCTCCCATTCAGATCACCGACAGCGCTCAGCAGCCGATCGACGGCAGCCTGTTGCGATGGAAACTCAGGATCAGGGCGGTAGCTCGCGAATGTCGCATCGTGGAAACGTGGAGCGACCTGAAACGCGTCCAGCCCCATCGCAGCGACGGAACTGGACGCACGTGATATCGGTTCGCTCACGCTTGCGCTCCGACCGATGCGGAATCGCCGGTATCCGTCAAGCCACGTGGCAACGAGAACGAGAACGTCGTCCCCTTCGCGCCATCGCTACTAACCCACATGCTGCCTCCATGTGCGGCAACGATGCCGTGGGCGACGTAGAGCCCCAACCCAAGTCCCTCAGTCGCCACACGAGCGGGCGAGGTTCCGCGGAAGTAGCGTTCGAACAGACGCTCCTGTGCTTCGGGAGGGATACCCGGCCCTTCGTCGACGACGCCAACGACGAGATCATTCCCTTCAGTCGTCAGCACCAGTTCGACAGTCGTGCCGTCTGGACTGTACTTGATCGCGTTGTCGAGCAGGTTCGCCAGCACCTGTTCGATTCGGGTCCGGTCGATATTCGCGACCAGTGAATCCTCGGCAAAGCGCGCAACGACCGTGTGGTTCTCCGCCGCCAGTTGCGCTTCGACCGCTGCACCACGCACGACATCGACCATATCGACTTCATCCAATTGCAGTTGCAGCCGCTTCTCCTCGATTCGGGAGACATCCAGCAGCCGGTTCACCAGCAGCGCCACCCGGTTGATCTGCGCGTCGATCGTCTGCAGCGGCGTGATCCACTCAGAGCCGCTCGGCAGCCGCTTGGCGCGTCGCAACAGCAGTTGTGCGAAGCCTTTCATCGAGGTCAACGGGCTGCGCAGCTCATGGGCCGCGACGGCCAGGAACTGATCGCGGGCGCGGGCGGCATCCTGCGCCTCGGCGTAGAGCAACGCATTGTCGATCGCGACTGCAGCGCGGCGCGCGAGGTGCTGAGCGAGCGCCAGATCACTCTCACCATAGTGGCGACCCAGTTCAGCCGCGGCGAAGGTCATCACACCCAGGACGCGATCCCTGGCGATGATCGGCAGCATCATGGCGGAGGTCAGCCCAACCTCCCGCAGCAGTTCCAGATGCTCGCTGTCATGCGCCAGCGCGGCCATCATCTCGTCCGGGATCACCGAATACACTTCGGGCTGGCCGGTTCGGATGACATTGGGCACGCCGGTCGATCCATCCATCCGCGACGGGTAGCGCTCCTGCAACTTCCGCGCCCACTCCACCTTCTCGGGATCGGAATGCGCGACGGCCAGCGTGCTGATCGATCCGTCCTCGTCTACTGCGTGGACAACGCACCAGTCAGCGATCGTCGGAACCGCCAGTTGCGCGACAGTCGCAAGTGTCTGCCGGTAGTCGAGCGACGTCGAGAGGACGCGCGTCGCTTCGGACAGGAACTGCTGGTCTTCTTCGTGCCGTTTCCGGTCGGAAATGTCCAGGCCAGACCCGATGAACCCGGAGAAGCGCCCGGCCGCGTCGATCTGGGGAACGCCACGCTCGACGATCCAGCGATACTCGCCATCGGCGCGACGTAGCCGGAACTCGACCTCGAACGCCTCGCGGGATGCCAACGCGTCTCGAACGACCGTCTCGTATTGCTGAACATCCTCCGGGTGGATCGCGCGCTTCCAACGGTCGCCGCGTTCCTCATCCAGTGTCCGGCCCGTGAACGCCAGCCAGCCATTGTTGAACCACTCGGCGCTGCCATTCGCGTCCGCAACCCACAGGAGGACGGGCGCACTGTTCGCCATTGTCCTGAAACGGTCCTCACTCTCACGGAGAGCCGTCTCAGCACGCTTGCGCTCGATGAACTGACCGACCTGGTTTCCGATCGACTCGGCAGCGTCCAGCAACCCCTGATCGGGTTCGCGAACATAGGTCGAGAGAAACTCGATCACTCCAACGATCTGCCCCGAAATCCGGACGGGCAGCGCCAATGCCGAACTAATCCCGATCTGCAAGAAATCGGCGCGACGTGGCAGGTGGTCCTCGGTCTGATAGTCCGCGATCCATTGCGGTTGTGCGCGTTCCCAGGCAATACCGGGCAAACCAACGCCCGGCGCGAACCGCTTGCGAGCACAGATCGCGTCGAACGCCTCTCCGTGGTCGGCACCTTCATGCCACGTCACAACGCAGTGGGCGACGTTCTGCGGTGTATCGACGATCCAGAAGCCGCCATACTGCCAGTCGAGATGGGTCGCGATCGCTTCGAGTGCTCCGCGCAGACCGTCCTGCAACGTCTGCGCTGCAGACAGCGAGCGGGCGACGGCGTACTGGGCGGTGAGACGCGCTTCGGCCCGTTGCCGCTCCGTTACGTCAACGACGACGCCGACGATGCCGGCCGGACGGTCGCGCGCATCACGAACGACCGACGACGAGACGAGCACCGGGACGCTCGCGCCATCCTTGCGGGGGACGTGGATCTGACCTTCCCACGGTTGACCGCTGTTAAACGCGTCGATCAACTCAGTGACGGTGTCTTCCGCGTTGGGACCGAGCAGCAGGTCCTGACCCGGCTTGCCCAGCACCTCGTCAGCGGACCAGCCATAGAGCGCTTCGGCGCCGCGATTCCACGCGACGATCGTCCCGGAGGCATCGGTTGCGACGACACCGGCCTGGACCTGATCGATCAGTGCGGCCTGGACGCGGATCCGCTCCTCGGAACGCGCCCGCTCGGTCATATCCTTGATGGTGCCGATGAATCCGATGATCTGGCCTTCACTGTCACGCAACGGCGCGTTCGTGACCAGCGCAGGGAACCGCTCACCCGACCGGCGCACAAAGACCAGATCGTCGTCGGTCCGGACACCGGTGATGTACCGTCGGAAGACCTGCACGAAGTCCTCGTGGATGTCTTCCGGCCACCATGGATGCGGCGGCCGCGTTCCAACAACCTCCGCGCGATCGAATCCGACCATATCGCAGAAGGCGTCATTGACCTCGACGATCGTGCCATCGGTGCCACGCAGGATGAATCCGTCCTGCATCGCGTTGATGAGCGACGGGAAGTAATCTGGCAGGCGAATGAGTAGTTCAGCGGACATTCTGTGGTGTCAGACTGTTCAACCCCGTCCATCGTTCGCACCCAACGAACTGGCCGTCACTGAGGCAGCAATGTGTCGGCGTGCAAAGAGTTGGCAGACCGCCGCGTTCCGCATCGGGCCACCAAACGTGATAATACTCGACATCATCGTTTGCTGCGACGAGTCAGAATGGCAGACAACATGGTCGAGCACCTCCAGGGGTGGATTCGGGAAATGGCCGACGCAGGCACTCGGCTGACACATATCGGCGCGCTCGAAGGAACAGCCGGAAACATGTCGCTGTTCCTGCCAGCCGATGCACCGGATGTCATGAACTATGTGGACACGATCTACGCTCCGGTCCGCGATGTCGACCTGTCAAGTCACGCTGGTCTCCCAGCCGGTGTCCTGTTCGTGACCGGCACGGGTCGCCGGCTGCGGGAGATCGGATCGCGACCCGAGGCAGTCCTGTGTGCGCTCGTCATCGGAGCCAATGGCCGGGCAGTGCTTCACCGGGCACCAGGCTCTGAGGTTGAGCCGACCAGTGAGATTGATTCACACGTCAGTATCAACGCAGCCTGCCTAGGTGGTGTCCCGTCGGTTCACGCCATCATCCACGCCCAACCGCCGAAACTCACCTGGCTGAGCCACATCCCGGCCTACCGAAACTTCGAACGGCTTAACCGTCAGTTGATGCGCTGGCAGCCCGAGACGTTGGTGACCTTCCCCGAAGGCATCGGCATCCTGCCGTTCGATACACCCGGCACGCCCCGCCACGGCGTCGGTACGGCATGGGCCATGCGTCACCAGCGACTGGTGATCTGGGCGAAGCATGGCGTCGTCGCCCGCTCGACGAAGGGACCGATGGCAGCCGCCGACCTGATCGACTACGCGGAGACCGCCGCAGGCTACGAAGTGACCGACATTCTTGCCGGTCGGCCAGCCGATGGTTTGACGATCGCCGAGTTACGCTCGATAGCGACGCGCTTCGGCGTCTCAACCAGCATCATCGACCGCCTGCCGATCGATCGTCTCCCGCCGTTATCAGTTGGAGCAGAACGGATATAGCACGAGTGGACGAACATCAGTCGATTTTCATCACGGACCTGCTACTGCAACTCGCGCCGACCGGCGACAAGCAATCGCCGTTTGCGCCCGCCATCCATGCCGGAAACCTCCACGTCAGCACCCCGGCCTTCCGGCATATCGTTTCGACAGTGCTGTCAGAAGAGATTGATATCCCGGTCGGCAAGCTCGCATTCGTCGACTGCGGCTGGCAGCCGGGTGGTGCCTGGGTGACGATGAAGGTTCGCAGTCTCCTACAGCAGAACGTCACCTTGAAAGCCGCGCTGGCAGCCGCCGCCAACGGCAATCTGCAGGTTCGCCTGACCGATGTTCGCGCCGGAATGCTGCCACTCAACCGGCTTCTCGACCCAATGCTCGATCAGGTCGCGAAACGACCCGGATTTATCCGCACTGGCGCCCAGGAGGTCGAAGTGAACATCGCCGACCTGCTCCGCGCTCAGAATGTCCCAATCACCTGGACCGCCAGAGTCCGCAATGTCCACGCCGACACGGACATGCTGATTCTGGGCATGGCGCAATGAGGGATTAGGGAACAGGGATGTAGGGTTGAGTTGAAGAGTGGTTACCCCTGTCGTCCTGAGCCGCAGCGAAGGACCTCTCCTGACCTGATGCCTCACAAGGCTAACGAGGAGAGGTCCTTCGCTGCGGCTCAGGACGACAACCCGAACCTCTACGTCCCCAATCCCTAGTCCCTACATCCCTAATCCCCTACTCCGCCATCAGCCGTTCCAGTTCGGTCAGGAGGCCTTCGAAGACATCGAGAGCCTTCTCAATTGGCTCGGGGGTCGTCATGTCGACACCTGCATCCTTGAGCAGGTCGAGCGAGTAGTTCGAGGAGCCGGACGACAGGAAGCGCAGGTAGCGCTCGCGGGCTGGTTCGCCTTCCTCGATGAGCATCTTCGAGAGGGCAGCGGCGGCTGAGAGACCGGTCGCGTACTGGTAGACGTAGAAGCCACGATAGAAGTGCGGAATCCGCGCCCACTCGATGGCCGTGTGCTCACCGACCGAGACGTCCGGGCCGTAATAGCGGCGGCACAGTTCGGCGTACTGTTCGGAGAGGACATCCGGGGTCAGCGCCTCGCCGGCTTCGACGTGGGCATGCGACCAGCGCTCGAACTCGGCGAACATCGTCTGCCGGAACAGCGTCCCGCGGAAGTCTTCCAGCGCGTGATTGATCAGGTACATCTGCGTTGCGCGGTCGTCCGTCTCGCGACGCATCGCGTCGGTCATCAGCAGTTCGTTGACGGTCGAGGCAACCTCGGCGACGAACAGCGTGTAGCGCCCATAGGTGTATGGCTGATTCGCGCTCGTGTACCACGAGTGCATCGCGTGGCCGACCTCGTGACCGAGCGTGAAGACGTCGTCCAGCCGGCCCGACCAGTTCAACAGCATGAACGGGTGGACGCCGTAGACGCCCCATGAATACGCGCCGGACGTCTTGCCCTTGTTCTCGTAGACATCGACCCAGCGCGAGTCGAACCCGGCCGCCAATGCCTGCCGGTAGTCCTCACCCAGCGGACCGAGCGCCCCCATCACGAGTTCGACACCACGGTCGTATGTGTACTCGGCCTCAATCTCCGGCACGATCGGAACGTAGAGGTCGTAGACCTCAAGTTGATCGAGGCCGAGCGCCTGCTTGCGGAGGGCGATGTAGCGATGCAGCAGCGGCAACTTACGGTTGACCGTCTCGACCAGATTATCGTAGACGGCAACCGGGATGTTGCTGGACGAGAGCGACGCTTCCAGCGCCGATTCGTACCGGCGCGTCTTTGCCTCGAAGATGTCCGTCTTGACGCTCGATGCGTAGGTGGTCGCCAGCGTGTTGCGATGCTGGAGATAGGCGTTGTGCATCCCCTCGAAGGCGGCCTGACGAACCGACCGCTCGCGTGACTCCATGAAGCGCAGGTAGTTGCCCTTCGTCAGCGTCACGGGATTTCCGTCTTCGTCTTCGATCGTGCCGTGCTCGAGGTCGGCGTTGTTCAGCATCGTGAAGATCTGACCGGGTGCCATTAGCACTTCGCCGGCGCTGGCAAGCAATTGCTCCTGCTCGGCGGAGAGGACGTGCTCGCGCTGGCGCAGCAGGTTCTCGAGTGCGTGGCGGTAATGCGCCAGCCCCGGTTCCTCGTCGAGATAGCGCTCGACGGTCCCCTCAGGCAACGCCAGCAGTTCCGGCTCGAAGAAGGCGGCGACCTGTCCGGCCTCGACGCTCAGCCCGAGCGCGCGGTCGTGATCGGCGACGGCCTGTGCGTTGGTGTTGTCTTCGTCCTTCTTCAGCCCGGCGTAGGAATAGACCCGCATCAGCCGCTCACCGATCGAGTCCTGGAGTTGCAGCCCTTCCAGCAGCCGGTGCGCACCTTCGCCGAGCGTTCCCTGCAGGGCGGCCAGCGCCGGGAGATCCGCGCGCGTCTCCTCGATCGCAGCGTCCCAGGCTTCGCGAGTCGGGTAAATCGCCGTCAGGTCCCACGTATCATCAACCGGCACGTCGGTACGTGCCCGAAGCTCTTCAACGACCATCGCAGTATTGCTCCTTGTAGCGTCGGATCGCTCGCCCAAGACGTTCAGGCGCGGTCTGTCTCGCTCGATAGTGTGCCATCCAGGACAGACAGGATAACGCCCGGCCCACCGAGGTACAACGCCCCATCGACGTTCGCGACCAGCCCGTCTGCATAGATCAGCGGCTCATCGACGTCCTCAACCGGATGGCCCGTCATCAGCGCAATCGGCGTATGGCCGTGAATCACCTGCCGCCCGCCGAAGGTCGAGAGGAGTAGTTCGGCAGCCTCGACACTGCCGCCGCGCGCGTCATCGAAAGCGAACCGTGTCGACATCGCGCCGAGCAGCCGATCCCACTCAACGGCGTCTTCGCTGGACAGGACGGCATGGACGGCTGCGTTGACCTCGGCAATCGTGGCTCCGTACTCCAGGTACCAGAGCGAATCGCTGTGCACGATCAACCGGTCGGCGACCTTCGCCATGGCAGGACGACGAGCCAACCAGTTGGCCCGTTCTGGTGTCAGCCCGGCCAGATCAGCACGTTGGCCCCCACCGGCCAGCCACTCGCCGAGGAACGTCAGCCCCGTTACGGACGACTCGACCCGATCGCCAAATCGATGCGCCATCAGCAGCAGCAGATCGTGGTTCCCCAGCAGCGCGCCGACTCTACCGCCAGCCGCAGTCGCTGACGCTTCGAGTTCCATCACGAGTTCGATCGAGCCGACGCCGTCAGGTCCACGATCGACGTAGTCGCCGACGAACCAGACCTGCGCGTCGCCAGCCGCCCATTCCAGGTTGCCGTCAACGAAGCCAGCGTCGAGCAGCAGGCTCATCAGTTCGACCCGCTGACCGTGTATGTCACCGATCACGTAGAGTGGCCGGCTACCGCGCGGGTCTCCGGCGGTCATCGTTCTGCTTCTCGTGTCCCGAAGCGGGGATCGCCCTCGAACCGCAGGACCTGATACAGGACAATCGCCGCGAACGTCGCCAGTCCGATTGCCTCGAACGTGAAGTCACCGATCTGAACGAAGTAGCCGCCCGCGCCGATGATCAACGTGATCCCGACGACGAACAGATTGGCCGCACGGGTGAAGTCCACCCGCCCCTCAACCCAGATGCGTGCACCGGTCGCCGCAATCAACCCAAACAGGACGGTCGCAATTCCACCCAACACCGGCTCAGGGATCGACGCGACGAACGCGCCGAACTTCGGCGAGAAGCCGAGCAGGATGGCGACCAGCGAGGCGACGATGAAGATCGCCGTCGAGTAGATGCGCGTCATTGCCATCACGCCGATATTCTCAGCATAGGTCGTTACGCCAGTACCGCCGCCTGCGCCAGCGACCATCGTCGCGACGCCATCGCCGATGAACCCGCGACCGAGCAACGGCATCAGATCGCGGTCGGTCATGACGGCGACCGCCTTGATGTGGCCGAGGTTCTCGGCAATCAGCACCAGCGCAACTGGCGCGATCAGCGTAATCGCCCGTCCGTCAAACGTCGGCGTCTCGAAGTCAGGCAGGCCAAACCACGACGCGCTCCGAACCGCATCCCAACTGACCTCACCGGCAATCGCGGCGATCAGATAGCCCGCAGCCACGCCGATCAGGATCGGCAACCTCCGCAGGAAGCCAGGTGCCCAGACCGCGGTGATGACGGTGATCGCCAGCGTGAGCACCCCGATCAGCGGCTCGATCGCCCGGACGTCGCCCGTGTTCGGATCGGCGCTGCGGATCATGCCGAACGCGACTCCGGCCAGTGTCAGACCGATCACCATCACGACCGCACCGGTGACGACCGGCGGCATCAGCGCGTCGATCCAGCCAGAGCCGGTCTGGGTCACGATGAAGCCAACGATCGTGTAAATCAGCCCCGCGACGACGATTCCACCCAGTGCGGCCGGGATGCCGCCCTCCTGCTGGGCCGCGATTACCGGCGCGATGAACGCGAAACTGGACCCGAGATAACTGGGAATGCGGCCACCAACGATGAAGAAAAAGATCAGGGTTCCGATGCCTGAGAAGAAGATCGCCAATTGCGGATCGAAGCCCATCAGCAGCGGAGCAAGGAAGGTCGCGCCGAACATCGCCAGGACGTGCTGCATGCCGAGCGCGATTGTGTTGGGCCACGGGAGTCGCTCCTCAGGAGCGATGACGCCTCCGTGCTTCTCGCGCCACGAAAACATGCCGCTGAACCCGCCACCGATCCTGTCGGACACTACCCAGCCCCCTTCTGCCCCGTGTCGCCGCCCCGCCTGACTTGCTCACAATGTGTACGGACACCCCTGACGTAGTGTATAGGTGCCCTGCCCGTCTGTCACTCCGCTGAACCGATCAGCATTCGCGTATTAGAGCGGGTTGCAGAATAGTCGCCCACCCTATCGCCCTGAGCCGCAGCGAAGGACCTCCCCGCCTTAACCACCTGGGTACCCGACGCAGGGGAGGTCCTTCGCTGCGGCTCAGGACGACAGGCATTGCTTCTGAGAACCGCTCGAGTGACAGATCGCGTCCTCCTGGCGCATCGGGAGCAGCGGAACGTCTCGTGCGAAGCAGGCACAAGGTGAAGAGTGTTTTCAGAACGGAGCAGTGCGATTGAAGCGGTTTGTTGGGTTAGCGATCATCCTCGCGGTCGCGATGTCGGCGATTTCGGCACCGGTGGTAAGTGCACATGCGACCCTGGTGGAATCTGATCCCGCCGACGGGAGCGTGATCCCGGAGACGCCCGATGAGGTGCGGCTGATATTCGACGTCGAGATTGACCCGGAGCTGACGACCGCCGACCTGCTCAACAATTCCGGCAGTGTCATCGCCAGCGGGGAAGTGGACCTCAACGATCCCGACCGGCGTTCGATCGTGATCGCGCTACCGGAAGACATACCGCCCGGCGAATACACGGCGACGTTCGTGGTCGTCGAGGCGGACGAACCGGAGCAGCATGAGGTCGAGGGCGAAGTTCACTTCTCGATCGACCCGACTGCGACTCCTGCCGCAACGCAGACGGTCGTTGTCTCGGCACCTGAAGGCACTGTCGAACCGGAGAGCGACACGACCGCCAGCGAGGACGACGATGATGACGACGGCGGGATTGGCCGCGGGACGTTGATCGTCGGTGGCGTGACCATCCTCGTCGCCCTGGCAGTGGTCGCGTCGATCGGTCGCCGTCGCTTCTGGCGCTAGTCGCTAGCGTGCGCCCGGCACGACCTCCCGGGCCGACTGCGACACGGGATCGAAGTAGAGACGCGGCAACACCATCGTGTTCGCGCCGAACAGCACGAACTCATAGGCAGCGTCGCCATCGTGGCCCTGCTGGGCATGGATGTCCTGTGGCGGGGCCGGCAGGATGACCACATCGCCGGGTCCGAGGATGCGCTCCTCAACCATTTCGACGTCTGCGTGACCGTCGCCATGCCCGTCGTCCTTGCGCTCCCAGACCTGATAACGATCCTTGCCCTTGTAGACGCCGATGACCCCCCAGGAACCGTGCGAGTGGATCGGCGTCATCGACTCAGGCCCGAAGCGAGCGCGCACGAGTGTCAGGCCGGAGTCATCGGTGTAGAGCGGCGACGATTGGCGGCCGGTGTGGATATTCCCGGTGAACTCCTCGTGTGTCGCCAGCACTTCCGGATCGCGGACGAACGTCTCCATCCGGCCAGCGATCCGCTGAAGTCCCGCATCGGTCGATCCCTCCTCGGCCAGGATCGCTTTCACATCACTGATGAACGCTTCCACCGCCTGTGTCGTCGCTGTCATTGTTCCTCCTGTCGTCAGCGAGCAGCCTCATCGTCGTCGGCGGCCTTCGGCCAGCCGTGGGCGAGTTCTTCGGGCGTGTAGCGCGAGCGAATCAGCGGACCGGCCGCTCGCAGTCGCAGTCGCCTGCGGTTCGGGTCGAGTTCTGGATCAACCTGTTCGACGGCGATCGGTCCATGCCAGGGTTCCCAGACGCCACCATACGGGCGGAAGTTGATATAGAGTCCATCGCCCCACCCCGGAGAGGCCTCGTACTCGTCGCTCGTGACGGCAATCTCACCGTGCCACTCATCGAGCGGTAGCGCCATACCTACCATCTGGAACGTCACGAGGCACCAGCCTCGCGTGATCTCCTCGCCACCCTCGCCCCGAGTGATCGTCCCCGGTAGTGTCCGTGTCTCGACCGACATGCGTTCTCTCCCTCCGCAGCGACCTGCGCGTCGCTGTCGGCCATCGTTCGTCCGTTCGCTTATCATAGCGCGCCTGTGCGACAGCGCGACCTGTGACGCGCGAACCGTGAATCTGTTGTGGGTGAAGTGGGAGACAGCATGTCGTTCAACGGTTTGGGGATGCACCTCGGAAATCTCTCGCGTGTCAGTAATGCGGAAACGCGTTCGATCAGCCCGGAGAACTTCAACGGCGCCAAGGGACAAGGCGGCATGGCGGAAACTGGCACCGGCGCCATTCCCAGCCGGGAACTAGGCCAGGGCTGGAAAATCTCACCCAGCATCCATATCGACGGTAGCAGCACCGTCACGCTTGCCGATATTGAAGGGCCCGGAGCGATCCAGCACATCTGGCTGACCGTCCACCCGACCGCCTGGCGACGTCTGGTTCTGCGCTGCTACTGGGATGGCGAGGAGACTCCTTCGATCGAGACACCGCTTGGCGACTTCTTCTGCAACGGCTGGGGTGTCCGCTGCAACATCAGTTCGCTGCCGGTCGCCGTCAACCCGACTGGCGGGTTCAACTCGTATTGGGAGATGCCATTCCGCAAGCATGCCCGCATCACGATTGAGAACCTCACACCCGATGAGATCCGTGGCTTCTACTACCAGATCACCTATGCCTTGACGGAGGTCGAGGAGGACCGAGCCTACCTCCACGCGCAGTGGCGACGTTCCAACCCACTCCCGTATCAGGAGGTTCATACCCTGCTCGACGGTATCACCGGCCACGGTCACTACGTCGGCACATACCTCGCGTGGGGCGTCAACAACAACGGCTGGTGGGGTGAAGGCGAAATCAAGTTCTACATGGACGGCGATACTGACTGGCCGACGATCTGCGGCACAGGAACCGAGGACTACTTTGGCGGTGCCTGGAACTTCGAGCATCCCAAAGGCGAGTACGGGGTCTACTCAACGCCGTATCTCGGCCTGCCACAGGTCATCAAGCCGGACGGCCTCTACCAGGCACAGCAGCGCTTCGGGATGTACCGCTGGCACGTGATGGACCCGATTCGCTTCAAGGAAGACCTGCGCGTCACGATCCAGGCGCTCGGCTGGCGTTCATCGATCGGGGGCGATCGTCGTTACCTGCCGTTGCAGGACGACATCGCATCGACGGCATTCTGGTACCAGCAGGAGCCGCACGCACCGTTCCCTGCGCTACCCGACGCTAATGGGCTGGAAGTGATCTAGCGGATGTCGTCGAGCGGCCAGAAGCTGAACAGGACCTCGCCAACGATCGAATCCTTGCTGACCGGGCCGAAGACGCGGGAGTCGCTGGAGTTCGGACGGTTGTCGCCGAGGACGTAGACCATGCCCTCCGGAACCGTCAACGAGCAGTGTGGGACGTGGAAACAGGTAGTGGACGCGCCGTTGATGTACCGCTCCTCCAGCGGCGCGCCATTCCGGTAGACGACGCCGTCGCGAATCTCGATTGTGTCACCCGCCACACCGATCACCCGCTTAATGTATGGCTTGTCGCTGTTGTACGGTGGGTTGAAGACGACAACGTCACCGTGATGGGCCGACTGGAAGCGGTAGGCGCCGTTCAGGATCACGCGGCCACCATCGTGAAACGTCGGCGACATGCTCTCGCCTTCGATGGCGTACGACGGAGCGACGACCCGCAGCCCGAGCCAGATCGCCAGGCAGAGGAGCGCGAAGCGAATCGTCGGCGCCCAGCGCTTCCAGAACGATGGTTGCGGCTCGTGTACGGCCTCGACGATTGGGAGTTCGTGCTGTCCACCAGCAACGGCCATGGGGTGTCCTTCGTCCGTCTATCTCGGTCGCATTCATTTACGCAGGTGGCAGGATACCGAGTTTGACCGGTGGTCTGCCACAATGCGACACCGTCGCAAGCGCCGGTCTATCGTCGCCGGGCGATGCCCCGCAGCAGAAAGAGGACGTTCGCAGGGCGCTCCGCCAACCGGCGCATCAGGTAGAAATACCACTCCGAACCGTACGGCGTGGCGACCAGCACCTTGAAACCACGCTCGGCCAGTTCGACCTGATACCGGCTGCGAATCCCGTACAGCATCTGAAACTCGAACCGGTCCCGGCTGATCCCGTTGCGATTCGCGTAGTCAATCACGTGGTCGATGATCCGCTCGTCGTGAGTCGCGATCGCTGTGTAGCCGGTGCCGGAGAGCATTCGCTCGGCCAGCGTGATGTAGTTCCGGTCAACGTCTGTCTTCTGCGGATAGGCGACCGACTCCGGCTCAAGATAGGCACCCTTGACGAGCCGCAGGTTCGGAGTGAGTGGAAGCAACCGCTCCAGATCACCGGCTGTCCGGTAGAGCGCGGACTGCAACACGGTGCCGACATTGTCGTGACCGGCGGCTCGCAGACGCTCGTAGATGCGCAGGGTCTGATCGACGCGCGCCGACTCCTCCATGTCGATCCGGATGAAGTTCCCATGCGTCGCGGCGTGCTGCACGATCCGCTCGACGTTCGCGTACGCGGTCTCCTCGCTGACATCGAGCCCCAGATGGGTCAGTTTGAGCGCGATGTTCGTCTGCAAACCCTCGGCGGCTATCCGATCGAGCAGTTCGATATAGGTCGTCGCGACCGCAGCGGCAGCATCGGCATCGCGGACGCCTTCACCGAGCAAGGTCGTGTTCGTGGAAAGTCCCCGCTCGTTCAGCCCGCGAAGGACGGGTATTGCCGCATCGAACGTTTCTCCGGCCACGAACCGCGACCCGCCGAGCCGCATCCCATAGCGACGGACCACGCTCGCAACGAGCCGATTGTGCGTACCAAGCAGGATCGCCTTGCGGAAGAGCGGGTTGAAGGAAAACCGTATCCGGGGATTGCGCGTCGAGACCGCTCGTGCTGGCGAGGTCACCGGCCTGGCCTTTCTGTTCGTTTCACCGAGAGTGACTGAAAGCGCGAATGACGTGATCGGCGGCTATCATCCCATGAGACGTACAATTGAGCGACACGCGATGTCGCTGCTCTGAGAGCGAAACTGTCGAGATATCGGGGGCATGATGTCCAGCGAACGATTGACCGAGCCTCGCGGAATGGTAGGCGTACGCCTGCCGCCGCTCATGTCCTCATTCGTCGGACGCGATGATGACGTTGCGGCCGGCAGGAGCGCGCTGCGACGTCAGGACACCCGTGCACTAACGCTGACCGGACCGGGTGGGGTTGGGAAAACCCGGCTGGCAATCGAGATCGCTCGCAGTGCCGCCGAGGAGTACCCCGATGGCGTTATCTTCATCCCCCTCGCCGCGATTCGCAATGCCGAACTCGTGATCCCAACGATCGCCAAACGCCTCGAACTTCCCGACCATAAGAGCGGCGCGCTACTGACCGGCCTCTCCCGCTACTTGCGGTCGAATCGCCTGCTACTGGTCCTCGATAACCTGGAGCAGGTCATCGACGCGGCAGCGGACATCAGCCGGTTGCTCGAGCAAAGCCCACACGTCAAGGTGATCGCAACCAGCCGGGTCCCACTCCGGATTGCCGGTGAACGCGAGTTTCAGGTCGCGCCGCTTCCCGTACCGCAACCAGGGCAGGTGCCTGGCGACACTCACGAGGGACTGGCAGCGGTTGAGCTATTCATCGAACGTGCCCGCGCAGCCACACCGAACCTGACCTTCGACGCAGACGATCGCGAGACGATCGCGGAAATCTGCCGGCAGGTGGACGGCCTGCCGCTCGCGATCGAACTGGCGGCAGCGCGGACCCGCTCGTTGCCGATCGCGGCCATTGCCGAGCGGCTGGAGGATCGGCTCTCGCTCCTCGTTAGCGAGGGACACGATGGACCTATCCGCCAACTCTCGATGCGCGACACCATCGGCTGGAGTTACGGGCTCCTCAGCGACGACGAACAGGCGCTGTTCCGCCGGCTGTCGGTCTTCATTGGCGGATTCACGCAGGAAGCAGCCGAAGCCGTCTGTCATGACCTCGGCTGCTTCGCCAGCGGTTGCATCGGTTCGCTGATCGACCAGAGCCTCGTCCGACGCGTCCAGCGGCCGGGGATGCCCGTGCGATTGCGATTGCTGGAGACGATCCGCGAGTATGCAACCGACCTCCTCTTCGAGCACGGCGATGTCGACGAGGCACGACGCTGGCATGCGAACTACTTCGCCAACCTCGCGAGCGAGGCCGAGCCATACCTGATCGGCAGCGAGCAGGTCGTCTGGCTTGACACACTCGACCGCGAGCACGACAACCTGCGCGGCGCGCTGGCCTGGGCGCTGGAACACGGCGATGTTGAGATCGCGCTTCGGATCGGGGCCTCGCTCTGGCGCTTCTGGGAGCGTCGCGGTCACATCAACGAGGGCCGTCCTCTCCTTGAGCGCATCATGACCCTCGCCGACGGCCACCCGCCAACGGATACATTCCGTAGCGCCAGTTTCGGACTCGGACGGTTGCGATATATCCAGGGTGACTTCGCCGGTGCCCGCGCGACATTCGAGCAACTGGTGATGCTCAGCCGGGATCACAAGGACGCCACCCGGCTCTCCGGCGCGCTGACCCAACTCGCACACCTCGCGACGCGTGAGGGCGACTACCTCACGGCTCGCAAACTGGCGGAAGAGGGCCTGGCGATCCGTCGACAGGCAGGCGACCACTGGGGAGCGGCGGTCTCCCTGCTCGTCCTGGGTCGCAACGCGCACCACCTCGGCGATCACAAGCGGGCGACCACCTTGACCGAGGAAGGGATCGCAATCTTCCGGCAGTTCAATGACCGGCAAGGGATGGCCGACGGCTACGAACACCTCGGGACCTACGAACTCCATCGTGGCCGGTTCGCGCTGGCCCGTGGCCACACCGAGCAGGCAATCACCCTTCGCCAGGAGATCGGTGACGAGATGACGATCGCCGAAGCGCTGGCGCTTCTCGGTCACATCGCAATCGGCCAGGGCAATTACGCTGGAGCGCGGTCGCTCTTCACCCGCAGTGTGACGCGACTGACCGACCTCGGTGCCAGTTGGCGAGTTGACCCTGCCCTGGAGGGCCTGGCGGAGGTCGCCCTCGCGACCGGCGAACCAGAGCGCGCCGTCCGAATCATGGCCGCCGCCGACGCGATGCGGACCGAGCTTGGCTCATTCCTCGATCCGGACGCGCTGGAACGCCAGCAGCGCAACGTCGCCACCGCCCGCGACATGCTCGGGCAGGAACGTTTCGACGCGGCGTGGCAGGCGGGGCGCGAGATGACGGTCGATCAGATCCGGTACGACGCAATCGGCACCGCTGGCACCCGCAGCGAGTGACCCGCTGCGTCGGATCGGGTTGTAGGATCAGAAACCTGCGCGATGTGCGTGGTTCACTTCCAGCCGAATGCGGAACGCTGACATACAGGAATGCGGGAGCGGTTGACAGGTATGTTCTTGGGACGGGTTCGACTTGGTGCGCACATCCGCGTTGCGGCGGTTGGAATCATGTTGCTTTCGCTGCTGCTGGCGTGCAGTGGACCGGAGTCAGGAGACAACACCGACGCGACCGCGACGATCGCCGTAACAACCACGAGCGAAGATCCGACCTCGACCACGGAAGCAGCACCAACCGACACACAACCCACCGTACCGGACGGCGCAACGACAACCGAATCGGCCGAAGCGACCGAGACGACAGGGCCAGGCGAGCCAACGCCAACCACCGGCGAGTCGACCGCATCCGTCGAGACGCCAGCCTCCGGAGAAACACCGACGACGGAACCGACGCCAGCGCCGGTCAACGACTATGACCCAAACGCCGTCACGATCTCACTGGAGCAGGTCGGCTCGGGTTTTGATCAGCCAAACCTGATCACCCATGCAGGCGACGGCAGCGGCAGAATCTTCGTCCTCGAAAAGACCGGAACTGTCCGCCTTATGGATGGATCGCTCTACCTCGACATCCGTGATCGCGTGCTTGCCTACGCGTTGCTGACGCAGGAGCACGAACTCGGCCTGGTCGGACTCGCGTTCCACCCGGATTACGAGAACAATCGCCAACTCTTCGTTCACTACACCGACCTGAACCAGGACCACGTCGTCTCCCGGTTCACAGAAGGCCCGGACGGGCGCGTCGATACCAGTAGCGAGACGATCCTGTTCACCTATCCGCAACCGGATGTGAACTTCGTCGGTGGAACGTTGCTGTTCGGCTCGGACGGCTACCTCTACATCGGGATGGGGACCGGCACATCGGACGATCCGTCGCAGATCGTGGCCCAGGAACTCGACAACCTGTACGGCAAGATCCTGCGCATCGACGTCGATAACGGTGACCCGTACGGTATCCCTGCCGACAACCCGTTCGTTGGGCAGGAGGGCGCACGCGGCGAAATCTGGGCCTATGGCCTGCGCAATCCGTGGAGACTTGCATTCGACCGCGCTACGGGCGACCTCTACATCGGCAGCCCCGGCGAGTTCCAGACCGAGTGGATCAACTATCAGGCCGCCGACCGGCCATCCGGCCTCAACTACGGTTGGCCAATGTTCGAGGGCGGACAATGCTGGGAAGCGTGGACCGGCCCCTGTGACCCGACCGGCCTGGAGATGCCGGTCATGACCTACCCACGCGGGGACATGAACTGCGTCATCATCGGCGGCAACATCTACCGGGGCACGGCGTCAGCGGGCCTCGGCGGCGCCTACTTCTTCGGCGACTACTGCTCTGGACGAATCTGGACCCTCCACCGCGACGGCTCCGGCGCGTGGCAAATGACAGAAGTGCTGGACACGTCGATGCTGGTCGGCTCCTTCGGCGAGGACGAAGCCGGCGAGGTCTACGTCGCCGACATCAACGGCGGCGTCATTTACCGCATCGTCGCCACGCCCCGGTGAGGGATGAGGGATGTAGGGATGTAGGGATTAGGAGTTGGGGAGATGGGGCTAACGGAATTAGGCGGGCTACAAAGACCTGCCTCTTGCTGCAATCCCTACGTCCCTACGTCCCTAATCCCTAATCCCTACATCCCTAACACCTACGTCCGCCAGCCACCGAGGTTCGCGGTGATTTGATCGACGTAGGTTGGGCGGCGGAGGAAGTGGACATTGACGGTGTCGTTGCTGCCGTCGGGCCAGGGGCCAGTCATCGTCTGGCTCACGCCCTGCCAGCCGAGCGACGCGGCGGTATTCAGGAAGCGTTGGGCAGTCTTCCGGCCCGGTTCGGCCAGCCAGAGCATTCCGTCGGGTGCAAGGATCTGCTCGACGATCGAGAGCAGCGGCTCGACATCGCGCCCCTCGTAGAGCAGGTCAGCACCCAGGATCAGCGGATAGCCACCGCCAGCCGACGCACGTAGCAGCGCGTTCGCATCCGGCGTGCGCCAGTTGAAGCGCAAGGTCCGTGGCGCCTGACCAGTGTTTCGGAGCGCGTTGTAGCGGCAGAACGCCAGCGGAAGTGGGGCGTAGTCACTGACGGTCAGGATCGCGCCAGCCTCGATCAGGGCCGTTGCCGTCGTCCCGAGACCACAACCGAGTTCGAGCACACGCTGACCAGCCAGTTCGTCGCGACGTTCGAGCGCGACATCACCAAGCGCGACCCCGCTCGGCCAGATTCTCGCCCAGTAGGGCATCTGCTTGTCGGGGTCCAGTCTGGCTGCTTCAAACATCTGATCGCGCGAGGCTTCGGTCGGCTTGAAGATCTCCAGGGTTCGACCGGTGATTGAGAACCGAACCTCCTGCGATTCCAGTTCCGCCTCTTGCGCGAGGTACTCCTCAAGGGCGCGTGCGCGGCGGGTCTCCGTCACCGGCAGGTGCGCGTCGGTATAGCGTCGCCCGGCGCGGGAGGCAGGAGGGTCGAGCACGTCATCCACCAGTCTGATGTCCCGTCATCTTCACCCCTACGATCGTGCCAGCCTGCGCGACACGAGCGATACGCCATCAGCGGCAACAAACAGCACGAGGATCAAGGTCGCACAGGCGATCCCGACCGCCAGCATCACATCTGCGACGCTCCAGACACGGGTCAATAGCGCGACGGCAACCGCAGCCGCGATCTGGCCAGCAACGACAGCGGTCAGCATCAGTCGGCCCGTTGCGGGAAGGTCGGCCTCCGGCGCGATGCGCCTCGTCGTCGTCGCCGTCACCATGTCGTTGGTAATCGAAATCATCCCGATCCCAAGCAGCACGAGCACGACGATCTCAAGCCGCGTCACGAAACTGATCAGCACGATTCCGGCCGCAATACCAATCGTGGACCCGGTGACGACCATCGAACTTGGCGCGTGCAGAAGCAAACGAGGGACCGAGATCGGCCCGATCAATGTCCCGATTCCGACGAGCGCAAACAGCAGGCCCAGTACCGAATCGGAGCGGTCAAGTGAGTCGGTCGCCAATTCGACCAGGACGACCTTGAGGCAGATCGCCAGCGCGGCACCAGCAAACAGCCCGCCAGCCAGCAGCAACAACATTGGCTGCTTTCGAACCGAGCGCCAACCGGAAAGTCCTCTGGAATGGACGGCGTGCGCAGTGTCTGGCAGCGCCACCTGTGGATGAATCGCCAGCATCAAGCCGGTGACGATCAGCAACGCCGCACTGACCACGAACGCGGCCTCAGCGTCCCATCCACGCAACAACCCGGCAGCCAGAAGTGGTCCGGCGACGAAGGTAATGCGCTCGATCGACGCGTTGAGTTGTATGACACTGGAAAGCTGCGGGCGCGAAACGGTGTAGGGCAACATCGCCGCGCGCGCCTCATTCGAGAGAGCAGTCAGCAGCCCATAGGCCGCGACGACCGCGCCAGCCCAGTACAGATCGGACCGTTCGTCGATCAACGCGAGGCTGGCGATCAGCGGGATACGGGGCAGGCTGAGCAGCAACAGTCCGCGGATGCCGATCCGCCGGGCATGCTCGTGAAATCCGACCGCAACAACCGCGCGTGGAACGACCCGGAGGACCATGAACAGTGCAACGGCGGCAATATCGGACGTGACGGCGTAGACAGCGACGAAGAGCGAGACGATGAAGATCCAGTCGGCCAGGAGTTCGAACGTGCGGCCAGTCCAGAACGTGAGCGCACTGCGATTACCGGCCAGCAGGTGGAAAGGTCGGAATAAGCCGAGCAGAGCTGTCGAGTCAAACACGGACAGGCTCCTCACCCATTACCAGCAACTCGCTTGGTTCGCCCTTGGCGCAGAAGGATAGCACCGTTGGCGAAAGCTGTTCCTGAGAGATTCCTGAGAACGCAACCGCACAGATCGTGCCGTACGTTCGCAGAGGTACTGACAAGCCAGCGTTCTCGGAGTACGGTGATGGTAACACCTGATTTGACACGCGAGGGAGGTCCGAGGGAATGACGACAGAGACGATCTTCACGATGGACACGTCGAGCATCAAGTACGGCGTCGGCGCGACCGCCGAGATCGGTTTCGAGATGCGCAGGCTTGGCGCTACCCGTGTCATGGTCGTGACCGATCCGAACCTGACCCAGAGCGATCCGGTCACGAAGACGCTCGCGTCGCTGCGCGCCGAGGGAATCGACGCTGTCCTGTTCGACCGCACACGGGTCGAGCCGACCGACACATCGTTTCTCGAAGCGATTCAGTTTGCAACCGAGGGTGGGTTCGATGGTTACGTCGGCATCGGTGGCGGGTCGGCGATCGACACTGCCAAGGTCGCCAACCTCTACGCGACCTACCCCGCTGACCTGCTCACCTACGTCAACGCGCCGATCGGCCAGGCGCAACCCGTCCCCGGCCCACTCAAGCCGCTGATCGCCATCCCGACGACGGCCGGGACCGGTAGTGAGACGACCGGCGTCGCCATCTTCGACCTGACTGAGATGCACGCCAAGACCGGCATCGCCCACCGGGCGCTTCGTCCGGTGATGGGTATCGTCGATCCGAACAACACGCGCGACATGCCGCCGATGGTCGCCGCCTGCTCGGGGTTCGATGTCCTCTGCCACGCGATCGAATCGCTGACCGCGCTCCCCTACGACCAGCGCCCGGCACCGGAGCATCCTTCCGTCCGCCCCGCGTACCAGGGCGCCAATCCAATCTCCGATACCTGGGCCGCCAAGGCGCTGGAGATGACGGCCGCAAACATCGTCCGGGCCGTCCAGAACCCCGAGGACGACGATGCACGGGCGGCGATGCTGCTGGCCGCTACCTACGCCGGGATTGGCTTCGGCAACGCGGGGGTTCACCTGCCGCACGGCATGTCATACCCCGTTTCAGGGATGGTTCGTGAGTTCCGCCCCGAGGGCTACGAGGTCGACCACGCCATCATTCCGCACGGGATGTCCGTCATCCTGAACGCGCCAAGCGTCTTCCGCTGGACCGCCGAAGCGAATCCCGACCGGCACCTGTACGCGGCAAGACTGCTCGGCGCGAACACCGACGGCGTCGATCGCAACGACGCTGGAGAACTGCTGGCAACAGCCATCATTGATCTGATGCGGGCGACAGGCATGCCCAACGGCCTCGCCGCTGTCGGCTTCGAAAACGACGACATCGACGCCCTCGTCGAAGGGACACTCCCGCAGCACCGCGTCACCAAACTCTCCCCGCGCCCAGCCGGGCCGGACGACCTGCGAGAACTCTTCGCGGGTGCGATGCGGTATTGGTAGAGAGTGCTGAGTGCCAAGTAAGGACCTTACTCGGCACTCATCCCGCGCCACGCCGCCGCAATAACGGCTCGCTCCGTTGCCGTCCGCCGAGGAGTTCGAGGATGGCGAGATTGTCGCTGGTGATGGCATCAACGCCGAGGCGGACGAGTTCGTTGACACGAGTGAGGTCATTGACCGTCCAGGCGATGATGCGCTGGTTGGCGGCTCGCACAGTCGTGACAACCTCCTCGTCGATGAACGCATGCTGCATCGTGACGCCGTCGAGTTGTGACGCAAGCGGGTCACCTAGCATCACGCGGTCGAAGGCAGTCCGGTCCGGGACGCTCAGGTAGATGAAAACGTTGGGCAACTGATCCCGAAGGCGGATGAGGCTCTCAAGACTGCGGGAGTAGAGAACAACCTGATCGCGCTCGCGCTGTCGCAGAAAGTCGACGAGAGCAGCTTCGTACGCAGGCGTGTTGTCTTTGAGGTCCAGCGCGACCGCTTCGGCCTGAGTGGCGATCTCCCAGGCATCTGCGAGGCGCGGTCCGCGAAACAGGCGGGTGCCGAGCCACTTCGGCACGGCGTGAGCGGCGTAGAGTTCGCCGCGGACCATGATGACATCGATTTCGACAGCGTCGGTGTTGTGGTCGACCGCCGCCTGGGCGGTGTCGGCGTCGTCACCGGCGTTGTGCGCGATCGCGAAGACGAGGCCATAGTCGTCGAGCAGATCCGCATCGAGCGCGCCCCGATACTGGCCGGGTCGCTCGCCTCGCGTGTACCGTTGCACGAGATCGCGCGCGATGAACGCCCAGAGCCAGGTTGCCACGGTCAGGATCGAGATCGCGACCGCCGTCAGTTTCGACCAACTCGTTCGCACTCTGACTGGCTCCGCTTCACTCGACCATCTCGCGCTGATGAGAGTATGGCACTCAGCCGTCTGGTGTGGGGAGCGGGACACTGGCCGAAACATCGGGACTGATCGATCTGCATACGCACGTCCTGCCTGGCGTCGACGATGGCGCGCGAACCGAGGACGAGGCACTCGCGATGCTGGCGGCTGCCGCGCAGGACGGCATCACGACCGTCCTGGCAACGCCGCACGCGCACCATGCCGCCGCTGACCGGGTCCGGGAAGGCGTCGAGCGGCTCAATCTGGCTGCGACAGCCGCCGGGATCAACGTCAGTGTCCTCCCGGGCCACGAAGCGCGCATCAGCGTCGAACTCGTCAACCGCTACCGCGACGGACAGCTGCTCACGCTCAATGGAACCGACTGGCTGCTGCTGGAGTGCTACCTGTTCGATGACTGGCCGATCCACCTCGTTGAGCGGTCGGTCGATCGCCTGATCGAAGCCGGACTTCGTCCGATCCTCGCCCATGCCGAGCGCTACCCCTTTGTGCAGCGCGATCCCTCGGTCCTGTGCTCGTTGATCGACCGTGGGATTCCGATACAGATCAACGCTGGCTCACTCTTCCTCCGCGAATCGGACAGCGAGCGGACGACTGCCGAGCACCTCCTACGGTCCCGCTCGGCACACATCATCGCCAGCGACGCCCACAACGCTCGCTACCGTCCGCCAGCACTGCGATCAGCCTACGAGCGCGCTGCGCAACTCACGTCACACGACTACACCTGCTGGATGCAGGCAGTCGTGCGTCGCGTCATCGCCGGTGAGCCAGTCGATCTGCACGAAGCAGGCGATTCAACCCGCGACCACCGGTAACAGGCCGGCGATCAGGCTGATGACGATTGGCGAGCGTTCACCATCCCACTCGTCCAGCCAGACTCACGCTCCTCGGCAAGCGCGGAGCGTCGGATCTTCCCGGCCTCGTTGCGCGGCAACGCGGCCACGAACTCGTAGGTCTTTGGCACCTTGTACGACGTCAGACGCTCGCGAACATACGCGTCGAGGTCGGCGGCTGATGGTGGATTCACCGGATCAGCAGGCTCGATGATCGCGTGGACGCGCTTGCCCCACTCCTCGTCGGGAACGCCGATAACGGCCAGGTCCCCGATGGCCGGATGATCGTGGAGGGCAGCCTCGACTTCCGCCGGATAGACGTTGGCGCCCCCACTGACGATCATGTCGGTTCGCCGGTCGGCGATGAACAGGTATCCGTCCTCATCGACGTAACCGAGGTCGCCGATACTGAGGAAGCCATCTGGCGTGGACTTAATCTTCGCATCGCCGACGTAGTTGAACGTTGGGCCGCCCTCGGCCAACGTCCGCATATAGATCTCACCCACCTCCCCGGCAGGCAGGTCGTTGCCTTGTTCGTCGAGGATGCGCATCTCGCAGTTGACCGGTCGCCCGACGCTGCCTTGATGATCGAGCCACTCATCCCCACGGATCATCGTCGCGCCTATGCCTTCGGACGAGCCATAGACCTCATGGACCTTTTCGGCACCGATCAGATCGATCCAGGCCTGCTTGAGCCAGATCGGACACGGCGCCGCCGAGGACTGAATTGCCTGGATGCTGGAGAAATCTCGCTCGCGGACTCCAGGCAGCATCATGATTCGACGCATAATGATCGGTGGCATGTAGGCGTAGTTGACGCGGTATCGCTCGATGGCGCCAACCGCCCGTTCGGCGTCGAACTTCTCCATCACCACCAACGTGTGGTCGTCGGCCAGACCGCCATAGCTACTGAGGAACGGCGAGTTGTGGTAGAGCGGCGCACAGACCAGTTGGACCTGTCCGGGCCGCGCACCAAGCCGCGATGCCCGGCGTCCGTAGACGCACGGGTTCGCCGTCGCATCAACGATGATCTTCGATCGGCCTGTCGAACCGCCTGACGCAATCGCCTTCCCAGGATGTGGTGGATCGATCGAGAGTGGCTCGTCGCTTTCGCTCCGGTAGCCATCAATCTCGGATGAGCGCAGGACCGGATACGGAACGTCTTCCCAGTCCGCGCAGACCAGCGCGGGCTGAGCAAGTTCGAGAATACCGTCACGCTCCGGTTTCGGCAGGATCGCCCGTAGCGGTAGCATCAGTGCGCCGAGTTTCCAGGCGGCCGTCGTCAGCAGGATGTGCTCGGGCGAGTTCCAGAGGCCGATGACGATCGTCGTCCCTTCGGCGACACCACGTCCGGCGAGGAAGCGCGCGAGTTGATTGGATCGGCGGTCAAGTTCCGCCCACGTCAGCGTCTGATCGTCGCTCTCAATCGGCAAAAAGATGATCGCTGGCTTATCCGGATGGAGGTCCGCCAGTTCGGCAACCCGCCTCCCAAACGTCATCGACATATCGTCGCTCACTCGTCCCCCTCGCGTGTTTCGCTCCCCACTGTACCGGACCGGCCATATACTACGGCGACATGCTGATCCTGACGACAGGTCATCAACGGACGCGAGGAGAGGAACGACGATGCTGGAGCGATTTCATGTTCCGAAGGAGCAGGAGGTACGCGTCTCCGACGCAGCCCTGCGCACGACGATCACCGATCTGTTCGTTGCCTGCGGTGTACCAGAGGATGACGCTGCCACCGGAGCCGATGTCCTGACGATGACCGACCTGCGAGGCGTCGAGACGCACGGTGTCTCGAACATGCTCCGCGCCTACGTCGACTGGTTCCGCGACGGTCGTCTTAACCCGCGGCCGAACTGGACCGTTGTTCGCGAGACGCCCGGAACGGCGACGATCGACGGCGACCGCGGTCTCGGCGTCATCCAGGGGACGGCCGCCATGCAAATCGCAATCGACAAGGCCCGCGAGGTCGGTGTCGGCATCGTGACGATGCGCAACAGCGGCCACCTTGGCGCGGTCGGCCACTTCGCGATGCAGGCCGCCAAGCAGGACATGGTCGGCATCTGTCTGACAGCCATGAGCACGCTCGTGCTACCGACGTTCGGAGCCGTCCCGCGGCTTGGAACGAACCCGATTTCGATCGCGGCACCGGCGAAGTCCGAGCCATACCTGCTCTACGACGCGGCGACCTCAACCATCGCCGGGAACAAGATCATGTTGGCACGACGTGTTGGTGCCAACATGGAACCGGGCTGGATCGCCGACCCCGACGGCACGCCAATCATGGAGGAGCAACCGGTCCCGGAAGGGATCATGTACGGACTCGGCGCATACAATCTGCTCCCGCTGGGCGGAACCCGCGAGCAGGGTTCGCACAAGGGCTACGGTCTGGGTCTGATGGTCGAGGTGCTCTCGACGCTGCTCTCCGGGGCGATTCCCAACATGGTCGAGGATAAGGCACCGATCGCCAGCCACCATTTCGCGGCCTACAACATCGCCGCCTTCGACGACCTCGATCACTTCAAGGACACGATGGACCGCACGCTGCAGACGCTCACTGAAACGCCACCTGCGCCGGGCCACGAGCGCGTCATCTACCCCGGTCTGCCCGAGGCCGAATCGGAAGCCGAACGACGCGCCAACGGCATCCCGCTTCATCGCGAGGTGATCGACTGGTTCAACCGGACCTGTGACGAACTCGGCGTCGCCCGGATGGAGACGATGTAGCAGTCGGCGGGCATCCAGGGACGGGAGATACGAGGAGGCAGACGATGCTGGAGAGATTCAGCGTACCGGCCGAAGATCAGGTGCTGGTCGATCACGAGGCGTTGCGACGCACGATCGCGGCGTTGTTCGTGGCGTGCGGTGTCGGGGAAGACGAGGCTCGCGCCGGAGCGGACGTGCTGGTCACTGCCGACCTGCGAGGTGTCGAGACGCACGGCTGCTCGAACATGTTGCGGCAGTACATCGGCTGGTTCCGCGACGGGGTGCGCAATCCGCAGCCGAACTGGACGATCCTACACGAGACACGCGGAACGGCAACGATCGACGGCGACCGTGGCCTCGGCATCCTGCAGGGTGGTCCGGCCATGCAACTGGCGATCGACAAAGCACGCGACGTCGGCGTCGGGATCGTCACGATGCGCAACAGCGGCCACCTCGGACCAATCGGTCACTTCACCTATCAGGCGGCTGAGCAGGACATGCTGGGAATGTGCATGACGGCCAGTAGCCTGCTGATCGTGCCGACTTTCGGCGCGCTGCCTCGCTATGGCACCAACCCGATCGCCTTCTCCGCCCCGGCCCGTTCGCACCCGTTCGTGCTGTTCGATGCGGCGATGTCGTCGGTCGCCAGCAACAAGATCGGGCTCGCCCGCCGTGTCGGCGCGAACATGGAACCGGGCTGGATCGCCGAACCGGACGGAACCCCCATCATGGACGAGCGTCCGGCGCCATCCGGTGAGTTCAACCTGCTACCGCTTGGCAGCACCCGCGAGCAGGGGTCGCACAAGGGGTACGGCCTCGGCCTGCTGGTCGAAGTGATGACGACGTTGCTTGCCGGTGCGGTCCCACGAATGGTCGAGCGGGACACGAAGCCGCGCCACTGCTTCATCGCCTACAACATTGAAGCCTTCACCGACCTCGACGAATTCAAGGACACGATGGACCGGACACTCCAGACGTTGATGGACACGCCTCCTGCCCCAGGTCACGAGCGCGTGCTCTATCCCGGACTGCCCGAGCATGAGACCGAGCAGCACCGCCGCGCGAACGGCATACCACTCCATCGTGAGGTCATCGACTGGTTCAGCGCAATCACGGCAGAACTGTCGGTCGCGCCACTGGAGACGATGTGACGAGCAACCAGTACACGTTCGACGACATGCGCCGATTCCACGCCGAATGGTCCCTATCAACCTGGGACAAGGGCGGCCCGTTGATGCGCTACACCTTCCGGCGGATGGCTGAGTTCTTCCCCCACGCCGTCATCCGCCGAGGCGGGCCGGTACGTCAACTTGCGTCCGATCCAAAGCCTGAACTTCCAGCAACGTTGGTGCAGACTGCCAGCGGTTCGTCGGCGCTCGACGATTATGTGGAGTCGGGGCCGGTCAGCGGTGTCGTCATCATCCACCGTGGAACGATCGTCTACGAGCGCTATCCCCGGATGGACGCTGCTGACCTGCACCTGACGATGTCGGTCTCGAAGGTGCTGACCAGCACGCTGATCGCGATCCTTGAAGATCGTGGGCTGCTTGTTTCGCAAGAACCGGTCGAACGCTACCTGCCCGACGTTCGCGGATCTGGCTGGGAAGGCGTCTCGATCCGCGATGTGCTCGACATGGCCTCCGGAATCGATTGCGACCAGACGGCGGACGACGTCTACACCAATGCTGCATTACCGTATTACCAGTTCGAAGCGAGTCTCGGCTGGCTACCGAGAACCAGCGAAACCGCAGCATCGACCTACGAGTTCGTCGCGTCGCTGGGACGGCTGAAGGAGCCGGGGACGTCGTTCGACTACTCCTCCGCTAACACCTTCCTGCTGGCGTGGATCGCCGAGCGCGTGACCGGCCGCCCGTACGCGGACCTGCTCGCCGACGAGATCTGGAGCCGGATCGGTGCCGAAGGGGATGCCGTCATCACAATCGTCCCCGAGTCCGGAGCGACGACCTCCCACGCAGGACTCTCTGCTCGACTGCGCGACATCGCCCGCTTCGGAATGCTGTTCACGCCATCGTGGAGTGCTGTCACTGAAACGCCGATCGTCTCCGACCGGTACCTGCGCGAAATCATGGAGGGCGGCCGACCCGAGGTGTTCGCCAACGGCATCACCAGCGAGTCAATCGCGTCGCGAATGGCCGATGATCCTCCGCGCCACAATAGCTACCAGTGGGACTACGTGATGCCCGATGGTGACTTCTACAAGGGCGGGTACGGCGGCCAGGGTCTCTACATTTCCCCACGCCGCGACCTCGTCATCGCCTTCGCAGGCGCGTTCGAAGTCGGCGGACCGGCCAGCGAGATGGCCAGCATCGCCCGGCAACTCGCGCGGTCGGGGTTGTTCGATCAGTAGCGATGCATCTAGAGGGTCGTGTCAGGTGAGCCGTCGAAGAACTCGGCAATTACCTGCGTGATCGGCAGCGTTGGTGATTCCAGCGTGCCGTCCGCCGCGACGAGCGAGGACTGTGCGAAATCCCCGAACTCCGGCTCCGGCTGCCAGTAGACCATGATGTCCCGCGACGCCGGTCGAACGATCCAGTACTCAGGCACGCCAGCACGAGCGTAGGCGGCCCGTTTGATTGTCGTATCGAGGTGCGGGTGTGACGGTGAGAGGACCTCAACGATGAGATCCGGTACCCCGTTGATACGACCGTTCTCGATGATCGACACGCGCTCGTTCCCGACAATCAGGAAGTCTGGCTGGATCGGATCGCAACCGGGCATGAAGACGCCAATTGGCCCGGTGAACGCGTACCCAAACCTGCTGTTCTGCAGTGGCAATCCGACGAGGCCGAGAAGGCGATTGATGATCCACTGATGAAACACGCTCGGGGACGTCGACATGTACAGCACTCCGTCGATCACTTCGTAGCGGTTGCCGTCCGCTGGCAACTTTTCCCAACGATCGGCGCACCACGAGGCGTCAGCTGACTGGAGGAGGTACTCGAATTCGGTTGCAACCACGACGCGCCTCACCGTTCCAATCCAGGGGGACATCATCTCCATGACTCAAGAATAGCAGTTCACTCAACGTCGATCACCGGTCCTTGCGCGTCCCGGGCAACGGCGCGAAGATGCGGCACGATGACGGATCGACGTGAGAAAGCGAGAGTGCGATGAAGCTCGGACTGACGCTGCCGAACCGGGGAGTCCTCTTCGGTGTCACGACGCCGGAGGAGATGCTGCGGATGGCCGAAATCGCTGACCAGTCGGGCGAATTCGCCTCCGTCTGGGTTGGAGATTCACTACTCGGCAAGCCACGGATGGAATCGATGATGCTGCTGGCCGGCATCGCCGCCCGGACAAAGACAGTCCGACTCGGCCCCGCCTGCATGGCGAGTTTCCCGCTGCGCGATCCTGTCCTGCTCGCATACCAGTGGGCCAGTCTCGATCTGCTGGCGGAGGGCAGAACCGTTCTTGTCGCCTGTACCGGGATCGTGCCGCAGGCAGGTGGACGAATCGAAGGCGAACTGTACGGGCTCGAACCACGCGACCGCGTCAAGCGGCTGATCGAGTGGATCGCCCTCGTCAAGCGGCTCTGGACCGAGGACGACGTCACCTTCGAAGGCGAGCACTACCGCTGCGAGAGCATCACAATCGAGCCAAAGCCAGCCGCCAAGCCACGTCCACCGATCTGGATCGCCAGCAACGCCGGACGCGGCGTCCAGATGACGAATCCATCGACCGACCGAGGGCTTGTCGAGCGAACGCTACGCCGTGCCGTTCGACACGCCGACGGTTGGGAAACGTCGCTCTCAAACCCCGACGACCTGCGCTGGCGGCTGGAATACATCCGCGAGCAGTTGCGCGAAGCGGGCCGCGACCCGGCGACGTTCGAGACGCATCTCTACCACAACATCCACGTCAACGAGGACCGGCAGGAAGCGCTTCACGAGTCGAAGCGTTTCCTGGACCTCTACTACACCGAGGACTACGCGCCCGACTTCGTCGCGTCGTGGACGGCGGCTGGTTCGCCGGAAGAATGTGCCGCCCATCTGAAAGTCTACGAGGAGATGGGCTTCGACGAAGTTACCGTACGAATCACCGGCTGGGACCAGTTCGGCCAACTCGACCGCGTCATCAACGAGGTCGTGCCGTTGCTGCGAAATGCGTAGTCGCTGAGGAACACAGGAACTCAAAATGCAGGTTCCAACAGCCAACGGAGACGACCAGCTCCCACGTCGGTTGAAGGTCGGTGTCGAACTGCCGGTCGCCGAGCGACGGGCGCGGGATGATGTACCGCGATGGACGGATATCCTGGCGATGGCGCGACGTGCCGAAGTGGTTGGCTTCGACTCGGTCTGGGTCGAGGACCACCTGCTGCTTCGGCCAGAGGACCAGGAACCGCAGGGGCACTGGGAGTGCTGGTCGGTCGTTGCGGCGCTGGCGGCTGCCACGCAGCGCGTCGAGATTGGGACGTACGTCGCCTGCACGGCGTTTCGCAACCCGGCGCTGCTGGCGAAGATGGCTGACACGGTTGACGAGATCAGTGGCGGAAGGCTAATCCTCGGCCTCGGCGCAGGCTGGAACGAAACCGACTTCACCGCCTTTGGCTTCCCGTATGACCACCTCGCATCACGCTTTGAGGAAGCGCTGACGATTATCAGCACGCTTCTCCGGGAGGGCAGGATCGACTTCGATGGCGGGTTCTACGCCGCGCGCGAGTGCGAACTGCGCCCGCGTGGTCCACGACCGGTCGGCCCACCCATCCTGGTTGGCGCAAGTGGACCGCGCATGCTGGGCATCACGGCCCGGCTGGCCGACGCTTGGAACGGGGCCAGCAACACGGCGGAGCGATACGCCCTGGTACGTCAGCAGGTCGATGCAGCATGCGTCTCGGTGGGCCGCGACCCCGCAGACCTGGATCGGACCGTCGCCGTCCTGATCGACTACACCGAGGGGCGCGGTATCCCGAACAGTTTCAATCCGTCCCGCCTGCCCCCGCTGTCAGGATCGCCCGAGAACCTCGCAGGAGAGTTGCGGGCACTCGCCGCAGCAGGAGTCTCCCACGCCATCATCACGACGATCCCGATGACCATCGAAAGCATCGAGGCATTTGCGCCCGTCCTGAACCTGCTGGACGGCTGATCGGGGACGAACGTGCGAAGATTGTGGTGGACGTTCGACAAGTGGACTAACAGGAGCAATCGTAATGACCGCACCGACCGCTGCCCGAATCGTGACCAACCCAATGAGAGCAGGCGACGCGCCACCATCGCCTGGCCGCGCCCCGCAGGAGTTTCACCGGCGTCTGCCGGGCTACGCAGAGTCGCCGCTAGTTGATGCTCCGGACATCGCGCGGGAACTTGGAGTCGGAGCGGTACTGCTGAAGGACGAGTCGAGCCGGCTGGGTCTTCCCGCCTTCAAGATCCTTGGCGCCTCGTGGGCCGTCTACCGGGCGCTCGAAGCACGGGCTGGCGGTTTTGCGGCGTGGGACACCATTGAGGACCTGCGGCGACTGGTCGATCCGCTCCAACCGCTAACGCTTTCGGCCGCGACCGATGGCAACCATGGCCGCGCCGTCGCCAGAATGGCGGCTCTGCTGGGGTTCGACGCGCAAATCTACGTCCCGGCTGGAACAACCCAGGCCCGGATCGACGGAATCGCCAGCGAGGGCGCGTCCGTTACCGTCGTCGATGGCACGTATGACGAGGCCGTCGCTCGCTCCGCTGAGGACGCTGACGAACGCTGTCTGGTGATCTCCGACACGTCCTGGCCCGGCTACGAAGATGTGCCACGCTGGGTGATCGACGGATACTCGACGATCCTCTGGGAAATTTCCGACCACATCCAGCAGCGCGACGAACCAGCACCTGATCTCGTCGCCGTTCAGATCGGCGTCGGGGCACTAGCATCGGCGGTGGTCTCCCACTTCCGGCAACCGGGAGCGCAACCCAAGATCGTTGGCGTCGAGCCGTTGCGGGCCGCCTGTATGCTGACCAGCATTGAAGCCGGTGGAATCACGAGCGTGCCTGGCCCCCACGATTCGATCATGGCCGGTCTGAACTGCGGCGAACCGTCGATGCTGGCGTGGCCGGTCGTTTCCGCCGGGGTCGACCTCTTCGTCGCCGTCGACGACGAACGCGCCCGCGAAGCGATGCGACTCCTCGCCAAATCCGGCGTCGTTGCTGGTGAGACCGGCGCCGCAGGACTGGCAGGACTTCTTGAACTCCTGCGCGGCGAACCGGCGACAACCAACCGCGACGCGCTTGGCATCAACGACGAAACCCGCATCCTCCTGTTCATCACCGAAGGCGCGACCGATCCCGAGGCATACGCCCGGATCGTGGGGAACTAGAACGGTTCTCAGAAGCATTGCCTGTCGTCCTGAGCCGCAGCGAAGGACCTCTCCGCCCTAGCCACCTGTGTCGTCAAAGCGGAGAGGTCCTTCGCTGCGGCTCAGGACGACAGGCAATGCTTCTGCATCCTGCTCTTAGGTACGACGCGACTGAGTGACGTCGGGGTGGAGTGAGAAACCCTCTGCCTCGTCCCGCTCACTCAGCGCTGGGAACCACCGCCGTCGCCTCAATCTCGACCTTGGCGCGGTCTTCGAGTAGGTCAGCGACCTGAACCAGTGTCATCGTCGGGTAGTGTGCGCCGATAGTGTCGCGGTAAGCGGAGCCAACGCCGGGGAGATTAGCGAGGTACTCCTGCTTGTCGGTGATGTACCAGGTCATTCGGGTGATGTGGCGTGGCTCAGCCCCAGCTTCGGCAAGGACAGCGACGATGTTCGCCAGAGCCTGGCGGACCTGACCGGCGAAGTCGTCGGTTTCGAACTCGGACTGCCCGTTCCAGCCAATCTGACCGGCCACGAAGATCAAGCGCCCCTCGGCCTCGATCCCGTTGGAGTAGCCGCGTGGGGGCTTCCAGCCTGCCGGTTGCAGGACACGCATACGAGCCTCACAATCAATTCAACAGTGCGCAGACCACGTCTGGGGGACACTATATGACGATCTTGCCTGAACCGCTCTCCGGGCAGCACGCCATCATCACCGGCGGTGGCCGCGGGATCGGTGCGGCGATCGCCGTCGAACTGGCGCGGCTTGGCGCGAACCTGACGCTGATGGGGCGGACACTCGATACACTCACCGAACGCCGCGACGCGCTACTGCTCGAATATGAGCGTGAGATCGCGACGGTCGTCGTCGATGTCGGTGACCACGCTTCAATCGAGGCAGGCTTCGCCGCCGCAGCAGACGTGCTCGGCCCGGCCAGCGTCCTCGTCAACAACGCCGGCATCGCGACCAGCCAGGCGTTCCGGAAAACGACACCTGACGACTGGCAGCGAATGATCGACATCAACCTGACAGGTCCGGCGCTGTGTACGCACCAGGTCCTCGGCGGCATGCTCGATGCCGGTTACGGGCGGATCATCAACATTGCCAGCACGGCCGGATTGAAGGGCTACGCCTACGTCGTGCCGTATACCGCCGCGAAGCATGGACTGATCGGGCTAACCCGCTCGCTCGCGCTCGAACTGGCGACGAGCGGCATCACCGTCAACGCCGTCTGCCCCGGCTTCACCGACACCGATCTCACAGCCACGTCGATCGATACGATCGTCTCGCGGACCGGACGCACGGCCGATGACGCGCGTGCCGAACTGGCGTCGTTCAACCCGCAACGCCGCCTGATCGAACCGTGGGAAGTCGCCCGAACCGTTGGCTGGCTCGCCCTCCCGCAGTCGGCGGCAATCACTGGTCAGGCGATCGTCGTCGCCGGTGGCGAGGTGTAACACCACATGTTGCCCGGAGGTCGTGACCTGGGTCCTGAATCCCGAGTCTCGATTCCCGCTCCCGGCCACCCATGATATAACCGCCAGAACACTCCAACCGCTGATCGAACAAAGGGGGTATGCCGAATGCCGTCAACCACCCGGACGACGAGAAGCGCACACGTCGACACGTTTGCCAGCGATAACCTGCCACCGGTCGAAGACTGGCCATCATTCGATGTCCCATTTCCGGACGGTAGCGCTCTGACCTACCCGAACACGCTTAACGCTGCCACGGAACTACTGGACCTCAATGTCCAACGCGGCTATGGCGACCGCCCTGCCGTCAGCCTCCGTGGCGAACAGCCGACGACGTACCGAGCGTTGCTGGAGCAAGCCAACCGGATCGCGCATGTACTGGTCGAAGACCTCGGCGTCGTGCCGGGGAACCGCGTTCTGCTACATGGACCGAACAACCCATCAATGGTCGCCTGCTGGTTCGCGATCCTGAAGGCCGGCGGGATCGTCGTCACGACAATGCCGCTGTTGCGCTCCCGCGAGTTGCGCTATGTGGTGGAGAAGTCGCGAGTCTCGCACGCGCTCTGTGACGCACGCTTTGACGCCTCATTGCGGCGCGCGTCGCAGGACGCCATCGCTGCCGACCCGAGCCTGCACATGCACATCGCCAGCTTCAACACACTCGACGACGATGGCTCGATCGAAGCAATGGCGCAGGGCAAGCCGGCCACGTTCGACAACGTCGCGACCGCGAGCGACGACCTCGCCATGATCGCCTTCACGTCCGGGACGACCGGCAAAGCCAAGGGAACGATGCACTTCCATCGCGACATCCTCGCGATCTGCGACACGTTCTCGCAGCACATCCTCAAGCCGGAACCGGACGATATCTTCTGTGGGACACCTCCGCTGGCCTTCACCTTCGCCCTCGGCGGGCTGTTGCTCTTCCCATTCCGGGTCGGAGCCTCGACGGTACTGATCGAGCAACCCAGCCCGCAGGCGCTGCTGGAGACGATCCGGTACGACAAGGCGACCGTCATGTTCACGGCCCCGACCATGTACAGGACACTGACCGGGATGGTGCAGGACTGGGACATCTCCAGCCTGCGCAAGTGCGTCTCGGCCGGCGAGACACTACCTGCGGCCACCTTCCACGGCTGGGAGGAAGCAACCGGCATCAGGATCATCGACGGCATCGGCGCGACCGAGATGCTGCACATCTTCATCAGCGCGTCCGGCGACGACATCCGACCCGGCTCAACCGGCAAGCCCGTCCCCGGCTACGAAGCACGCGTGATCGACGACGACGGGAATCCTGTCCCGCCCGGAACCGTCGGACGGCTGGCCGTCCGTGGCGTCACCGGCTGCCGCTACCTGGCCGACCCGGAGCGTCAGAAGGTCTATGTCCAGAACGGCTGGAATGTCACTGGCGATGCCTACATGATGGATGAAGATGGCTATTTCTGGTATCAGGCCCGCACCGACGACATGATCATCTCCTCCGGCTACAACATCGCCGGACCGGAGGTCGAGAACGTCCTGCTGGAGCATCCGCTGGTGCAGGAGTGCGCCGTCGTCGGTACGCCCGATCCACAGCGAACTAACCTCGTGACGGCGATCATTGTCCTGAAGGACCCGTCCGCCGCGTCCGACGAACTGGTAAGCGAGTTGCAGGACTTCGTGAAGGCGCAAATCGCGCCCTACAAGTACCCGCGCAAGATCGAATTCGTCGACGCGCTGCCCCGGACGGAGACTGGCAAGTTGCAACGGTTCAAGTTGAGAGACGAGCGTGCATAGTCGATGTGGTCAATGAACGACACCGCTCGTGCGTGGATCAGCCGAGCCGGATCAACACTTTACCTGGTCGGTGGCACGCTTGGCGTGACGACAAGGCTGCTGCAGATCACCAGTGATGCGGTCCTCCCGTATGCCACGTTGGCATTTTGGTCGGGATTGCTGATACACACTGTCGCGAGCCAGCCGAGTTCGCGATTCGAACGAGCGTGGCGGAACGTCTGCTACGTTACCTTCGCCATTCTCGGGATGGCCATCATTGCCGAGGTGTTCTCAATCGAATCGCCCTTCTCGGACCGGCAGAACGACTGGATCATCCTCATAGCCGTGCTGGCCGCATTCGTCATCGTGCCAGCATACCTGCTGTACAGTGGATGGCCAGCGATGCGCGACTACTTTGCGTTGCAACATCGACCAAAGCAGCCAACGGCTCCCGCTGGTCAATCAACGCTCACCGACAATGGGACAATCAAACTATGAGCCGAGAAGCGTGGTTGACGCATCGCGGTGTTGAGGGTGCGGCCCTCGCGCTGCTGAGTGCGGCCGTCGTGCTGTCGTGGATCCGCGGTTGGGACGATCCGCTTACGATGGGGCTCAACGCAGTCGGATTCCTGCTCCTCGGTCTCACCACCTCCAGCGAGTCGTTTCGCTGGCTATGCTTCAGTGGCGGCGTGCTGTTACTAGTGAGCATCGCCAGCAACGTGCTCTCCGGTTCGTCACCGCTGGAGAGCGTACCGATCTGGGTCGAGGTTGTGCTCGGTCTCGCGCTGCTAATCGTGGTTCCAGCATTACTCATCCGCGAACACGTTGCTCCGGCCAGCGACGACTTCAGAGCGATCGAACGAGCGGACAACGACGCCAGACGACGCGAGCGAATGCAGCGCAGCGGCGGAAGGATCGACTGACAACGTGAAACTAGGGATTGGACTTCCGAACACGGTCAGCGGTGCTTCCGGCTCCGACGTCCTCGATTGGGCGCGGATGGCGGATGTCGGGCCGTTCGCGAGCGTCGGCGTGTTTGACCGCCTCGTTTACGACAGCCTTGATCCGATGATGACGTTGGCAGCCGTAGCTGGCACGACCCAGCGGGTGCGGCTGGTGACATCGGTCGTCATCGGGCCGTTGCGGAACCCGGTCGTGCTGGCCAAGGAGGCAGCGACGCTGGACGTCCTCTCGGGCGGACGATTGACGCTCGGGCTGGCGCTCGGCGCTCGTCGCGATGACTACGAGGCTGCCGGAATCGACTACGCCGACCGTGGCAAAAAGCTCGACGAGCAGCTTCGCGTCCTGCGTGACACCTGGGAGGACGGACGGATCGGCCCGGCGCCGGTTCAGCCAGGCGGGCCGGAACTGATCGTCGGCGGGCTGGACGACGCGGCCTTTGCACGGGCATCGCGTTACGCAGACGGGTTCATCCACAACGGCGGTCCACCGCGGATCTTCGCGCGCTCGGTCGATAAGGCGCGCGCCGCCTGGCTCGATGCTGGACGACCGGGTCAGCCACAGATCTGGGGGATGGCCTACTTCGCACTCGGCGAGGACGAGGCGAAGGCGGGTCGCGAGTACCTGCTCGACTACTATGCGTTCACCGGACCATTCGCCGAGCGTATCGCGGACGGCCTGCTCACGACGCCGCAGGGCATCATCCAGTTCATCCGCGGCTATGCCGAAGCCGGTTGCGACCACCTGATCCTCTTCCCGACCAACGCCGACCTGACGCAACTGGAACGACTGAGCGAGGTGGTGGGGTCGTGAACATCCACGTCCTCGGCGGCGGTCCGGCCGGACTCTACGCCGCGCTGCTGCTCAAGAAATCGCATCCCGACTGGGAGATTGAGGTCACCGAACGGAATCCACGCGACGCGACCTACGGCTGGGGCGTCGTCTTCTCCGACCGAACCCTCTCTGGACTCCACGAGGCCGACGTTCGGACATCAACACAGATCACCGATGGCTTCGTCCTCTGGGAAGCGATCGACGTCCACTTTCGCGACGAACTGGTGCGCTGCGATGGACACGCCTTCGCCGGGATTGGCCGGAAAAAACTCCTGAACATTCTGCAGGAGCGATGCGTCGAATTGGGCGTCAGCATGCGCTTCGAGACCGAGGTTGCGGACCCTGACGAGTTGCGACAATCCTGCGACCTGCTGATTGCCGCAGATGGCGTCAACTCACGGACGCGCGCGACCTACGCGCAGACGTTCCAGCCATCGACGACTGAAGGACGGGCGCGATTCGTCTGGTACGGCACCGACAAGCCGTTCGACGCCTTCACATTCATCTTTCGCGACACCGAGTACGGGTTATTCACCGTCCATGCCTACCCGTTCGATGCGACGACCAGCACGTTCATCGTCGAGTGCCACGAGGCGACCTGGCGCAACGCCGGGCTGGACCGGATGGACGAGGCCGAGAGCATGGCGTACTGCCAGTCTCTGTTCAGCGACCACCTCGGCTCACACCAGCTATTGTCGAACCGCTCGCTCTGGCTCTCGTTCACGACGCTGAAGTGCCGCCGCTGGGTGCATGAGAACGTCGTTCTGCTCGGCGACGCGGCCCACACGGCCCACTTCTCGATCGGTTCCGGGACGAAACTGGCGCTGGAGGACTCGATCGCGCTGGCGCAGGCGTTCGAGCAGCACGACGACCTCCGGGCCGCCCTGCGTAGTTACGAGCAGGCACGGCGGCCACGGGTCGAGGCCACCCAGCGGGCTGCCGCCGAGAGCCAGCGCTACTTCGAGAATGTCCGGCGCTACCGCACCTACGAACCGATCCAGTTCGCGTTCCACCTGCTGACCCGCTCCGGTCGAATCACCTTCGACAACCTGCGCGGCCGCGACCCCTACTTCGTCGCCGATGTTGAACGCTGGTACCAGACGTCAGCGAATGACAAGCAACCAGCGATTGTCCCTCCACCACCGTTGTTCGCACCGCTCGCACTCCGAGGTATCACGCTGCCGAACCGCGTCGTTATGTCGCCTCCCCCAACCTTCGATGCGACCGATGGAGTGCCGGACGTAACGCGGGCAGACGCGATGCAGCGCCTCGCAAGCGGCGGAGCCGGACTGGTGCTAACCGGGCCGGTGGCCGTATCGGCGCAGGGACGGACAACACCCGGAGACGCCGGTATCTACACCGACGCACACCGCGATTGTTGGTCAGAAATCGTCGAGCAGATGCATGAAGCATCACCGGCGATAGTCGGGATCACGCTCGCGCACGCGGGGCGGCGGGGATCGACGCGGGTACGCACAACCGGGCTGGATCGTCCGCTGCGAGAGGGAAACTGGCCACTGCTTGCCCCATCGCCAATTCCGTACGGGCCGGGGAGCCAGGTTCCAACGGCGATGAGGTGCGACGACTTCGCGATGGTCGAGCAGCAGTACATCACGGCAACCGAGCGGGCGATCGCAGCCGGGTTCGACGTGCTTCAGATTGACATGGCTCACGGCGGCCTGCTGGCCAGTTTCCTCTCGCCGTTGAGTAACCAGCGCGAGGACGATGAAGGCGGCGACCTGCTCCACCGAATGCGCTTCCCGCTCCGGGTACTCGATGCGGTTCGGGCAGTCTGGCCAGCCGACCGGCCATTGCTGGTCGCGATTCCGGCCACTGACTGGCAGCGCGGTGGATTGCGGACAACAGATGGCATTGAGATCGCCAAGGCGGTCTACGCCCACGGCTGCGACCTCGTAACCGTTCACGCTGGACAGACGACGCCGGAGGCGCAGCCGCGCTACGACTTCGAGACACTGGCTGGCTACGCCGATCTCATCCGCAACGAGGCCGGCGTCCCGACGATGTCGACGGCCTACATGACGACCAGCAACCAGGCCAATACGCTGCTGGCTGGCGGTCGCTGCGACCTCGTGCTCTACTCACCACGAATGGGCCGCTGACATCGGCCACGCAACACGCCTGGAGGGAACTGGATGAAGTTCGACTTTGGCTATGCGGTCGAGGATGGGATCGCAACGATCACCTTCAACCGGCCAGACGTTCTCAACGCGATCACACTCGACATCTACGCGCAGATGCGTGACCTGCTCGAAGACCTTCGCTACGACGACACCGTCAAGGTGCTGGTCATCACCGGCGAAGGGCGCGGGTTCTGCTCGGGTGGCGACGTTCACGAAATCATCGGCGCGCTCCTGGAGCGTGACATGCGCGCGCACCTCGAGTTCACGCGGATGACCGGCGCGCTGGTCGGGAACATGCGGCTGCTCGACAAGCCGATCATCGCTGCTGTCAATGGGACTGCCGCTGGCGCGGGTGCCGTCATCTCGCTTGCGGCTGACCTCTGCCTCGCGTCAGAGCGAGCCAAGTTCGCATTCCTGTTCACGAAGGTCGGACTGACAGGCGCCGACATGGGCTCGGCCTATCTGCTTCCGCGTGTCGTTGGCCAGCGCCGGGCGCTGGAGTTACTGATGTTCGGCGATGTCATCGACGCCGAAACAGCCGGGCAGTACGGCATCGCCAACCGAGTCATCCCGCACGACGACCTGCTTCCAACGGCCTACGAATGGGCGCGACGACTGGCCGACGGCCCGACGCTGGCACTCTCGATGACGAAGCGGATGGTCAACAACGAGTGGAACATGGACCTGCTCTCGGCCCTCGAAGCCGAGGCCCAAGCCCAGGCGCTGCTGATGATGGGCGAAGACCACCGTATTTTCTACGAGGCATTCCGAGAAAAGGCGCAGCCGAAGTTCGTTGGGCGATAGGTTGGGATTGGGGAATGGGGATTGGGGATTCGGGGGTGTTGAACGCCCTGTTCCTCAACGAAGACTAGCGGTCTTCAAGACCCCCCAATCCCCAATCCCACGTTGACACTCGAGCCTGTAGACCCTACCGTACTGAAATCCGAACAAATCGCGCATCCACCGTGGGGACAGGAGTTGACTATGGAGCGTCGCAACGTCAATCCGTGGACCTGGCAGGATCCGTTTGGCTTTTCGCAGGCGATTGAGGTCAGCGGGCAGCAGCGGATACTGATCTGTGCGGGACAGACGTCGACGGCACCGGATGGCAGCACGCTCTATCCGGGCGACATGGCCGGGCAGATCGCGGCGGCGCTCGACAACGTCGAAACGGTACTTGGCGCGGCCGGTTTCTCCCTCTCCGATATCGTTCGCCTGAATTACTACACGACCGATGTCGATGAATTTCTCAGCGCGGGAGCCGTCCTTGGCGAACGTATCGGCGCCGCCGGTATCCAGCCTGCCAGCACGCTGCTGGGCGTGACGAGGCTGGCGTTCCCCGACCTGCTGGTTGAGATTGAAGCCACAGCGGTCCAGTAGCCGATGCACGACAACCCACACAACCATGTCGCCGTCGTGGACTACGATCCAGCCTGGGTCAAGATGTACGAGGATCAGCGTGACGCAATCGTCGCGGCACTCGACGACGCCGGACTCCCGGTCGCTCGCGTTGAACATGTCGGTAGCACCGCCGTCCCAGGCCTGGCGGCCAAGCCGATCATTGACATCATGGTCTGCTACGACGAACTTCCCGCGTTGGAAGTACTCCTGACTCCGCTGACCTCAATCGGATACCGCTACGTACCGAGACAGGACTTCACTGAGAGTTACTTCTTCCGGCGTGGCGACTCCTTCGAGGGTGCGATCCATCTGCACGTCACGACGCTGGACAGCGAGTTCGGCTTGCAGATGCTGCGCTTCCGCGATGCGTTGCGTGCGTCGCCGAGCCTGGCTGCCGACTATGCAGCCTTCAAGCGCACGCTGGCCGAACAGTTTCCCGACGATCGACCGTCGTATACGGCGGCCAAGGGTCCCTTTGTCAGCCGGGCGACGGCGTCCGCTGGATAGGGCTCCAATCGGCGGCAACCGGATTGCATCATTCTGCGTCATTGACACTGACGAGGGTTGAGAGCGAGGGACCGGTGGCCGGGCAGGAATATGCGGAGCAGTATCGGGACATCGACTTCCGCGAGCATCCAGAGCGCTACCGAATCGGCAAGGGCGAGCAGGGTGTCCTGATCGCCGAGCCATACAAGAGCGAGATCCTGCCGCACTGGCGCTTTCGGACGCCGGAGATCGCCCGAGAGTCATCCGACACGATCTACGCAATGTTCGAGCGCTACCTGGCCGACGGCGATTTCGCCGGGGCCGACATGGCGCGCAAGTTCCTCCAGATGGGCTGGACCCGCGCCCGCCGCTACGCCAACCACACCGGTGGCCGCAAGTACGACCCCGACACCGGCGACGAACTCCCCCGCACCACCGACGCGGTCAAAGCCGAAGCCGCCGCCATCTTCTACGAGCGCTACGTCCAGGCACGCGAGCATCCCAAGTATGTCGCACTGAAGGGCGAGCACAAACGACGACATGAGGGGTGACCGGCGAGGCGCATTATTCGTTCTGCTCCACGTCCCACATCCTACGTCCCCTACAATGCCCCCGTACACCCGGACACGACATCGACGAAGGGGCGGGATAGATGCACTTTGAGTTGACCGACCAGCAGCAGGCGATTCAGGCGATGGCCCGGCAATTCGCCGACGACGAGGTCGCGCCGTTGGCGCGGGAGGCGGATGAGAACGGGCAGTTCCCGCTGCAACTCGTCCCACGGATGGGCGAACTGGGCATCCTGGCCGGACCACTCTCGGCTGAATACGGTGGCTCGGGCATGGACAACCTCTCGTTCGCGCTGGTGTCAGAGGAACTGGGGCGAGCAGACTCGTCAGTTCGCGGCTTCGTCTCAGTCCATGCCGGGCTGGTATCGCTCTGCATCGAGCACTGGGGCAGCGAGGAGCAGAAGCGGCGTTACCTGCCGAAACTGGCAACCGGCGAGATGATCGGTTGCTACTGCCTGACCGAACCGAACGCTGGGTCCGACGCCGCCGCAATGGAGACGATCTGCCGCGAGGATGGTGGCGAGTGGGTCATCAGCGGCGAAAAGATCTGGATCACCAACGCGCCCGACGCTGATCTTGCGATCGTTTTCGCGACGATGGATCGCTCGCTTCGCCATCGGGGGATCTGCGCGTTCCTCGTACCGACCGACACACCCGGTTTCCGCCGCGAGCCTATGCCCGGCCACGAACTCGGCCACCGCGCCGCCAGCCACGCGCACATCCACTTCGACGATTGCCGAGTGCCGAAGGACGCACTACTCGGTGAACCGGGACAGGGGTTCCGGATCGCGATGTCCGCGCTCGACGATGGCCGCCTCGGCGTCGCGGCCGGGGCAGTCGGTGTCGCGCAGGCGTGCCTGGATGCCTGCATTGACTTCACGAGGGAACGACGCGCCTTCGGACAACGGGTGGCCGACTTCCAGATGATCCAGTCAACGCTGGCCGACATGGCCGCCGACGTTGAGGCAGCCAGGCTCCTCGTCTATCGTGCCGCCTGGGTCAAGGATCAGGGCCGCCCATCAACGAAGGAAACCTCGATCGCCAAACTCTTCGCTACCGAAGCCGCCGTCAAGATCGCGTCGGATGCCGTCCTGCTCCACGGTGGCCGCGGCTATTCCAGCGCCTACCCAGTCGAACGCTACTACCGCGATATTAAGGGCCTTCAGATCTACGAAGGAACCAGCCACATCCAACGGATCGTGATTGCGCGGGAACTTGTTGGGAGGCCGGAGAAGTAGGGGTTCGGGACGTGGGACGTGGGACGCGGGACGTGGGACGCGAACGATCACCAATCCGGTAGGGGCGACATCGCAATGTCGCCCTGCTCCCTGCCTGAGCTGTTCGAGTGACAAACGAAGGGCGACATTGCGATGTCGCCCCTACCGGATTGGACGTTGAATTGCCCCGTTGCTACCGCGCCAACGCGCCCATCGGGTCCCAGGCGGGCAGGACGATCGGTGGCTGGTCGAGGGCGGCCTGGAGGTCGGCGGGGAGCATGCTCCGGCGAGCGGCGATCTCGAAGGTGTATTCGCTGAACCAGTTGTCGTTCATGACGAAGAAGCCCTTCTTGCCGTTCTCTTCGCCCCACGAGTTCTCGACGCGCCAGCGACGTGAGACGCCATCGGCAACATCAACGCCGGTGAACAGCATCGCGTGCGTCATCAGCGTTTCGTGGTAGTCAAGCCGTTCGGCCTTGTCGAGCGAAAAACTGGTCTCGTAGACCGCGTCGTACTCGAACAGTTCGCGATCCCAGACGCCGAGATTGCGCTGCATCATCTTGCCGACGTCGCAGCCAAACCAGACCGGCTCTCCGCCGACGATCGTGTCGCGCGCGATTTGCTTCATCAGTTCGGCATCGACGTTGAGGTAGGTGACGATCTCACCACCGACAACGTTGCCGAGGTACTCAACTGTGTAGGTCCGACCCAATGGCGACGTCCGGCGCGGATCGTGAACGAGGCAGACGTACTCGTCCAGCGGGATCGTGATGTACGTCTCGGCGAACTGCTGCGGTGTCATCACCTCGTCGCGGTGGAAGTTGCCGTCGGTGTCGGTCCACTGCCACTCGATCGTCTCCGGCGGCGTACCGAGGTGGATGCAGAGGATGCGGTGAATCTCGGCCATCATTCCGAGCTTCTCCTCGCGCAGATCCTCAACCGAGGCACCCATCGCCCGGCGCTCGCGCAACGTCCGTGCGCCCTCGCGTAGCTTGTACCAGAGAATGCTGTTCAGTCGCCGCGTGTTCGACGATGACTCCGTCTCCGGCATGAATGACTTCGGGACGAGACCATGCTTGCGGACCAGGTTGACGAACATGTTCCACTGGCCGCCATCTTCGAGCGGACGGTCGAGCAGGAAGGCAACCGTCCGGTCGTCCAGCGGGCGGTCCGCGAGTTCGATCATCGCTTCGAGGACATAGTTCGAGCGTTCGAGTTTGTCATAGAAGAGCGTGTGCGCCTGGCTGAACTCGAACTCCTTCAGCCCCATCTTCTGCATCGCGCCGACACGGAAGAGGTTCAGTCCGGCGAACATCCAGCAGCGACCGGTCATCTTCTGGTTGGTGACGGCCCAGTCATCGAGCAGGTGCGAGAAGGTGTGGTCGGTCGTGTTGATGACGCTCCGATTGAGCGCAACTTCATCGACACCGACCTGCGTGACCGCATTCTGCGCGTTGCGCCAGTTCCGGTTGGTCTCGAACGCCTCGCGCAACTCGCTTAACTGCCCATTGCTGATCGCGCCGGCACCGGAAGTCGTCCTGGTTGCCTCTGTCCTAGATTCGATCGACATCGCTCTCTCTTTCCACTCAGACGCCAGTCGTAACGATGTGAGGTCCATGATCGCACGAACGAGTGCGATGTGCTGCGTGAGGCTGCACCTAGAGAGTTGGCAGTACAACGGTAGACACGTCGCAACGATGCCGCTATGCTGTACGGACATAGCGAACAGATGTTCGATCTGGTGAAGGAGTGCAGATGGGCGAATGGCTGACGATAGATGCGGGCGGAACCGAGGTTCGTGGATACGTTGCGGTACCGGAAGCAGGAAGCGGCCCGGGGATGCTGGTCTGCCACGCCTGGTGGGGCCTGAACGAGAGTTTCACCGGCCTGTGTGACCGGCTGGCGAGCGAGGGCTTCGTCGCGCTGGCTGCCGACATGCACAATGGCACCGTCGCCGACACAATCCCCGATGCCGAGGCCGCCATGGAGCGCTTGACCAGAGAACACGCCATCGCCGTCTCGGAGGCCGGTCTCGCGGCGTTGCTGGCTCGTCCGGAGATCAGTGGCGAGAAGGTCGGGACAATCGGCTTTTCGATGGGGAGTTACTGGGCGATCCGGCTCTCAATCGTCCACCCGGAGCAGGTCGGTGCGGTCGTGACGTTCTACGGCGCTGGCGAGGGAGACTTCTCGGGCGCTACTGCCGCCTACCAGGGTCACTTTTCACCAACCGATGAGTGGGAACCAGAGGAGTGGGTTCGCGGCCTCGAAACCTCAATCACCGAGGCTGGCCGCGAGGTCACGTTCCACTGGTACGAGGGAGCCGGACACTGGTTCTTCGAGGCCAACCGGCCCGATGCCTACAACGCCGAAGCCGCCGAACTCGCCTGGCAACGCACCGTTGACTTCCTGCGTGCGAACCTCGCCGGATAGCCATCACGTCGATTCATGGAATGATGTCGCTGCCTGGTGGGTGTGCATTCCCCGAGCAGCGACATCATTTCATTCCAGCCGCTACTTCCTCTCCCTGTTTCGTCCCGCTGATCAGCCAGTCCCTGCCGCTCATCCGAGAGTCGGGGGTAGCGCATCGACGGGGTGACGTGGTAAACGGCAGTGGTGAATTCTTGAGCATCCCTCAATCCGGGGACCAGGACAGGGCAGGGCATCCATGCTGGTAATGAAATTTGGTGGAACATCGGTTGGGAGCGCTGCGGCGATCGCCAACACAGCCGAGATTCTGGCGACCCACGCCGCCGAGCAGCGCGTCGTCGCGATCGTCTCCGCAATGAGCGGGATCACGAACACGTTGCTCGCCAAGGCGGAAGCGGCGGCAGCCGGCGATAGCGACGGAGTTGACGCAGCGCGAGCGGCGTTGCTGGCGCCGCACCGGGCAGCGCTACTGGAACTGTTGCCGGCCAACGACCGGCGCCGCGAGACCGAGGCGACGATCAGCGCGCTGGCCGACGAAGCGTCGCGCCTGCTCTACAGCGTCTACGTCCTCCGTGAACTCTCGCCGCGCGCGTCGGACCGGATCGTCTCATTCGGCGAACGGATGAGTAGCGTCCTCGTCGCGGCGGCGCTCAACGAACGCGGGACTCCGGCGCAGGCGGTCGCTGCTGACAAACTCATCGTGACGGACGGCGTCTTCGGTAGCGCAGCGCCACTGCTGGAGCGCACGCGGGAGGTAGCCAGCGCGACGATGGCGCCGATCTTCGCGGCGGGACTGCTGCCGGTCGTGACCGGTTTCTTCGGGGCCGACGAGCGGGGCATTACGACGACGCTCGGGCGCGGTGGTTCCGATTACTCAGCATCGATCCTCGGCAATGCGCTCGACGCCGATGAGATCTGGATCTGGACCGACGTCGATGGCGTCCTGACGGCCGACCCGCGTCTGGTGCCGGAGGCGCGATCACTCGAAGCGATCACCTACGCTGAGGCGACTGAACTCGCCTACTTCGGGGCGAAGGTCATTCACCCAAAGACGATGCACCCGGCGGTCGAGCGCAGCATCCCGATTCGGATCAAGAACACGTTCAACCCCGACGCGCCTGGCACGCTGATCGGGCCAGAGGGGTCCAATGGATCGGTCGCGAAGGCAATCAGTTCGATCGCCGGGCTGGCGGCGATTACGGTCGAGGGGCGTGGTCAGATCGGCGTCTCGAACGTGACGGCTCGGATCTTCTCGTCCCTGGCGCGAACGTCGGCCAACGTCTACATGATCTCACAGGCGTCGTCGCAGCATTCCGTGACGTTCGTCGTGGGCAGCAGCGAACTGGACGAGACACTGCGAGCGCTTGGCGATGAGTTTGAGATCGACCTGAACCGCGGGCGAGTGCTCTCGATCACCGCCGTGCGCGATCTCGCGATCGTCGCGACTGTCGGTGGCGGGATGCGTGGGACGCCCGGTGTTGCAGGTCGGATCTTCACGGCGATGGGCGATGCGGACATCAACATCGTTGCGATCGCGCAGGGGTCCAGCGAGCTCAACATCTCGTTCGTGATCGCTGCCGAAGAAGTCGGCCGGGCGGTGCAGATCCTGCACGACGTCTTCACGACGGAAGGGTAGACATCTACTCGCTCTCACCGCTCCGATTCGAGCGGCGCTGTCCCGTACGTGGGCGAGGCCGGGCCGGGTCCGTCGCAGCCGGGCGAGGCTGGGCGATCCGACGGGTCGGGCGACGCGCGCCCGTTGTCGGGGCTGCTGGGACTGCCTCAGCGTCCTCGCCACCGTCAGACGGCTCAGGTGGAGGGGTAACAGCCGAAACATCCTCCACTAGACGGCCGTTTGGGGTAGTAACGCGGACCGGTTCTTCCAGCGGTATCAGGAGGATGTCGCCTCCTTCGTCTACCGCGGACGATGCTTGTGGGTCAGGCTCGACCGACGCATGCACCGCACCGCTGGACGGTTTCGGAGCGAGAGCGGGCCGCTCGTCAATCGGCACCGCTTCGAGTTCCTGGGTGCGTTCGACCGTGGGCCGAGGCGTGTTGGACACAACGTTCGACGCAGTCGGGGCTGGCCGCGGCTCGGAGGGACGCTCCTGTGGAGCTACAGCCGAGGCCGGCGGAGGCGCGGGGGTTGCCCGGACTGGCGCCGGATCGATAACGACGTGTTCGCCAGTCTCCTCGACCAGGTCGATGTCGTCATCGTCGCGATTGGCGGCCAGATCGTATTGCCCAGGCGGTGCTGGACGCTCCGGCAACAGGACACCCTTGCGCAGCAGGATCAGCGCCCAGATACAACTCACCAGGACGGCAGTCGGTAGAATGATGAAGGCGAAGATGAAGAGGAGATCTCCTCCGGCCATGAATTCTCCCTTCGCACCCTGTTACCCTCGGCTGGCGTGTCGCCGGTGGGGCCAGCCTGGCGATTGAACGCCCCAATCTGTGCCTGGCCGGCCAGATGCGGATGGATGCTGTACGTACACGTTCCGCGTAATGATAGTCGGTCAGCGCCATCAATGACGAGGAGGGATGCGGCGCCGCATGGAACGTATGGTGCCAGAATCATTCCACGACCATTGGGACGGACGCCACTGGCGCTGGTGGGCGCTCCTGAGTGGGGTGCTGCTGACGACATTCGCCCTCGGGCTAGCGGCTATTCTGGCGTCGATCCTCAATGAGGATACCGTGCCGCTGGCGTTTCTGTTCGTGACGGTCATCCTCTTCGGCTTCAGCCTCGTCGGCTCCGGCATGTTCGACGGACTGTCGGGGCGCGCCATCAGTGGTGGGCTTTCCAGACAACCGGCCGAGGACAAACGGGCCGAGCGAAAAGCCCCGGACAATACCGATCGCGCACGGCGAGACCGGCGCACGATCCGCTGCGGGCTTGCTGCGTTGCCGGTGTTTGCCGCGTTCCTCTGGCTTCTACTCGTCTGATGGGCTGGTGTTCTCAATGATGCTCTGGATCGTGCTGATCCTCGCTGTCGCGGTCATCCTCGCCATCGGCATCGAGCGCCTGATCGGGCGTCTCGGTGTTCAGAAAGAGGAACCGACCGAGAGTGGCCTGGCAACGCTGGCTGACAAACTCGAACGCTGGTCGAAATCGCGAAGCCGCAAGTGACCACTCACCATTCCTCCTCGTAGGGACAGGTTTCAAACCTGTCCGCGGCCCGCAGGCCGACGGTTCGATACATGGGACCTCGATCGGGCCGCAGATGTCTGCGCTCGTGTATCGAACGCTCCTGTGTTGAGCCTCCGGCCTGCGGGCCGCGGACAGGTTTGAAACCTGTCCCTACGGGATGGGGCGGGCGTTTAGTGCCCGTTCGGCCTCTGCGACCATACTGCTGACGACGTCGGCGGCCGGGACGATCTCGTGGATGAGGCCTGCCGAGTTTCCGGCGTAGAGGAAGTACCCTTCGGCGTCGTCAGATTCCCAGGCGCGGTCGATACCGGCGCGGATCGCATCACGGTTCCCGGCGATCTCGTTGTCGCGGCCGTGCCAGTCGCGAACTGGCTGGTTGGCGAGCACGCGGACGGTCGCACCGGGCCAGACGGTCTCTTCCAGCAGATCGGGCATGTCGGTCTGCCATGCGTCTTCCGGGTTGGCGGCCAGCAGCGCCTGCTTCCAGCCGAGCGGGACCGGCGACTCATGCGTCGCGAGGAATCGCGTGCCGACGAGGACACCGTCGGCACCGAGCATCAGCGCGGCAGCCAGCCCACGGCCATCGGCGATGCCACCAGCGGCAACGACGGGCACGTCGCCAGCGACATCGACGACGGCCGGGACGAGGGCGATTGTCCCGACCTTCCCGACATGGCCCCCACCATCGCCGCCCTGTGCGATCAGGATGTCGACACCGGCAGCGACGGCTGGACCGACTTCTGCGACGGACTCGACCTGATGGACCACCCGTGCGCCGTACTGTCGCGCCAGTTCAACAATCGGCGTCGGATCGCCCCACGACGTGGAGATGACCGGTACACGCTCACCGAGGATGATTTCGGCGTAGTCGTCCCACGGTTCGGAGAGAACGATGTTCGCGCCAAATGGCCGGTCGGTCAGTTCGCGAACCCGCCGGAGGACGGCGCGGAAGTCGTCTGGCTCGCGGAAGACGCTTCCGACGATCCCAAGACCACCGGCATTCGAGACGGCGGAGACCAACTCCGGACTGGTGTGGACGGACATCCCAGCCTGGAGGATCGGCGCGTCGATACCGAGCAAGCGTGTCAGCCGTGTCTCCAACGTCATTGCGGCCCTCCACAGAACGCATAGGTCGTCTTGGCGAGGATGCGGGTGTAGGTCTCGACCGAGTCCAGATCGACCCATTCGACGACGCCGTGCGCACCGTCGCCGAGCGGCCCGAAGACAACGGCCGGGACTCCGACCTCGGCCAGCAGAGCCGTGTCCATCCAGCCCGCTGCACCTTCGTATGGAATCTCGCGGCCCGTCTCAGCCTGGAACTGATCGGCAAGAACGCGGACAATCTCCTCGTCCTGCTCGACGGCCCAGGGCGAGCGGAACAGTCCCATCTTCAACTCAGCGCGGAACTGCGTGTCCTCAGCAGCCAGCCGGTCGAGGATCGCCTGCAACTCCCCGCGCACCTGCTCCTCTGTCTCGCCGGGGATCGTCCGACGTTCAATCTCCAGCCGGCAGGTATCGGGATACGACGAGAGTTCCTGCCCGCCACTGATCAGCGACATGTGCAGCGATGGCGGCCCGACGATTGGATGCGGATCGCGTCTTAGCAATTCGCGACTGTGCGCCTCCAGCGCGGAGAGGACGCGCCCCATATGGGCGATCGCGTCAACACCAATCTCCCAGGCACTCCCATGGGCCGCGAAGCCGTGAGTGACGATCTCGGCCCAGGCGAAACCCTTGTGGGCGATCGTCGCCGTCAGTTCGGATGGTTCGACGACGATGGCGGCATCGGGCCGGAAGCGGTCGATCCCGCGACAGACAGCCTGTGTCCCGATGCTGGAATGCTCCTCATCGGTCACAAAGGTCACGATCAGTTTTCCGGGGAACGCCGGGTCCTGCGCGACGGCCTCAAGTAGCACCAGCGCGCCGCCCATCGCGCCTTTCATGTCGAGCGAGCCGCGTCCATAGAGACGGTTGCCGTCGACGCGCCCGGAGAACGGCTCATCCATCCCGGCGACACCGACCGTGTCGATGTGGCCGTTGATCATCAGCGTCCGTCCCGGGCCGTTGCCGGCACTCGCGATCACGTTGGGACGTCCATCGCCCGAATCCTGTAGTTCAACGTCGATCCCAGGTGTCTGACGCAAACGGGCGGCGATCCACTCGGCGACGGCACGCTCGCCCTCGGCCCCCGGCACCAGCGACGGGTTGATCGACGGCACCTGGACCATCCCCGCAATCGCCTCGATCAACGCCTCACGCTCGATCTGAATCATCCTTGCTGTCCTCCTGTCCCGCTGTACCCTCAACACGCCAACGATTGCCGAATTGGGCAATTCGGTCAACGTCCAATCGAACAGGACGCAGGGCGATTGCAGCCGTGGTTGATTGCAAAGTATTCGTCATGGTCCATTCGCCGATCCCAGCGCCGCCCACGGTAACGTCCTCAGGCATCCGCCGTGCAGCGCGCATGAGGGAGGACAATTCAGAGTCAGCGTGCTCCGGTCGTGCTAAAGGAATCGGGTAAGCACCCGGTAGTGCTCGACCAGTTCGTCGAAGGTCATGCGGTTGAGGCCGGACGGGGACGGTACGACGATGTCGGTGACGCCGGGGACTGCGGAGTCGGGCTGGATGCCCCAGGTGACGGTTGTTGAGGCACGCAGCCACTTGTAGACGCCGATGCCGGTGTAGGCGACGGCGCTGGGCTGGAGGTGTTCGAGTTTCGTCCGCAAGGCCACCGCACCGGCGCGGATTTCGTCGCGGGTCAGTTCGTCGGCGCGGAGGGTCGGGCGGGGGACGATGTTGGTGAAGCCGATGCCGCGTTCCAGCAGCAAGGCGTCCTCGTCGGGGGCGTAGAGCCGGTCGGTGATTCCGGCGGCGTGGAGCACGCGCCAGAAGCGATTGCCGGGGTGGGCATAGTTATGGCCGGTCGCGCCGGATCGGAGCGAGGGGTTATAGCCACAGAAGACGAGTGCGAGGCCAGGGCGTAGCAGGTCTGGGATGCCACCGGCCGGGTCAGCCATCAGCGATCGCGGTCCGACAGCGCTGCCAGCCGCTCGGGCGTCGAGGGGTGCGTGTTGAACAGTTGCCCGAGGCGTGGGCCACCGAACGGATGGATGACCAGCAGGTGCGCGATGGCGGGGTTGACTGGCGCGACGATCCGACCAGCCAGTGACTGCAGCTTGCGGAGCGCGATCGCCAGCGTCGTCGGCGCTCCGGTAAGGTCACCAGCGCGAGCATCGGCGATCAGTTCACCACGCGGCGACGTTGACAGGCGAACGAGAATCGCGGCCAGCGGCGCGGCGAGCTTGGCGATCGCGTTGCGCAGGTGGCGCATCCGGCGACCACCCCAGAGCCGCCGCTGGCTGCGGCGGAAGGGCAACTCGTAGTAGAGGTCCGATCCGGCTGCGGCAGTGATCGCACCTGGGAGCGAGGCGAAGACCGCCGCAAGCGTTGCGGCAGCGCGACCCGGCTGGGTCAGGTGGGCGATTTCGTGGGCGAGGACGGCCTCCAGTTCCTCCGGCGACAGCATCCCGATCAAGCCTTCGGTGACACAGAGGAGCCCGCCACGCGGCGTGACGGCTGCCATCGCGTTCGGAATTGGCAGGGTGGAGACAGCGACCTTCGGGGCGCGGATACCGGCGGCTGCCGACAGCCGCTCGACGGTCGCGATCAGTTCGGGACGCTGGCTGCTCGACACGAAACGGGCCGCGCAGACACGGACCAGGATCGGGCGAGAGAGCAGCCAGGCGATGCCCTCGACCGCCAGCGCGACGTAGAGTCCCACCGCTAACCCGCGCGTCCCGGCCAGCAGCAGGCCGGTGATCAGGAACGGCAGGGCGATGACGAGCATGACGGCGAGATGGCGGACGGCTCCACGAAACCAGGCGCCCATTAGACCAGCACCTCATACGGCGCGAAGGGCGCGCCGACCAGCGGACCAGCCCAGGTAGCGAAGCGGGCGGTGACGTCGTTTCCAGTCGTGTCGATCATGTCTGTATCCAGTGGCCGCTCAACGTTCGCGATCCGTTCCAGCGGCGTCATTCCATAGTCAACGGCGTAGGCGGCGTGATTGTCGCGGCGGTTGATGGTCACCATCACACCGGTTGCCCCATCGAGGGCGTAGCGGACGGCGGCTGCGCCAGCCTCCGACGCCTCGGCGATGTCCACATCCGACGCGGCGATCATCGACATCCGCGCGATGGTGCCGGGCTTGTCGTAGCGCGCGCGCATCCCGAGTCTGGCCGTCAGTTCCCTTGCAAGGGCATTGCCAACACCGGCGAAGTATTTGTGTCCAAAAGCGTCGATCCAGTCGGGGGTGTCTCCGGCGGCCGAGCGACCGTCGGCCCACTTCATGGTCTCCGGCACGACCATCACGACGTAGCCATCGCGGGCGACGCGCTCGCTGACCAGCGTCGTTAGTTGCTCGATGCTCTCGAAGGGTCGTTCGGGAAGACAGAGGAGTGGCCGGGGGAGTTCCGGCTGGACATCGAAGGCGAGGCTCCCGGCGGCTGTCAGCCAACCGGCGTTGCGCCCCATCACCTCGACGATCTTGATCGGGTAGAGCTGTTGCATGGCGATCGTGTCGAAGGCGGCATCGCGGACGGCGAGGGCGATGAAACGGGAGATGGAGCCGTAGCCGGGGCAGTGGTCCATCTCGGGCAGGTCGTTGTCGATCGTCTTTGGGACGGCCACGACGCGCAGGTCCTGCCCACGCTCGGCAGCGCGACGGCTCAGGCGCATGGCGGTCTCGGCGGTGTCGTTACCGCCAATTGGTGTGAAGATGGTGATACCGCGTTGCTGGAAGATATCGAGCGTCTGCTCGACCTCATCGTCGGTCTGGCGATGACGGCTCGTCCCGAGCGCTGCCGACGGTGTGTGCCGCAGCCGCTCGAGACGAACGTCATCAAATGCGGAAAGATCGACGAACTCGCCAGAGAGGATCCCCTCGACGCCATGTCGCGTCCCAAGGATCGTCCCGACCTGATCTGAACCCCCGGCGGCTTCGATCACACCAGCCAGACTGGCGTTGATCACCGCCGTTGGCCCGCCCGACTGGGCGACCAGCAGCGTCGTTGCCCCGATCTTTCCGCTCCCCTGACTTCCCCACCAAAAACGCGAACAGCCCCCCACGGCCAGAACGCGCTCGGAGATTCTATGCAGGATGGGTGGGTGGGTGCAAGGGTGACGGTCGGCTCCTCGCGTCTCGTAGGGACAGGTCTGAGACCTGTCCCTACGAGATGGTGCGGCTTATCCGTCTGCCGCCACCGCCGCTTCGTCGACAGCGATCACGACCTCGCCATCCTGCCCCAACGCGCGGGCGTAGAGGAGCAGGATCGGGGTCAGGATCGCACCGGCGGTGACCATCGCGGCGCGGAGGCCGAGGAGGGAGCCGATGCCGCCGACGGCGGGGCCGCCAAAGATCTGGCCGAAGGAGTCGCCCTGGCCGGTCATTGAGATGACGGTGGCGCGGACCTTCGGGTCGAGACTCTGGTTGACCCAGGCGGTCTGGAGCGGGTAGATGCAGCTGCGCAGGATGGCCGCGATCAGCATCGTACCGACCGCCAGCATGAAGTTACCGGCCAGACCGAACGCCAGGACAGCCACGATCATGCCGCCATTGATCGCGAACAGGGTCTTCGTCACGGCGTGGTGGCTGTTCAGATCCACCCGGCGGCGGACAGCCTCTAGTGAGGCGATCCCCAGCAGTTCACCGACGAACCGGATGCCGCCGATCCAGACGACGTCCGAGAACCCGCCGAATGCCGGGAAGGTGAAGTTCTCCAGAAGGTGCGGGACGGAGAGGCGGTCCCAGCCTTCGTTGAACATGCCGAAGACGGCTGCGATGCCGATGATCGTCAGCAGGACCGGGCGGCTACGGATCATCCGCGTCCCGCCCTGGAAGGTGTGCTTCATCGTCTGCCAGCGTGTGAAGTCCTCACGCGAGGCGCCAGAGAAGCCCGTTTCGCCCATCGCGACCATCAGGAAGCCGCCGAGGACAACGATGGCGACGCCACCGGCGATGATCGGCAGGGCAAGGTCGAGGCTGCCCAGGCCAATCGCGATCGGGATTCCGGCCAGCGAGCCGATCCTCGCGACCTGCGACCCGCGCACGAAGGCGTTCATCGCCCGGTGCTCACCGATCTCGTCGGCGATCCAGGCTTCCAGCGCGCCGCTCAGGAAGGTGAAGCCGATGCCGCAGATCACCTGCGAGAGCAGCATCACCCAGAAGTTCGGGACGGCGCCCATGACGACGAAGCCAGCGCCAAGCATGAACGTGCCGATGATGACCGACAGCCGCCGGCTGTAGACATCGGCAACGATCCCGGTGGGGACTTCGAACAGGAAGTAGGACAACTCCAGCGCTGTCCCGATCAGCACGATCTGAAATGGACTCAACCCGACGCGTTCGACCTGGTAGACGAGGTTGACAGTCCAGACAACGGAACTGAACAGCGCAAACGCCGCGCTGTAGATCAGATAGACCGAATATGCTCCAAGGTGTTGACGCAACACGCGCGCTCAACTCCAGATTCGTTGCAGCGGCAAGCGATGTGACACGCGGTGCCGCCAGTCAAATGCACGGGGTGGGCGTTGCGTCGGAACATTAACACGGTGGTGCCTCCTGTTTGTTGTGCGTGATGCGTGATGCGGGTATTTTGGAGGGGCCGCAACAGGACGCGGCCAGTATCAGCCCGCCGCATCACGCATCACGCATCAC
>Ga0180215_1000201_pt1 | contig 86380 bp, 84 predicted proteins | sample eDN3rd37CBELigBY_FD_128871 | JGI IMG/M metagenome (GOLD analysis project Ga0180215, IMG submission 128871) | Enriched backyard soil microbial communities from Emeryville, California, USA - eDNA 3rd pass 37_C BE-Lig BY (version 2) (version 2) | ecosystem: Environmental > Terrestrial > Soil >...
CTGCTCGTTGATCGTCATGTTCACACCAACCACGCACTGGTAGGTCGTCCGGACGTTGACCACCTCCGATACATTGGCGTTGTTCTGGATCCGCGCGCCAAGTCCAACAGCCGTGCCAACTGGCAGTTCGCCAAGTTGCACCAGCGCGCTGCCGACCACGACGCCGAATGCCTGGACGTTGATGTCCGGATTCGTCGGAACGACCGTCTGGGTCGCCGTCGACGTTGCCGTGGACGTCGCCGTGGCTGTTGGTGATCCGCCAACGCCCGCCGAGAGCAGGACGAGCCAGTCTTCGCTATCAGAGTCGACCGGGGTCCGAACCGTCGTCGCCGTGATCTCGAGTGTGCAGAGCAGGTCCAGACCCGGTGGTGTCCAGTTGATCTGGTAGAGCGCGTTGCCATTGGCCGGGATCGTGATCTGCTGCTGGTTGATGGTGGTCATCCCACCGACCGGGCAGGTATAGGTCGTCACGACGTTGACCGTTTCCGCCACGTTGGCGTTGTTCTGAATCCGCGCGCCGAGTGAGACAGCGGTTCCAGCCGTCAGCGTATCCGGCACCTGGATCGCGGCACCAACGACGATGCCGAACGACTCGATGTTGATGCTCGGATTCGTCGGCGTTGTCGTTGACGTGCTCGTTGCCGTGCTGGTCGATGTACTGGTTGCTGTACTCGTCGATGTTCCAGTACTCGTCGCCGTGCTGGTGCTGGTGCTTGTCGATGTTGCCGTGCTGGTTGCCGTGCTCGTCGACGTTCCAGTTGCCGTGGCGGTGCCAGTGCTGGTCGCGGTGCTCGTCGCCGTACTGGTCGAGGTGGAGGTTGCCGTTGCCGTCGGCGATCCACCGGCATCATCTGAGATCGTGATCGTCCACGTCGCCGTATCGATCACTTCACCATCGACTGCGACCGTCACGGTAAACGTGCAGGTTCCCTCGGCACCGGGCGGCGTCCAGGCCGTCTGGTACAACGCTGCGCCGAGCGCCGGGACGACGATCTGCTGCTGGTTAACGGTGACCGGTTCCAGATTCGTGCACTCGACCGTCGTCGTGACTTCAGCGAGCACGTCAGCGTCAGTCTGGTTCTCAATCTGCGCACCAACCGTCACCGGCTGGCCAGCGATCAGGTTGTCCGGTTGCTCAACCGCACCATCAACGACGATACCGATGTCGGTGACGATGACGCGCGGGTCAGTCGGGCCACCGTCTCCATAGCGCCAGCCGTAGTAGTGCAGGCCGACATTGCCTGCCTCGACCTGCCAGCCAGCCGGATTGTCCGGCGTGTAGGTCAGGCAGCGGCGCTCGAAGCACTGCATCAGAACGGAGAGTATCGAGCCGTTGACCTTCACCTGGGCCCAGTACGGCTCCGTGATCGGGCGACCTGTCGCGTAGACCGGCGTCAGGAACAGTTGTGCATCAACGAACTGGCCGTTCTCGTAGACCGTGCCGGTCGAGGTCATGAACTCCCAGAACGGCGCCGCAATGTTGTGCTGCGTCACCTCATCCCAGTACGCCGTCAGCACGCCGCGCTCGATGTAGGCGGCGTCGACGCCGACCTCCCCGGAGCGGTTGACGGTGTCGGCGATGACGACCGAACCGCGATCGTCAACCGGCCCGAGCAGGTTCGCGAAGGTGGCGTACGTCGGGCCATTGACATCGTCCGGATCACCGGCGACACCGATCTCAGCCGGGTGGTGCGGGATGAACTCGTCGTCGCCGACCTGAATCTGGCCGGTGATGAGTTCGACGACCAGCAGGCCGTTAGTGACATACCAGAGTCCATCGTCGACCGCGTCCGGATGCGTGATCTCCATCCGGCTCTTATCGAAGTACTGGACGACACGCATGCCTTCGGGCGACTCGGCATACGGCTCTTCCTTCAGGTCGGTGTTTGCCTCCGGTCCCCACATCCAGGTCCGGTCGATGACATCGTCGGCGACCGGCTTGTCGGTGCGCGCCCAGGTTCGCTCGAACTCGGGCGTCGCCGGTGCGACAGCACTCACCATCGACGTGAGTCCTGCCAGTAACAGGAGTGCGGCTGCAACCGCACTGATCGCTCTATGTATTCGGCTGAATTGCAATCGTATCCTCCTCAGGAATGCGTCAACGGTGTGACGGCGCGGGAGCCAACCGCGGTCTGGAGCCAGCCGTTTGCCCTCCCTTCGATACATTGACGAGCGATGCCGGGCGAGGGGTAGCCGACCGCAACGCCGGGCACGTTCCGGTGAAGTAATGGAGTTGCTTCGTTTCGGGAGACGAATCGTCAGGGATCACAGTGGTCTTGATGTGATCCTGCTTGGCAAACAGTAATTGTCGGCTGGTTAATGCCGCTATAGCATATTGGTACTAGCACTATTTGTCTTAGCCTAACCGTTGTGATCTCACTACACAGCAATCACCTCGTGTACTGAATCTGGTCAAGGCCGATCATTCTGGCGCGTGCTGCGCTGTGAATGTCGTGCACAGCTGTCCACGAACTGAGCGAAAGAAGACGGGATGATCCGAGGCCGGAGCGTGAGATGGTGGCCCACATCATGCTGCTGCCAGAACAGGCTTCGACCATGCACTTGAATTACGTGTGCAGGTGGCGGCTCTAATGAAGAATGAAGCCCGGGAACGTTATCATCTTGCATTGCTCATATACTCAAAATCAGGTATCGTAATGGGTGGTCATTTCTGAATGGAATCTGTCGTGTCTGACGCAAGGAGGTGGGCCAGACACAATCGCATCGTCCATGGTTGAGGGTGGAGTGAGCAGGAGAAACAGTTGACTCAGGATATGAACCTGGAATCGTTGCGAGAGAGCGTCCTTGCGGGCAAATTGACCCGCCGTGGCGTGCTCAAGCGTGGTATTGCGCTCGGCCTGAGCGCCCCCGTCATCGCCGGCCTCCTGGCAGCCTGCGGCGATGATGAGGATGATGATGACGCCGCTCCAACGGCGACGACCGCCGGAACTGGTGGCTCAGAGTCCACCGAGGCGAGCGGCGACGCCACGGAGGAAACCGACGAGGGCGAAGCCACCGAAGAAGGTGGCGAGGATGAAGGCGAAGCGACTGAGGCAACCGGCGGCGAATCGCCTGACGGCCTGACTCGCGGGCAGTTCGATCAGTTGCGGCTGCTGGTCTGGCAGGCGCCGACGATCCTCAACACCCACTTCTCGCAGGGTGACAAGGACGGCCTCGCCTCCCGGCTCGTGCTCGAGCCGCTGGTCAACATCATGTCGGACGGCACGCTCGTCCCGGTCCTGGCTGCGGAGATTCCGTCGCTCGAAAACGGTGGCGTTGCCGAGGATGGCACCAGCGTCACCTGGAAGCTGAAGGAAGGCGTCGTCTGGTCGGACGGCGAACCCTTCACGGCCGAGGACGTTGAGTTCAGTTGGCAGTACATCACCGATCAGGCGACGGCTGCGACAACCTTCGCCACCTACGAGGCGATCGAGAGCGTCGAAATCGTTGACGATCACACGATCACCTTCAACTTTGCCGAGCCGAACCCGCTCTGGTTCGGCTGCTTCTCCGGATCGTTCTACGGCGCGGTCCTGCCGAAGCACATCCTTGGCGACTCGATTGGCGAAGCCGCCCGCAACCACGAGTTCAACCTGAACCCGATCGGCACCGGCCCGTACAAGGTCACCGAGTTCCGCCCCGGCGACACGGTCCTCTACGAAGCCAATGAGAACTTCCGCGATCCCAACAAGCCGCACTTCGCTCGTGTCGAGCTCAAGGGTGGTGGCGACCCGACCTCGGCGGCCCGCGCCGTCCTCCAGTCGGGCGAGACCGACTACGCCTGGAACCTGCAGATCGAGAAGCAGGTCGCCGATCAGCTCGGTGCCGACGCCGAAACCGGCGTCCTCGTCCCGACGACCGGCAACAGCGTCGAGCAGGTCCTGATCAACTTCGCCGACCCGTGGACCGAAGTGGACGGTGCCCGCTCCGAGCCGAGCACCCAGCACCCGTTCCTCACCGACAAGAACGTCCGCCAGGCGCTCTACTTCGCGTCTGACCGCGAGACGATCGCGACCCAGCTGTACGGCCAGGCCGGCCAGCCGACCTGCAACACGCTCGTCGCGCCGTCGAACTTCAACTCGCCGAATAACCCGGTCGAGTTCGATCTCGACAAGGCTGAGGCGCTCCTGGAAGAAGCCGGCTGGACCGGATCGCCGCGCGCCAAGGACGGCACCGAGCTGAAGATCGTCTACACGACGACCGTCAACCCGGTTCGCCAGAAGACGCAGGAGATCCTCAAGCAGGCCTGGGAGAGCATCGGCTTCTCGGTCGAACTGAAGTCGATCGACGCCTCGGTCTACTTCTCCTCCGACGCCGGCAACCCGGACACCGTCTCCCACTTCTACGCCGACGTGACGATGTTCACCAATGGCCCGGTCAACCCGTACCCGCTCGACTACATGGCCGGCTTCAAGTCGAATGATCCGGAGACGGACATCGCCCAGCAGGCCAACCAGTGGTCGGGTAACAACTACAACCGCTGGGTCAACGAGGAGTTCAACGAGCTCTGGCTCGAGGCCCGCACCGAGCTGGACCCGGATCGCCAGGCCGAACTGTTCATCGCCATGAACGACCTGGTCATCCAGGACGTCGCCCGGATCGGCCTCGTCCACCGTGGCGGCCTGACCGGCTTCTCGAACCGCATCAAGGGCCACGTCGACGCCTCCTGGGAACTCGAGGTCTACGACATCGAGGACTGGTACGCCGAGGAGTAAGACGACGCTCGGGAATCGGGATTCGGGACTCGAAGACCGATCTCAGAAGGGGGGACGGAGCGGTTGCTCCGTCCCCTTTTGTTGTCCAGCGATCGCTCGGCAGGACGGCCTTCTATCCGGTCGCGATCTCCCAGATATGACCGCCTGGATCGCTAAAGGCTGCGGTGCGAATACCCCAGGGACGATCCATCGGACCATTCACCAAGGTCACGTTTCGACGGGCCAGTTCCGCACAGGTCGCATCCACGTCATCGACCTGGATCGTCAACTGCATCCTCGAGCCTGCCCCCTCTGGCGCGACTGAAGCAGGGCCAATCAATTCAGGGGCTTCGATGGACACGAGCAGATTCACGATCATGTTGGAGAACTTGAACGCAGCCGAGTGTTCATCCTCATGGACCAGTGGTACGCCGAAGACATCCAGATAGAACTGCTTCGTCGCCTCCAGATCGTCGACAAACAGCGTTACCGCAAAGATCTCGCCTGGCCAGTTACTCAAGGTGATTCCTTTTCCCATACGACGTCAGCGCACGTCTCAGTGAATGGTCGGATCGGACAAGCAAGAATCGACAAACCAGCATCAATGTCCCGGAAACGAGGTCAGTAATCGACATCCATGCTTGACGTCATGCCGAGCGCGACCCAAATGACGACGCAGGCCACCAGCAGAACAAACGAGAGCACGATCCATAAACGCATCCAACGTGGCAGTTCACGAAACGTCATTGGAAGATCCTGACAACGTCCATCACCTGCTCCAATGCCTGAATGCCAGCAACCGATTACGTTACACCACCGGGATCTCCAATCGGAACGTCGTCCCCTGGCCGGGGATGGATTCGACGGTGAGGGTACCGTTGTGCGCGGTCGCGATCCGGCTGGCGATGTAGAGGCCGAGGCCGAGGCCGCCTGAACCGGGACCGGCCGCGAAGCGCTGGAAGAGCCGTGGCATCACCTCAGGCGGAATCCCGGCGCCACGGTCACGAACCGTCACAACGGCCAGTGGGCTGTCGCTCCGCTGTTCCTCCTGAACGATGACGTCGACCCTCGTGCCCGACGGCGCATGCTTGGCGGCATTCGAGAGCAAGTTCTCAAGCACCTGCTGCAATCGCGAGCGGTCACCGCCGACCAGCAGTTCCTCCGGAGCGTCAACCACAATCTCAACCGGTTGGACACCCTGTAACGCGACGGTTTCACGCACGAGCGCCACCAGATCAAGCGGGTCCAGACGGACAGCGAAGGCTCCCTGCTCAACGCGGCCAACGTCCAGCAGATCACCGATCAGCCCGTCGAGCCGCTGGATCGCGTTGGAAGCGTCGTGAATATCGGCAAGGTCGCGTTCGCGATCTTCGCGCTGCGCTTTTCGACGCATGAGGTCGATCCGCAGTTTGAGCGGTGTCAGGTAATTGCGCAGGTCGTGCGCGAGGACCGTCACCAGTTCCTGCGCGGCGACCTGACGGGCCTGTTCGGCAGCCGCGTCGGCGATCCGCTCTACGGTCTCGGCCCGGTGAGTCACCAGCCCGAGCCAGCGCGAGACTGCGCGGATGAAGCGCAAATCACCCTCGTCGAAGAACTCCGGCGTCGCCGAGGTCGCACTCAGGACCCCACGGCGCTCGCCGTTGACGATCAATGGTGTTGAGACACTTGAGCGGACGCCCAGCGCGTGGATGATCCCCGGCACTTCATCGGGATCGTCCTCACTATGGCCAGTCAGGTAATCCTCGCCACTTGCGAAGACTCGGGCCGAACTACCGCCGTTGGACACCGGCAGGCGATCGAGGCCCAGTGCAATCTGTCGTTTCCCCATCGGCGTGTTGCTCGTACCGGCCGCAACCAGACTGTCGACCTCGGGGTAGTACACGAATGCATCGACCTTGTCAGCACCTAACGCGACAGCGATCCGGTCGGTGGCCTCGGCCAGAGCATCCTCCAGTCCGGCGACCTCGATGCCCAGCAGATGCTCCAATGTCCAGAGGAGACGCGCCCCATCGGATTCTGGCCGGTCGAAAGGTTGCTGGTCAGTTGGCTCAGTTGGCTGCATCATCCCCGTCCCGTACACCTCCGCAAAACGACGATCGTGGCCAGGAACCACAGGTCCAGGCCACGATCGTCGAGCGAATGTTGTGCCAGCGGCTACCGGCTAATCGTCGGCGGCGGCTTCCTCGGCAGCCATCTCCTCGATCATCGGCGTCAGCAGCGTCTTGCCCAGTTGCGTCTCGAGTTTCTCGACCGCCTTGGCCATCGCCTGCTCCTGCTTCAGGTTCTCCTGGAGCAGTTTAGCGACATCCTTCTGGCCCATCAGTTTGGCTTTGTCGACGAGACCGGTGTAGGAGACGATCTCATAATGCTCGGTCTTGGCCGCCGCGCCAAGGTCGAACACCTGCAGGATCTCCGGCGACGGCTTCTCCTTCAGGAAGTCCTCCCACTCGGCGACGATCCCCTGCATGCCCTTGCAGTCGACGGGCTCCGCCTTCTCGCCCAGCAGTTTGAAGCACTCTTCCAGATTCTTGATCTGCTGCTTCGTTTCCTTCTCGTGCTCCTTCAGCGCGGCCTTGACCTCTTTATCGTCGGCGCTGTCGATCAACTTCGGCAGCGTCTTGAGGACCAGTTGCTCGGCCCCTAGCAGGTCCTGCAACTCATGGATAAAGAACTCTTGCGGGCTATCCATTGGCATTGTCCGGGTTTCCATTCTGTCACTCAGCCGCCATTCCGACGGGAAGCCACCCATCGCGGCTTCACTGCGTACGTACGCAGGCTTCGTGCCAGACCCATGCCCGACGCTGCAAGTCCCGAATCGCCTGTCCCGCGTCCTACCAGATCCCCAGTTCGTCGCGGGCATCCTCGGACATCTTGTCCGGCGACCACGGTGGCGACCAGACGATCTTGACGCTCGTCTCACCAATCCCGAGCAACCCGGACAACGCCCTGCTCACCTCACCGGTGATCACCGGCCCGAGCGGGCAACCCATCGAAGTCAGCGTCATCACGACTTCGACATCGTTGCTATCCGAGATGTTCACGCCGTAGACCAGTCCAAGATCGACGATATTCACGCCCAGTTCCGGGTCGATCACATCCTTGAGCATCTCCCGGATCAGGTCTTCCTGTAGTTGCACCATCGGCGATTGTTACTCCCATCGTGGTATGCGTCCATTGGCTCAAGGATACCGCCCCTCCGGCTCGCCTCGTGCGGTACCCTCAAGGGAGACGATGGCCGCCCGCGAACTGGGAGAGCAACAGCCAATGCCCTGGTGGGACATTCTGAAACGCAAGTCAGCCGACCAGCCCGAAGCACCGGACCTGCCTGTGCCACCGCCCCGCCGCGAGTTGCCGATGGTCCAGTCAGCCGTCAGCCGCCCGAAAGCTGACCCGAACGATCCCGCTGTCCGCGAGCGTCGCCGCGCCCGGCTTGAACGGCGCATCCGTGACCTGCGCTACGACATCGGCCAGGCAGAACTCGCCCAGACCGATAACAATCGCTGGACCGAGCGAATCGACGGCATCAACGAGGCCATCGACCAGGCGCGCCGCGATATCGAGATCGTCATGACGGTTCCGCCCGGTTGGGTTCCACACCCGTTGCCGGCCTGGCCGGTCGTGATCGAGGAAGTCCAGCCGCACGAGCCTGCCGAGATCCGTTTGCGCGTCGGTGAGGTGTCCTTCATCTATAGTGAAGCGCTCGACTGGGCCGAACGCGGCCACCAGAAGGCGCCGCCGGAACTGCGTCGCACCGAAGGCGAGATTGAGCGACTGATGCCGGAGAGCATCCCTGCCGATCGTCGCGACGAACTGCGCGACCACCTCGCTCACGGCCTCGCAACGCTCGTCACGCAGATTCGCGAAGACGCCCTCGACGGCAAGCTAACCCCGGCGCTCACGCTGTCCGACCTCGCCAGCCCATGCCCCGAGTGTGGCGGCTGGCGTGACCTGAAGGGGCGCTGCCCAGCCTGCCAGGAGCGCGAGTGGCGCGCCGACCACCTCCGCGACGAGGTCGATCGGCTGATCAAGGAGCGCAACGACCACCTCGAAGAACTCGCAAAGTTCCGCGAGCGCCTTCCCCTTCTTCGCCGTCAGTTGGCCGATAGCGAAGCCGAACTCGCGACACTCAGCGATAGGGGATAACGACTGCCTGGATGCGAGGTCACCGCCTCCAGACAGTCGTCACGCTCGTCAGAGACAACCTGCCTGAGAACCGCAGCACGCCTGTTCCACGACAGGCTGCACTCTCGCAGTCGTCACGGGTAGTCTGGTGACGCCATCAGTTCACACAACTGTCACAACGCTGTCATGAATCTGCAACAGTCGCGTCACAGAATGATTGTGGTTGCAACGATTGCAACTTATGATCTGAGTGGCGAGCATTCCACTCGTTCATACCAGGTCGCGCAACGGCGCGTGGCCATGCAGAAAGGATGGGGACATGAGCGCTTCCACCGGTGGGAACTATCCTGTTCAGTTTTCGGTCGAGTATCCGGATCGTGAGTTGAACCGGATGACGACCGCCTTCAGGATCATCGTCGCCATCCCGATCCTGATCCTGATCGGCGCAATCACCAGCGCCGGCTGGAGTTGGACCGAAAGCGGCGATGACGGCAGCCGTCTCGCGGCGGCTGGTGGGTCGGTCCTCTTCTTCCCAACCTTGCTGATGATCGTCTTCCGCCAGAAGTACCCCCGCTGGTGGTTCGACTTCAACCTGCAACTGACACGCTTCGGCAGCCGAGTCATGACCTACCTCGCGCTGATGCGCGACGAGTACCCATCGACCGACGAAGAGCAGGCCGTTCACCTCGATTTCCCATACCCGGACGCCGCCCGTGACCTCAACCGCTGGCTCCCGCTGGTGAAGTGGTTCCTGGCGATCCCACACTACTTCGTACTGCTATTCCTCGGGATCGGTGCCTTCTTTGCGGTCATCATCGCATGGTTCGCGATCCTCTTCACTGGACGCTATCCGCGAGGCATCTTCGACTTCGTCGAGGGCGTCATCCGCTGGTCGACCCGCGTCACGGCCTACGCCTTCACGCTCGTCACGGACGAGTACCCGCCGTTCAGCCTCGAAGCGTAAGGCGTCGGGACGTGGGACGTGGGGCGCGGGACGCGAAGGTGATTCGTTTCGCGTCCCGCGTCCCGGAATACCGCATCCCCCTCCCACGTTGTCGATACCGGAATACACATCAATTGATGGTATCGACAATGAAGGGATACACATGGCCAACCCGAACGACTTCAATGCGCGCCTGATCGAGGAGTATCGCGAGACAAAGGGCAACGTCACCGGCATCTTCGCCGGGCGCCCGCTCCTGCTACTCACGACAACCGGCAAGCGCAGCGGTCAGCCGCGAACGTCGCCGCTCGTCTACACGACCGATGGCGACGACATCGTCATCATCGCCTCCAAGGGCGGCGCGCCAACCAACCCCGACTGGTACTACAACGTCCTGGCCAATCCGGTCGTGACCATCGAGTTGGGCGACGAACAGTTCCAGGCACAGGCCCGCGTCACCGAGGGCGACGAACGCCGCCGTCTCTACGATGCACAGGCCGCACTGATGCCAACCTTCGCCGAATACGAGCAGAAGACCGACCGAGAGATTCCGGTCGTCGTCCTCTCCCGCGCCTCCTGACATGTCCTGCCCGGTCCAGCCTGATAGCGGCTATACTCCGACCATTCACACATCCGACTGCCGTGAGGGGACGTGACGATGGCTGAGGCTGGACCGGCCTGGACCCTGACTGAGACCGAGCGCGCAACGCTCGCCGCCGCGCTCGACGCACTCCTGCCGCCAACCGGCAGTTTCCCACTACCCTCCGATACAGGACTCATCGACGACTTCATCTTCCGCCGCGTCCCGGCGACCGGAGCGAGTGGAGAGCAGGTACCCTGGCCCCGCCTCGATAGCGACGGCCTCCGTGCGGTTCTCGCCACCATCGCAATGCTCAACGGCGACCTCAACGACATGACCGCTACGCTTGCGGCCCTCGAGCAGGAGCGGCCAGCCGATTTCACGGCCCTCTGGCGGCTGGCGGTCTACGGCTACTACTCTCGTCCGGAGACGATCGCCGCTATCCAGCGTGACCTTGCCCAGCACTACCACGGCGCCCCGCTCCCACTTGGCTACGCCCACGCGATGGCCGCCTGGGATGCAAGTGATCCGTTCCAGATGCCCACCACTCCACGCGGCACCTACATCCGCACGGAAGATGTCCGCCGCGTCGACCTGAGCGGCATTGCCGGAAGCGAGCGCAGCGAATGAGCAGACCACTCCCAACCGACGTCCTCGTCATCGGCTCTGGAATGGCCGGTGCCGCCATCAGCAAGCGACTCAGCGAACGGGGCGTCCGCGTCGTCTGTCTGGAGCAGGGTCCGTGGGTCCTGCCGGCCGAGCACCCGCACTACTCGAACGAGTGGGAGTTCGAGTTAATGCGCGAGTGGGCGCGCAACCCGAACGTCCGCCAGGCCGCGACCGACTACCCGGTTACCGTCGCGGGCGATACCGTCGCACCGATGCTGATGAACACCGTCGGCGGCAGCACGACCCATTACAACGCCCACTGGCCCCGTATGCGCCCGTCCGACTTCCGCAAGGGAACCGAGCACGGCCTGGAGGGTTCGCGGGACTGGCCGATCAGTTACGAGGACCTCGCGCCATACTACGACCTGAATGACGCCGAGATTGGTGTCTGCGGCATCAACGGCGACCCGGCGATGCCGCCTCGCCCGCCGCGCCAGACTCGCCCGCTGCCGTTGGGCACCCATGGCCGGTTGATCGCAGCCGGTTTCGAGAAACTCGGCTGGCACTGGTGGCCGGCTGACTGCGCCATCCTCTCCGAGGACTATGACGGACGGATCGCCTGCAACCAGTGCGGCAGTTGTCGCAACGGCTGTCCACGCGGCTCGCTCGGGATGACAACTCGCACCTACTGGCCGAAAGCGCTCCAGAACGGCGTTGAAATCCGCTCCCTCTCGCGGGTCGAGCAGATCACGACCGACGAGCATGGCCATGCCAACGGAGCCACCTACATCGACCTCCGAACCGGAGAGCGCCACCACCAGCCTGCCAAGATCGTTGTCCTGGCTGCCAGCGGATTCGGCTCGCCACGACTGCTCCTCCTCTCGGCAAACAGCAAGCACCCGAACGGCCTCGCCAACTCCTCCGGCCTCGTTGGGCGTTACCTGATGCACCATGCCTACGCCGAACAGACCGTCGTCTGGGACGATCCGGTCGATGGCTACATGGGCGCGTACGGCGCGCCGATCTACTCGCAGGAGTTCGCGGAAACCGATGTCTCCCGGGGCTGCGTCAACGGCTTCACATTCCAGATCGGCCGCGGCCTGACCGCATCTCCAGCCGCTCTGAACCTCTCGTGGGGAGCCAGCCACCGCGACGCCTTCGCCAAACTCTTCAACCACGAAATCTGGTTCTCGGTTCAGGCCGAAGACCTGCCCGTCTACGACAACCATATCCGGCTCGACAGCGAGCACCCCGATTCCAGCGGTTTACCCGGCATCACCCTCGTCTGGAACCTGCACGACAACGACCGCACCCTCGTCAACTACGGCGTCGAGCGCGCCCGGGAGTTGGCGGTTGCCGCAGGGGCCAGCGAGTTCCTGACGACCGGCCCGGCCATCCCCAACCCTGCATGGCACCTGCTCGGCACCTGCCGGATGGGCGACGACCCGGCCACCAGCGTCACCGACGGCGACCATCAGGCATGGGACGTCCCCAACCTCTACATCTGCGACGGGTCATCGTTCGTCACCAGCGGCGCCGTCAACCCGACCAGCACAATCGGCGCACTTGCCCTCCGCTGCGCCGACCGCATCCTGGCCCGGGCATAGCCGTGTGCTACGATCAGACCAGGAACTGGGAGACAAGGTCTGCGTCAAAGCGAACACCGGTTCCCGGAAAGGCACCCAGATGTCAACGACCGAACGCGAACCAATCGAGGGCGTCCAGATTATCAGCGCTGCCGAAGCACGCGAAATCTTCGACTACCAGGCTCGCCGCTTAATGGGGATGAGTGGTGAGGAGTTTCTACGCCGCTGGGATGAGGGGGAATTTCGCGACCTGTTTGACAAGCGCGGACACGAAAACCTGACGAGCCTCGTGATGAAGATGGGCCTTGCTCGGGCGACGGACTGAGGAGGCGCTTGATGCCCTCCTCAATCATGTCCGCCGCACGGCCTCTTGTATTACTCCTCAACCGGTCCTTTTGAACCGAACTGGCGATTCGCGCCAGCCATACGAGACCAGATTCGCGCCGCGGGGCGGGCCAGTTCGCCTACGAACGGAGAGCGCGCAACGCACCATCCTGTTTGAGTTCACGTTCTCGTACACCATCGATCAGTCAACGCATCCGCGCCACGACTATCGCGTCAGGATCGTGTCATACGAGCAGCGAATTCTCGACCGTGACGATAGAGAAGTGCTTGCCTTCCACTGGCACCCCACCGGCCTCAGCAACGTCACTGATCCGCACCTGCACCTGTCCAGCAGATTGGGTCAGATCGAGATGGGGCGCAACCAGGCCCCGCTGGACCTGGCAGAAATGCACATCCCAACTGGATTCGTGACGCTCGAAGACGTCGTCCGGCTTCTCATCACCGAGTTCGGCATCACGCCGCTCCGTAGCGATTGGGACGCGCTCCTCACTGAGAACCGATCCGCTACGCAAGCCCGTCAGTCACATTAGCGTTCGTCGCTGTCGTCCTGCTACTCGACCGGCGACTGCACCTTTTCGAATGCCTCGGTCGGGACGCGCCAGTCGCGCAGGATCTTCATGGTCGAGGTGGAAACGAACGCCTCGGTGTCCTTAACGCCGGGCAACAGCGCGACACGATTGACGATGAAGTCGTGGACCTCGTTGACCGACCGAAACGCGACCGCGATGAAGATGTCGTAGCGTCCGAGCGTGACCAGCAGCATCGTGATCTCCGGGAACGAGCGCAACGTCTCGGCGACGGCGTCGATCTTCGGGAGTTCGACCTTGATCCCAATCAGGATGACCGCCTCGTAGCCGAGGTCGCGGATGTTCGGGATCACCGCCGGGGTGATCACCTCCGACGCAAACAGCGCTTCGACCCGACGGCGCGTCGTCGACTCGTTCATCTCCGCCAACCGAGCAATCTCGGCATACGAAGCGCGCGGATGCTCCTGCAAAATCCGGATCAGTTTCAGATCGGTCGTATCAACCACGGTCGTTTCGCTTTCCGTGCACATGCACTCATTACCGAATCCGCAGACCGCACACGCGCGACATAACGGATTCGTGTCACCAATCGGTTTACACCGCAGGAATCCAACGATACGATACCGCCCCAGTGCGATGAAAGGGGTATTGCTCACGGCGGTCTGGCAACCCGCCAACACCCGATCGCTGTGTCACGCAATCGCGACCGTGTCTACAACACGCCGCCGAACAGAGAAGGGGAGACGACCGTGGCAACCGATACGAGCACATCCACAGGCACCCGGTTGATGTTCGCGGAGGACGTGCCTGTTCCCGAGGCCATCTGCCGTGTGATCGAGGAGGCCGGGATCGAGTTCGTCTTCGGGATGCCCGGCGGCAACACCGTCCGCATCTATAACGCGCTGCACGACCACCGCGACACGATCCGCGCCGTCATCGTTCGCGAGGAGGGCATCGGCGCGATCATGGCCGAGGTCTATGGGCGGCTGACGGGCAAGCCCGGCGTCGTGATGGGGCAGGGAGCCTTCGTCCTGCAAGGCTCGATAGGCGCGATGGAAGCCCACCTCGGCAGTTCGCCGATGCTGATGCTGACGGAGATTACCGACGCCGCCCCGTTCACCCATCAGGCACCGACCCAATCCGGCTCCGGCGAATACGGAGCCTGGGATGCGAAGGCCAGTTTCGGCGGCTTCACCAAGCGCGTCTTCCAGCCGCTCAACGGTCCGGCCGCCGTCCAGAGTACGCAACTAGCCATCAAGCACGCGACGACCGGCGATCCCGGCCCGGTCACGGTCCTCTACCACAGCACCGCACTCAACGAGTCAGTCGGCCCCGGCTCGGTCCCGCGCATCTACCCGACCCAGCCATACCTGCCCACGCCACCACCGCCGGCGGACTCCGCTGCGATCGAGCGGGCCGCGCAGTTACTGACACAGGCGCAGAAGCCGGTCATCATCGCCGGGAACGGCGTCCGGGTTGCGCGTGCCTTCGAGGAACTGGAAGCCGTCGCCGAAGCCATCGGCGCGCCGGTCGCGACGACTGCCGAAGGTAAAGGCACTTTCATCGAGACACACGACCTCGCCCTCGGCGTGATGGGCAACTTCGGCACACCGGGAGCCAACGCGACCGTCGCCGAGGCCGATGTCCTGCTGGTTGTCGGCTCACGCCTCTCGCCCTCCGACACCGCCAACGCCCACCCCGACCTGATCAACCCGCTGCGCCAGACAATCATCCAAATCGATATCGAGCCGCTACACGCCTCGTGGACCTTCCCGGCCGACACCGTCATCATCGGCGACGCTCGTCAGGCGCTCTCGGCCCTCTCCGATGCGATCGCTGCCGCCGGAGGTGTCACACAATCGACGCTCGATGCCCGCCGCGAGGCGGTCCTGGCTGGACGCAAGGTGCACGGCTACTTCGACGCGCCGGAACTCTATTCCGACGTCTCGCCGATCCTGCCGCAGCGCGTCATCAAGTCGCTGGCGACCATCATCGGAGAGGGCTCGTTCGTCACCGCCGACGCCGGTGAGAACCGCATCTTCATGACCCACTTCTACCAGACCAAATCACGCCACGGCTTCCTGCAGGGCAACGCCGTCGCCGGGATGGGCTACGCGATCCCGGCTGCCTTGGCCGCCAAGCTGGTCTACCCCGAGCGGCAGGTCGTGGCTGTCTGTTCTGACGGCGGCTACGGCATCTCGATGAACGCGATGCTGACTGCCTATGAGGAGAACATCCCGATCGTGGCGGTGATCCTCAACAACAACGCCCTCGGCTGGGTCAAGCACGGGATGGGTCCACGTGCCGTCGCCTCCGACTTCGCCGACTTCGACTTCGCCGCGATCGCCCGCTCCTTCGGCTGCGGCGGCATCCGGGTGGACGAGGCCAGCAAGCTCGATGGTGCGCTGGCCGAAGCGCTCGACAGCGGCGTCCCGTTCGTCGTCGACGTCCGCACCTCGTTGGATGAGGACTTCAACCGGGTGACGGCACCGCTGGCGAAGACAACCTACTAATTGCCTTGGTACGTTTCTTGCGACCTTGACCCGATGCCCAATTGACGGCAGTGCCCGGTGTGTTCACGATCGTGCATCGGCGAGGGATGCTCCGTCATTGCATGCAGTGATGGCGACGCGAGTCGTGCACTTCGGTATTCGGCGTCACGTGCGCAACAGACCGACGATCTGTTCAGGCTCCTGCAATGGGTTGCGACGTGACAACTCCTCGCTCGACGGGGGCGAAGCCGGTTCGGCGGGGATGCGAGCATCAGGAGTGCTATGACGATACAGTACAGGAACTCCAACCTCATGTTGAATGCTGCGACAGCCAGTAGTCGCAACGAAGATCACAACCGCATCCTGGATCAGATCACGAGAGGAAACCTGCTCGACGACGCGCTCGCCTCACTGGTGTGCAGTATCGAGATGCAATCCCCAAGCAGGATGAAAGGCTCGATCCTGCTACTGGATGCCAGCGGGCAGCACCTGCGGCATGGCTCCGCACCGAGCCTGCCGGTCACCTACAGTGCCGCGATCGACGGCATCGCGATCGGCCCGTCGGTCGGTTCGTGCGGCACGGCGGCCTTCACCGGCGAGACCGTCATCGTCCCGGATATCGCCATCGACCCACGCTGGGCCGATTTCCGGGATCTGGCGCTCGCCCATGGACTCCGGGCCTGCTGGTCATCGCCGATCTTCTCGGCCAATGGCAACGTCCTCGGAACCTTCGCGATGTACTACGACGAGCCGCGCAACCCGAGCCCCGAAGATCATCAGTTGATCACGTTCGCCGCCCGGACTGCTGCCCTGCTGATCGAACGCAAGCGGGCTGAGATCGCGCTGGAAGAGAGCGAACAGCGCTTCCGCGACATGATCGACGCTCTCCCGGCCGCGATCTATACCACCGACGCCAATGGCTGGCTGACCCACTTCAACCCGGCCGCCGTCGCGTTCGCCGGGCGAGAACCACGCATCGGCGTGGACAAGTGGTGCGTCAGTTGGAAGCTCTACTACCCGGACGGTACGCCGATGCCGCACGATGCGTGTCCGATGGCGGTTGCCCTCCAGGAGGGCACAACGCTCCACGGCGCGGAAGCCATCGCCGAGCGGCCGGATGGCACCCGGATCTGGTTCGAGCCATACCCGACACCACTGCGTGACGCCAACAATCAGATCATCGGCGGCATCAACATGCTGATCGACACGACCGAGCGCAAGCGGTCGGAGGAGATGCATGTCCGGCTGGCCGCCATCGTCGAATCGTCCGATGACGCGATCGTCAGCAAGGACCTTAACGGCATCATCGCGACCTGGAACGCCGGCGCGGAACGGCTCTTCGGCTACACCGCCGAAGAAGCGATCGGCCAGCCAATCACGATCGTCATCCCCGAAGATCGGCTGGACGAAGAACCGGAGATCATTGCCAGAATCCGCAAGGGCGAGCGCGTCGACCACTTCGAAACCGTCCGGCGTCGCAAGGACGGCTCGCTGGTCGATATTTCGCTGACCGTCTCGCCGATCGTCGATGGGCGCGGTCGGGTCGTCGGCGCATCGAAGATCGCCCGCGACATCACCGAACGACGCATGCTCGAACGACAGAAGGACGCCTTCATCGGCATCGCTGCCCACGAGTTGCGCACGCCAGTGACCGGGATTAAGGCCTACACCCAGTTGCTCGCCCGGCGACTACAGCAGAGCGAAGACGCCGCATCGCTGAAGACACTCAACCGGCTCGAAGCACAGGTCGATCGGCTGACCAGCCTGATCACCGATCTGCTCGACGTCACGCGGATGGACGGCAGCACCCTTCCAATCCGCCCCGCCCCGATGGAACTCGACGCGCTCATCGCCGACGTCATCGACGAGGCGCAGGGAACGACGAGCCAGCATCAGATCGTCGTCGAACTCGACGCCCCCGTCACGCTCCAGGCAGACCGTGACCGGATCGCGCAGGTGCTCCTGAACCTGCTCACGAACGCGATCAAGTACTCGCCACAGGCAGACCGCGTCGTCGTCCGCACGACGCAGGACGACCAGAACGCCACCGTCTCCGTCCAGGATTTCGGCATCGGCATCCCGAAGGCCGATCTGACCCGCATCTTCGACCGCTTCTACCGCGTCACCACCGATGGTCGCGACGGCTATTCCGGCCTCGGACTCGGTCTCTACATCGCGGCGGAGTTCATCAAGCGACATAACGGACGCATCTGGGCTGAAAGCGTCGAAGGTGAGGGAACGACGATCGCATTCTCCCTCCCGCTTCACGTCGCACCCGATAGCAACGACTAACCGCAACGACAACGCAAGCACAGGCAGATGGCCGTCCACGCAAGGGCGGCCATCTGCGTGGTACCCGTATCGCCGCTCATGGCCACGCGATGAGGCGACGCGACCAACCCCACAGGCGCCAGCAACCGTGCGACGGGGATTGCTGGTTCCGGCGTCCCCGTTTATCCTGTGCTTTCGGCAGCGCAGGAGACATTCGCAGAGTTTCCAGGGGAGGGGAACGCACGCAGGGTACACTGGTCATGGGGAAGGATGCGCCTGCGTGGCAACAGCGCCAGCGGCGTTTGATCAGTGACGTGCGACGGAGAACGGGGAAACCGGCGCAAGCGGCACACTCCACCAATCGCGGTCCATCGACCTTCGACCGCTGCTCGTATGACGCGTTGAATGGTGCCCGACTGTGGGCCTCATTGGTTTGGTAAGGAACAGGTGATGAGTAACGTTCAAGAGGCGGTAGCGAACCCATTCGCCAATCTGGAACTGGAGCAGCTACGCCGTAGGACGAGCGCCAAGTGGCGCTTGTACGCAGAGGATGTCCTGCCGCTCTGGGTGGCGGAGATGGACGCCGTCATCGCGAAGCCAATTGCCGACGCCGTCACAGCAGCGGTGGAGATTGGTGACACGGGCTACCCGATGGGCCACGGCTACGCCGAGGCCTACGCATCGTTCGCCAGCGACCGCTGGGGCTGGTCGTTCGATCCGACCGCGACCTCGATGGTCGCGGACGTCATGAGCGGCGTCAAGGAAGTCTCGCGCGCAATCGCCGGCAATGACTCGGCGATCGTCGTCACCCCGCCGGTCTACCCGCCATTCTTCGGCGTCGCCCAGAAGTTGGGTCGCACGATCGTTCCAGCGCCGCTCGACGCGGAAGGTCGCCTCAGCCAGGCTGCCCTCGAGACCGCCTTCAAGGAAGCGACTGCCGACGGTCGCGGCGCGGTCATGCTGCTCTGCAACCCACACAACCCGACCGGCACGGTTCACACCCGCGCCGAACTGGAGATGCTGGCAGCGCTGGCTCGCCAGTACGGGGTCCGTGTCGTCTCCGACGAGATCCACTCGCCGCTGATCATGCCGGGCGTCACCTTCACCCCATACCTTAGCGTCGCTGGCGCCGAGCGGGACTACGCCGTCGCGTCGGCCTCGAAGGGCTGGAACCTGGCCGGCTTCAAGGCCGCGCTGGTCGTGGCTGGCTCCGAGGTCGCCGAGGAACTCAAGTCGTGGGGCATTTACGGCGCGGGGCACATCGCCGTCATCGCCCACACGACCGCCTTCAATCAGGCGCGCGACTGGATCGACGGCGCGATCGCGGGCATCGACGCCAACCGCCAGCAGTTGGCCGACCTGCTCGAAACGCACCTGCCGGAGGTCCGCTACCAGATGCCGGGCGCCACCTACCTGGCCTGGCTCGACTGCCGCGACCTCGGCCTGGGCGATGACCCAGCCGCTGCCTTCCTGGAGCAGGGCCGCGTCGCACTCTCGTCCGGCATGCCATTCGGCGAAGAGGGCAAGGGCTTCGCCCGCTTCAACATGGCCACCTCACCGGCCATCATGGAAGAAGCCGTCAAGCGGATGGCCAGCGCCCGGAAGTAATTCCCAGACGAACGACGCCTATGGAGCCGCCCAGATTCCTGGGCGGCTCTGTTTTTCACTCGTACAGCGGGGCCTGCACCTCTGCTCGCCCCGTTAGTCATCCTTCGTTCGCCTTAGGATGACCAGCGGTTGCGTCAACGCTGCTCGCTGGCGTCGTACGCTTCGCGATTGGCGAATACTTCATCCATGTGCGCCTCGGACCACGCCTTGATACTGACCATGATCTGCTGCAGCGAGAGACCCAGATCGGTCAGCGCATAGGTAACGGTGACCGGCACCGTCGGCGTCACCGTTCGGGTGATCAGTCCATCCCGTTCGAGCGAGCGCAGCGTCTGCGTGAGCATCTTCTGACTCACTCCGGCCAACCGGCGGGACAATTCGGAGTAGCGCATCGAGCGTGGTCCGCGCGTCGTGTCGCCACCGGGCGGAACCGGACCATCGCTGCCGAGCGCGGCAAGCACGAGCGCAACCCACTTGTCAGAGATCCGATCCAGCAGTTGACGACTCGGACAACCGTCCAGGAACGCGTCGTACTCGATCTTCGCCTGTGCCCGTTTTTCGGCCGCCGTCATCGTTCGCATCGACCGCTCCTTCCGACCAACGCTACAGCACAGTTCGCGAACTATTCTAACCCACCGGGATGTTACGCACTTTTAGGTGTCTACTTCCCAATGGAGAGCGTCATCACCATACTGAACTGGAAGGTCATCGAACACGACTCAGTCAGAAGGAGCGACACCATGAATACGCCGACCTTCCGATCCGCCGTCATCCGCACCCCAGGCAGCCCCGATGCAATCGAAATCATCCGGGTTCCCATCGTCGAGCCGGGTCTTGGCGAGATACGGGTTGCGGTCGCTGCTGCGCCAGTCAACCCCGTCGATCTCGGCGTCGTGCGCGGCATCTTCCACGAGATGGGACTGGTACAGCAACCTGACTATACGGGGCTGGGCTGGGATTTCGCTGGCACCGTCGTCGCGACCGGCCCCGACGTCGATCTCGAAGTTGGAACCCGAGTTGCCGGCATGGTGCCCGGTTTCGACCGCGACTTCGGGACGTATGCCGAGCAGTTGGTCGTGCCGGCTGCCAATGTCGCGATCGTGCCAGACGGCCTCGACCTCATCGAGGCATCGACGGTGCCGCTCAACGGACTCGCTGCAACGCAGATCCTCGACCTGCTCGGAGATCCCCAACCAGACAACGACCGATTGCTGGTCACTGGAGCGGCTGGGGCGGTTGGCGGGTTCGTTACCGCGCTCGCTCCGGAGCGTGGCTGGCGTGTGACAGGTCTTGCAAGGCAAACCGATGAGGCGTTTGTTCGCGCACTCGGTGCCGACTTCACGACCGACATGGAACCGGTCTGGGATGCGGTCATCGACGCTGGGGTACTCCAGCAGCGCGGCCTGGTACTCGTCCGTGACGGTGGCACGTTCATCGGCGTACAACCGGCTGCGATACCTGAGGCAGAGCGCGGCATCTCGGTCACAGCCGTCGTGACCCGGCCCGACGCTCACCAGTTGCGCGACCTGCTCGCCCGTGCGTCCGAGGGTCAACTGCCCACTCGCGTTCACGCTGTCATGCCACTCGACCAGGTTGCCGACGCGCATCGCGCTGTCGCGAGGGGCGGCGTGCGCGGTCGCTACGTGCTCACGCCGAACACCTGAGATCAGGTCACGAGTGGACACCCAACGAACGATGGCCCATCGGTTGATTCCACAAGTGACGGAGCCGCCCAATTGCTGGGCGGCTCATGAGCAGCATTGAATTGGTAGAGGGCTAGAGCGTCCGTGACCAGCGAATCAGCATCTCCGCGTTCTCGTGGGAGATCTGGCCGAACCGCTCATACAGCGTGACGGTCAACCGATAGTTGGCCAGCAGAACCGCCTCGGCGGTCTGGTTACCCCGTGCATCCTGGCGCTCCGCTTTACTCAGCACCGAACTGGCGGCCAGGCCCACCAGCCGATTGTTGAACGACTGGCGTGTGAGATAGATGAGGCCGTCGTAACCGCCGGACACGACGAAACTCGTCTGGACCGTCGTCGTGTTCCCGGCCTGATCCGTCGCCGTGGCAGTGATCGTGTTGTTGCCGGCCGCAAACGTCGACGCCGGAGCATTGATATTGACGCAGGAATCCGTCGCCAGCCCTGACAGCGCATCGCTCGCTGCGCAGGTAATCGAGACCGTATCGGTCATCCGGTAGGCGCCACGGTTGCCACTGAAGGAGATGACCGGCCCTGTCGTATCGCGCTTGATCGTGACCGACTCCGTCGTCGGCACACTCAACCTGGATGCCTCACAGGTCAGGGTTGTGCTGGCCGTGTCGGTCGTGATCTGGGTGGTGTCGCAACCGGTCGTGCTGTCCGCGCCCTGGACATCCCAGGACACACTCACATCGCTCGTGTACCAGCCGTTGTCGCCAGTCGTCCCGCTCACCTGCGGCGTAACCGTTGGCGGAACGATCTGTCGCACTTCGATCGTGAACGTGATCTCGCTGGAATTGCCAACGTTATCCGTCGCATCGCACGACACTGTCGTCGTGCCAATTGGGAACCGCTCACCACTGTGATGGCTACAGTTCACGTCAGTAGCGCCGAAGACAGCATCATTTGCCGTTGGTTCATCGTACGTGGCGATCGCACCGTTGATGCTCGTTGGCTCGAACGTCAAGTTGCCAGGCGTGGAGATAACAGGCCCGGTGACGTCGTCAACGGTCACGTACGTCTGATACTTAAAGGTGGAGAAAATCGGTACGCTACTCGCGTAATTGAAGAAATCCCACGTTGCACCATCAGTGCTTTGCCATGCCTGATTCGTAGCGGTCTCTTCCCAGGTCGCAAAGTTCATCCCATCAAAGGAGTCTCCGACCGCGCGCACGACGAGCGCGTACTGTGTGCCGGACGTTACCGATGCCGGCTCTGGAAAGGTGACGGTGACCCAGTCCCGGTCGGTGTGACCAACCGGGAAACTCGTGGTGCTTCCCGATGCCAGGATCGTTGTCGTTGGTATTCCCGTCGTCGTATCGACCGTGCGAATCTGGAATACCAGCGTCCCCGAGGTAAACTCTTTCGTTGTCAGAAAAAACTTTGCCTTCGTAAGCGTTCCGGTCTGGCCTGCCGTGAATATCTGGCCAACGTAGGGGTAGGTAAAGTGCAGGTCGCGCCAGCGATTCTCGCTTTCCTGAGATTGGTCGAGCACCTCAACCACGACGGCGGACGTCGAGGGGACAATCGTGAGGAACAACGCTGACACCATTGCCAGCACCATCAGCCGCTGAAACACCATTCGAACTCGCTGCATGACTTCCCAACCTGCTCTGCTGCAACCACACACACGATCGTAACGATCAGGGTCTGCTCCGCTGCCCATGCGGCGATCAACGACCTGCCACCACGGACATGTATGACGCACACCAGCACCCTCCATCGGCACAACTGAGCGACGCCTCAGCCGCAAGTGCCAGTCGGGGAAGGTCACAGTGTGCGATCGCCACCGGTCTCGGAAACGAATGCGAAGCGGATTGTACATGACCGCGATACGCAATTCAGGAAACGTGAAGCGAATGAATGGAAGGAACGTGTCCTGGCGTTGCCGCCTTGTCATCCCGCGTGGTTCACCACCAAGGTCTTGACAGGACTCACACTCAAGGATTGCTGACCCGCTCCCCCTGTCATCCCGAAGAACGGAGGGATGACAGGGCAATAGACAGACGTAACCCGACACCACCGGGGTGGTGTCGGGTTGGAGTGCGGCGTTCAGGTCGTCCTGAGTCCCCCTATGACATCCTGCGTTCACGCCTCAGGACGTCAAAAGGGGACAACGTCGACTCTGGTCAGGCGCCGACGTACTCCGCCAGGTGCTGGCCGGTAAGTGTCGAGCGTTTGGCAACGAGGTCGGCCGGGGTGCCCTCAAAGACGATCCGGCCGCCGTCATGTCCGGCACCGGGTCCGAGGTCGATGATCCAGTCGGCGTGGGCCATCACCGACTGGTTGTGTTCGATGACGATGACCGACTTGCCGGAATCGACCAGTTGATCCAGCAGCCCGAGCAGTTGCTCGACATCGGCCAGGTGCAGGCCGGTCGTTGGCTCGTCGAGGACGTAGATGCCGCCGCTGTTGCCCATATGGGTCGCCAGTTTGAGCCGCTGCCGCTCGCCGCCCGAGAGAGTCGTCAATGGCTGGCCGAGTGTGAGGTAGCCGAGTCCAACGTCAGCCATCCGCTTGAGAATCGCGTGAGCAGCCGGGGTCTTCGCCTCACCCGAGCCGAAGTAGTCGATCGCCTGCGAGACCGGCAGATCGAGCACCTCGGCGATGTTGAGGTCACCAAGCCGGTATTCCAGCACCGACGCCTGGAAGCGTCGTCCCTCGCACTCCTCGCAGACGGTCGAAACGCCAGCCATCATCCCCAGGTCGGTGTAGATCACACCAGCGCCGTTACAGGCGGGGCAGGCACCTTCCGAGTTGGCGCTGAACAGGGCCGGTTTGACGCCGTTGGCCTTCGCGAACGCCTTGCGAATCGGGTCGAGCAGGCCGGTGTAGGTGGCAGGGTTGCTGCGCCGCGAGCCGCGGATCGGCGTCTGATCGACAGCGACCGCATCCTCCCGCTTCGCCAACGATCCGTGGATCAGCGAACTCTTGCCCGAACCAGCCACGCCTGTCACGACCACCAGCACGCCGAGCGGGATATCGACATCGACGTTCTGCAGGTTATGCGTGTTCGCGCCACGGATCTGGACCGCGCCGGTCGGCTTGCGCACCGATGGCTTGAGCAATGCCCGGTCGTCCAGATGGCGTCCGGTTAGCGTGCCGCTGGTCCGTAACCCATCGACCGTTCCCTCGAAGACGACTTCACCACCAGCCGTCCCGGCGCGGGGGCCGAGGTCAATGACGTGGTCGGCAATCGCGATCGTCTCCGGCTCATGCTCGACGACGAGGACCGTGTTGCCCTTGTCGCGCAGCCGCAGCAACAGGTCGTTCATCCGCTGGACATCGTGCGGGTGTAGACCCGCCGTTGGCTCGTCGAAGACGTAGGTCACATCGGTGAGTGATGAGCCGAGGTGGCGGATCATCTTGGTCCGCTGCGCCTCACCACCCGAGAGCGTCCCGGCCGGACGGTCGAGGCTGAGGTAGCCCAGCCCAATCTCAACGAACGAGTCGAGCAGGTGCCGCAGACCAGCCAGCAGCGGCGCAACTGTCGGCTCATCAAGGTCGCGGACCCATTCGGCCAGATCGCTGATCTGCATCGCGCAGGCGTCAGCGATGCTGATCCCCCGAATCTTCGACGACCGGGCCGCCTCGCTGAGCCGGGTACCGTCGCACTCAGGACAGGTCGTGAATGTCACGGCCCGGTCAACGAACGCCCGGATGTGCGGCTGCATCGCGTCCCGGTCCTTGGAGAGCATCGACTTCTGGATCTTCGGGATGATCCCCTCGTAGGTCAGGTTGATACCATCGACCTTGATCTTGGTTGGCTCCTTGTAGAGGAGGTCGTGAATCTCGCGCTTGTTGAACTTGCTGATCGGCTTGTCCATGTCGAAGTAGCCGCTGCCACTGAAGATGCGGCCAAACCAGCCGTCCATGCTGTAGCCGGGGACGACGATCGCTCCCTCGTTGAGCGTCTTGCTGTCGTCGTAGAGCGCCGTCAGATCGAAGTCGGTGACCGAGCCCATCCCCTCGCAACGCGGGCACATGCCGCCGAGGCGGGTGAAGGTCGCCTTCTCGGTCTTCGTCTTGCCACCACGGTCGACCGTGATCGCGCCACTGGCCGTCACCGACGGGACGTTGAAGGAGAACGCGTTGGGCGAGCCGATCTGCGGCTGACCGAGCCGGCTGAAGAGGATTCGTAGCAGCGCGTTGGCGTCGGTCGCCGTCCCGACCGTCGAGCGCACGTTGGCGCCCATCCGCTCCTGATCGACGATGATGGCGGTCGTCAGCCCTTCAAGGACATCGACATCCGGCCGCGACAGCGTCGGCATGAACCCCTGGAGGAAGGCGCTGTAGGTCTCGTTGATCATCCGCTGCGACTCGGCAGCGATCGTGTCGAAGACCAGCGAACTCTTGCCGGAGCCGGAAACGCCGGTGAAGACCGTCAGTCGCCGCTTCGGTATCTCAACGCTGACATCCTTCAGGTTGTTCTCTCTCGCGCCGTGAACGCGAATCAGGTCATGGCTGTCAGCCAGGTGCGGCGCGGCTGAAGGTGTTTCCGTCCTCGTGGCAATCGTCATCATCACTCCATCTGTTCGGCGTGGCCGCCATCACGACTCCATCAGTGTCTCGTCTTTGACTGCCGCCGGTCGCCTCAGCGGTAGTCGTTCTCCTTCAGTTCGATGACCCACGCGCGACGCTCGCAGATCTTTCCGTCTCGCATGCGAAACACCTCAGCCATCGACATGCGCATCACGTCTCCGCTCTCGCGCCTGACCGACCCGGTCAGTTCCGCCATCACAACATCGTCTTCCTCGACCATCCGGACGACGTCCAACTGCGGCGGCGGAATGAAACCTGGCCCTTCGATGGCGGCGTCGTACGCCTCCTTGCCGGTCAACTGAAAACCGCCAAAGACGGTCCACCTGATGTCGTCGGTGAGACAACTCAGGATCTGCGCGTGGTCGTTCTTGCGAAAGCCATCCAGGTAAGTCTCGACGGTTTGCTTGTTTCTGGACATCGAAGCTGCTCCCCCCACATTGTGGTCGTTTCGCCAGTGAACGTACAACGCGATCATTTGTTCGCATTGTACGTTCACGATGACTGGCGGTCAAAAGCTTCGGTACACGTATCGGTTGCTACAGGTCGAGACGGATGCTACCCCTGCCAGTTCAACTGTGTGATCTGGATCAGGTTGCCGCAGGTGTCATTCACCTGAGCGATGATCGAGGCAGTGACATCGGTTGGCGGCATCGTGAACTCGCCACCTTTGGCCTTGATGCGCTCGTAGTCGGCCTGAATATCGTCAGTGAAGAAATTCGCGGCCGGGATGTTCTGCTCGAAGAGTGCCTTCTGGTAGGCCTGCGCGGCGGGATTGTTGTTCGGCTCCAGCAGCAGTTCGGTACCGTCCGGATCCTCTGGCGAGACAACCGTCAACCAGCGATAGTCGCCCGCCGAAACGTCATTCTTCGTCTGGAAGCCCAGCACATCGGTGTAGAACCGCAGCGCCTTCTCCTGATCGTCGACGTGGACGCTTGTCAGCTTGATCTTCATCTACGACATCCAATCTGTGTGCGTACCAGTGTCCCGTCGTCGCCTCAACCCTACGGAACGCCGGGAACGAATCCAAACGGAGAGCCGGGTCGGCTAGGCTGCCGCCACGACCTCCTGCAACTGATCGAGCATCATCTTCCAGCCGTACTTCGCGCCGCCAATCTCCTGCTTGCCGCCGCTCTGGAAGCCGCTCTGCTCGAGGTGCAACCGTGTCACGCCGCCATCTGCCTCGGTCAACGTCCAGGTGACAACCGTCTCGTGCTTCAGGCCGCTCGGCCCGAGATGGTCGCTCACCCAGGAGTAGGCGAGCCGGTGCGGCTCATCGACCTCGGTCACTTCGCAGTTGATGCTCCCGGGAAAGCCAGCGGCATCCTTGAACTGGAACGTATGGCCGACGATCGGCTTGAAGTCGTTGGTCTTGAACAACATCCACTTCGAGAGCGTGGCGGGATCGGTCAGGGCGTTCCAGACACGATTGATCGGGCTCCTGACCTCAACATCCATGACGACGGTCTCAGTCATTCGTTCTCTTCCTCCAACAGACTCTTCAGTCGATCGATCCGCTGGGTCCAAAACCGCTCGTAAAACGAAAGCCACTCCTGAATCTCACGCAATGGTGCGGGGTTCAGGTGATAGCGCGTCTCTCGCCCTGCCTTGCGGTCTTCGACCAGCCCGGCTTCCTTCAGGACAGCCAGGTGCTTCGAGATTGCCGTCCGGCCAACTCCGAAGTGAGCGGTCATCTCATGGAGCGGCAACTCATCGGCCTCGGCCAGCATGCGGATCAACTGGCGGCGTGTCGGGTCGGCCACCGCACTGTAGACATCTCGCATGAGGCCCATCCTTCTGCCGTCACCACATCCGAAACCGTTGCGCACCGTGTTCGGATGCGACACCATTTGGTGTCCTATGGAAGGATAGGACACCAAATGGTGTCATGTCAAGGGATCGGAGCCAATCAGTCAGCGATGTGGTTGCTACACTCCTGTAACGCGAATTCGTTGTCTGTTGTGACCTCGCGATGGCTTCTGGCGCATCCTGAGAGTGCGCAAGGATTCCGCGCAGAAAGAAGGTGGTCAGGATGACGAAGGATATGCTGACTCGCGAGAACGCGGTCGAGTATGGCGTGCCGGTTGTCACGCTCGCGGCGGTCATCGTCGCGACGCTGTTCCTGCCAAACATCTACCTGCTGACCGTCCCCGTCGTCGCGCTAGGCGTGGGGGTCGTGCTACGCCCTCGTTCGGTCGGGACCGTCTGGGTGTCGGCCTACGTCCTGCTGGCACTTGCCGCGATCGGCACACTGGCGCTCGGACGCGACGTGCCGAAGATTCCCGATGTCCACCAGGGATTCGAACCTGCCAGCCTGTTCTTTAACGGGTTGCTGCTCTTCCTCTATATGGCCGCCTTCGTCTACCCATTCGTCTGGGTCGGCCGCTGGCTGAGGACCGCAGCCGAGCAGCACCGACACCAAGGAGCATCGCCGGCCTAGCCCCCATGTCGTCGACGGGTTGACTCGCGACACTCGTAGGGACAGGTCTGAGAGCAATCGTCGGAAAGGTTGCTGGTATGGCATCCTGTGTGGATGAAAGCGTACTCACTCGACCTGCGCCTCAAGATCCTCGCTGCCATTGATCGGGGACTATCCTGCGCCGAGGTGGCGGCCGCCTTCGGCGTCTCGGTCGATACCGTGCGCCGCTATCGGCGCCGTCGTGCCGAGACCGGTTCAGTGGCCGCCTCCCCGATTCCCGGTCGTCCCGCTCGGTTGGGCGATGCCCTCGCGGCTGGGCTGGCTGCCCACCTGGAAGCCCATCCCGACGCCACGGTGGCCGAGCACTGCCGATTGTGGCACGCGACAACTGGCCAGACCGTCAGCGAGCCAACCATGCGTCGGGCAATCCATCGGCTCGGGTGGACCTTCAAAAAAAGACCCTGATCGCCCGTGAACGCGACGAGGACGCGCGGGCCATCTGGCGAGCCGAGGTGGCCGGCCTGGCGGCTGACACGCTCGTCTTCGTCGATGAGACCGGCGCCTATCCAGGGATGACACGCACCTATGGTTGGGCACCGTCGGACCAGCGCGCGGTTGGGCGGGTGCTGCGCAATCGTGGGACGGCCACGACGCTGATTGCCAGCCTCTCGCTGACGGGTATGGGACCCAGCCGAACCTTCAGCGGGGCCACGACCGGTGACCGGTTCGTCGCCTACCTGACCGAGCAGCTCCTGCCGACGCTGCGACCGGGCCAGGTGGTCATCCTCGACAACGTCGGCGCACACAAGCGGCGCGAGGTCCGGTCGCTGATCGAGGCGGCAGGTGCGCGACTGCTGTACCTGCCGGCCTATTCGCCCGACTTCAATCCGATCGAGTTGGCCTTCAGCAAACTCAAGGCGATCCTGCGTCGGGTCGGGGCGCTGACGTCAGCCACGGTCGTGACCGCCATCCGCGACGCCGTGGACCAGCTCACGCCAGCCGAGATCCGCAACTACTTCATCCACCGCGGCTACCTGCCCAAGGAGCAAGGGTTATGACGATTGCTCTCAGACCTGTCCGCGCCGTGAGGCGATGGTGGGACGGTCGCACAGTTCCCACACGGGCGCAGTCGTTGTCGACCCGTGGCCAATGCCCTGTTGGTTTGCCATCGCCTGCGGGCGCGGACAGGTCTTAGACCTGTCCCTACGAGTGTCGCCATCCCGTGATGATCCGGGTGGAACACATCTCAGGGTGGCAAAGGGCGAACTGATCAACTAAATCCGAAGATCAGCGGGAAGGCGATGACGACGAAGGCCGCCCATCCGGCATAGACCGGCAGGTAGTTCGTCTGCCAGCGCTCGATGCTCTCGAACGTGCCGCGACCGCGCAGGAAGCGGACATAAAGAACTGCCGACCAGACCAGATTGACCAACAGGATGACGTTCACGGCCAGACCCGCGACGCGATTCGGGCTGAAGCCAAACTCGTTGATCCGGGCCGTAATCGCCCAGAGCGCGACCGCGTTGGCCAGCAACGCGCTGACGACCAGCACGACCTGCAGCACATCGAAGATGTCCGGCGACGCCAGCGGGTCGCGAGCGGAGATCGAGTAGAGCAGCAGCGCGACGACGACGATGAGCACCATGTCGAAGGCGATCAGGACATCGCGGTCGATATCGACGCCGCGCCCGGTCCAGACCATCGCCCCGAGGAACGTGATCAGCATCGCGGCGAAGAGCGGCGTGAACAGGCGCGTCAGGACGGGCGCCATGTTCTCGATCACGCTCTGCTTGGCCTCGACCAGCCATGAGGCGACCAGCACCGCCCCGACCGCGCCACACGGCAGCAGCCACGACTCAAAGAATGGCTCGATGTCGATGTCGATCGACTGGAACGTCAGCGCCATGAATCCGGTCAGGACCCCGCCGCCCAGCGCGATCAGGACATAATAGATGAACAACTCGCCCGAGAAGCGGATGAAATCCATCCGGCCAGCCACCTGCCCCCAGCGGCCACCTGCGTAGGCGATCCCCACCGCCAGCCAGAGCGCGATCGGCAGGTGCAGCACCGTCAGCACTTCCGTCCACGCTTCCGGCTCGAAGGGGTAGACGTTGGCAAAGATCGCAGCGACGACAAACGCAGCCGCCAGCCATCCGACGGTGCGAGTCGGGAGTTTCCGTTTCCAGACAAAGTAGCCAGTCAGGATCGGCAACACAAACAGGCTGGCGTTTCGCGCGTAGAAACTCTCATCGCCAACGATCTGCATCCCGAACAGCGCCGGAACCTTGACGAGGATGGCCGCCACGATCGCGAGACAGAAGGCGACGATGGCATCCGTACGAATCCACGAACCGGTTTCCTCAGCGTCCGTTGGCGACACGACGAGTTGTTTCCAGAGCCGCTCGGAATGCTCCAGCGCGAACTCCCGCGAGAGGCTGTCGAGGTCGCCCATCCGCTTGACGGCCACCAGAAAGGCCTCGTCGGTCGAGAGTCCAGCCTCGACGAGACCGGCGACCTGCTCGCGCAGGTGATCTTCCAGTTCAGCGACATCGACGGAGTGGATCGCCTGCCGGCGACGGAGGTAGTTGCGCCACTGATCGATCTGATCTTCGAGCGGGATGGCGAAGCCTGCAGCCAGCATCATCACGCTCCCTGTGGGACAGGAGACTGGTTGGCCGCAGCCGGCAACGAGAGTACCTGCCAGATACCACGCAGGGTCGCGTCGACCGCTTCCCACTGGCGGCGATCCTCAGCGAGTTGCGCCCGCCCGCTGGGCGTGATCCGGTAGTACTTCCGCCGCCGGCCAGTCTCGGCCACTTCCCAACGCGCTTCGACATGCCCGAGCCGCTCCAGCCGGTGGAGGACGGGGTAGAGCATCCCGTCGGTCCACTCCATCTGGCCGCCCGAGAGTTCCCGCACGCGCTGGAGGATCGCATAGCCGTAGCTATCGGCCTCGGCCAGGATCGCCAGCACGATCGGCGTCGATGACGCGGCGATCAGATCCTTGCTGATCTCCATCGTGTTCCCTGCAACTCCTACCTTCGCGTCGATCTACATAGCACCATTATACATAGAAGTGATAGGCACACACGACGGTCCGGAGGCCATCACTATCAAGGGTCAGACGCGCTGGTTGTGGAAGCGATTCGTCGCTCCATACCCCTGTCATCCCGACGAACGGAGGGATCTCGTGACTCGTTCGCGCCGTAATGGGTTAACGAGGACGAGATCCCTCCGTTCGTCGGGATGACAGGGGTGACTGGTCAGCGCTTCGTCAAGGAAGTACCCGTAAACACCGTTGTGATGCACAACTCAGGACACAACGGCCGTGCGGCAAACCCCGGCCTTCTCTCCACGGATTGTGATGTCGAACGTCGCGCCTTCGGGAGCAGTGACCAGCCACTCGACGTGACCTCGGCTAAGGTTCGGGTAGCGGGGGGAGAGGTGCATGCTGGTGTACTGGCTGACGCGGCCAGCCAGATGCTCCATCTCCTGCTCCAGCGCTGCACTACCCGGCAGCAGTTCCGCTCCGCCTGGCAACGAGAGTGTCGCCTGCAACGGCCGTCCCGCCCCGGACGTGCGATGGCGCTCGCTGCCACAGGTCGGCAGGAAGCCGTCGTTGCCGATCGTCGCCCAGACACGGTACACCCCGGTGGCGACCTGCTCGGCACCGCTGTCGATGACCCGCAGGCGCGGTGCGATACCCATCGCCCCAATCGCGAACGGCACTGCTCGTTCAATCTCACGCTGCAGTAGCGGCCCCGGCGGGTTCATCAGCCCGAACTTCACCTCCAGGCCGCCAACCTCGACCGGGCCAAGTTGCGGATGCTCGCAGGGCCGCCAGGGAGTGAACCCGCGCCCGTTGGCCTCCTCGTCGAGCAGCCGCAGGATCGCGAGGTCGTCCTCCTCAGTCCGGGCCTCCTCCGATTCGAGGAAGGTCGCTTTCGCGATTCCGGCGCGATGGGCCAGTCCCCACAGTTCAGTCATGAAGGTCAGGATGCCGAGGTGGTCGTAGAGCCAGTCACTCTCGACACCGTAGGATGGCTTGCCCGGCTGGTAGGGATTGCCGTGGAACGGTGATAGCACCTCAAAGCCGGTCGACGCGGTTCCGATCCCACCGATGACCTCGTAGGCACGCCGGTCGAGCGGCGGAATCTGCTCGTCGGCATAGCGTGCCGAAGCCCGCAGGATCATCCCGGCGGCGGTGTGATGCAGTTGCGCGCCGTGGATGTTGCGGTGCTCGCGGAGGAAGTTCGCGACAGCCTGCGTCTCCGGTTCGCTGAGTGGATACGGTCCCGAACCAGTCTGCGACCAGTCCGGCTGCCAGTCCGCCGGGAAGTTGCGGTTGAAGTCGAGTGCCGAACGGGACGGTGCCAGCGTGATCTTGCCGCCATCCCAGTTGCGGATGATCCCCTCCGGGTGGACGAAGTAGTAGTCACCGCCATACTCGCCGGGACCACGCGGCAGCATGATCCGGTTGTCGCGTTGCGAGACCTTCCACGGCCCAGACGGGTCCTTGACGCGCATCCAGCCAATCAGCCCATCGCCATCGATGTCCTGCGGTTCGAGACCATCCCAGGTGGAATCCGGCAGGTCAGGTGGGAAAGGAGTTGTCGACGATCGCACCGCGTCGCTGGTCGTCAGGAACTGCTCGGCACCATCGACGGCGATGCGTGGGATGACATAAACCGTCGTCTCATCCAGCAGGCGGCGAACGACGGAATCGCGCTCGTACTCGGTCAGCAGATGGTGGATCGTGGCTAACGCAACCGATGACGTCAGCACCTCGGCTGCGTGGATGTTGGCGTCGATGTAGTAGGCAGGTTTCTCGTGATCCGGCCCGGTCGCCTGATTCGTCAGCGTCATCACCCAGATCGCGCGGCCCTCGCCGCTCGGTCCGATGCTGGAGAGCGTCGCCAGTTGCGGGTAGTCGGCAGCCCACCGCTCCAATAGCGCCGTCATCAGGTCGTAGGTGTAGTAGCGATCGGTGCACCACGTCGCCGACGTCGCGAGATAGTGCAACGCTGTGAAATCCGGTGCTTCCACGCTCAGACTCCTGCCGGTGATCTCTGCAAACCTGTCGCGCGATGATAGCCGAATCAGGTACCTGATCCGCGCGCAACGGGTATGATGCCGCGACATCGTACGTCCAGGCACCGCACAGCACCCGGCAGGCATGTCGCCATTCCGTTCTGTGATGAACCGTTTCCACGATGCGGACGAGTCGAGCGGGCGAACAGGGGTGATCACGCATTGTGGGGGACCGCGTCATGACATCGATTCCGGCCGCCGCGCCGTCAGATGCATCCCCGACAGACGCGCTATCGGTGGCGGATTCTCGCCGCTTCATGCTGACGATCTGCCTGACAGCGGTCACCGGACCGATGAACTTCTCGATGCTCTCGGTCGGGCTGCCGTCAATCGCCGACGATCTGCACGTCTCGGTCGCGACCGGTGCGTGGCTGTTCGTCGTGCCGAGCCTGGCGCAGTCCTCGCTGCAATCAATCGGCGGACGGCTGGGCGATCTCTTCGGCTACCGGCGCATGTTCACCTTCGGCGCACTCGGATTCGTCGCCGCCTCGCTGCTGGCCGCTGCCTCGCCAACGTTCTGGGCGCTCGTCGCCGGTCGCGTCCTGATGATGGTCGGCAGTAGTGCCATCCAGCCGAACACCGGCGCGCTCGTCCGGATTCACATGCCTGCCGCCCGGCGTGCCAGTGCCTTCGGGACGCTGGTCGCCTCGATCTCACTCGCCTTCGCAGCCGGACCCCTGGTCGGTGGTGTCCTGATCGCGACTGTTGGCTGGAGGGCGATGTTCCTCATCGCTGTCCCGGTCACGCTATTGACCGTCCTGCTCTCGCGGCGCTGGGTGCCGCCCGACCCGCCACAGGACGGCCAGCGCCGCTCGCTCGATATCGTCGGAGCTTCGCTCTGGTCGATGACCGTGATCGCGATCATCCTGCCGATGACCCTCGGCGGCAACGGGACGATCAACCCGCTGCTGTTGCCGGTCATCTACCTCGGGACCGGCCTGCTGCTGACCACCTTCGTCGTCTGGGAGTTGCGCCAGGTCGAGCCGGTCGTCCAGGTACGGCTGTTCCTGACGCGCACCTTCCGGGCGGCAGCAGCCAGCGAGTCGTTCATGAACATCACCTTCTTCCCGATTGCACTGGCACTCGCCATCTTCCTGCAGGACATTCAGGACCACTCGACGACCCTCGCTGGCGTCGTCCTGACGATTGGCTCGGCCTCGACCGTCCTCGGCTCGCTCGTCGGCGGACAACTGGCCGACCGGTTTGGCCGACGACGCCCCGCCCTCGCCGGACGTTGTGTCGCCATTCTCGGGACGATCCCGCTTCTGACGATGGACGAGACCACCAGCCCTGCGATCCTTGGGCTCTGGCTGCTGGTCATGTCGCTCGGCAGCGGCCTCTCGCTGGCGGCGGTCCAGTCAGCCGCCGTCGAGTCCGCCCCGCGACGCTACAGCGGCATGGCAACCGGCGTCTTCGCGACGACATCCAACCTGGGCGGCATCATCGGCATCACACTGACCTCCGTGATCCTCGGCGACGCTGCCGGACTGAATGCCTTCCAGACCATCTTCATCCTCTACGTTGCAACCTCACTGATCGGCGCCCTGATCACCACCCGCGTCGAACCCTGGCCGACGAGCGATGAGGACGCCTACTCCAATGTCGGCAGGAGTTGACGACGACTACTCGCACTGGGCCGAAGCGACGCAAAGCAAAATGCAACGTCATCGCTCCGCTCACCGCACATCGATCATCACTCTCCCCTGTCATCCCGACGCAGGAGGGATCTCGTCCTCGTTGACCGATCGCGGCACGAACGAGTCACGAGATCCCTCCTGCGTCGGGATGACAGGGGAGAGTGACTGCGGGCCGCCGCATTGCCACCCACTCGTCCCGGAACCGATACGATACGTGCGTAAACAGCGACCCTCTTGGACGCGCGATGGGACTACAGATGCCAGACAACCATCGATGGTGGCAGACCGGGATCGTCTATCAGGTCTACCCGCGCTCGTTTCAGGACAGCAACGGCGATGGTATTGGCGACCTGCCGGGGATCACCAACCGGCTCGACTACCTGCAATGGCTCGGCGTCGATGCCGTCTGGATATCACCGATCAACCCGTCGCCGATGGCCGACTTCGGCTACGATGTCAGCGACTACACCGGCATCGAGCCCATTTTCGGGACACTGGACGACTTCGACCGCCTGCTGGCCGAGGCGCACACCCGCAACCTTCGCGTCATCCTCGACTGGGTGCCGAACCACTCGTCGGACCAGCACCCGTGGTTCATCGAGTCCCGCTCGTCCCGCGACAACCCGAAGCGCGACTGGTACTACTGGCATGACGCCAAACCGGACGGCAGCCTGCCGAACAACTGGCAGAGCGAGTTCGGCGGTCCAGCCTGGACGTGGGACGAGACGACCGGCCAGTTCTACTACCACGCCTACCTGCCGCAGCAGCCCGACCTCAACTGGCGCAACCCGGCGGTCCAGGCGGCCATGCTCGACACACTCCGCTTCTGGCTCGACCGTGGCGTCGATGGCTTCCGGATCGACGCGCTCCGGCAGGTGATGAAGGACCCCGAGTGGCGCGACAACCCTCCCAACCCGGACGCCGATCCTAACCACGACATCGACACCCAGATCCTGCCGGTCTACTCGGCCGATCACCTCGATAACGACGCCTTCATCCGAATGGTCCGCGCCGTCGTCAACGAGTACCCTGACCGGCTCCTGATCGGCGAACTCTACCTGCCCTACGACCGGCTGATGCGCTACTACGGCGACGGCGCAGGCCTCCACATGCCAACCAACATGCACCTGATCCGCACCACCTGGGACGCCAGCCACCTCGCCGCGCTGATCGACCAGTACGAAGGCGCGCTGCCCGTGGACGGCTGGCCCAACTGGGTGCTCGGCAACCACGACCGCCCCCGAATCGCCTCGCGGATCGGCGCCGCCCAGGCGAGAGTCGCCGCGCTATTGCTGCTGACCCTGCGCGGCACACCGACGCTCTACTACGGCGACGAAATCGGTATGACCGACGGGCAGATCCCACCAGAGCGGGTGCAGGACCCGTGGGGCATCCGCTCCGGCAACCCCAGCGTCGGCCGCGATCCCGAGCGGACGCCGATGCAGTGGGACACGACAGCCAACGCCGGATTCTGCCCGCCAGCGGTCGAACCCTGGCTGCCGATCCCTGCCGGAGCCGCCACGACCAACGTCGCCACCCAGCGCGACGATCCGACCTCGCTCCTCGGTCTCTATCGCCAACTGATCGCGCTCCGTCGCAACGAACCGGCCCTCCAGATCGGAAGCTACCGCCCGCGCGGCGTCGATGGCGACATCCTCGCCTACGAGCGCGAACACAACGGCCGCCGCCTGCTCGTCGTCCTCAACCTCGGCACCGGCCCGAGTGTCTGGTCCCCGACCGACGACCCGCCAGCTAGTCACGTCCTTCTCTCGACAGTCAGAGACCGGACCGATGACCTCATCACCGGAATGGTCGAGTTGAGAGAGGCGGAGGGCGTCATCATCGCGCTGGGCGAAACGCATACAACTGTCTCCGGCTCATAGCGACTGCCGTACCCAACCGAGAATCGCGGGGCCGAGCCGCCATCGCTGAAGAACCCGACGTCCGCATATGCGTACATCTCCTGTCCGGTTTGCTATCCTGCAGCCACGATGGACCGCGACGAACTGAACGCCAGGATCGAGGCCGGGCTGTGGATGCACCGCCGACCTTTGGCCAATTGCTTCGCCGGGCGCGACGAGCGGCTGGGCTCACGCAGGAAGCCCTTGCTGAACGGGCGGGGATCAGCGCGCGCGCCGTCATCGACCTCGAGAGGGGAGTCAACCGGGCACCCCGACGCGACACACTTGAGATGCTCGCGACAGCCCTCGATCTCCCACCGGACGAACGCGCGCACTGGGAACGACTGCGCCATCGACTGAGCCTGCGCACCACTCCATCGCCACCATCGTCGCCAGCCCGTCCGGCGGCGCCATTGCCACCGCTAACCAGCCTGCCAGCCGAGTTCGACGTGCTCATTGGCCGCGACGACGATCGGACGTCGATCGGACTACTCCTGGAAACTCGACGCCTCATTACGCTCACTGGACCGGGCGGCATCGGCAAGACACGCCTCGCCATCGCCGTTGGACACGATGTCGCAGGTGCATTTCCGGCAGGTGTCTTTCTGGTGGATCTCGCGCCGGTGAACGACGCAGGGATGGTTGTGCCGGCCATTGCGCAGGCATTGTCGGTCCGCGAAACACCGGGACAATCGCTGCTGGCATCGCTGGCGGCGAGGTTCTCGGTTGGCCGGTTGCTGCTCATTCTCGACAACCTGGAGCACATTGCCGGAGTTGCGCCGGTCATCCGTGAGTTACTGGCGGCCTACCCTCAGGTGGTTGTCCTCGCGACCAGCCGAACGCGCCTGCACCTGCGTGGGGAGCAGGTCTATCCAGTTGCTGCGCTCCCGACGCCATCGACCGACCTCGTCGTGACTGAAGCGACCCTGAACGATTTCGGAGCCACAGCGCTGTTTCTGCGTCGGGCCGTCGAGATCAAGCCCGACCTTCACCTGACCAACGATGCCGCCGTTGTTATCGCAGCGATCTGCCGTCGTCTTGATGGGATCCCGCTGGCAATCGAACTGGCGACGGCCCGCTGCCGGGTGCTGTCACTACCTGCCATCCTGGATCGGCTCACTGTCGCGCTCGATCTCCTCGCCGATGAATCAGCGGACCTCCCGCAGCGTCACCGGACTTTGCGAGAGACGATCGCCTGGAGCGAAGCACTCCTGTCTCCCGACGAGCGGACGATGTTTCGCCGGCTCTCGATCTTCAACGGCGGCTGGACGCTGGAAGCGGCCGAAGCAGTCGTAGGTGACCTCGACATCGCTGTGCTGGACGGACTGACGTCGTTAGTCGATCACAGCCTCGTCACCCAGATGGATCAACCGGATGGCTCGATCCGGTTCCGGTTCCTGGAACCGATTCGCGCGTTCGCCAGCGAGCAATTGGAACGTGGTGGCGAAACAGCGGCAATCAGCGAGCGACATGCGGAATGGTTCCTCAGATTCGCTGAACGACGCGACGACATGTTCTCGCTGGCTGTAACGGAACGCCACGGCTGGCTGGAACAGCTGGCAGCGGATCATGACAACCTGCGTCAGGCCCTGCACTGGTATGCCGAGGACTCCCAGCCCGAACGACTCCTTCGCCTCAGCGCGTCCCTCGCCTGGTTCTGGAACATCCGGGGACACCTCTCAGAAGGCCGATCCTGGTTGGAGCTTGCGCTCCAGCCCACAACCGAAACACCCCATGGCGCACAGGCGACCGCGCTCCTTGGCCTGGGAATCCTGGCTGGCGAGCAGGGCGACTGGGAGGCGGCAGCGTCGGCCCTGTCGGCGAGCCTCGCTCGGTATGAAGCACTCGACAATCAACGTGGGGTTACCCTGGTCCAGAACAGTCAAGGCATCCTCGCTGCCCGGCAGGGAGATCGTCAGAGCGCGATTGCCTTGTTCAGTAGCGCACTCGAACGAGCCAGCTCGTTGAAACTCGATCCATACGTCGGCGATCTCCTCAATAATCTGGGTGTCATGAGCATCCAGGCAGGCGACGTTGACGAGGCACGCAGACTGTACGAGGAGAGCCTTGCGTATCATCGAGCGGCGGGTCTCCAGCACCATCAGATACGGGTGACGGTAAATCTCGGCGTGATCGCGCTCGATCAGGGACGTTGGGACGATGCCGAACGACTCATCGAAGATGCGCTCGCGATGGCCCGTGCCTTCGGCGACCGGGTGAGTATTGTCACAACGCTCAGCGAACTCGGCACCCTCGCACTGCAGAAGAACAGGTACGACGAAGCGCTATCGTTACAATTCGAGAGCCTGACTGTCGCACGCGACATCGGCTATCCGGATGGTGTTGCCAGCGCGTTAGAAGGTTTGGCGATCCTGGCGATCTCCCTTGAAACATTCACATCAGGCATCCGACTCCTGGCCGCTGCTGCAACGTTCCGCGAGATGGCAAGCGTGCCGAACTATCCACAGGATGCGACCCGAACGGCAACGTTCCGTACAGCGGCACAATCGTCAGTGGGAGATGACGCCTTCGCCCGCGAATGGGCCGCTGGCACCAGCCTATCTCTAGATGAAGCGATCGCACTCGCCAGATCAATTGCGGAACAAGACGATTCTGGCCTGTCGTGAACACGTGTAGCTAACGAGCGACCCTTCCGTTCACTACCCCGCATGAGCCAATGTGACCGCACGACACATCCGCTGGATGACCCGATTGCGGTCCCGCGTCCGGAGCAAACACCAACAGGATCAGTAAGCCTGTCAGTTAACCTGTCACTCCGTCATGGTGGATCACCCGAACCGAGCGCACTGTAGTCACACAACGGAGCAGTGCCGTTGATGCGCTGATCGGGAGAAAGGATCCAGCAATGACAGCAACGACCACTCGCCGAACCCGTTCGCTCCTCACGGCTCTTGCCGCCGCCGTTGCCAGCGTCGCAATCGCGACGGGCGCAGCGTCAGCGATGCCATTGCCGATCGGCATCACAACGAGTGACTCGGATACGGTCATCACTGCCCAGTCGATCGTCAAACCCGCGACCGATGACAGCACCTGTCGCCCTGCGGCCTGCGTGGTGCCGGTTGGGACGTTGAGCACCGACCAGTTGAATCAGCTGCAATTGGTACCTGCCGGTTCGCGGCACATCGGATTCGTCGCCTTCGTTGATGGACACATGCTGGTGATCGATCGCGTGAGCGCGACGAAGACACCCTCCAGCCACCGGCACGGTGTTCAACCCGGAGTCGGGTTCATCGGGAACTAACGATGATCTGGCGATCGGCTCGCCATCCTCACCGCCTGTGTCATCCCTCAGTCGATCTGAACGCCACGACGCCGGGCACGCAGCATGCTCGGCGTCGTGGCGACTGGCAGTTGGAGGGAGCGTTTACTACCCGGTCCGGTATCATCTCGTAGGTCGGTAAGCGTCAGTCATTTGCCAATGACCGCTCTGCCGCTACCAGCGCGACACCAGCGTTATGCTCGGAACTGCCGGCGAGATTCATCGAACGAAGGTGCAATGGGGATAGCGCTGAACGCCGCATCAGTCGAGTTGCGCGAGATCACCGCCGATGAATTCGACGCAATCATCGCCCTCCGCGTTGCGGAACACCAGCGCGACTACCTGCCGCCCGTCGTCGAGTTGATTGCCTGGGCATACGTCGCGCCGGAGTGCCGCCCGTTCGCGATCTATCTCGGCGACACCCCGGTTGGCTTCGCGATGTACGGCTACCTCCCTGCCGACGGCCGCTGCTGGATCAATGGCTTCATGGTCGACGAACACCACCAGCGACAGTGCATCGGCCGGGCCGCGCTGGCCCAACTGCTGGCCCGCATGACGGCTGAATCGAACGGCGCGGACCTCCTGCTGGCCGTCCATCCCGACAATGCCGCTGCCATCCTGCTCTACGAGGCGTTCGGCTTCCACGACACCGGCAAACGTCAGGGCGGCGAGAACATCATGCGGCGCGCTGGCACGACAGGTAGTCAGCAGACGGCAACCGGGCAACAGTCCGAGCCAGCCCGCTGATGCACTGGTGGCGCACACATCGCCGCACCAGACGAGTAGTGGTCAGCCTCCTGCTGCTCGCGTTGGTCGGCTGGGCGATCTGGGCGAGCCAGATCACGACCCGGATCGACCTGTGGCTCCACGGCGAGCAGCCGATCCAGTTCTATCTCTCGCTCGATGGCGACCTGCTGGACGACTACTCGGAGGTCATCGTCGTCGCGCATAACTCCGGCGACCGCGTCACGACAACGCGCGAAGCGCTCGCCCACGGCGCGGAGGTGATCGAGATCGACGTCGTCTCGGTCAGCGGTGGCCTCTACGCCGCCCACGCTGCGCCGCCGCCGTTCATCACCCGGCACATCTATCAGGGGCCGCCGCTCTACAGCATGTGGGTCGCGGCCGCCGAGGCCGAAGCCATCAAACTCGATCTCAAGGAGACATCGCCGCGCTACGTGAACCTCGTCATCAGGTTCCTGACGACCCACCACACGACCGACGATGAGCGGAGGGTCATCGCCTCGACACGCAACCGGTATGTCCTGGAGTCCATTCACACGCGAGCGCCGAACGTGATCCTCCTGCTGAGTGTCGGAACACCAGCCCAGTTCGACGCGCTGACTCGCGATCCTGCACTGGTCGAGATGATCGATGGCGTCACGATCAGGCACACGCTCGTCGACGAGGAACGGATGATGTGGCTCAGAGAAAATGGCCTCATCACGTTCGCGTGGACCGTCAATGACCTCAGTCGCACGAACGAACTGGTCAAACTCGGCGTCAACGGCATCACGACCGACAATCTCGCCATCATGGAACTCCTCGGCGGACGCCCCAATGGCGAAGATCAGTGGACACCCGACCCCGACGACGAGGCGAGCGATTCGGACCAGAACTCGGAATCAACGCCCGACGACGAGGATTGAGCCAGCATCGATACTCGACGCTGTGAACCAAACGGCACCTGCCGGTCAACCTTCAGTAGGATGGTGAAGCCGCTCCGATGTCACAAACGGCATCCGCTCTCGTCCTACGTACAGAACGATCATGATCCACCGGGAGATGCCTGTGAGCGAACTGTACGACGAAGTCCGACCGCTGCTGTTTTCAATTGCCTACCGGATGCTCGGGAGCGCGAGCGACGCCGAGGACATCATCCAGGAGGCCTTCATCCGGTTCTACCGAGCGTCGGATGCGGGAACCACAATCGATTCGCCGAAGTCCTACCTCTCGACGATAACGACCCGCCTCTGCATCGACCACCTCAAGTCAGCACGCGTCCGGCGCGAATCCTACGTCGGGACGTGGCTGCCGGAGCCGGTCCTGACCGAATCCGAGTTCGAAGAATCGTCCCACGTCAGCACCGCCGAATCCCTCTCGATGGCGTTCATGGTCCTGCTGGAGAGCCTGACGCCAGTCGAACGGGCGGTTTTCCTCCTCCGGGATGTCTTCGACTACCGGTACGATCAGATCGCCGGCATCGTCGGCAAGAGCGAGGTGAACTGCCGCCAGATCGCCGCCAGGGCGCGCCGGCAGGTCGAACGGAAGCGGCCCCGCTTCGAAGCCTCGCGTGCTCGCCGCGACGAACTCGCCCATCGCTTCTTCGAGGCTGTCGTCAACGAGGACACGACCAGCCTCGTCAACCTGCTGGCGGCCGATGTCGTCTTCTACTCAGATGGCGGCGGCAAGGCGGCCGAAATCTTCCCGCACCCCATCCATGGGCGAGATCAGGTGGTCAACGTCCTGCTTGCTGCGGCAGCCAACGATGGTGAGCGCGTGCGGGTAGGCGGCCAGCGACTGCGGATATCTGACCTGCGCGTCACGATCTTCAACGGTCAGCCCGGTGCGCTCCTACCGGGCATCGATGGGAACCCCCTGATCGTCATCGTGCTGGACATCGTCGATGGCGCCGTCCAGACCATCCGAACAATCAGCAACCCCGACAAACTCGCGCATCTCGATTCCTCCTTCGCCCCGCAGGCAGCGGAGGAATGTCACAACCAGCAACCCTCCTCGTCTTAAGGGCAGGACACACGAGGAGTACCGCTCGTCGGTACGCACTGCGACACCGACGCACCGAATGGTTGTGAAAGGAGCATGCAATGAGCGATACACGTCCGGAACCGCGCGCCGCCCGTGGCTGGTCGGTCGTGACCGGGTTGATATTCGCCGGGGTCTTCATGCAATCGGTCTTCGCCGGATTTCTCCTGTCAGGAGATGGCTGGGGCCGGTCAGCCCATAGCCTGACTGCTACGCTGCTGATCGCCGGAACGCTGATTGCCAGCATCGTCGCAGCGATTACACTACGGCGTTCGAGTGAACGCGGCGGCAGGTTCGCAGCGTCCCTGTTCGCGCTGGCGATCGTCCTCGTGATCCAGACGGCTGTCGGACATCGCTCTGCCGACGGTGAGAACCTGCTCTGGCTGCACGTTCCACTCGGCGTCGCGCTGGTCGTCCTGACGATCCTGCCGGTGCGGATGGCATGGCAACTCCGGCACGAAACCTCTCAGCCAGTTCCGGCTCGGGGCGATCAACAATGGCACGGTCGTAATCTGAAACAGCAGGAGGAACGATGACTGATCTGCATGAGATGGTAAGCGTCCGCTACATGGTTACTGACGTCGAGGAGGCTGTCGCCTTCTATACCAACATCCTCGGCTTCAACGTCCTCAACAACTTTGCCCCAGCCTTCGCCGACGTCGCTCGCGGCAACCTGCGGCTACTCCTCAGCGGCCCGACCAGTTCCGCGGGCCGCCCAATGCCCGATGGCGCCAGGCCCGAACCCGGCGGCTGGAACCGCATCCACCTGATCGTCGACGACATCGCCAGCGACGTGGCGCGCCTCCGCGACGCCGGTGCCCGGTTCCGCAACGACATCATCTCCGGGCCAGGCGGCAAACAGATCCTGCTGCTCGATCCGTCCGGCAACGTGATCGAACTCTTCCAGCCCGCTCGATAACGTCGGTGATTACCGTCGCCATCCGCGTTTCGTCACAGATCGCGGCGAGAGAAGGTCATCATCGCGGCGCCGAGCAGAACGAGCGGGTAACAGAGCGCCCAGATCACCATCGGCGTGGCCGGTGGGGTGTTGCCAACGAACGGCATCCCTTCCTGCGCCGACTGCACCCCGGCCAGATAGACTGGAGAAAGGACGTAGTACGACGCACCACGCCAGATCGCATCGCTCGGGATCAGCAGGCTGACGGTCGTGCCGGTGTTGAGCATCGCTTCATTGGAGAGCATCCCGCCGATGAACTCGATGATCCCGGCCAGCCACGCCAGCCCGAACAGGCTGAAGACGACAACACCGTTCGCCAGCGTCGAAAGCATCGTGCTGCCCAGCAGACTGACCGTCAGCAGGACGACCGCCGACAGCATCATCAGCAACACGGCGCGAGTCGGGTCGGGTGTCGTGTAATCGGCAATCAGCCAGGCCGAGAGCAGCAGCGATCCCGCCATCACCCCGACGTAGACACCGATCAGCCCCGCATACGCCAGCCAGCGGCCGACGACGAACTCGACGCGTCGCAGTGGCCGGGCGAGGACGGCGTGCAGCGCGCCGGAGTCGATCTCACTGGAAATCGCTCCGACGGAGAGGAACAGGGCCAGGAACCCGGCCAGGAAATTGATGGCGTAAAGTCCCAGCACCGACATCACCGTCCCGAACATCGCCTGTTCCTGCGGATCGCTCATCGGGCCGGAGAACTCGCTGTTGTTGGTGTAGATCAGGAAGAACCCGAGCGAGAACAACGCCAGAAACGCCAGGCTCAGGACGGCCCCGGCCAGGATCAGGCGACGGCTGATCGCCTCCTGAATCGTGAAGCGCGCGATCGTCAGCGTGTTCACCGTTCCCCGCCTTCAACCAGATCCATGAAGATTTCCTCCAGCGTCCGGTGGATCGGCACCAGCCCGAACAACTGGTAACCTCGCCGCATGACCGTCTCGGCCACCAGCGGCGCGACTTCCAGATCGCTGACCGACAACGTCACCGTCGCGCCGTGCCGGTCGCCCACTGCTGGTTGCTCATCAACGGCCAGCACCTCCGCGTAGCCCTTCAGCGCGTCCAGCAGATCACCGTCCACCCGGTCGACCATCACGCGCAATTCGGCGATACCGCTCAGCAGTTCCGTCATCATTCCGCTACGGACAACCCGGCCACGGTCGATGATCGCAACCCGGTCACAGACCATCTCTACCTCACTGAGCAGGTGCGAGTTGAGGAAGACGGTGATGCCGTCCTCCCGCAACGAGCGGATCAGATCACGCACCTCGCGCCGCCCGACCGGATCGAGCGCTGACGTCGGCTCGTCGAGCAACACCAGACCGGGCCGATGGAAGATCGCCTGCGCCAGCCCGATCCGCTGCGTCATCCCTTTCGAGTAGGTGCGGATCTTCGCGTCCCCACGGCCAGCCAGCCCGACGCGCTCGATCACCTCGGGAATCCGCGCCCGCCGCTCCTCTGCCGACAGCCCGGCCAGCCGCCCGTGGAACTCCAGCAGCCCAGCGCCGGTCAACCAATCGTGGAAGCGGAAGTTCTCGGGCAGATAGCCGACTCGCTGGCGTGACTCGCGCTCGCCAGCCGGGAGGCCGAAGATACGCGCCTCGCCAGCCGTCTGCCGCACCAGCCCCATCAGGATCTTGACCGTCGTCGTCTTGCCGGCCCCATTCGGCCCGAGGAAGCCGAAGATCTCTCCCGGCGCGACCGAAAGCGTCAGGTCGTGCAGCACCGTCGTCCGGCCATAGGCCTTGCGCAGACCCGATGTCTCGATCGCCGGGACGACCTGACTCGTAACACCTGTCGCCTGTGGCTCAACGGAAAGATTCAGCGACATCCCGCAACTCCCGCGCTTTCATCGCCCCTGCGATGCCGATGATCCGTCCGTCACGCTCCCAGAGCGCCGCGCTGCCAATGCCCGTGTTGTCGTTGAGCAGCAGGCCCGGGCTACCGGCGATCGTCGCCCGTTCCCAGTAGACCTGATCGACCGGGATCGGCATCGGCAGCACCGTCTTCCAGTTGTCGAGTTCCAGCAACTGCCGCACCACCTCCGGCGAATGCCCCGGCAGGCCCAGCAGGAAGTCCTGCAACTCGTCCAGCGTCACGCCGCCGTCTGCCTCGACCGTCACTACTCCGGACTGCCCGACAATCAGCCCGATCCCGAACGGCGAGTCGGCTGGAACGTTCGCATGCCGGTACTGGAGCACGACACTGGCGGGCGTCTGCACGACCAGCGATGTCCCGTCGAACCGTTCCGGGAGGTTGACGTCCCCCTGACCGATCGACTGCACGTAGTCGCGTGCCTTGTCGAGATCGAACGTAAATCGAATCTCATGGGCAGGGACGACCCGCACCTCCGCTGGCGTTTCACCAACCCCTTCCGGCAGCGTCGCCGGGTCCGGCACCAGCACGGTGAACCCGACAAACTCGCTCGCATCGCCAACACTGGCGATCGGCTGCGGATCGGGCATCGTCTCAATCCCGCTGACCGTACCCAGTCGCTCCAACTCGGTCATCGTCTGCTCGATGTTGGCGATATGGTCGGTACTTAGCGCCGCCTCCTCGAACCGATCACCACGAAACGCGGCCAGGAAGTCCGAGGCGGTTCCGCGCCCCTGCCCGGTCCCAAGAACCAGCATCAGCACGACTGCCGCAGCGAGCACTCCCACCACGACCCGCCAGCGCTGGAACGGCACTGCCTCTGTCATTGCCCATCACTCTCGAGCATCCCGAACCATCCCACCCGCGTCTGGATACGCCTATCAGACCTGTCGGTCGCCCGACTTCGGTCATTGCATCACCGCGTTCGTACCGGCTTACATAGCAGCATTATACATATCAGCACAAGGTATACAAGGAGCGAGGCATCCCCTCGCCCTCGTGATCCCCGCTCCGTTGTCATCCTTCGCAATCGCCCACGATGACAACGGGGCGAGAGACGCTCAGCAGCCCGCCACACCTCTCATGACGGACGCATCGTCAAGCGAGGGCCGGAACATCTCTGGTCAGTTCGAGAGAACGAAGCAGGAACGATCACGTTCAACGAACAGCGTCCACCTGCCGCCTGCTTCGCGCTGGCGAGTCCTGCTTGCGGATCGTTCCCCATGGCTTATAGACCGCGAGGATGATCGCAATGAGCATGGCACTGGGCGCGACGATTGGGGGGAAGGCCAGATTACCGATCGCGAGGTCGGCCGGCATTCCGGCCATGAAGCGTTCGCCCTCTTCGGCCAGATCGACGACCTCCGGACGCAATGCGACCGGTACCAGCCCGACGAGGATAATGTTCAGCACCAACTTGATCGCTACCCACCAGTAGCGCAACAGCCCGAACGGCGTCCCGAGGCCGAGAATGACGCCACTGGCGAGGCAGATCAGGCCGGCTGCGATCAGCGGCCAGCCCGCGAAGAGCTCGAGCGCGCGGAGGCAGAGCGCTTTGGTATCGTCGCTGCCACGCAGAGCAGTAAGGATCAGGACACCCATCACGATATCCATCCCGAACCAGGCTCCGGCCGACGCGATGTGGACGACGAGGACGCCCCTGCGTGTGCGTGGTCCCAGCCGCCGTTGTCGCGATCGTACCTGTACTGCAGTGCTCACGGCTCCTCCTGTTCGCATGGGTCGACCTGGGACGAAATCGAGTCTGAACCATTTGCTGCCGGTGCTATCGGTTCAACTCAGAGAAGAGGGGCCGCAATTCACAAGCCCACCGTGTTGAGGAGATGCGCTGGCTTAACAGCTGCTCCTGTCCCTGCGGATCACCTGAACAGCGGTTGGCCGTGCTACTCTACCGATGGCGTGGTTCTTGCCGCACCGTCCGCACCACTCGTCGGTCCGATACATCGACGGAGGTTCCGGCATGGAGAACGCGCATCGGCGCGCCCGCATCGCGACCGCAGTCGTCACCGCGATCCTGATCGCGCTGATCTACGTCGGCTCGCGTGGGCTGAAGCATTTCGATTCGGCCCTGATCGGGTATGCCGTCGGTTCCGTCTTCGCAATCGCCGCCCTGACCTACCGCTACACGCTCTGGCTCGGACGCATCCCGACCTGGCGCTACTTCCGCGCCGGTTGGACCAACTTCCTCTCGTGGGAGAACTTCCGCCGCTATACCTTCCTGATCCCGAAGGCGTGGTGGACCGACATCTTCGCCCAGACCTTCATCCGCAAGCGCAGCACGTCCCGCTGGATCATGCACATGGCGATCTTCTGGGGCGTCCTCCTCTCGCTGGCGATCACCTTCCCGCTCACCTTCGGCTGGATTCACTTCGAACTGGCCGAAGACAACCCCGAGAACTACACCGCTTACTTCTTCGGATTCCCGATGTTCACCTTCCCAATCGAGGCACTGACCGGCTTCGCCGTCTACCACGCCCTCGACTTCACGGCCGCACTCCTGATCGTCGGCCTCGTCATCGCGATCTGGCGCCGGATTACCGACGCCGGACTGCTGACGACACAGCGCTTCGGCTTCGACCTGCTACCGCTCTTTCTGCTGTTCGCGATCGCCGTCACCGGCCTCGCGCTGACGGCGTCAACAACCTGGTGGAACGGCGCGTTCTTCTGGTTCATCGCCCTCGTCCATCAGGTCGTCGTCGTCCTCTGGCTGATCTCGCTGCCGTTCGGCAAGTTCTTTCACATCGTCCAGCGGCCAGCCAGCATCGGCGTCACCCTCTACCAGACCGTCAACCAGGGCGTCCGTCATTACGGCAACCGCCCCAATACCGATCCATCTCCTATCGGCACTGGTGCTTGCCGTCGCTGCGGCGAAGCGCTCCCGTCGCCACAGTTCATCAGCGATCTCAAGGACGTCCTCAACGACCTCGGCCAGGACTACGACATCGGCGAGGACAACATCCTCCAGGACTACTGCCCGACCTGCAAACGCGTCCTCCGTGGGCAGTCGTATTACGCGGTGACGGGGAAGCGATTTGTTTAGGTGTTAGGTGTTAGGCATTAGGAACGTTGCCCACTGGTATCCAACTCCTAATGCCTAACACCTAACACCTAATACCTCGTATCTCGCTAGGAGCGCACAATGTCGGTCAACAAAGACATCTTCGTACCGCAGCGGGACTTCAACTACGACTTCCAGCAGGTCGGGAGGCCGATGAGTGGCTGGAACGAAGCCGCGCAGGTGCCGGATGCGCTTGTGCCGACGCATTGCTGCTTCTGCGGGTGCCAGTGCGGGATGTACCTGCGGGTCGAGGATGGCCAGGTCACCGGCGTCGAGCCGCGTGACTACGCCCACAACCGCGGCGCACTCTGCCCGAAGGGGATCGTCGCCTACCAGCAGGTCGATCACCCGGACCGCCTGCGCTATCCCCTGATCCGCCGGGGTGGCAAGGGTGGGACGCTGGAGCGGGCGACGTGGGACGAAGCCTACGACTACATCATCTCCCGCTGGCAACGCATTCAGGCCGAGCACGGCAAGGACGCAATCGGCGTCTACAGCGGCTCATCGATGACCAATGAAAAGTGCTACCTGGCCGGTAAGTTCGCGAGAGTGGGCTTGCAGACGCGCAACATCGACTACAACGGCCGCCTCTGTATGTCCTCGGCCGCGGTCGGTTACGCGCGCGCCTTCGGACTCGACCGGGCGCCGTTGCCGATGACGGATATCCCGATGGCGAAGTCGATCCTGATTGCCGGGTCAAACGTCGCCGAATGCTTCCCGATCGCGATGCAATGGATCTGGCGCGCCCGCGACCGTGGCGCAAGCCTGATCGTGATCGACCCGCGCGAGACGCCAATTGCCCGCACGGCGGACCTCTGGCTGCCGGTCCGCCCCGGCACCGATAGCGCGCTCCTGAACGCGATGCTGCGCGTCATCATCCACGACGGCCTGACCGACGAGGCCTACCTGCGCGAGCGCACCAACGGCTGGGACGAGGTCCGGGCGGCTGTCGAACCGTGGACACCCGAAGCCGCCGAGAAGATCACCGGCGTCCCGGCAACCCGCATCGTCGCCGCCGCGAGGCTCTACGGCCAGGCCGACCCCTCGCTGATCATGCACGCACGCGGCATCGAGCATAGCTCGCACGGCGTCGACAACGTTCTCGCCTGCGTCAATCTCGCGCTGGCACGCGGGCAGGTCGGCAAGCCGGGCGGCGGAACGATGATGATCACCGGCCAGGGCAACGGGCAGGGTGGCCGCGAGCATGGCCAGAAGGCCAACCAGTTGCCCGGCTACCGCCACATCGACGTCCCCGAGGAGCGCCAGCAGGTCGCCGAAATCTGGGGCGTGCCGGAGCATGAGATTCCGTGGGAGGGCGCCGCTGCGACCGAGATGGTCCACCTGATGGCCGAGGGCGAGATTCGCTCCTGCCTCGTCCTGTGCTCTAACCTGATGGTCTCGCTGCCGGAGATCGGCGTCGTCCAGCGTGCGCTCGAACGACTCGACCCGCTCGTCGTGATCGACTTCTTCCTCTCCGAGACCGCCGAACTGGCCGATGTCGTCCTGCCCGGCACTGTCTGGTGCGAGGACGAGGGGACGACGACCAACCTCGAAGGGCGTGTCGTCAAGATCAACCCGGCCTCACCGCCTCCCGGCGAGGCCCGCAACGACTGGGCGATTCTCTCGGAACTCGCGATGCGGATGGGTCGTGGAAAGTACTTCCCCTACACCTCGGCCCGACAGGTCTGGGACGAGTTGCGGCTCGCATCACGCGGGACCGTCGCGGATTACTACGGCATCACCTGGGAACGGATCGACGAGGAACAGGGCGTCTTCTGGCCCTGCCCCGAACTCGACCACCCCGGCACGCCGCGCCTGTTCACCGAGCGCTTCGCCCACAAGGACGGCAAGGCGAAGATGTTCCCGATCACCTACCGCCCACCGGCTGAGGAACCCAGCCCCGACTACCCCTTCCGGCTAACGACCGGGCGCGTTGTCTACCACTATCTCTCCGGCAACCAGACGCGCAGGCTCGGCTTCCTCAACAGCCAGGCGCCCGAACCGTGGGTCGAGATCCACCCGCAGGCCGCCGCCCCACTCGGCATTCAGGACGGCGAGATGGTCCGCGTCCGGACACCGCGCGGCTCGATGGAGGTCAAAGCGCTCGTCGCGCCATCGATCCGCCCCGACACACTCTTTATCCCGTACCACTGGGGCCACCGCCAGGCCGCGAACCAACTGACCAGCCCGGCCGTCGATCCCGGCGTCAAGATCCCCGAGTACAAAGCCTGCGCCGCCGCCATCGAACGCCTCGACACCCCAATCCCAACCGGCGGCCAGCCAACCATCAACTTCACCGCCGAGACGATGCCGAAGATGTTCCCCTACGAGGTTGTCGAAGCCAAACCAGGCGGAACGTCTGATGTAGCGGGGACGCCAGCGCATTAGTGAGGTATTAGGTGCTAGGTATTAGGCATTAGGAGAACGAAATCCCTAACACCTAGCACCTAATACCTAACACCTCCGGAAGGACCGCCTGTGGCCGTCAAAACGCTCTTCGTAGACCCGACGCGGTGTATCGGTTGTCGCGCCTGCGAGGCCGCCTGTCGGGAGTGCGATTCGCACAAGGGCGAGAGCATGATCATGGTCGACTACGTCGATCGTGGCTACAGCGTCGCAACCCAGCCAACCGTCTGCATGCACTGCCAGGACCCGGTCGCCCCCTGCGCGCAGGTCTGTCCCGTCCTTGCGATCCTGATCACGCCCGAAGGAGTCGTCCAGCAGGCCGAGCCGTCGCGCTGCATCGGATGTCGCAACTGCGTCTACGCCTGCCCGTTCGGCGTCCCGAAGTTCGACATCGAGGCGCGACTGATGAAGAAGTGCAACCTGTGCTACGACCGCACCAGCCAGGACCTGCAACCGTGGTGCGCGCAAGCCTGCCCGACCGACGCCCTCTGGTACGGCGACTATGAGGAGTTCGTCAACGAGCGCGAGGGCCGCGCGATCAACGTCACCGCCTTTGGCAAGCAGGAGGTCCGGACGAAGGTCTACCATGTCATGCCGGACGTATCGCCCCGCCTGGATGTCTCGCTGTTGATCGCCGAGGCGGAGGCACAACTCGCGGCAGCCGGCACCGTCAACGACAACGAGGAGGCGTGGGTCCTATGAACTCGACCAACGACGAATCCCGGCTGCTCAGCAACCGCACCCGCGCCGGCCGCTGGCAGGTCGAGTTCCCGTACGAGTGGGACGCCGACGACCTCGTCTCCCGCCGCCAGATTCTGCGCTGGGCGGTCTGGGCCTCCGGCGCGCTCTTCGCCGCGACGGCCGGGCTGGCCGGGCTCACTCTCGCCCGCGATCAGGTCCGTGGCAGCGAGAAAGAGGTCATCCGCGCCGACGAGATCGCACCCGGCGAGGTCCACTACTTCAACTACCCCGGCAAGGACGACCACGCCATCCTCCTGCGCCTCAACGACGAGCGGCTGGTCGCCTACAGCGGCAAGTGCACCCACCTCGCCTGCGCCGTCTACTGGAACGCCGACCACGAAGAACTGGTCTGCCCCTGTCATCACGGCGTCTTCTCCCCGCAGACCGGCGATGTCATCGCCGGCCCGCCACCGCGCGCGCTCCCACGGATCGTGATCGAGGAGCGCGACGGCGTCATCGTCGCCATCGAGGAGGTGCCAAATGGACCGGCCTAGGGATCACGACGACCACCAGCGCCACCGCGAGCGCGCCCGTCAGGCAATCGCCCCCGAGCGCCGCCCACCCCCCGGCCAGGCAGCCATCGCCCTGTTCGGCCTCGCCGTCGGCATCACGCTGATGACGATCCAACTCTGGTTGCTGACCCTCGCGTTCGACCTCTACATGCTCGACCAGGACACCGACGCCATCCTCGCCGCCGCCTTCTCCGGCCTCGTCTTCCTCGGCGGCCTCATCATGTTGCACTTCCTCGACCGCCGTCCGCGCCGGCGGGGTTGAGCCAATGCCCAATTCGGAGACAGATCGCCGCGCGCAACCGCCCAGCGATGGTCTGCGACCCCGGTCGAATGGCGACGTTCGCTCCGGTGTTGTGCGCGGTCTGCTCTTACGTTTCCGGTTCGCTAATCTGGCCGAGCACACCGATTCACGCTGGCTGATCGGTTTGTTCAGCTTCATCAACGGCTGTCTCTCGATCGCAATCATGGCCACCGTTGCTCTGGTGAGCGGCGAGCCGTTCATCTTCCCCTCGCTGGGACCGACTGCGTTCCTCTTCTTCTCGACGCCGCTTGCGCCACCAGCCAGCCCGCGCAACACGATCATCGGTCACCTGATCGGCGCGCTGTCCGGCCTGGGGAGCCTGATCATCTTCGGACTCCAGGATGTCGGGCCAGCGCTATCCACCGGGGTAACGGCAGAGCGAGTTGGTGCGGCGGCGCTGTCGCTCGGGCTGACCAGTGGGTTGATGGTGCTGGCGAAGTCGCCACACCCACCGGCTGGCGCGACGACATTGATCATCTCGCTCGGCATTCTGCGGACGACCGAACAGGTCGTCGTCCTGATGATCGCCGTCGTTCTGCTCACCTGTCAGGCGCTGATCATCAACCGGCTGGCCGGGTTGCCGTATCCGCTCTGGTCGGCGCCGTCGAATCCTCCGGCGAAATGATGAGCCGGGGAGGTGGCGGACAAGTCACGAGCGATGACAAGGCACGACATTGTTGCCTGGAGCGGTACTCCCTGTCGTCCTGAGCCGCAGCGAAGGACCTCTCCGGCGCAGGGAACAGGGGATTGGGAAGCGGGAACAGGAGCGAGAACCTCCGTGGGCCAACTCCTGTTCCCTGTCACCTGTTCCCTGTTCCCTAGACAGGAGAGGTCCTTCGCTGCGGCTCAGGACGACAGTGGGCACCGCTCCAGGGCATTCAGAAGCATCAAACACCGCGTACGTTCGATAGATTCACTGTTGACGTATATAAGTTGTCACTGATATAGTCCTGTCGATGCATGCATTCGAAATCGTTGGCGACCCGGTTCGACGACGGATTCTGGAGTTGCTGGCCGATGGCGAGATGTCGGCTGGTGAGATTGGCGTGATCGTCCAGTCTGAGTTCGGGATCTCGCAACCCGCTGTCTCGCAGCATCTGAAGGTGCTGCGAGACAGCGGTCTTGCGACCGTCCGCGCCGAGGGAACCAGGCGGCTCTATGCCATCAACCCCGATCCACTTCGCGAGGTCGACGACTGGCTTGCGCCGTACCGACGCTTCTGGGCCGAGAAACTGGAAGCACTCGCGTCGGAATCGATGGAACGTAGCGTCACCAGATCCGACACCCCTACCAGTGACAGGAAGGACCCACAACCCGAATGACCGACACAATGACCGCACGGACCGATGTCGAACGCAACATTGGCAGCAAGCAGATTGCGGCCGGCCAGGCCCGCACCGCGATTGTCCGCGCCAGCTATCCCTCGAAGATCGAAGACGTCTGGGCCGCATGGACCGAACCAGACCGGCTCAACCGCTGGTTTCTTCAGGCCACTGGAGATCTGCGCGTCGGCGGCACGTTCCAACTCATCGGGAACGCCGGTGGTGAGATCAAACGATGCGAACCACACCGACTGCTGGCCGTCACCTGGGTCTATGGTGACATGCCGGTCGATGAGGTCGAGTTGCGACTGACGCCTGACGAAAATGGCGGGACGATCGTCGAAGTCGAGCACGCGACCATCTCAACCCTTGTTGATTGGGAAGGCCAGCAACTCGACGTCCTGCCCAGCATCGGTGCGGGCTGGGAAACACCACTCGCGTACGCCCTGCCGGCCTACCTGCGCGGCGAACTGCCTGACAAGCCGGCCTCCGAGTGGTTCGAGTTCACGCCGGAGATGCAGCAGATCGCGAACGAGATGTACGAAGACTGGATGCGAATGCTGGAAGCGCCGGCTCAATAGCAAACCGCAACCCCAATCCGGCCGGGTACGCTGAGGGTACCCGCCCGGACTGGGGGTGCGGTTTTGTCACTACATCGGTACGCCACAGCGACGAAGTCTATGACGTCGGCGTGGCCCCGTTCCCCTGGAGCGCCGCCGCGAGCATCGAGGGCAACTCGTCGAGCGCGAACGGCAGACTCAGGACAGTGCTGAAACTGAGCGATGCATAGACCGGGTCCTCGAGACCGATGAAGAAGACCGTCCGCCCCTCCTGGACGGCATCGAGCTGCTGGAACAGCGCATCCTCCTCAATCAGCGTGCGCTCCTCGTCGGTCGACGCCTGGATGATGAGCACGTCGGCATCGAGCAGGTTCAGTTGTTCGGCACTGATCTGGGCCGAATCCAGATCACCGATCGCAGCTGTGAGATCGTCGGAGAGCGTGAACCCCAGCGCGCTCAGGAACCGAAGCGGCGGGGTGTTGGGACCGACCGCCCAGTACGTCCCGTCGCCTCCCGGCGATGCCCAGGCGATCGTCGCCCCGGCGAACTCCGGATTCGCGGCCGCGGCGTCCGCAATCGCGCCATCGACCTCGGCGATCAACGCCTCGGCCTGCTCCTCACGCCCGAGTGCGCGAGCAATCGACCGCGTCTGCTCCTGCCAGGGCATGCCAAAGTCGGGATAGTCGGCAGACTGGGCCAGCGTCGGGGCGATGCCAGCGAGTGTCCCGTACTCCGTTTCGGTGATCCCCGAGTGCGTCGCGATCAGCAGGTCAGGTTCGAGGGCTGCCACAGCCTCGAAGTCGAGCTCGCCAAACGTCAGCGTCAGGACGGTCGGCTCGCCATCACCCAGAGCGTCCTGCGCCCAGGGCCAGACCGCATAGGGCTGCTCCCCGAACCACTCGCGCACGGCGACCGGCGTAACACCGAGCGCGAGGACCGCATCCTGCTCGCTGAACCCGATCGTCACGACACGCGCGGGTTCACTCGCGATCTCGGTCGTGCCGAACTTGTGCTCGATCGCGACCGGAAACGCGGAACTCACCGGCGAGGCTGGCTGCGTTGCGGCAGCCGCCGACGGACTAGCTGCCGGCTGGGTGCTGGCGCTGGCCGGCTGCGTCGCCGTTGGTGCTGGATCGTCGTTATCACCATCGTCATCACCACAGGCGGCCAGCAAGGCGATACCTGAGAGCGCGACACCCGCTCCAGCAATCTGCCGCAACAGCTGTCGTCGCGAGAGTCCTCGCCCCAGGAGTTCGTGCCAGTTCCGCTCGTTCACACTCCACCATCCATCCTCACCCGGACACCCTGAAGCTCGCCATCGCTCACGCGGTGGGCGCCTCATGTAATCCCGACTCAATTAGTCGGGATTACAATAGCAGCAGGGCCATTGGTGTGTCAACGGGGTCGTGATGGAGGCAGGCGGTTGCGTCAGCGCCGGTCCATCGCCGGTTCGGCATACACCTTCCGCGCGCGGACCGAGACAACCTCCCGCTCGGGGTAGCGGAGCGCCGTCAGCATCCCACCGAAGGCGCAGCCCTGATCGATATTGATCGTGTTGTTGCGGAACTCCGCGACTGGCGTCGGTGTGTGGCCGTAGACGACCAGTGCCTTGCCGCGATAGTCGGCGGCCCAGTCGCGGCGGATCGGGAACCCGAACGGGGAGTACTCGCCAGTCGGCTCACCGAAGCGGGCGAACGCGCTGGCTTCCGTATCCGTCCTGCCGATCAGGTGCTCCTCGATCCCGGCGTGGGCGACGACCAACCGGCCACCATGCAGGATCCGGTACGGCGGCGAATCAGCCAGCAGGTTACCGATCTGCCGCCCGATATGACGCGGCTCGCCACCGGGCAAATCGAGCAGTTCGAGCACCGTCTCCTTCAGGCCGTGGTTGAGCCGGACATCGCGGCCCATCAGCCAGCGCGCAAACTTGCTGTCGTGGTTGCCCGGCACATACAACGCCGTTCCGGCCTTCACCGACGCCAGCGCGATCTTCCAGACCCGGATGCTCCCCGGCCCCCGGTCGTTCAGATCGCCGAGAAACACCAGCGTCCGATCCTGAAGATGCCGGACAACGCCCGTCTCCCGGTCGACCAGATAGCCGAGCGTATCCAGCAACTCGCAGAACTCGTCTATACAGCCGTGGATGTCGCCAACGATGTCATACGGCGGCGGGGTCCGGTCACGCACACGCGGGTTGTGCGCAATCTTGCGGTCGGCCGCAAACGGCACCCGCAACGGGGAAAGTTCCCGCTCAATATCAGTCGTCGTCCCGCCACCTATTGGCGCATCATCGTCCAACACACGTACTCACGTCTCAGTCACCATCAATTCGTTCGTCAGTATCTCCGTCGCAGGCACAATGCCAGACAGCGCGTCACTTTCGCCGGACTCGCGGGCTACTCGTGGCGGCGGCAGGCCGCGGCGCGCGATACCAACGATATGCCAGCGTCAACACCGCGCCAATCCCCAGCCCAAGCGCCGCCAGCAGCAACGTCTGGGTCGTGTCCCAGCCAGAGTCAGTTTCGGCTGCGGCAATCGCATGCAGCCAGTCGCCACGCTCGAACTCCAGCGGCGTGTCGGCGATACCGACCGGCATCCAGACCTCGGCCTCGCGATCATCGAACTCGAAGCGGGCAGCGATCATCCAGCGGCCCGGTTCCGGCAGGTCGATCTCACCCTCGAAGCGGCACTGCTCGACACGCTCCAGCGACCCTTCGGCCTGCTGGTCAGCCCGAACCGCCGCCAGCCGCAGCGGCTCCAACCGGTCGCAGGCGGCGATTTCGGCGACATCCACCCGCAGCATCGCGTGTCCGTCGGTCTGGCTACTACCGCTCAGCATCACCCAGGCGACGTCTTCTTCGCCATCGTGCGCGAGGACCGGGGCAGCCGCCACCAGCCAGCAGGCGATGAGCACTCCCAGTAGTACACCCATCGCGCGCATGGCCTAGACCAGTCCTGCCTCGTTCCAGGACCAGCCATCGAGCGCCACCGGCTCAACGCCAGCCTGGGTCAGGATCGTGTTGATGTGTGCCCGGTGCTCGGTCGCGTGGTTGATCGCCTGCGTCAGCAGCAACGAGACCGGTAACTCGACGCGCTGGCCCCGCCACTCCCGCGAGATTGGCCCCATCGAATCGGCGCGAGCCGCGACCTCCTCCAACCCGCGATTGCTGGCCTGCGCACTGGCTCGCAGCGTCTCGAACCCCGGCCACGGTTCATTCTCCCAGACCATCGGCTGCGGTCGCTCGCCGGTCAATGTGTCCACGTAGCGCCCCTGCGCCCCGAACAGATGGACCAACGTGTCGCGAACGCTGCCGTAGGTGCCGTCTTCAGTTGCATCGAGTTGCGCATCTTCCAACTCAGCGCAGTACGCCAGCAACCGCTCGTTCGCCCAGGTGTTGTGCCGGAAGAGATCGACGAGAACGTCGGACATGGAGCCTCCTTTGGGGTGGGATTGGGGATTGGGGAATCGGGGGCCTTCGAGGAACGATCTCCATTCGACGCCCCCCGAATCCCCAATCCCCAATCCCGCGCGTTACGCCGCCCGTTCGAAGATCGCCGCGATCCCCTGGCCGCCGCCGATGCACATCGTCACCAGTGCGTAGCGGCCACCGGTCCGCTGTAGTTCATAGATCGCCTTGACGGTCAGGATACAGCCGGTCGCGCCGATCGGGTGGCCGAGCGAGATGCCCGAGCCATTCGGGTTCGTCTTGTCAGCCGGCAGGTCCAGATCGCGCATGACAGCGATTGCCTGCGCCGCGAAAGCCTCGTTCAACTCGATCACGTCCAGGTCGGCGACCGACAGACCCGTCCGCTCCAGCAGTTTCTTCACCGCCGGGACCGGCCCGATCCCCATGTAGGCAGGCTCAACACCAGCGAACTCGTAGCCGACCAGCCGTGCCATCGGCGTCAGCCCACGCGCCTCAGCCTCGTCAGCCGCCATCAGAACGACAGCCGCCGCCGCGTCGTTCAGGCCCGAGGCGTTGCCAGCCGTGACCGTCCCCTGTGGATCGAAGACCGGCCGCAATTTCGCCAGCGACTCCAGCGTCGAGTCGCCGCGCACATGCTCGTCCGTCGCAAAGGTCGTCGTACCCTTGCGCGACTTGATCTCGACCGGAACGACCTGCTCCGCGAAGCGTCCATCGGCGATCGCCGCTGCCGCCCGCTGCTGGCTCTCCAGCGCGACCTGGTCCTGCTCCTCGCGGCTGATCTCCCAGCGCTTGGCGATGTTTTCAGCCGTGATGCCCATGTGGCAGGCCTCGAACGGATCCGACAGCGCCGCAGTCATCGCGTCAACAGCGGCCGCATCATTCATCCGCTGCCCCCAGCGCATCGACGGCAACCAGTACGGACTCCTCGACATCGTCTCGGCCCCGCCAGCAACGGCGACATCGGCATGGCCAGTCTCGATCACCTGCGCTGCCGAGACGATCGCCTGCAACCCGCTGCCGCAGAGGCGGTTGACTGTCACGGCTGGCGTCTCGACCGGTAGACCGCCATTCACCGCTGCCACCCGCGCCAGGTACATGTCCCTCGGCTCGGTGTGGATCACATTCCCGAACGCAACATGCCCGACCTCAGCCGCCTCGACACCCGCACGGGCCACGGCTTCGCGCGTCACCAGCGCCGCCAGATCAGCGACCGACTGGTCCTTCAGACTCCCACCGAACGTCCCAATCGCCGTCCGCGCCCCGCTCAAAACGACGACGTCTCGCACGTTGCTCATGTCTCCTGCCTCCTATGGTGTGCCAGTCGAAACTATTGTCGAGTATGCATGTCAGTGCCGGCAGCGTAACATACGGGTTGCAGCACTTCCGCGTCAGGTGCCAGCAGCATACGCGCCGAGAAACGCAATTGCCTCTGAAACCATCTCGGCTCGCCATTCATGTGCGTGTTCCAGGATCAGGCAGTCCTCAAGAATCCGCTTCGCTTCATCCAGTTGCTCCGGCACCAGCGGTCCTTCAAATCCATGCATTACCCCGATCGCCATCAGCACCGATTCGAACTCACTGGTGCAAATGATCTGAGCGAGGTCCACAACGGCGGTACGAGCATTCATCGATTCAAGTGCCCATATCAGTGGGCCCGTGTAGTGAGCGTTCTTAGGGTCACGAATTTCCTGGAGAAGTGGATCGACCGCGATGGGGTTAGCCAGCGCTTCAAGCCCAATCGCTGCAGCATTCTTCAATCCATGGTCGCTTGCCGTTCGAAGCAGATGAATGAGGTGTGGCACTGCTCGTTGATCGCCGAGATCTCCCAACACACGAGCGGCGGCGGCGACCTCCTTACGGTCTTGCGATGAAAGGCGTCGGACATGCTCATCAAACGACGTCTCGCACCCTTATTCCGTTTAGCCATATGATCCTCGACATGGCCTCAGACTGCCTTCACCAAACCGACGGTGCCACCTGCAACGAGCGACCCACCGAACACAATCAACAGCAACCTGATGATCGAGGTCCGCCTCGTCCTCGTTCCGATGTCATATGGCTAGTCCACCTTCTGCACATGAATGACACCATCCGGGTCACCTGCGTTCAGGCTGATGTCACTCCATAGGTCGCGACGCGCACGCAAATGCCATTCCGATTTCAGCGGGGGTTCGTGGCCGGACCAGACAATGGCGTTGTCCAATACCACCTCAACATTGAAGTTCCGCACCGCCACATGCCACCGGCCAGCGTTGTGATACGTTGCCCCGTCACGAACAACGTATGTCTCCTCGTAGGTTCCGTCGGCTCGAAGGTCGAGTGTTGAGTCCCACCGTCCGTAGAAACTGCCACGATACGTTCCGGGGAGATCGTCGGTGGATACATAGCGACTGAACCCCAACGACAGCATCCCGCCAACGACGCATATGCAGGCGATCAGCGACACGACGCTGAGCATCCCGGACGCCGCAACGATCCTCGTTAGCGTCTTTGACGGTACCGCTTTACCGGGGCGGTCATCCGTCGTGACATCATCAGCCAGCATTACCGAGAACCTCGGTTAACCCAACAATGCCGCCAGCCACGAGCAACACGCCTAGCAGCACCGACAACACGCCGATCACCCGGGCGACGAGTGGATTGGTGATGAGTTTGCTGAAGAACGTTGGGCGGCGGAACCAGAGCCAACCGTAGAGGAAGACGATCGCATCCCAGCGCGATGACGGTTGGTGCGTTGGGATCGTCTCGTCGAGCGGCATCTGCAGCCGTTCCTCGATAGCCATCACGCGCCCATGTTGAAACAGGAGCACGGCACCAGTCAACAGCCTCGATAGCCCCCAGCCAACAACGAGGAGCATCACGACCGACTTGAAGAACGCTTCACTCGTCATGTACCCGGAATCTGATCCCGTCTCGACCGCATCGTCACTGTGTCATGTCCGAAGAGGCAGCCTAACACAGCACTACTCCGGCCCCGAACAACGGAGGAGGCGGACGCAATTGCGTCCGCCTGCTCCATACCAGTCCGCCACGATTGGGCAGATTATTTGACGACAAAGGTACCCGTCGTGGAGTACTGGTTGCCGTAGTAGTACGCCTTCGAGCCGTCCGGATTCACCACCTCGACCTCGACCGGGACGTTCTGCCAGAAGCCGTTCATCGGCACTCGAATAGCGAACGTCATCCAGAACGAGCCACCCGGCATCAGCGTCCCGTTGTTGGTCGTGAACGTGACCTTCTCGCCGTATCCGTTGAAGCCAGCATCGGTGAAGACCAGTTTGCGCTTGACCGAGTTCGGCACATTGATCTCGACCTCGATCGGTCCGGTTACCTTCTTCGTATACTGCTCGGGAATCGCGACCCAGATCTGCACTCGCTTCCCGTTCAGGTCCACAATCGGATCAGCCCGGCACCAGCTAACCCCGGCGCCGGCCGGCATGGCGAAGACAAGGAGCGCCAGGAGTCCAAGGACGCCCGCTGTCAGATACCGTCTCGACGATGAAACTGCCTGCATGTTCGTTTCCTCCACCTCGTGATACGTGCGTTCCGTCGTTGCTCGACGTTGCGAAACTACCGGGTGATCGACAGCACCACCCCAACCGATGTCCCTCGTGCGTTGCCACTGACGGTTCGCGCCTTGCCGTTTTCAGGAATCAGCTCGACCTGAACCTGGACCTGCGTATTCGGCGGCAACTTCGCGTAGTCAATCGGGACCGAGACGTTGACGCTCGTCTGCGTCGTCTTCCCATTGGAGGTGGCCTGGTCCGACAGGTCGGAGAACGTCACGACCTCGCCATGGCCGTTGAACCCATCGTCAACAAAGACCAGCTCCTCCTGCGCCGCCTTCGGCGTTCGGACATCGACGCGGATCGGTCCGTTGACGTACGCCTCATATTCCTGAGGGACTGCGATCCAGATTTGGAGTTCGACGCCGTCAATCCGGACGACGGGGTCGCGCGCGCACCATGTCCGCCCAGCGGAGGCAGACGCGGCGAAGATGAGGACCGCCAGCAGCGCGATCAGGAGTGCTGCTGAGCGGCGTAGCGTGTGGGTCTGCGTCATCGTTCTTCCTTTCCCGCCAGAAGGCGGGGTACAGCGAAGAACGAGGTGGCATTCGGTAGCGCAGCCATCGTAGCGGACGATCCGCCGTAGACCTGTCGCTTTGCGAGCCCGGGTTTCCCCTGAGGGTGCCGTTTCGTGACCGATCCTCGTGGACCAGCCGTAACTTCGAAATCTGTCCTCAACCAATCTACCGATGTCCGCCGTAGCCAACGAGTGGGGAAAAGTCATGATGGATACAGTCCACGAGTACTTGCATAGCGATACACGAATCTTCTGTCGTGCGCAGATAGGGGCAACAACCGGCGTTGACGCGCATGGAACGGCGTGTTGACAACTCGGCATGACACCTGTAACATATTTCTGACACATGACGGAGTGTGCTGATGGAGATGATGTGAGTGTGTCGGGAGATGAGATGTTACGGATGCTGGCTGCGCTGGCCAATCCGCACCGGCTGCGCGTTGTCGCGGCCCTTGCGGGTGGGCGCAACTACGTCAGCCAACTCGCGCGCCAACTGGAGATGAGCCGGCCGCTGCTGCACATGCACCTGCAGCGGCTTGAATCGGCAGGACTCGTCACAAGCGCACTCGAGCTGTCTGACGACGGCAAAGCAATGAGGTTCTTTGAAGTCACACCGTTTGCACTGCTACTCACCCCGGCGACGATCGCCGAAGCAGTGCCGACACTATCCGATCGCGACGAAGCGGAGGGGCAGGGAAGCCGGTGAACATGCTCAACGATGTGCTGATTGGGACAACGGGTGTCCTGCTACAGGTACAGGCACAGACCGAGGCAGCCGATGAAGTCAACGACGTCTGGTCCGGCTGGGGCAGCGTCATCTTCGTGCTCAGCCTCATCGCGATTGTCGCGCTGGTGGCCTCGCTCCTGATCTGGCAACTCTTCCGAACCAGGCAGACGAAGATGATGAGCGACGCACGCGTCGCCGAAGCCAACGCTTACAAACTCCTCGCCGAGGAGTCAGCCGCCGCCCAGAACCGGACCGCAGCCGAACTGGCGACCCTGAGCGACACCGTCTCCGACCTGCGCAACCGCGTCGCCTCAATCGAGCGGATGCTGGCCGAGGTGGGATAACCCCTCCCCTGAAAACAGAGGGACTCTTAGATCACTGAGGGCAAAAGCCCCTCCCTTTTCAGGGGAGGGGTTGGGGAGGGGTTTGCGACACCCACGAACCAAACGAGGATCAAACCCGCCATCGAAAGGAGAGTCTTCCCCACCACCATAAACAACGAAACCCCGGCCATGCGCAGCAACGCACGACCGGGGCAGCAACCCTGAGAACCGCCGCGGACACGGATCTGGCCCTCATGGCGTCCACCTGAAGGATAGCCGGGTCCACCTCCGCGGGCTAGTTCGTCATTGCCCGTTTCTATAAAGAGGAAGGACCCATCTTCATGGCCGCACATCCCCCACAGCCCTCCCGTGGGCCAATCGCCCGGCTGGCATCGATTCCCTCGGGACGCCACACCCGCTGGCTCGTCCTCGTCGCCTGGATTGCGATCCTCGTCGTTGTAAGCCCGTTCGCCGGCAAAGTCTCCGATGTCGAACAGAACGACCCTGAGCAGTGGCTACCCGACGGCGCGGAGTCGCTGACCGTCACCCGGGCAATCGATAGTTTCCCGACCGGTGAGACCGAGGCGGCTGTCATCGTCTATCACCGCGATGGTGGGTTGACTGACGCCGACCACGCCCGCGTCGAGGCCGACCGGGTGACATTCGCCAGCCTCTACCCGGAAACACCACCGACCGATCCGGTTCCATCCGACGACGGCGCGGCAGTCCTGTTCGCGATCCCGTTCCCGGCCGACCAGCCCGAAGGAGCAAAGGATGCCAGTGAGCACGTCGACGACATCCGTGATGTCCTCGGCGCGGATCGCGACGGCCTGCAGGTCGCAGTGACCGGCCCAGCCGGATTCGCGAACGATCTCTACAGCGTCTTCGATGGCATCGACGGCAAACTGCTGCTGGCGACGGCCAGCGTCGTCACGATCCTGCTGTTGCTGACCTATCGCAGCCCATTCCTCTGGCTGGTTCCGCTGATTGCCGTCGCCTTTGCGCATCAGACGGCCACCGCCGGTGTCTACGGCGCCGCCAAACACCTCGGCGTGACCGTCGACGGCCAGTCCGGCGGCATCCTGCCGGTGCTCGTCTTCGGCGCCGGGACCGACTACGCGCTGCTGCTGATCGCCCGCTACCGTGAGGAACTGCGCCGCCACGAAAGCACCTTCGCGGCGATGTTCCATGCCCTCCGCCAGGCCGGTCCTGCCATCCTCGCCTCGGGCGGTACCGTCGTCGCGGGCTTGCTCTGCCTCTTGGTGGCCGACCTCAACTCGACGGCCGGTCTTGGCCCGGTTGGCGCACTCGGCATCCTCAGCGCGCTCTTCGCGATGCTGACGATTCTGCCGGCCATCCTCGTCATCGTCGGACGACGAGTCTTCTGGCCGTTCGTGCCGCGCTTCGGCTCCGAGTCGCACGAGGAATCCGGCCTCTGGTCCGCCGTCGGTCGCTGGGTCGATCGCCGTCCCCGCCCGGTCTGGATCGGGACCGTCGCTGTCCTGGCGATCATGGCCGTCGGCCTGATCAACGCAGACTTCAGCCTGGCTGATTCGGAGCAGTTCCGCGACGAACCGGAGGCAATCACCGGCCAGAAACTGATCGCAGAAAGCTACCCGGCCGGTGCGAGCCAGCCGAACACCGTCATCGCCAACATCGCCGCCACCGACGCCGTCCAGGCCGCCATCGCCAATACGCCCGGTGTCGCCGATGTCCGCATCGACGGCCAGACCGACACGCTGGTCGCCTTCGCAGCCACCCTCGACGCCGAACCCGGCAGCGATGCCGCCTACGCCACGATCGAGCGGCTACGCGACAGCGTCCATGCGGTTGCCGGTGCCGACGCGATCGTCGGTGGACCGGATGCCAGCAGCCTCGATGTCCGCAACGCCAACGAGCGCGACCGGATGGTGATCATGCCGCTGGTGCTGGTCGTCGTCCTCGTCATCCTCTGCCTGCTGCTGCGCTCGATCGTCGCGCCAGTCGTGCTGGCGGCGACGGTCGTTCTCTCGTTCGCTGCCTCGCTAGGTGTCAGCGTGCTCGTCTTCGAGCATCTCTTCGGCTTCGGGGGTATCGAGCCATCGGTCCCGCTGCTGGGCTTCGTCTTCCTCGTCGCGCTCGGGATCGACTACAACATCTTCCTGATGTCGCGCGTCCATGAGGAAGCCAACCTGCTCGGCACTCGCCGTGGGATGCTGCGCGGCCTCTCAGTGACCGGCGGTGTCATCACCTCGGCCGGACTCGTCCTGGCGGCCACCTTCGCCGTCCTCGGCGTCCTGCCGCTCGTCTCGCTGACCGAGTTGGGCTTCATCGTCGCCTTCGGTGTCCTGCTCGACACGATCGTCGTCCGCTCGATCCTCGTCCCAGCCCTGACGCTCGACATCGGCCCGCGCATGTGGTGGCCAAGCCGCCTCGCCCAGCGCGAACCATCGCTCCTGACCGATCGGGCGTTTCAGGTAAGCCAGCAACAACGCGCGATGGGGGACTAACCGCCGAGAAGGGACGATACGAAATCTGGTAGGGGCCGGTCCTGTACCGGCCCGCGCGGGGTGCCCTCTGGGCCATGGCGCCCGGTGAGAGGGTGGATGGTTTGTTACGGGTCGCCAACGTCTGCACCCGTTGGGGTCATCCCGTGCATCGACGCGGGCGCCATGGCCCAGAGGGCACCCCGCGCGGGCCGGTACAGGACCGGCCCCTACCAGATCACATCCCACGTTCCGCGCCCCATGTTCCGCGCCCCATGTTCCGCGTCCCACGTTCCGCGTCCCGCGTCCCGACACATCACGCGTCTCCGAACGCACCACCAGCGCGGGCTGCGGCCAGCCGGGAGTCGTCATACCCGAGCAGCGAGCGGGCGATTGACTCGGTGTGTTCGCCAAGTCGGGGCGCGCGGATAGCAGGCGGTCGTTCGGTGCCGACGCGGACCGGCGAGGCGATCGTCCTGACCGTCCCGAAGCGGGGATGTTCGGCCTCGACGATCATCTCTCTGGCCAGCGTCTGTGGATCCTCCAGCGCCGCGCCGACGCTCTGGACCTCGCCGGATGGAACACCAGCCGCGCGCAACGGCGCCATCCACTCGGCGACGGTGCGGCTCAGGAAGATCTCATCCAGAATCGCGACCAGTTCGCTCGCGTGCTGCTGTCGGTCGCTGAGTTGTCGAAAGCGGGGATCAGCGGCCAGATCAGGCCGCTCCAGTACCTCCGTCAGCCGCTCCCAGAACTTCTGCTTGGGACACGCCACCACCAGCCACCCATCGGCCGCCTGAAAGACCTGGAACGGCACGATCGACGGATGGGCCGAGTGGTGCGTCCGGGCCGGCTCCAGCCCCCGGTTCAGGTACCAGACGCCGGGGTAGGTGAGCATGTTGATCGCTGTGTCGAACAGGCTGACATCGCAATCCATCCCAACACCGTCCCGCTGGGCCGCGTGCAACCCGGCCAGCAGCGATGTCGTCGCAACCAGTCCAGCCGAGTAGTCCACGATCGACAGGCCCGACTTGGTCGGCGGTCCGTCCGGCTCGCCGGTGATATCCATCCAGCCGGACAGCGCCTGCACGACATAATCGTAGCCGGGATCGCGCTGCCTCGGACCGGTCATCCCGAAACCGGAGAGCGAGCAGCAGACGATCCGGGGGTTGAGGTGACACAGGTCGGCGTAGGTGATCCCGATCTTGCCGGGCACGTCGCCGCGCAAGTTGGAGTAGACGGCGTCGCTGACCCGCACGAGATCCTCGAACACCTGCCGCCCGGCATCCGTCGCCAGGTTCAGCGCCATCGACTGCTTACCGCGGTTGAATGACTCGAAGTAGAGAGAGTCGCCATCCTCGGCGTAGGGTGGCACGTAGCGGCCGACATCACCGCCTGCCTGTGGATCTTCGATCTTGATCACCTCGGCGCCCAGATCGGCCAGGTGACTGCTGCCATACGGCCCAGCCCCGAACTGCTCGACCGCGACGATCCGTATCCCTGCCAGCGGCAACGCCATTTCCCCCACCCCTCACTACCTCGCTATCAGCGCAATTATCCCAATCCTGCGCGGGTGGCATCGCCGTCTCGGGTTGCAGCCGTGGATCGGATATCGACTAGCGCGAGCATCAGAGCAGTTTGCAGCGTGATTGCCCCCGCTGTTCACCGAACCCTGTCATCCCGACGAACGGAGGGATCTCGTGACTCGTCAGCGCCGTACTGGTTCAACGAGGACGAGATCCCTCCGTTCGCCGGGATGACAGGGGAAGACATCTGCAATCCGCTCCTGATGACATCTACACGGCCCGTCAGTGATCCATCACCGGTTGTCCAGCCTTGACAGTGTATGTACTATGTGTACGTACACTCAGGACAGTGTCCTCGTTTCTGCGCTGTGCTGGTTGTATCGCTCCCGATCGGTGCGAATTGCGGAATGTCGCAACCGCCAACCGGGACGCGTGGTAGCCCGAACCTGGGAAAGGATCGCCGATGCGACCTGGACGCTCACTCCGTCGTCGCGTGATGATCGCCGTTACGTTTGCCATTATCGCTGCTGCGGCTATTCCCGTAGCCGTCAGCCTTGCCGTCAATCTCGGTGCAGCCAACGTCGCCAACACGGCTGGCGATGGCCTCAACCTGCGCGATAGCCCCTCCCTCAGCGGGACCATCCTGACCGGCATGCCCGAAGGTGCCGCCGTCGAAGTCCTCGAAACCGGCTACACCGGCGACGGACTCGAATGGGCGCGCATTCGCTACGACGGTATCGAGGGCTACAGCGCCGTCAGTTACCTCGCCAACCCCGACAGCAACGAACCGCCGGTCGCGGTGCCAATCGTTGAGCCTGCGCCGGTCGAGCCACCAGCCGATCCGCCTGCCGTACCTGCGCCACCGGCTACCGGGTTGACCATCGGCGATCGTGCCATCGTCAGCGGCACCGACGGCGACGGCGTGAATGTCCGCAGCGAACCGGGCACGCACGGCGCGGTCGTGACTGGCCTGACCGAAGGCACCAACGTCCCAATCCTGGATGGCCCCGTCGCTGATGCAGACGGTGCCAACTGGTATCGGGTCGAGGCCTGGGGAACGGCTGGCTGGGTCCACGGCGCCTATCTCGCCAAGGTCGGCGGCGCGCCGGTCGCCGGTGATGCCGTTGGTGAGGCGATCGCAGCCGAGGCGCTCAAGTATCTCGGGGCGCCGTACGTCTGGGCCGGAACCAATCCGGACGGCTTCGACTGCTCCGGTTTCACCTACTTCATCATCAACTGGGTACTCGGCAATAACTTCCCCCGCGCCATCGAGGGCCAGATCGCCAGCGGTGAATACGTTCACCCCAACGATCTCGAACCGGGCGACCTCGTCTTCTTCCACGACACCTACAAGCCCGGCCTCTCCCACGTCGGCATCTATATCGGCAACGCCCAGTTCGTCAACGCGGGTAGCGAAGACGACGTCGTCGCCATCAGCAACATGTGGGACAACTACTGGGGCCCACGCTATCTGGAATCGCGGCGAATTCGGTAAGTTGTTGGGGAATGGGGATTAGGGACTAGGGATTGGGGATTAGGAGGAAATAGAACGGAACATCTCCCTTCATGCCCCCAATCCCCAATCCCCAATCCCCAATCCCTAATCCCCGATCCCCGAATCCCGAACACACAGAACAAGCCCTCATCACCGACGGCTGGCTCCTCGTTGAACCAGCGCGTGACGCGGATATCATCGAATCCGGCAGTGCGGTAGAGGGCGACGGCCTCCTGCTGGTCGTACCAGCGGGTCGCAGGGGAGCGGGAGTGTTCCTCGGTCGCGATCACCTCACCGTCGCGGAGCAGTTCGTAGCGGTCCTCGGTGTGCTCCAGTTTGGCCGAGGTGTCATAGGTCGAGCGGGACCAGCGGCGCACCAGCAACCCATCCTCGGGTCGAATTGCCTCGGCGCTGATCTTCCAGTTGGTGCGAACCAGACCATCGGCTGACGGTGGGATCGGCTCGTCCTCGTGCTCATCGAGCACCATGAACGGCATCACCAGCGTCCCGCCCGGTTCGAGATGGTCGTGCATCCGTCGGATCGCCGCTGCCGCATCAGCCGGATCGACCAGGAGCTGGAACGAACTGGATGGCACGATGATCGTCCGGTAGCGCCGTGGCAGCGTCATCGCCTCGACCGGCTGCTGGTAGAGGACTGGCGACAACCCCAACTGCTCGGCCTTCTCACGACAGAGCGCCAGCATCTCCGGCGAGTTGTCGAGCCCTTCGACATCGATCCCATCGGCGAGGTAGTCCAGCAGCAACCGGCCCGTCCCACAGCCAACGTCCAGCACCGGCTGGCCGCTCCACTCGATCACCTTTCTATAGAAGGCGCGATCCGGCCAGTTCGACGTATCACCCCGCAGCAGATCCCACGTTGACGCCAGCATCCCACGATACTCGTAGTCGTTTGCGCTCATCCCGCTGCCTCCGTTGACGCATTTCATCACCACTGCTAGTTTCACCCGACGAGGTGTCAGGTGTCAGGCATCAGGTATCAGGAGCAAGCCAATCCCTGCTACCTGACAACTGACACCTACTTCCTACCACCTACCAGCCAAGGAGGACGCGATGACGGTTGTCGTACACGAGCGAGTCGAGACGATTCCGGATGAGATCGTCGAAGGGTTCAAGACGCTGGGTGTTGGCGACATCGGCCATATCCAGACGTTCGGCTTCATGGACACCGCCATCCGGCCCGTCTGGAGCGATGTTCGGCTGGTTGGCCGGGCCGTGACGGTACGGATGCCGTCGATGGACATCGGCGTCAGCCGGGCGGCGATTCGTGCCTGCAAGCCGGGCGACGTGCTGGTGGTCGACCGGGCCGGTGACACTGAGTTCGCCTGCTGGGGCGGCGGGGCCGGGCTGCTGGCGATGGTCCAGGGCGTGGCCGGGTTGATCGTCGATGGCGCCGTCACCGACGCGATGGAGATCACCGACCTCAAATGGCCGGTCTACTCGCGCTCGATATCCGGCCTCGTCGGACGTCCCACCCGCGAGTACGGCGAAGTCAACACGACGATCAGTTGCGGCGGCGTACCGGTCTCGCCCGGCGACCTGATCGTCGCAGATGACGACGGTATCGTCGTCGTCCGCCCCCACGAGGCCGAAGAACTCATGAACGAGACCATCAGACGTTTCGGCAGCACCCCCAGCATCCGCCAGTGGATCCGCGACGGCAAACCGCTGGAAGAGCACCCGATCGCCGTACGATTCTTCAGCAGCGAGTAGGTTGCGAGGTATTAGGTGTTAGGTGTTAGGCATTAGGGGATTCAGGATCCGATCTCCTAACACCTAACACCTGATACCTAATACCTCGCCATGTACCCTTCCCCAGACTCCCGTGCGTCATAACCAGCAGAGAGGCGCTGAAGACGTGTGAGCGACGGCGAAGGGCGTGGGCCGATGCAGGCGCAAGGGATGGTTGACCGCGTTGAGGGGGTTGACCGAATCGAGCAGGCGACCGTCGCGGCGGCGCGGACCGGCGATGTGGCCGCCTTTGCCGCGCTGTTCGACAGTTATCAGGGGCCGATCACGTCGTATCTCTACCGGCTGACCGGTAGCCGCGAGACAGCCGACGATCTGGCCCAGGAAACCTTCATCAAAGCCTTCCGCGCCCTCGGCCGCACGCCCGACGACCTCAACTTCCGCGCATGGCTCTACCGGATCGCGACCAACACGTCGGCATCCTGGCATCGCCGCCAGCGACTGCTGACATGGCTGCCCTTCGTGCGCGACGGCGACGACGGTGCTTCCGGGTCCGAACCGGGCGATGATCCACGCATGGCCGAACGGGTTGCCGAGCAGGAACTGGTCGCGGCCGCCCTGCGCGTGATCGGCCCAAAACACGCCAGCGCCCTCCTCTTGCGGCATCACCTGCGGCTTTCGGTCGAAGAGACAGCCAGCGCGCTCGACATCAGCGCCAACACCGCCAAGGTCCGTCTCTTCCGCGCCCGCAAAGCCTTCATCGACGCCTACGCCGCACTCGACCAACAGCGCACACCAGCACAGCCCGAACGGGAGTCCTGACGATGAACGCAACCTGCGACACGATCCGGCAACTGCTCTCCGAGCAACGCGACCGGACACTGACGACCAACGAGCAGACGACGCTCCGCACCCACCTTACAACCTGCCCCGACTGCCGCGCGTTCGACCGCGGCCTCCTCACCGGCATGGCCGGCGTCGCTCGACTACCGCGCGTGAGTGGCAGCGCCCATGTCCGCGAGGCGGTCCTGGCCGAAGTCCACCCGGGTGGACGGTCTGCCTGGCCGCGCGGCTGGCGCGAGTGGACGGGACAGACACTGAAGATCGGTGGGGCAGTGACGGCCTTCGTGCTCGTCGCTGTCCTGCTGATGAATGTGTTCGACACGACAGGAACCGGCGAGCCGGACGAGCGCTTGAGTGGCACCGGTAGCCAACCCGGCGCGATCGTCGAACCGACGGCCACACCGGAACCAGAGCCAACGGCCCCAACCAATGCCGATATCTATGCACTGCCGGTCTGCCACCCCGATCAGGTCGAGTATGAGATTGAGTCCGACACGATACCGGGCGGTCCGAACCTCAACACATCAGCGTTCGTCCGGATCAGCGTGCTGGCCATCAAGAGCACCGGCGGCATCCAGTGTTCCGTGTCGGTTCCAGTCTCGATGGAAATCACCGACTCCGACGACACGCCGCTCGATATCCAGGGGAACCCAGCGATTGGATCATTCGACGCGACCCTCGGAGCAGGCGACGCGCGAATCGAGTTCGCGTGGCGAAACTGGTGCGGCGAGCAGGGTCCGTTCAACATCTCAGCCGAGATCCTGACCTCGTCTGACAGCGGGACCGCGATGGGCACATCGCTGGATCGTTACCCACCGTGCGACGATGAAACGCAACCATCGACACTCGAACTCATCAGCACCGGCGAGGAAATGCCAGCGACTGCGAATGGCGACTGCCGTGGCCCGGCCATGATGGCGACCGATATCGACAGCGCCAGCGGTGATGTCCTGATCTGGTACGTCACCGACATGTCTACCGGCTGCGGCAACGACGATAGCGGTACATTCCGGCTCGAAGAACAAGCCGGTGATCTGCTCGACATTGACGGCAACGACACGGCAGTGACGTTCCGCGCAAGCGAGGCCAGCGAATTCGAGTGGATCGGCATGCGCTGGAGCAACTGGTGCGGCGATATCGATCGAGTCAAACTGGAACTCGGTAACGACGTTTGGGGCTTCGGCGCCTGGATCGAAGAACGCCCCACCTGCCAGGACGCCAGCCAGCCGTCACAACTGACCGTCCTCGACACTCCACCCGCCGATCCCTGGCCCGGCGACACCGACCCGACTCAGGCAACCCCGCTGCCCGGCATGACCAGCGAGCCGCCGGTCTGTGATCCCGCGGCGTTGCAACTCACGCTACTGCCGATGCCGTCGCCGGACTTCCACCTCACGATCGAGGGCGAGGCCGAGGGCGGAAGCGATGCGATCTTCTGCACCGTCGAGGCCGCCGAGATATCCGTGACGATCAGCGACGCAGAGGGTCAACCGCTCGACATCGATCGCAACGGCGAGACGTTCGCGACCGAGCCACAGGGCGCACCAGGCGTCGTCTGGGAAAACTGGTGTGGCGAGGAAGGTCCATTCACCATCATCGTAACGATCAGCGATCAGTCCCTGTCGCTGGACGTACCCAACGGCCCCGAATGCACCGACGATGACGCACCATCAACCCTCTGGGGACAGACGGATATGAGAACGAAGGGGCCGTAACGCGTGATGCGTGATGCGTGATGCGTGATGCGTGATGCGGGGTCTGGTAGGGGCCGGTCCTGTACCGGCCCGCGCCCGCAGGCGCTCGGTTCGATGACCGGGGGTGTGAACATGAGCGCAGACGTTGGCGACACGCGGCTAACGCCCCACCGTCCAAGCGGGCGCCTGCGGGCGCGGGCCGGTACAGGACCGGCCCCTACCAGACCACCGCGTCCCGCGTCCCGCGTCCCGCATCACGCATCACGCATCACCCATCACCCATCACCCATTCCGGACGGCTGCCGTCAGATCACCCAGTGACGTTCGTTGCCGCCCCTGCTCGTCGAAGTTGTCCGGGGCCAGCCAGGTCTCGTAGCACTCGCGCAGGGGCGGCCATTCCTCGTCGATGATCGAGAACCAGGCCGTGTCGCGGTTGCGGCCTTTGGCGATGATGTGGTTGTAGAAGATGCCCTCGAACGCGAAGCCGAGCCGAACGGCGGCAGCACGGGAACCAGCGTTGAGCGCGTTGCACTTCCACTCCATCCGCCGGTAGCCGAGATCGTCGAACGCATGACGAATCAGCGTGTAGAGCGCCTCGGTCGCGGCAGCGGTGTTCTGCAACGCCGGACCAAACCAGATGTGACCGATCTCGATTGAACCGTGGGCCGGAACGACATTCAGGTAACTGGCGACGCCCGTCGCCTTGCCGGTCGCGAGGTCGCGGATCGCGTAGAAGACCGGATCGGCGCTGGCCGAGCAACTCCGCAGATAGGCAGCGAACGCCTCGACCGATGGATACGGCCCGACCGCGAGGTAGTCCCAGACCGACCGCGCAGCGTCGCTATCGTGAGAGGCAGCGTACAGATCCTCGACATGGACGCGGGCATCGAGCGGTTCGAGCCGCATGTAGCGCCCTTCGAGAGGCGTTCGCGCGGGCCAGAGGCCGGACGGCGGATCGACGGGATTCGCGGACGGCGGTCGATTGCGAACTGGCTCGGGTCGCTGGGTCACAGTGGTCTGTTCCTTTCAGTATCAGTCACAGCGTTGATGCCTGCCTGCTGGCCGGGCGGGGAACATTGTCAAACCAACTCTGCTGATTGACACGAGCCAATTTCGCGCGTCAGGTGGTACCACTGGTTGCCTTGGCCCAGCGGGGCCACTCCTGTTCCTGGACGAAACCCGTTCCCTCGTAGAGCCGAAGCGCCTTCGCGTTGCGCCCCTCGACCGCCAGCACGACATCCTCCGCACCCCGCGAGCGCAGGTAGTGGATGCCCCAGTGCAACAGGGCGCGACCGAGCCCCAACTGGCGGTCCTCCGGCAGGACGCCGAGCGTACCGATCAGCGCGTAGCGGTTGCCATCCGTCGCGTCGAAGATCGTCCGGCAGAAGGCGACGAGCCGGTTCGGATCATCAGCCGCCGGAACGACACCAATGCCGGCGGCATCGAATCCGGGTCGAGCATGGGAGTGTTGCAACATCTCCATCGTGACATGCAGCGGCGCCGGATGGTCCGCGAACGACACGTTCACCAGTTCCAGATATGTCTCATCGTCTGGCCCCGGCAGGTATGGACGGACGGCGTAGCCCTCCGGGAAGACCGGCTGCGGGACGACGACCTCCGGCCCAAGCCGGAGTTGCCAGAGGCTGGAACGGTAGGCAAAGCCGAGGCTGGCCGCGAACGCCTCGGCGACGACACTCCCGAGCGGTGGTGCGAGTTCCAGTTCTACCTCACCCCGCTGGTGTGCATCGGCCAGCGCCCGGTTGACGAGCGCTGTACCGTGCCGCTGGCGTCGACAATCCGCGCGAATGACCAGCAATGGATAGTGCGGATCGAAGAACCCGGTGACGGCTTCATCAGCGACGCTGACCAGCATGGGCCCAGTCTCCACCCCGATCCGGTCGATAACCGACTCCAGATCACGCGGCAACGTCCCGGGCAGTTCACCGGCGTCGAGCGATGCGAAGAGGATGTCGCGAACGGCAGAGACGTCGCCTGCAGCGGCATGGCGAATCGTTGGAACAGCAGGGTCACGCATCAGAACCGTCCATACACGTGTGATAAGTGACGATATAGCGACGGCATCCTACCAGCATCCAAGGGCATCAAGACATGTTCGACCGGCCAGGCACCTACGGGACGCAGGACATCAGAAAAGCAATACTTGAGCAACGCCTCACTGCCGGTTCTTCTATACTGATATACTCACATGCGTTATTTGCTATATACAATTTGCAGGAGTGCCGCACGAATGAACCAACTCCGACGTATGAGTATCGTCTGCCTGTTGATAGCCGTGATCGCGCTCCAGGCAACGGTGTCGTTCGCAGCCCCGACGACGTTCACCGGTGCCGTCGAAACAGACGATCTCACCGCGTACGACCGGATCGATCGCAATGGAATCCCGAGCACATGCGAGGCTCCGACGACGTATCCTGGCACCGTTGAACTGGTGTGGCTCCAGTTCCGGTATGACAGCCACTCCTACACGAACACCGACACGCAACCAATCTGCGTGACAGCGACGCTGGAAGTCACCTCGATGGCGCCACTGCACGCCATCGTCTACCTCGGATCGTTCAACCCGGAGAATCAGGCGGAGAACTACCTGGCCGATTCCGGGAACAGTGCCAGTTCGTTGCTGGGGACGGTGACCTTCTCTTTCATGCTCGACGCCGGTCAGACGGCTGTCTTCATCCTGCAGGAAGTCGGCAATGATGGTGTTCCGGAAAAGCCGTACACGCTGACGATTGAGCAGCCAGACAGCACCCCACCGGACGTGGCGGCGCCGGACGTGACGGTCCCGGCTTCGATAACCGTTCCGGCGACCGGACCGGATGGTGCGGTCGTGACCTTTGACGTTAGCGCCGTCGACGAGACCGATGGTGCGGTGGCGGCGAACTGTGACTGGACATCCGGCGCCGTCTTCCCAGTTGGAACGACGACCGTGACCTGCGACGCGACGGATAACGCCGGAAACACCGGATCAGCCACCTTCACGGTGACGGTCGTTGGTGGCCAGGAATTGCTGGCCCAGTTGCGGGCCGACACGATTGCATTGGTGAATAACGCCAGCACCGAGCGGTCGATGATCGCGGCGATCGACCTTGCCCGTGTTCTGCTCGCGAATGACAACCCGCAGATGGCGCAGTTGATGCTGGTGCAGTACGACCTGCACCTGACGCGAGCGGTGAGCACCCGGTCGCTTTCGTCCAGGGACGCGAACCTGTTGCGCACGCAACTGGCACTCGTGCGGGATGCCATCTCCTAGGCGTTCGTTCAGCGCAGAACCTTGCTATCGGGCTATCATCACTGACATCTGCACGCGCGGCAGACGTCAGTGACAGCATCGATGACAGAAGGGACAGCGCATGAATCGTGACATGGACCACGACGAGAGCGTCCGTTACCTTGCGGCCAAAGAGCGCGTCGAGCAACTTCGTGGGTTCTATATCCACCTGGCCGTGTTCGTCATGATCAACCTGTTTCTGTTCGGTCTGAACATGGCGACCGACCGGAACGACCTCTGGTTCTACTGGCCACTCCTCGGCTGGGGAATCGGTATTGTCGCCCATGCGCTGACCGTCTTCGTCTTCAACGGTCAGTTCGGCAAGGGCTGGGAAGAGCGCAAGATCGCCGAGTTGATGGAGAAAGACCGCTTCTCCCGACGCGACTAGCGCGGGTTGCAAACGTATTGCGCGCACAACTCGCGCTACTCCGCGACGCCATCACGTAGCCGATCGCTCAGTTCGGCACCGGTTCTGCGAACGGCACCTTGAGCACGCTCGGGGTGCCGTTCGTCGTACGACCGTGAAAGATGGCCACTGTGAGGATCAGCGAGGAACGCAGCACACCAGTCCAGCGGGGACGTGCTATCGCGCTGGATCGGGTCGCGTCCGCGATCGAGCGGATCACGCCCGCCATTGGCTGGCTGATGGTGCCGGTGCTGCTGCTGTTCGGGTGTGGCATCGTGGCGGCGTCGGTGATCGGTCATACGGTCCACGAACGGCTCGTACCACTCGACCTCGACGACTGGTTCGTCTTCACGGTCCTGATGGTCCTGTTGCTGCTCCCGGCTATCCTGTTGTTCCTCTTCTGGCTGGCGCTGACGGCCGTTCGCGAGTTGCCCGACAAGTTACGCGGCTTCCCTGACGCCGTCGTCCAGCACCGGACGACGCTCGGCGAGATTGCGAGAGAAACCCGCGATCGTCCGGGCAACCCCGGTGGCTGGCTGCGCAACCTGGGCCGGATGGGCAAACTGATCTACAACGCGCAGGACGACCTGATCGTCTACGCCCCGCTGCTGGAATTGCTCAACCCGATCCTGCTGCTGGGAACGCTGCTCTCCGTGCCGTTCGTGACGATTCAGGTGCTGATTGCTGCGGCAATCCTGCTGGGCAGCGCGACCTAGAACGCGTGCGATACTGCTCCGGAGGGTATGGAGAAGGGGGAGCAGCATGCGCTTGATCGTCGGGGCAGACCACGCCGGGTTTCCATTGAAGGGCACGGTCGTCGATGCACTCCGGGAATGGGGGCATGACGTTACCGACGCCGGGACGCATACGCCGGAACCGATCGACTTCCCGGTCGTCACGCGCAATGTCTGCGATCCGGTCCGGGCGGGGGAGTACGAACGGGGCATCCTCGTCTGCGGGACCGGGATCGGCGCCTGCATGGCGGCCAACAAGATTCCCGGCATCCGAGCCGCCCTCTGCCACGACGTCTATTCCGCCCACCAGTCAGTCGAACACGACGACGCGAACGTCCTCTGCCTCGGCGCGCAGATCGTCGGCGACCGGCTGGCGCTCGACCTGCTGCGGACCTGGCTGGCGGCGGAGATGAGCGATGCGGAGCATTTCCAGCGTCGGGTACGGCTGCTAGCCGAGATGGAGCGTGAGGCGGCGGCAGAGGTGCGCGGCACATGACGGGCGCATGCCCCGCTATTCGTCTGGCGCACCGCCGCGCAACATCGTGTCAACAATTCTCGGCACGGTGGCTGGGAACGTCGTGATGTCCAGATCGCCAAACAGCGTCCTGAAGATGATGGAACCGACCATCATGTCGAGAGCCAACTCGATATCAAGGTCCGCGCGCAGCTCGCCACGCTCAACGCCGCGGCGCAAGATGGTGAGAGCGGCGGTACGGCGCGGCTTAATGAAGTGCTCGACAAAGATGTCATGCAACTCGGGGTTGGTGATCGCGGCACTGAGGACGCGGGCAATCATCGGGCCAATCGCGGAGCCAAACGTCGCTCGTTCGATTGAGGCGAGCAGCAGATTCAGGTCGCGACGAACATCGCCGGTGGCGGGCGGGTCATCGTCGGGTGGCGGGTTGAGCGTCCGGAGCGCGGCGGCAACAAGGGAGTCCTTCCCAGGATAACGACGGTAGATGGTCGCCTTTCCGACGCCAGCCCGGGCGGCGACGGCCTCGATACTCATCCCCTCGTAGCCCTGCTCGACGAGGAGTTGGAGAGTCGCATTGTGAATGGCGCGCTCGGCCCGGGCGCTGCGAGGGCGTCCGGGCCGGCGTGGTTCGGTCGTATTGTCTGGCTGGCTGGTCAACGGCCTGTCGTTCTCACTGGGACCAACTCGATCTCGCCACCAGTATCGCGCATCTCGATTGATTCGTCCGCGTGCTGCTCGTGGGCAGGAAGGAAGAGAGCGGCGAAGATCGCGCCGGCCAGCGCAAAGCCGGCCGCAACCAGCATCGTCATGCTCATGCCGTCGATGAAGGCGGATCGAGCCGCTGTCGCGAGTGCGGCACCTTCCGGACCGCCGAGCCGGGCGGCGATCTGGATGGCGGCACCGACCGAGTCTCCGGCAGCATCGGCGGCAGGCGGCGGCAGCGTCGCGGTCATGCCTTCCATTGAGGACGAATACGAGGTCGAGAGCAGGCTACCGAGGATCGCGATGCCCAGCGCGCCGCCGATCTGGCGGGTGGCGTCGTTGACAGCCGAGCCGACACCGGCGTTGTCCTTCGGGACGGCGCCCATGATCGCCTCGGTCGCTGGCGCCATCGCCGTCCCCATCCCATAGCCGAGGACGATGAGCGAGGTCGCGACGAGGCCGTAGCCGCTGCCGTCGTCGATCGTCGAGAGCAGCGCGAGGCCACCGGCGACGACAGCCAGCCCCCAGGTGACGATGATCTTCGCTCCCAGGTTCGAGGCGAGCCGGGTGCTGCTCCCGGCGCCGACGATGATGCCGAGCGCGATCGGCGTGATGCGGAGTCCGGCATCGAAGGTGTCATAACCAAGAGCGAACTGCAGGTACTGGGTGAGGGAGAACAGCATGCCGAACATCGCGAAGAAGACGAGCGAGACTGCGATGCTGGCGCCGGTGAAACGCATGTTGCGAAACAGGCGCATGTCCAGCATCGGATGCGCCATCCGTCGCTCCCAGAGGACGAACGCCGCCAGCAACACGGCAGCGATGCCGAACCAGACCAGCGTCGTCGCGCTCGTCCAGCCGTGCGCCGGGGCCTCGATGATGGCGTAGACCAGTGCGCCGAGACCGGCGATCGAGAGGACCGCGCCACCTGGATCGAGCGGCGTCGCGTGCGGGTCCTTCGACTCAGGCACAAGGAAGATCCCGGCGATGAAGGCGGCGATGATGATCGGGATGTTGATCAGGAAGACCGAACCCCACCAGAAGTGATCCAGCAGCCAGCCGCCGACGACCGGCCCGAGCGGGACACCGAGGCCCGCCGACATCGCCCAGATGGCGATCGCCTTCGGACGCTCGTGGGCCGGGAAGACGTTGGTGAGGATCGAGAGGGTACTGGGCATGATCAGCGCGCCGCCAATGCCCATGATCGCCCGCCAGAAGATCAGTTCGTCCGGCGACGATGCCCAGGCGGCGAATGCCGAGGCAACGGCAAAGATGCCAAACCCGGCGAACAGCCCCAGGCGGCGGCCAAAACGGTCGGAGAGGGCACCAGCCGTCAGCAACAGACCGGCGAAGACGAGCACGTAGCTATCGACGATCCACTGCAACTGGCTGCTGCTGGCCGAGAGGTCGGTGACCAGCGTCGGCAGCGCCACGTTGAGGATCGTATTGTCGAGCGAGATGACGAGCAGGCTGAGGCAGAGGACGATCAGTGTCCACCAGCGCATCGGATGTCCGGTTTCGGCGTAGCGATCGGTCGCAGTCAACGTTGACTCCCTTCTGCGATGTATTTCGATACGCTCTCGTATCGTTTCAGCAGAATAGCACGTCATGTTACGGAACGCAAGAGTCTCGTAATACAATCCCCAATCAATCCGGTACGGGCGACATCGCAATGTCGCCCTGCTCCCCGCCCGAATCGCTCGGAGAGGAACCCAGGGCGACATTGCGATGTCGCCCGTACCGGATTGATTGGGGAACACGTCGGCAGCAGCGACACAGTGATATGCAACAATCGCGACATTGGTGACACAAACGATGCGCCGGACAGGCGTGGCGAGAGGGGAAACAGGGATGGCAGGAGTCAACGGAAACCACGGGTTCTCGACGAGGGCGATCCATGCTGGAGAGGGGACCGATCCGGCGACCGGCGCGCACAACACGCCGATCTATCAGACATCCACCTATGCGTTCCACTCGCTGGAGCAGAAGGCCGCCATCATGAGTGGCGAAGCGGAAGGGTATGTCTACACGCGTGGCGGCAACCCGACGACGCATGCCTTCGAGGAGAAGGTCGCGGCGCTGGAAGGAGCCGAGGCGGCCGTCGCGGGAGCGTCCGGAATGGCTGTCATCATGGGCGCGCTGCGTGCCTTCGTCCGGGCAGGCGACCACATCGTCGCCTCGGACGATGTCTACCACTGGGCGACGATCTACCTGGAGGAAGAGGCGTCACTCGATGATATTGACGTAACACGCGTCGACATCGGCGACCTGGACGCAGTCCGGGCAGCAATCCGGCCCGAGACGAAGGTGATCTACACCGAGTTCCTCTCCAACCCGCAGATCAAGGTGGCCGACATCGCCGCGCTGGGCCAGATCGCCCGCGAGGCTGGCGTGCTGCTGATCGTCGACAACACCTTCAGCAGCCCGTATCTGCTGCGGCCGCTGGAGCATGGCGCACACCTCTCGCTGCATTCGGCGACCAAGTACCTCTGCGGGCATGGCGACGCACTGGCGGGCGTCATCTCCGGCAAGCGAGAGTTGGTCGAGCAGGTCCGGCGGCAGATTCAGTTGCTCGGATCGCCGATCAGCCCGTTCAACTCGTGGCTGTTGCTGCGCGGGATCAAGACGCTGGAGATGCGGATGGAGCGCCACTGCCGCAACGCGCTGGAAGTCGCCCGCTTCCTCGAACGCCAGCCGGATGTCGAGACGGTCCTCTACGCCGGTCTGGAGTCACACCCCGGCCACGAGGTCGCGGCCCGGCTGATGGAGGGTGGCTTCGGCGGCATGCTCTCGTTCCGGCTGCGGGGCGGGGCAGAGGGCGCTAACCAGTTCGCCAATGCCCTCAAACTCTGTGACCACGCCGTCAGCCTCGGCGACGTCAACACGCTCGTCTGGCCGCATATCAACGACCTCGTCCGCGTCTCGGTCGGCTGCGAGAACGTCGAGGACATCATCGCGGACTTCGAGCAGGCGCTTGAGGTGTCGAGCGCGGTCGTGGCGGTGTAGGGAGTAACCTCACCCCCAACCCCCTCTCCGTTGCGGAGAGGGGGCTTTTTGGCCGCACGAATCGAAAAGCCCCTCCCTTTTCAGGGGATGGGTTGGGGAGGGGTGCGTGGCCCCTCGTTACTCAAAGAGGTCCGGCAACTCCGCCACTGACGCCAGCAGATGATCCGGCGCACCGTACGCCAGATCGCTATCGCGAAACGAGCCGGTCTGGACGAGGGCGCCGGTTGCGCCGAGGCGCATCGCGGGGAGGATGTCGTGGCGATGGGTGTCGCCGACCATGATGATCTGTGTGGGCGGCAGGCCGAGGCTGCGGAAGGCGGCGCGGAAGAACGGGGCAGCAGGCTTGCCAACGACCGCTGCGCGGCGGCCGGTGGCGTGCTCCAGCCCCTTGACGAAGGCACCAGCGTCAAGGCCCGGGCCATTAGCCGTCTGCCACCAGAGGTTGCGGTGGATGGCGACGAGGGCAGCGCCGTTCATCAACAGCCGGAACGCATGATTCATCGCCTGGTAGGTGAAGTACTCCTCAGCACCACCGACAATGACGACACGGGCGTCGCCGTCTTCGGTCAGTGGAACGCCATCAAAGTCGGCCAGGACATCAGGCTTCACGATCGCGAAGGCAGGCTGATCGGGGTATCGCCTGCGTACGTACGCAGCAGTCGCGACCGGCGCGGTGATGATCTCGTCGTCCGTAACATCGAAGCCGAGGCCGCGCAGGAGGGTTCCGAGTGAGGCTCGCGTCCGGACGGTCGTGTTGGTCAGTAGCCGAAATGGGATGCCCATCTTCCGCAGACGGGCGATGGCATCGACGGCACCGGCAATCGGGTCACCATCGATATGGAGGACGCCGTCGACGTCAATCAGGGCGGCTTTCGGTGCGTTTGCTGACATTCGCCGGATACCCTCCATTCGCTCGCGTGTTCGGGAATATGATAGGACCACACGTGTTAGACATAGTACGCGGACTGGGAACACCAGGACGTGGAATGCTGTTGACTGAGAAGTGAAAGGTCAACAGCGCCCTCTCTTGACATGCTGGCAGGGCGATTGCTAGTCTCAGTTGTCCGCAGAGGTCGATGGTTCAGGGATGCTGCGAGTGATGTACGTGATGTTTGGCACACAGGAGATTCATCCAGAGATCGGGCCGCGAGGCGGCGCGCTGGATGCTGCCTGGCCGAGCACGCCGGTCGCGCACCTGGCCTACGAGACCGACAACCACTTCACCACGATCCACTGTCTACGCACATAGGTGCCGGTGGCCCAGTAAGCGGGTCACCGCGCCATTGACGGCATTCCGGCGAGGGGCCGGTGCCAGTCATCTCCACGTCCGTCGCGGCCTGACCGCTGCGGCGTTGTGCTGATCTTTTGTGTGCGGAAACGAGTGAGTACGAATTCCTATGGCAACCACCTATCGAGAAACTGAAATCACCGAACAGTCTGTCCTCGACACCAGTTCGCTGGTGCTACCGACGAGTCGCGGCCAACGGCTGACCGACCTGGTCGGCAACACACCGCTGCTGCGGTTGCGCGCGATCGAGCCGCACGCCGGGATCGAGATCTACGGCAAGGCCGAGTGGTTCAACCCGGGTGGCTCAGTCAAGGACCGGGCGGCGCTGGCGATGATCGAGGCCGGTGAGCGGACCGGCGCGCTGACGAAGGACACGATCATCCTCGACGCGACCAGCGGCAACACCGGCATCGCCTACGCGATGATCGGGGCGGCGCGAGGCTACAAGGTGATGCTGTGTGTCCCGGCAACGGCCAGTGAGGAGCGCAAGAAGATCCTCCAGGCGCATGGCGTCGAACTGGTCTTCACCGACCCGGGCGAAGGGTCCGACGGGGCAATCCGCAAGGTTCGCGAACTCTACGCGGCCGACCCGGAACGCTACTTCTACCCCGACCAGTACAACAACCCGGAGAACTGGCGGGCGCACTTCCGGACGACCGGCGCTGAGATCTGGCAGCAGACTGGCGGGCGCGTGACCCATTTCATCGCCGGACTCGGCACCAGCGGAACCTTCGTCGGAACATCGCGGCGGCTGAAGCTCTACAACGAGGAGATCGAGGCGATCTCGGTCCAGCCAGATTCGCCGTTCAACGGCCTCGAAGGTCTCAAGCACATGGAAACGGCAATCGTCCCGGGCATCTACGACCAGACGCTGGCCGACCGCAACGTCCCGATCGAGACCGAAGCGGCCTACGCGATGGTCCGGCGGATGGCGCGCGAAGAGGGCATCCTGATCGGCATCTCGGGCGGGGCGGGGCTGGCCGTCGCCGAGCGGATCGCGAGCGAGGTTCCGGCGACCGAATCAGCCGTCATCGTTACGATCCTGCCGGACAGCGGCAACCGCTATTTGAGCGACCGGTTCTGGACCGAGGGGTAAGGGACGCAGGGATCAGGGACAGAGGGACTGAGGAGGTTCCCTGTCGGACTTCGCTGCGGCTCAGGACGACAGGGGAAAACGAACGGATGTCGAATTGACGGAGACTGGAACGACAACAACACGGGCGGCGCCGGTACGGTTGCCGCAGGCGTTGTGGGACGAGATCGCCAGGCATGGCGAGGAGACCTTCCCCGACGAGTGTTGCGGGGCATTGCTCGGGCGCGAGGAAGATGGCGTCCGGGTGGTCGATCGGCTACTGCCGATCGACAATGTCTGGGATGAGACCGAGCGACGGCGACGGTTCATGATCGATGGCCGCACCGTGATGCGGGTCGAGAAGGACGCCGCCCGCGAAGGATTGCTGGTTCTCGGCTACTATCACTCGCACCCGGATGCTCCGGCCAGGCCGTCCGAGTTCGACCGCGAGTGGGCGCTGCCGTGGAACACGTATTTGATCGCCAGCATCCGCTCTGGCCGCTACGATACGCTGACCGGCTGGCAGTTGAAAGACGACCGTTCGGGATACGATGAGGTGGAAGTCCGTGATGCGTGACGCGTAATGCGTCGAACGGCACGGACCGCTCACGCATCACACATCACACATCACGCGTCACAGGAGGAACAATGACAACAGGCATCGCACAGGCAACGATCTTCATCCCGACGGCGCTGCGGGGATTCGCGGGGGGCAACGCCACCTACGCGGTACCGGCGACGACGGTCGGCGAGGCGCTGACGCAGTTCACGGCTGAGTTCCCGGAACTGAAGAAGCACCTGTACAACGACGAGGGCAAGTTGCGCTCGTTCGTGAACATCTACGTCGGCGAGGAAGACATCCGCTACCTCGACGGCGAGAGCACAGCGCTGGAAGCCGGCAGCGAGATCACGATCGTACCGTCAATCGCCGGTGGCGCGGCAGCCCCGGTCGCCGACACGCAGGACCTGTCGGGCGACGAGATTCTGCGCTACAGCCGCCACCTGATCATGCCGGAAGTGGCCCTCTCGGGTCAGGAAAAGCTGAAGGCTGCCAAGGTGCTGCTGATCGGCGCAGGAGGACTCGGCGCGCCGCTGGGCCTATATCTCGCGGCAGCCGGTGTCGGGACAATCGGCCTCGTTGACGCCGATGTCGTCGACCACACCAACCTGCAGCGACAGGTGATCTACGGCACCTCGAACGTCGGGACGGCCAAGTTGGAAGCCGCCAAGCAGCGGCTGCTCGACCTCAATCCGTACATTACGATCAACACCCACGAGGTCAGGCTCAGCAGCGAGAACGCGCTGGAACTGTTCAAGGACTACGACATCATCGTCGACGGGACCGACAACTTCCCGACGCGTTATCTCGTCAACGACGCCTGCGTGATGCTCGGCAAGCCGAACGTCTACGGCAGCATCTTCCGCTTCGAGGGACAGGTCTCGGTCTTCTTCGCGCAGGAGGGGCCGTGCTATCGCTGCCTCTACCCGGAACCGCCACCCCCCGGACTGGTGCCGTCGTGCGCCGAAGGTGGCGTGCTGGGCATCCTGCCGGGTACGGTCGGGACGATGCAGGCGACCGAGACGATCAAGCTGATCCTCGGCATCGGTGAGCCACTGATTGGCCGCCTGCTGCGATACGACGCGCTCGGCATGCGCTTCAAGGAGTACAAGCTGCGCAAGGACCCGCATTGCCCGGTCTGCGGCGAGAACCCGACCGTCACTGAACTGATCGACTACATGGAGTTCTGCGGCGTCACGCCGGAGCCGAAGCCGACCGAGGTCGTCGCGCCGGAGTGGCAGATCACGCCGACCGAGCTGGTCGCGAAGCGAGCCGCTGGCTGGGACCCGCTGGTGGTCGACGTCCGCGAGCCGCACGAGTGGGAGATCGTCAACCTGCCGGACAGCGTCCTGATCCCGGTCGGCGACGTCCCGGCCCGGATGCACGAACTGGACATGTCGCGCGATATCGTCCTGGTCTGCCGAACCGGCGTCCGCTCGGCACGTGCGCTGGAGCAGTTGCGCTCGGCCGGCTTCGACCGCCTCAAGAACCTGACCGGCGGAATCCACGCCTGGGCCGACGAGGTCGATCCGAGCGTGCCGAAGTACTAAAGCGTCGGGACTCGGGACTCGGGATTCGGGAACCGGGTTATAAGGAACCGCAGCACGAAACGTCCCTTCTTCCACCAACTGGGAGAAGGGACGTTTCGTGCTATCGTGCCGCACAGATGCCTCTCGTAGGGACAGGTCTCAGACCTGTCC
>Ga0180215_1000202_pt1 | contig 86375 bp, 70 predicted proteins | sample eDN3rd37CBELigBY_FD_128871 | JGI IMG/M metagenome (GOLD analysis project Ga0180215, IMG submission 128871) | Enriched backyard soil microbial communities from Emeryville, California, USA - eDNA 3rd pass 37_C BE-Lig BY (version 2) (version 2) | ecosystem: Environmental > Terrestrial > Soil >...
CTTTCTAGACTTTCCCATACCTACCCCCTCCACTTCTGAACTCGCGTGGATAGGCTACCACATTAGGACAAAACAAAAGCCTAAGCATCTCTGCCTAGGCTGCTAAAAAGGCCAAAGTCAAGACACAAGGGCCTCTCCCGTCGGGAGAGGCCCTTGTGTTAGCGCCCGCGGCTGTTGCGAAAGGCAGCGAGGGTTAGCCGAGAGGCTTGTCATTGCAGGCGTGAAAGACAGAGCTCGCTGACCTACAGCAACGAAGATCGCTCTAGGGAGTCGCGGGAATTACTTGACAGCGCTGCGGTCGATCACGGAGACCGTGTTGTCGGTGATGTTCGAGACGTAGGCCTTGGTCTCGGTGAACGCCATCTTGTGGTGGCCGTTGCCCACGGTGATGACGGCGATCGCCTTCTGGGTCTCGGCGTCGAGGACCGTCACCGACCCATCCCCGTCGCCCCCCACCCAGACCTGCTGGGCTGCGGGTTCGTGGTCATGGCCCTCGTGCGCCACGCGGTAACCGCTGGTGCCGGCCGGCTTGTCGACCATGTAGATGTGGACCGGCTTGGAGGCGGTGCTGCCGCCGCGGCCGACGGCGACCTTGGAGTGGAGCGTGGCCGCGCCGAGGTCGACGATCGCGACCTCGCCCGCACCGGCGCAGGTGATGTACGCGTAGCGGCCGTCCGCCCGGATGGCCATGTCGGTGGGAGTGGAGCCCACGTCCAGCTTGCCGAGCACCTGCTTGGAATGGAGGTTGTAGACGACGACGGTATTGGAGTTCTTGTTGCCGTAAACCAAGAGGGCGCTGCCGTTGAGGGTCGAGATGCCGATGGGGCCGGGCGCGTTGCCTTCCCGAAGGGTGGTGATGCCGGGCTCGCCGAGCTTGATGAAGGAGACGGAGTCGTCGTTGGCGTTGGGCACGGCCAGGAAGCCGCCGCCGACCGCGAGGAAGCCCGCGCCGAAGGCGGAGGCGCCCTCACGGTTGACGGTCAGCTTCTCCACGGAGGCCGGCTTCTCGAAGCCTTCGCTCCAGGTGATCTTGGCGACGTTGCTGGTCGGCTCGACGGCGGTCTCGCCGGTCTTGGCCCCGAGGGCGAGGTATGCGGTCCTCTCGTCGGCCCAGACGAGCTTCGAGCCCGGAGCTTTGCCCAGGGAGACCGTGTCGACGACAGCCTGGGTTTCACCCTTGATCACGCGCAGGACGTTGGCCTTGGAATCCATGGTGACGGCGTACTTGCCGTCCTTGGTCGCCTGGGCCTGGGTCGGGCTGTTGACGTCCTTGCCGCCGTCGAAGGTCAGGGTCTTGACGACCGCATCGGTCTCGGGGTCGATGATCGAGATATCTCCCGACCGGGGATTGGAGTTGACGATCGTGCCGCCGGCGTAGGTGATGCCGTGGGGCCCTTCGCCGACCGCGATGGTCTTGCTGTGGCTGAGCTGCTTGACGTCGTTAGAGACGCCCGGCTGGTTGGGGGACGAAAAGCAGGCCGTGAGGATCAAGGAGCTGGAGACCGCGAGGGCGGCCAGCCCGCGAGGGGCGAGTTGAACCATGAGACAGGTTTCCTTTTGGCTCGACATTGCGTGGAGGGTTACATGAAGCGGAAGTACGAGAAGATGAGGTTCTGATCGGTCATGGAATTGACCCAGGGTCCGGGGGACGGGTCGGCGCCATACGCGAAGCGGACGCCCTGGCCTTCCATGAATCGCCACTCGATGCTCGGGGTGAGCTTCAGCTTACCCAGCTTAGAGGCGGTGGGTGAGGTGTCCCGGGCGGCCATTTCTCCGTAGTAGGACGAGGCGCCGAGGCCGAGCTTCCAGGTCGGCAGGAACTCCCAGTTGGCTTGGAACTGTCCGAGGACGGATTGACCGACGTAGAAGGCCGTCGAGACATCGGACGCCGGCTCCGAGAAGGGGCGCTGGTAGCCGATGCCTGCCGAGAGTTCGACGGGGCCGATGGCCTTCAGGGCCGAGAGCCCGACCTGCGCGCTGAAGACGCCGCTTCCCGTGAAGGTGGCTGCCGACTCGCCCGCCGCGTTGCCGGAAGGCAGGACCAATCCGCCCCAGAGGGCCAGGGACGGCCAGAAATCTTCGCCGCGGTAGGCGACGTAGGAGGTTTGCAGGCTGATGTCGCCGACTCCGCCGCCTGTCTGGAACTCGCTTTGGCCTTCCATGGTGTCGATCGGCACGACCGCTCCTTGGGCCGCCCACTGGGCGCCGTTGAGCATGTTGGCCGCCACGGGCACCTGTAGGCCGAAGGTCCAGTCGTTGCCCGGGTAGTAGGTCACGCCCAGGTTGGCCTGGAACGTGTTGAGCGAGGAGCCCTGGGGCTTTGGAGTCCAGGTGCCGTTCTCGTTGAACGAGCCGGTGACGTCACGGGCGCTCAGCGTGGTCTGGTAGAGGAAGCTTCCCTCGGAAGCGAAGAGGGTCGAGGCTCCGGAGACCGAGGTCATCTCGGCGGCCGAGCCGGGAAGGGCGCAGCTGCAGTTGCAGGCATGAGCGGGAAGCGCGAGCGCGACGAGCGAGCCGGCGGCCACGCAGGCGATGGCGAGGGGGTTGAATCGAATGGCCACGGCCATTCACTCCTTTCGGGTGAGGCAAGGGAGTGGAAGGGAGGTTCCTTATCATGGGACCTCCCTCACGCTTGCTTGTCTAGTGTCCGTGATGGCCGTTCGACTGGCTTTTTCCGCTCAGAGCGGTAATACCGGTCTGAATTTGCTCCTCGAACCATGCGACGAACTTGTCATGCGGGGCGAAGCCCGAGCCATGGGCGAAGGTGAAGCCTTCGAGCAGGCGCTTCTCGGGGCCCTGGGCCGTGGTGCGCGCGGGAATGACGATCACGCGGCCGCCGTTCTTCTGGCCTTCTTCGACGAACTTGCGAACGCGGGCGATCGAGGGCTCGCGGAGATCGGGCCAGTCCTCACGCCAGGTGGCCGTCTTGATGGCCCGGAACGTGTTGCCGCCCTTGTCGCGCATGGTGGCCGCGATCGTTTCGAGGTTCTTCTCCCACTCGGCGTTGCGGTCGTTACTCGAGGTGCCATGCGCCACGAGGATGACGGTTTCCTTCTTGGGATCGCTCGAGAGCGCCTTGGCGCGGTCGAGAAGCGCCTCGGCGAAGTACGGGTGGGCGTCGAGGCCGCCGACGCTGGTCATCAGGGCCGAGCTGAGGATGCGCTGGTTGCCCATCATCATGCCATGCCCGCCGTGTCCGCCATGGCCTCCATGCCCGCCGTGGCCCGCGTGTCCGCCGTGCGCCAGGCCATGGCCCATCGCCGCGTGACGGGCGGCTTCTTCGACGTCGGCTCCGATCATGCGCTCGACGTCCGACTTGAAGGAATCCGAGAGGCCGAAGACGCGCACGATGACGATGGCCTTGGCGCCACGCTTCTCGAGGCGGCGGATGCCGCGCTCGGTGACGATCGGGTCGGCCATGGAGAGGGCGGGCTCGATCATGTAGCGGGACGTGAGCGGCTGGACGGCTGCGATCATGTCCTCGTTCCAGTGGTGATGCGAGCCATGGGCCATCAGCAAGACGCCGATTTCCTCGGGGCGCAGCGTGGAGGCGCGGTTGGCTTCCCGCGCGAACCACATGGGCAGGGCGGGATGCGAGGCCATTTCCGCTTCGAGCACCTCGACGCCCTTGGGGGCGGCGGCTTGCACCGATGCGTCGAAGCTCATCATGCCGTCGAGGCGACGACCCAGCTGCACGGGCACGATGACGGGGCGCTCGGCGCCCTTGAGCGCTTCGGCGAATTCCTTTTTGAGATCACGGTAGTTGACGTTCGAGATGACCGTGATGGCCTTGAAGTCGAGGCCGTCGGCGGCCAGCTTGGCGATGCGCGTGACGTCGTCGCGCATGCCCTTCTGGGACGTGGCGTCCACGGCTCCGGAGGTCACGACGATCAGCGAGCGGCCCTTGGGGGCGGCGATCGCCTTCAAGCGCTGCGTCAGCATCTCGACGGCGAAGACCGAGTCTCCGAACGGAGCGCTCCAGGTGAGCGTCGCGCCGGCGTGGGTCTTGGCTTCCTTGAGGATGCTTTGCACGCGCTGGTAACCCGGATCGGCGTCCGAGACGAAGAAGGGAAGCACGACGACGCGCTTGGCGCCGGCCTTGACCATCTTGGCGATGGCGTTGCTCACGCTCTTCTGGGTCCGCTCGTCGGTGGTGTAGACGAGGCTCACGTTGCGGCCCTTGGCGAAGCTTTCGAAGGAATCGGCGAGCTCGGTGTTGCCGAGGAAGCCACGATCGGGAGCGACGAGCAGGTAGCCCGTCTCGGTGGCGGCGATCGGAGCCGCGGCATGGCCGTGGTGGCCGTGATGCGTGCCAGCTGCGGCGTAAGCGGGGGTGGGGGCGACGATGCCGAGGCCGATGACGGCCGAGAGCATGCTGGCGCTCAGTAACTTATGAAAGGACGTGATCATCTGGTTTGTCTCACTTGTCGAATGCGTCGGCTGGTGGGCGAGCTTAATCGGCGGCAGGCGCCGCGATCGCGGCCCACTTGAAGGTGATGATGCGGCCCGTCTGCGCGGCGTCGTAGTAGCTCAGGACCTTGACCTTGAAGTAGGTGTTCGAGCCGGTCTTCACGACGTAGACGGCATCCTTGATGCTGACGACATGGGTCGCGAAGTTATAGGAGTTCCAGTCGTCGCCCGAGTCGAACGCCGTGGTCGTGGCGTCCGCGCTGTAGCCCGACGCGGGAGCCTGGGTCAGCGTGTCGAAGTCCTGGCCCGCGAGGCGGACGACCTCGTGGTTGCCGGTGCCGCTGGTGCCGCCGTTGGTGGCGATGCTCAGGCCCTTGAAGGCGATGTCCCAGTCGGTGGAGGTGGCCGGCGTGGCGGGCTTGACCTCAGTGCCCGACGAGAAGCTGTAGTAAGTCCACGCGTTGTCGCTCATGGAGTCGGCGTCCACGGTGGTGATCTTCACGTCGGCGTTCTCGGGATCCGCCTTCGTGACGAACGGCGAGGCGAGCTCGGCCCACTTGAAGGTCACGTAGCGGGCGGTACCCGCGTCGTCGTAGTACTTCGTGACCTGCATCTTGTAGAATTTGCCGGAGTTGGCGCGCACGGTGTAGACGTGGTCGCGCGGGGTGACGACGTGGGTGCTGCCGTTGTAGGAGTACCAGGCCTCGCCCAGGAGGAAGCCGTTGTCGAGGGCCGTGCCGTCGTCATCACCATCGGCCTTGTCGCGAACGTAGCCCGAGGAATCGGCCGTCTCGAGGGCGTCGAAGCTGGTGTCGGTGTGCCGCTTCACCGAGACCTTGCCCGCTCCCGAGACTCCCGAGTTGGCGAGGATCGTGGTCGACTTGAACGCGAGGTCCCACTCGGTCGAGGTCTCGGGAGTGCTGGTGATCACTTCCTTGCCGGTCTCGAAGCTGAAGTAGGTGAACTGGTTGGCCTTGGCCACGTCGGCGTCGAGGACCGTGGTAAAGACGCCGTTGCTGGAGGTCGTGACGACGCGCGGTTGCTGGGTCTGGTTCTGGTTGCCGTCGGTCTGCGTATCGGTACCGGTTCCGGCATTGGTGCCCGCGAGGTTGGGGGCGCAGCCGGCAAGGCTGACGATCAAGGAGCCGGCCAAGGCGAAGCGGGTCAGGGGATGGTTCAAGGGGAGGCGGATGATTTGCACGAAACTTCTCCTTTGGATGAATGAGGCTAGAAGCGGGCCGTGAGGCCGGCAAGGACGGTGAGGGGTTGCATGGGCGTGTAGACCGGGTCGTTCACGTTGAGGAGGTTGCTGCCCTGGATATGGCCGGTCAGCTTTTCGGTGAGCGATTTGGTGAGGCGCGCCTCGAGGGTGGTGTAGGCGGGAGCCATGGTGGTGGTGGTGCCGGTTTCGCTTTCGGTGTGGAAGGGGCGATCGCCGTTCACGGCGCCTCGGACGTAGAGCCCGAGGCCCCAAGGCTCATGCTGGTAGCGGGCCGTGAGGGTTCCCTTGTGAAGCGATCGCCCTTCGAGCGCGAGGCCGTTGCTGCGGTCGAGCGTGTCGTTGAGGGTGTAACCGGGCTCGATGATGAGCCCCCTGAGGGGCTGGAAGCGGACGGAGGCTTCGATGCCGCGGGTCATGGCGGAGGCGACGTTCACGTAGCGGTACTGGGTGATGGCGTCGGCGGTGCCGGCGCGGGTCAGCTCGGTCTGGATCAGGTTGGCGATCTCGTTCTGGTAGAGGTTCACGCTCATCCAGGCCCATGAGGTGAGGCGCGAATCGACTCCGACGTTTAGGCTGGCGGAAGTTTCGGGCCCGAGGTCGGGGTTGCCCACCACCTCGTAGCCGGCGCTGACGTTCTGGAAGCGCATCATCAGCTCCTTGAAGTCAGGGGCGCGGAAGCCCGAGCCGAGGCTGGCGCGAAGCGTCACGGCCTGGGTCGGATCGTAGCGAAGCGCGATCTTGGGGGCGAGGTTGCTCCCGTAGCGTGAGTCGAAGTCCGCGCGAAGGCCAGGCAAGATCATGACTTGGGGCAGGGCCTGCCACTCGTCCTGGGTGAAGAGGGCGGCGCGTGTGCGATCGCCGTACGCGGCGTTCAAGCGATCCGTGCTCAGCCGTTCGTAGGCGATCTCGGCGCCGCTGGTCAGGACGTGGTGGAGGCCGAGGGCGCGTTCGTCCTGAATCTGGAGTTGCGTGAGCTGGTCCAGGGTCTCTTGGAACTGATCCAGCGCGTCGGAATTGCGCTGATCCTTGAGGTACTGGTCGCGGTAGAGGTTGTGATAGATGCCCAGCTTCAGCTTGTCGAAGCCTGGAATCGAGAGCTCGGGCTCGACGGCGGCGGTGACGCTTTCGGTGAGGTTCGTCCGATCGAAAAGGGCGCCCGTGGCGCTCGAGTCGATTCCCCGCTGCGTGCGGTTCAAGTAGTCCAGGTAGGTCTTGACCTGTAGGCCAGGCGCGAGCTTGAAGGTGCTGTTATTGGATAAGGTGACCTCGTCGAGCGCGTTTCCGGTCGTGCCGGGGGTGCTGGGCGTGAGGTCGTACGCGTCCTGGCGACGCAGGCCGGCCGTGAAACGGGTGTCGAGGGAGTCGGTGTTCCGGGAAAGCGAACCACTGAACAAGCCTGTATTCAAGGAGCCGTAGAGACCTTGCGTCTCGAAGGCGAGGCTTTCCTTGGCCTGTCGGGTGATGAGGTTGACGACTCCTGCCATGGCTTCGGAGCCGTAGAGGGCCGAGGAGCCGCCGCGGACGATCTCGACGCGCTCGATGCTCTCGATGGGGTAGCGCGTGAGATCCACCGTGCCGCTGAGTCGCCCCGTGACGCGGCGCCCGTCGATGAGAATCAAGACATGCTTCGAGTCGAGTCCCTGAAGTCGGATGCCTTCTCCTTGCAGGGCGGAGAAGACCTCGATGCCCATGCGAGACGTGAGCAGGTCGGCGACGTTGATGGCGCCGGACGCGTCGATCTCCGACCGCGAGATGACTTGAGTGGACACCGGCGAGTCGGCCAGGAGGCGCTCGGTGCGGGTGCCGGTGACGACGACTTCGTCGAGCAGGGGCGTCGAGGCGCGCGGCGCCGTCTCGGCGAGGGCCTGTGGGGCAGCGAGGAGCAGGATAGCGGCTGCCAGGGGGAGGGACTTGCGTGGGGAGGCGATCATCTAGGTCTCCGTAGGCGGCTAGGTGCGAATGATTCTCAACGAGAGGCGAGCATAGCGTAATTGAGAAAGACTTTCAAGTGGATTGAGAATCATTTTCAATAATTTTTTCAGGGGAGCGTTTCCCTGGCGGGCGCGGCCTCGCAAAAAAACCGTTGCCTTGTCCGGCAATCCGGCCCTCTGAGGCTTGCCAGGGGGGCGGGCATGCGGTATGTTATTCTGGCTAGCTGAGAATAATTCTCACTATGCGTCCGCATGCCACTGGAAAGGCGACCCATGATCCGTTCTCGATCCCTTCCACTCGAGTCCGCCCCTGCCCTGCGTCCGGAACTCCGAATGCTCCTGGTCCTCGTCCCCTTGTTGGTTGCGACCCTCTTGGTCGCGGTCGGCGTCGGCGCCGTGGGGATCAGCATTCCGCAAGTCCTCTCGATCCTCCTCGCCAAGCTGGGCATGACGCCCCTCGTCGAGTTCTCGCCCCAGCAGCAAGGCGTGCTCGAGGCCATTCGCCTGCCGCGCGTCCTGCTCGGAGCGCTGGTCGGTGCGGGGCTCGCGGTCTCGGGTGCCGCGATGCAAGGGCTCTTTCGCAATCCCCTCGCGGATCCGGGCCTCCTGGGCGTCTCGAGTGGCGCCGCGCTGGCCGCGGCCCTGACGGTCGTCCTCGGACTCGAGGCCCTCGGCTTCTACGCCCTGCCCATCGCGGCCTTTCTCGGAAGCATCGTCACCACCGTCATGATCTACGCCATCGCCGGCAAGAGCGGCCGCTTCGACGTCAGCACCATGCTGCTCGCGGGCATCGCCATCAACGCGCTCTGCGGAGCCGGCACCGGCCTCTGCGCCTACATGGCCACCAACGAGCAGCTGCGGACCATCACCTTCTGGCAGCTCGGCTCGCTCGGCGGAGCCACCTGGGACAGCCTCTGGATGGCGCTTCCCTTCATCCTGGTGACCCTCGTCGCCCTGCCGTTCCTCGCCAACGCGCTGAACGCCCTCCTATTGGGTGAGGCGAATGCCCGCCACCTGGGCATTCCCGTCGAGATGGTCAAGTGGGTGATCGTCACCCTGGTCGCGCTCGGAGTCGGCGCCGGCGTGGCCGTATCCGGCATGATCGGCTTCGTCGGCCTGGTGGTCCCCCATCTGATCCGCCTCTGGCTCGGGCCCAATCACCGGGTCTTGATCGGGGCCTCGGCCCTCCTGGGAGCCGCCCTCCTGGTCGCGGCCGATACGATCTCCCGCGTGATCGTCGCCCCGTCCGAGCTTCCCATCGGCATCGTGACCGCCTTCATGGGAGCCCCGTTCTTCCTATTCCTCTTACTTGGCAAGCGAGGAGTCGCGCGATGATGCTTTCCGTTCGAGACCTCTCCTTCACGGTTCAAGGCCGCCATCTGCTCGCGCAGATCCGCATGGATCTCGCGCCCGGCGAGCTGCTGGTAGTGGTCGGCCGCAACGGAGCAGGCAAGAGCACCCTCCTGAAGCACCTCACCCGGGATCTGCCGGTGACATCCGGGGAGATCCAGCTTTACGGGCAGCCTCTGGAGTCCCACAAGCCCAAGGATCTCGCCCGCAAGCGCGCCGTGCTGCCGCAGCATACGCAGCTCGACTTCGCCTACGCCGTGCAAGAGGTCGTCATGTTGGGGCGGATTCCCCATCAGCGCCGCCATGCCGAGACGGCCGACGATCGCCTCATCGTCAGCGCCTGCCTGGCCCGGGTCGGTCTCGCGGGCTACGAGGAACGGAACTACCTCACGCTTTCGGGTGGCGAGCAGCAGCGCGTCCACCTGGCCCGCGCCCTGGCCCAGCTCGAGGGAACGGAGGGCGATCGCCTCCTGCTTCTCGACGAGCCGACCAGCAGCCTGGATCTCGCCCATCAGCACCAGATCCTCACGCTCGCTCGAGAGCTCGCGTCGCAGGGCGTCGGGATCCTGGCCATCCTCCACGACCTCAACCTCGCCGCCCAGTACGCCGATCGGATTCTGGTGCTGGCGGGAGGCAAGGTGCTCGCTTACGGCACTCCCTTCGAGGTGCTCACCGCCGAGGTCATCGACGCGGCATTCGGCCATCCGGTCGTGGTCTTGCCCCATCCCCAGGCGAATTGCCCGCTCATCGTCTCGCTTCCCGAAACGGCCGCGACGCCGCGCGAGCCGCTCCTGGCCGGCTAGTTCCCGATTTTTCAAGCCCCCCGCATGACGAAGGGCGCCGCGGACCGAAGTCCGCGGCGCCCTTTGGCGATTGCCGCTCGATTAGCCGACGAGGCTCTCGGCCAGCGCGCGCCAGGTGGTATCCTCGGGGATGCCGGGCTTACGCTTGCCGAAGAACTGCGCGATGATCTCGCCGTCCTTGTCGAAGAGCTCGAGGCTGGTGACGATGCCCTCGGTGGTGGGCTTGCGAACCACCCATGCGCTCGCCACGCCCGCGTCCAAGAGGTGCAGGTTGATCTCGGGATCGAGGATGTTCGACCAGCCGTCATGATCGACCACGCGCTTGATGGTGCCGGTGTAGATCCCGATCACGCCCGTGCTGCCGACGAAGATCATGATCGGAAGCTGGGTCTCGGAGGCCGTCTTCAGCACTTTGCGGTGCGCGTCCAGGGCGACGGGAGTCGCGAACTCCTCGCCGGCGAGGCGGAGGGCCTGGGTGCGGGTGAGGCCGTGCTTGCGAACCATGGCATGGAAGTCGTGGGTATCCTTGAGGTTGGCCCACTCGCTGCGGAAGGCGACGAGGTCGACCGATTCGTCCGCCTTTTCGGCCTTGGCGGGCTTCACGGGCTCGACCACCTGGGTCGGGCTTTGATCCTCGGCCTTGTGGGCCTCGACGAGGGCGTCGAAGGCGCCGATGTAGGCGTCCTCCTCGAGGTAGATCTTGTGCACGGCCTCGCCGTTACGGTTGAAGAACTGGAGGCTGCGGCGCGTGCCGCGGGGCGACTCCTCGACGAGGGCGAAGGCCGAGCTCCAGCCGTGCAGGAAGATCCGGAGATCGAGGATATCCGGGGTGTCTCCATGAACCAGGCCCACCATGCCGGTGAACGAGAGGTTCTTGTAGAGGCCGACGTTTTCGATGACGCAGTTCTCGTTGCGCGTGAGCGCCATGACGGGGCCGAGCGTCTCGCAGGCGCCAAGGAGGGCCGGGAAGTCGGGCGTCAGGCGGGTGGCCGACTTCCCGACCAGCGTGGCGACGAGTTCCGCTTCGGAAACGCCCAGCTCCTTGGCGGCGTTCCGCTGGCGGAGGCGGGGGTTCTCCTGGCGCAGCTTTTCCCAGCGGGCCAGCAAATCAGAGGGCGAAACGGCGGTTTCCATGGTCATAGGGCTTTACCTTTCGGATGTCGGGATGGGGACTACGGTTTGGCCGTCTTCGGGGCCTTCGGGGCGAGATAGAGCGCCTGGCGCAGTTCTTTGAGCGCCTGGCCGGTGCGCGGGCCGAAGCCCAGCAGGAGGAGGTCGTCCATGGCGACGACGCGCTTGGCGGCGCCGGCCGGGGTCTGGGCGAGGCCGGGGAGCTTGAAGATGGCGTCGGCGCCTCCCAGGCTCTTGGCGCCCGAGTCGGTGATCATGATGAGGTCGGGAGCGGCCTTGATCGCGGCCTCGGCTGTGAAGGGCTTGTAGCCCGTGAACTCGGTGACGGCGTTCTGGGCGCCGGCCAGGGTCAGCATGGCATGGGCGGCGGTGTCGGTACCGGCGACGTTGAGCGAGCCCGCGCCGCGGGCGTAGATGAAGAGCACCTTGGGGGGGCGCGCGGGGGCGGCGATCGCCTGCGCTTCCGTGGTCTCGCGGTTCAACGTCGCGAGAAGCCTCTTGCCTTCCGCTTCGACGCCAAGCGCCTTGGCGATCAACTGGATGCGCGCCTGAGCGCCGGCGAGCGATTGCTCGTCCGATACCAAGAGGACCGAGACGCCCATCGCGCGAAGCTGGTTCAGGGCGGACGAGGGCTCGGCGTCCGTCGAGGCGATCACCAGCGACGGGTTGAGGGCGATCACGCCCTCGGCCGAGACGCGACGATCCTGCCCTACTTTGGGAAGGCGGCGGACCTCTGGGGGGTACATGCTGGTGATATCCGTGCCGACCACCCGCGAGCCCGCCTTGAGGGCGTAGACGATCTCGGTGATGCCGCCGCTCAGGGTCACGACGCGCTTGGCGTCGCGGATCTGGACCTTGCGGCCCGAGGCGTCCTCGAGTTGCGTCACCTTGCCCTGCGCGAGGGCGGCGGGGGCCAAGGGAGCCATGGCGAGCGAGAAGGCCAAGAGCGCCGGGAGGGTTGCGGCGAGCCGCTTAAACGAATGGTTCATGCATTCTCCATGGGGATCTTGATGAGCGAGCCGCGGACCTCCCCGATCGGGGATCGGGGAGGCTGAAGGCCGTTTGGCTTACTTGGCTTCGAAGTTTCGCCAGGTGACGCCGTACTTGCCGTCCGCGTAATCGAGGAACTGCAAGGTGGCGAAGTTGCCGTTCGCCAAGCGGACCACGTAGACCAGCTTCTTGCTCGTGACGGCGTGGGTGTTGCGGTCGTAGTTGTACCAGGCGTCGAAGGCCGGGTTATACGGCATGTCGGCCTTCTCCTGGGTCTGGTGGTTGACGGTCACGGAGCTGGTGGCGTCCGCGAGGAAGGTGCCGCTCGGAAGGTCGTCGAGGTCCAAGAGCGAGGTGTGGGTGGTCTTGTAGGCGCCTCCCTGAGAAGCGGCGCTCCCGCTCAGCTCAGAGTTGGTCATGACCCGGTAGCCGTTGAAGGCGAGATCCCAGTCCATGCTGTCCGTAGGATCGTTAGGGGTGACGACCTCACCGCGGTTCAGGTTGAGGTACTTCCAGCCGGTGGCGGTGGGACCCGATCCACCCTCGACGCGCAGCGACTTGAAGGGCGAGGGAAGCTCCGCCCACTTGAAGGTCGGGAAGCGCGACGTGCCCGCCGCGTCGTAGTAGGAGGTGAAGGCGAGCTTGTAGAACTTGCCCTCGGTGCTTTGAACGACGTAGACGACGTTCTCATGGGCCGAGATCTTGTGGGTGCCCATGTTGTAGGAGTACCAGGCCCCGTCGACCAGGAAGGCCGAATCGACGATGGCGTTGCTGTCGTCGCCGTCGGCGGCATCGGTCTTGTAGCCCGACATCGGGGCTTCCGTCACGGAGTCGAACGAGCCCCCGGCGAGCCGCGCGACCCGCATGTCACCCTTGCCGCTCACGCCCGAGTTGGAAAGGATGGTCGTGCTCTGGAAGGCCAGGTCCCAGGTCGTATCGGTCGCCGGATCCGCGGGCGTCACTTCCTTCTGGGTATCGAGGTCGAAGTAGATGAAGGTGGTTTCCGAGGTGGCGTCGACCGAGGTGGTGTAGACCTTATCGGCCTCGGCGTAGGTGGTCTTCACCTTGACGGTCGTGGTCTTGTCTTCTTGGTCGGTATTACCAGTGTTGGGCGAGGTGATGGCGGGGGCGCAGCCGACGAGGCCGATCGCGAGGGTCGCGGCGAGGGCGGCGTGCAAGGGGCGGAAGCGCATGAGGTGGAAGTCTCCTTTTGCTTTAGAACCGGGCGGTGAGGCCGGCGAGGACGGTGGCGGGCGGGATCGGGAGGTAGATGAGGTTGCTGGCGTTCAGGAGGTTGTCCCCTTGGACGAAGACGGAGACCTGATCGCTGATCGACTTGGTGAGGCGCAGCTCGAGGAGCGTGTAGCCCGGAGCCATGATCGCGGTTTCGACCGGCTGGGCGAGCGCGTCCGAGTAGAAGGGGCGTTCGCTGTGGTAAGCAGCCCTCACGTAACCGCTGAAGCCCGTCGCCAGGTGTTGATAGCGGGTGGTCAGGCTGAGGCGGTGGCGTGGACGGCCTTCGAGCGGGCGGTTGAGCGTCTTGTCCAGCGTATCCGTGAACATGTAGCCCGGTTCGAGGATCAGGCCGTCGAGCGGCTTTAGCTGGAGGGTGGACTCGACGCCCTGCGTGAAGGCGCTCGCCACGTTGACGTAGCGGTAGCGCAGGCGGCCGTCGGTATCCATCGAGGGGGTCATGTCCGTCTGGATGAGGTTGGTGACGTCGTTGCGGTAAACGTTGAGGGCGAGGTTGCTCCAGGCGGCGGGCCGCCATTCGAGCCCGAGGTTCGTGGACATCGAGGTCTCCGGCCGCAAGTCGGGGTTGCCGACGACCTGATAGCCCACGGACGGGTTCTCGAAGGACATGAAGAGTTCCTTGAAGTCGGGGGCGCGGAAGCCTCCGCCCACATTGGCTCGCAGGGTCAATTGCTGCCAAGGGTCGTACTTCAGGGTGACCTTGGGCGCGAGGTTGCTGCCGTAGCGCGAATCCGTGTCGAGGCGCAGCCCCGGAACGATCATGAGCTGATCCAGGAGGGACCATTCGTCCTGCGTGTAGACGGCTCCGCGGACGCGATCGGCGTTGCCCGTGGCCAGGCGCTCGGTCTGGAGGGTCTCGTAGGCGATCTCGGCGCCGGTCGTGAGGACGTGGTTGTCGGTGAGGATTCGCTCGTCCTGAAGGTTGATCTGCGCCAACTGGTCGAGCGTTTGCGACTGCGAGTCGAGCGCGTTCGACCCGCGCTGGTCCTGGAGGAACTGGTCCCGGTACAGGTTGTAGTACGCGTTCATGCGCAACTTGGGGAAGGCTGCGAACGACCATTCGGGATCCAGTGAAACCGAGAGGGTCTCGGTGCGGTTGAGGCGATCGTAGATGGCGCCCGTGGCGTAGGCGTCGATGCCGGTCTGATCGCGGAAGAGGTAGTCGACGCGCGTCTTGAGGCGGGTCGACTCGTCGAGCGTCAGGTCGCCGTCATGGGAGAGGGTTACCTGCTTGTAGCCGTTGCCATTGGTATTGGGCGTCGCGGGATCGAGATCGTAGCTGTCGCGTTGGCGCCAGGCGGCGGTGAAGCGGTTGCGGAGGTTTCCCAGGGAGCCGCTAAGCGTGCCGGAGAAGAGGCCGGTATTGAGGCCGCCGTACGCTCCTTGGGTCTCGAACGCGAGCTTGGGCTCGGAGTTGCGGGTGATCAGGTTGATGACGCCCCCCATGGCCTCCGAGCCGTAAAGGGCGGAGGTGGCGCCGCGGACGATCTCGATGCGCTCGATCGACTCGATGGGGAAGCGGCTGAGGTCGACGCCGCCGTTGACCCGGCCGGTGACGCGCTTGCCGTCCACGAGGATGAGGACGTGCTCGGGGTTGAGGCCTTGGAGGCTGACGCCCGCCCCGTTGAGGCGGGTGATGACCTCGACGCCGGCGCGGCCCGCGAGCAGCTCGGCGGCGTCGAGCGCGCCGGAAAGCTCGATTTCCGAGCGGGAGATGACTTCGGTGGCGACGGGAGCTTCGCTGAGGAGGCGCTCACTGCGGGTGCCGGTCACGACCACTTCGTCGAGCTGGGGCGCGGGGCTCTGTGCCGAGGCATGCGAGCTCGGAGCCATGGCGAGGGTGAAGGCGAGGGGCAGGGTTGCCAAAGAAGCGGCCGGGGACCAGGGGAGTGGCGAGGTCATTGAAGGGCTCTCCAGACGGGTAACGACAAATTAGTGCGAATTATTCTCAACAAAAGCAAGCATAGGACAATTGAGAATGATTAGCAAGTAGCTTGAGAATGACTATCAACAAGAGCGAAGGCGAGACCTGCCTGAACGTTCAGGCTTGTGATCGCCATCGCCTTGTGCTACGATGAGCCTCTACGGCGATTTAACGCTGTTTTAATCTTCCCTGCTCCTCGGAACGTACCGGGGGGCCGTCTAGTCCGGAGGGAGGTGAAAATTATGCTTCGGGCCTATGAAACGATGTACATCCTGCGCCCCACGATCGAAGAAGAGGCCGTGGATGCAGTGGTTACCAAGTTCGCGGACCACGTCACCACGAACGGTGGCAAGGTCGAGAAGACCGAGAAGCGCGGCCGCAAGCGCCTCGCTTACGAAGTCAAGGATTTCCGCGACGGCTACTACGTGCTCATGAATTTCGAGGCGGCTCCTGAGTCGCTGACCGAACTTGAGCGGGCTTTCAAGCTGAACGAGGATGTGATCCGTCACATTGTCGTGCGTCAGCCTGGCGCCAACGCTTAAGAGCGTTTAAGAAGAGGACGCGTATGGGAATCAACCACATCACCCTCGTGGGGGAAGTTGTGCGCAAGCCTGAATTGCGCTTCACCCCCAACGGGATCCCCACCGCCAGCTTCCAGGTCGCCGTCAAGCGTCCGCCCCGTCAGGAGGGTCAAACCTACGACGTGACGGATACCTTCAAGGTCGTCACCTGGCGCAAACTGGCCGAAACGATCGGTGAAACCCTCGAAAAGGGCGATCTGGTCTCGGTGGAAGGCCGTCTTCATACCCGCTCGGTCGAGTCTCCCGATGGTCAGCGTAAGAAGCTGATCGAGGTGGACGCCCTGAGCATCGAGCCCATCCGGACCGGAGCGCCCCGCGCGGCCGAGCCCTCGGAGCCCGAGTACGAAGAAGCCGAACCCGCCTTCGGGGATGCGGACGAGATTCCCTTCTAGCAGGAGGTAACCACATGGCCGCACCGGCTAAGCGTGGGGGCCGTATGAAGCGTCGGAAGGTTTGCTCCTTCTGCGTGGACAAGGTCACCATCATCGATTACAAGGACGTGATGCGCCTTCGCAAGTTCCTGACCGAGCGGGGTAAGATCCTTCCCCGCCGCGTCACCGGCGCTTGCGCCAAGCACCAGCGGGCGCTCACGGATGCGATCAAGGTGTCGCGCGAAATCGCGCTGCTGCCTTACTCGATCGACTAGCGCCTGCGGCTGTTTCGCAGCGCCCGCAGCTTGCATTCCTGTGACGCTGCGGGTTTCTAGAAACGGCGCTTGCGCAAGGGATCCATCCCTGAACCCTTACGGTCCGCCGGCTCATGCCGTCGGACCGTTTTTTCCATCGACGAGGCCTACGATGAATACCACCCAGCTCGATTCCATCCTGAACGATGCCAAGCGCCTGCTCGCCGAGGCCCAGACCCTCGCGGAGCTCGAGGATTGGTACCTTCGCTACTTCTCGCGCGAGCGCGGCGAACTCAACCAGCTCACCCGCGAGATCCCCAAGCTCCCCCCCGAAGAGCGCAAGCCCTTCGGCCAGGAGGTCAACCGCATCAAGGGCGTCCTGCAACAGGACTTCGACGCGCGCAAGCGCGAGCTGGAATCCGCCGAGCTTGAAAAGAAGCTCCTGCGCGAGCGCATCGACGTGACCCTTCCCGGACGCGCCATCAGCCTGGGCCACCTCCACCCCCTGACCCAGGTCCTCGACGACATCATCTCCGTCTTCGCCAAGCTCGGCTACCACGTCGCCGAAGGCCCCGAGGTCGAGGACGACTGGCATAACTTCACCGCCCTCAACACCCCTGAGGACCACCCCGCCCGCGAGATGCAGGACACCTTTTACGTGGAGAGCGACGGCACGGCCGCCGGAGCCCCGGGCGCCCGCCTCCTGCGCACGCATACCTCCCCGGTCCAGATCCGGGTGATGGAGTCGCAGAAGCCCCCCATCCGCATCATCGCCCCGGGCCGCGTCTACCGCCGCGACACCGTGACCAATCGCCACTACCCGATCTTCCACCAGATCGAGGGCCTGGTCATCGACAAGGAAACCACCTTCGCCGACCTCAAGGGCACCTTGACCCTCGCGATGCAGGAAGTCTTCGGCAAGGATCGCAAGGTCCGCTTCCGCCCGTCCTTCTTCCCCTTCACCGAGCCTTCGGCCGAGTACGACATCCAGTGCATCTGCCGCGGCGAAGGCTGCCGCCTCTGCTCGCATACCGGCTGGCTGGAGATCGGCGGCTGCGGCATGGTGGACCCCAGCGTCCTCCAGGGCGTCGGCCTCGACCCTGACGTCTACCAGGGCTTCGCCTTCGGCCTCGGCGCCGAGCGCATCGCCCTGCTCAAGTACGACATCCCGGATATTCGCCTCATCTGGGAGAACGACCTGCGCTTCCTGCGGCAGTTCTAAGAGAGGTATCCATGCGCATTCCGCTTAACTGGCTCAACGACTACCTGACCCCTCCTCTTTCGGATACCGCGGCGATCGCCGTCGCCCTCACCAATGCCGGCCTCGAAGTCGAAGGCGTCTCCCGCGTCGCCCCCGGCCTATCAACCGTGGTCACGGGCAAGATCCTCTCGACGGACAAGCACCCCAACGCCGACCGCCTGCGCATCTGCCAGACCGACGTCGGACAGGCCGAGCCCCTCCAGATCGTCACCGGCGCCTCCAACGTCGAGGCCGGCGACATCATCCCCGTCGCCCTCGTCGGCTCGAATCTGCCCGGCGGCCTGGAAATCAAAGCTTCGAAGCTTCGCGGCGTCGACTCCTTCGGCATGTACTGCTCCAAGAAGGAACTGGGCCTGCCGCCGGATATCGACGGCGTCCACGTCTTCCCCGCGGACACCCCGATCGGCATCCCCGCCTCGGACGTCCTCGGCATCGGGGACGTCGTCCTCGAAATCGCCGTGACGGCCAACCGCCCGGACGCGCTTTCGATCGTGGGCGTTGCTCGCGAGTTGGCCGCCGCCGGTCTCGCCACCCTCAAGGCCCCTGAGTTCGTGACCCTGCCCACGGAGCCCGAGAGCGCCGCCTCGGTGACCCTTGGGGACGCCGCGCTCTGCGCGCGCTACGCGGGTCAGGTCCTCGACGGCCTCACGGTCGGGCCTTCGCCCGATTGGCTGGCCAAGCGCCTAGAACTCGCCGGCATCCGCGCGATCTCGAACGTCGTCGACGTCACCAACTACGTCCTCCTCGAGCTGGGCCAGCCCCTGCATGCCTTCGACCTCGCCAAAATCGACGCGGCCTCGATCACGGCCCGTCGGGCGCAGCCCGGCGAGCGGATCAAGACCCTCGACGGCGAGGAGCGCGAGCTCTCCCCCGACATGCTCGTGATCGCCGACAAGACGGCTGCTCACGCGGTCGCGGGCGTCATGGGCGGCGCCGAGTCCCAGGTGACCGAATCGACCAAGTCCATCCTCCTCGAATCGGCGTACTTCCTGCCGAAGTCCGTGCGTCGGACCGCCAAGACCCTGGGCCTTGCCAGCGAATCGTCCTACCGCTTCGAGCGGGGCGTCGACCCTGAAGGCACCCTTCGGGCCCTGGCTCGGGCGACCCAGTTGCTGGCCCAGGTCTCGGGAGCTCGTCCCGTGGGCGCTCCTGCCGAGGCTCTGGCCGAGGCCAACTGGCCGGGTGAGCTGACGGTGACCTTGCGCCCCGAGCGGATCACCAAGATCCTGGGGATCACGCTGCCGGTCGCCGAGGTCAAGACCTTGCTCGAAGGCCTGGGCTTCAAGACCGCGGGCGAAGGCCCGATCACGGTGACCGTCCCTGGCTGGCGCCGCCACGACGTGACCCGCGAGGCGGATCTCATCGAGGAAGTCGCCCGCCGCTACGGCTATGACCGGATTCCCACCACGCTTCCGCGCCTCGACCGGGTGGGTGGCACCTCGCCTCGCCACGCGCTGGAAACGCAGGTTCGCAACCTGCTGGTCGGCTCGGGCTTCGACGAGGTGATCACGCCTTCCCTGGTGAACCTCGCTAACCGTGAGGATGCCGAAGGCAAGCCCGTCGTGCTCGCCAACCCCCTGGCGGAGATGACCGGTCTGCGCCAGTCCTTGCTGCCCGGCCTCCTGGAAGTGGCCCGCCACAACCATTACCAGGGCAACTCGGACTTGGCGATCTTCGAGATCGGCCGCACGTACGTCGAGCCGGAAGTCGGCGCGACGCGCGAATCCCAGCTGCTCGCCCTCTTCGCGATGGGCGAGATGGGGGAAGGCGTCTGGCGCCGGGCGCCCGAAGCCCTGATGGCGGATTTCTTCTGGCTGAAGGGCGCGCTTGAAAACCTCTTCGCGCGCCTCCGGCTCGAAGGCGTCGAGTACGTGGCCGCCGAGGCCCCGGCCTCGCTTCACCCGGGCCGCGCCGCCAAGCTGCTTTACCGGGGTGAGCCCCTGGGCTGGCTGGGTGAGCTGCATCCCCAGCGCTACGCCGATACCGACCTTCCGGCCGGTGGGCGTGCCGCCGTGGGCTGGGTCGACCTCGACCGGGTCCTGGCCGAGGGGGCGCGAGCGTTTCGCTTCGAGGCCTTCGCGCGGTACCCGGCGATCGCCCGCGACCTCGCCCTCGTGGTCGCCGAGGACCTGCCCGCCAGCGACCTGGTCGCCGAGGTCAAGGCGCTCGGGGGAGACCTCCTCGAATCCGTCGTGGTCTTCGACCGCTACCAGGGGCCGCAGGTCCCGCAAGGCCGGGTCAGCCTCGGGCTGAGCCTGCGCTACCGCGAGACGGGCCGGACCCTCTCGGATGCCGACGTCGAGCCGATTCACCAGCGGATCGTCGAACGCATGGCCGAGCGCTACGGGGCGGCGCTGCGCGACTGACGCGGCCCCGCCACCCCGGTCCTCTTGATTGTTTAAGGGGAATTCGGGGTAAACTGGGTTGGATGCGCGCAAGCGGGGGCTTCTGCCGACGTAGGTCGACCGCAGAGGCCCGCGCAATGCGCGATAGGTCATTTACGAAAAGGAGCGCTCGCAGGGATGGGCACCCGTAAGCCAAAGAAACCGGAGAAAAAGGGCTTCCTCGCAGGCCTCTTGGCAGGATTTGGCGGTGGCAAGAAGGCCACCGGCAAAAAGAAGGGAGCCAAGGGCGGCAAGGGCGCTCCTGCCCGGAAGGGTGCCGTTGCGGCCAAGAAGCCCAAGCCTGCACCGCCGCCGCCTCCCGAGGATTTCGATCTCGATCTCGACGCCGCCTTGCAGCCGTCGGCCCCCGCGGCCGCCGCGGCTCCCAGCTTCGGAGACATGGACGACGAGCTCTTCGCGGGGCTCGAGTTCGGCAACAACCCTCCCGACATGAGCGGCATGCTGCCTCCGCAGCCTCCCGCCGCACCCCCGGTCTACCAGGCCGAGCAGCGGGTTCCGCCCCCGGCTCCTGCGCCGGCTCCGCAGCCTGCCGCCTCGGCGCCCGCTCCGATGGCGGACGACTCGGGCAAGCTCTTCCCGGATGGCGTGGATTCCTCGCTGGACGCCCTTTTTGACAGCTTCGAGCTTGGCGGCTCCGCCCCGGCGGCTCCTCCGGCCATGCCGTCCGCTCCGGCCCCGACCCCGGCGGCCCCGACGCCTCCGCCTCCGGTCGCGGCTCAGGTCCCCGTGCAACCGGCCGCTCCGATGGGCGCGCCCACCCAGCCGTTCCAGGCTCAGCCGCCGGCCGCTCAGCCGCGTCCCCAGGCTCCTGCCGCGGCTCCGGGTCAGCCCCCGGCTGGTGACGGTCTGGTCTCCATCGGTAAGCTGCTGGTCGACCAGAACACCCTCAAGCGCATCATCGACAATGCCGAGAAGCGCGGGGCTGGCCTCTACACGACCACCAAGGTCATCTCGGAGTCCAAGGGACAGGACCTCGATGCGATTCTTCATGCCATCGACCGCTGCCAGGGCGTGGCGGGCTCGATGATCGTCGGCCGCGACGGCCTGGTCATCTCCAGCACCCTCCCTCCCGAGTACGAGAAGGAGATGATCGGAGCGATCGCGAGCTCGATGCAGACCAACCTCGACGTCCAGTGCAAGAAGATGAAGCTGGGCCCTGCGCGTCAGATCATCGTGGATACCGAGGGAGGCGTGCTCCTCCTGATGGCCCTCGAGGTCGGCGTCCTGGTCGTCCTTTCGCAGAGCCTGGTGCAGCTCGATCTCGCTGCGGTTCTCCAGGCGATCGCTTCCGTGTCTGAAAAAGCATAAGACAATCCGGGTACAATATAGCTAGCAAGCGAGTCATCGGAGAGCGACCTCCGCGCCCCTTCGGGGCCTGAGCGGAGGCGCGGCGACCAGCGGAAGGAGTACCGAATTGGCCATCGTCAAGATGAAGTTGGGCGAGATCCTCCTCAACGCCAACCTCATCACCGAGGGTCAGTTGAAGTCGGCGGTCGACATCCAAAAGCAAACCAAGGAAAGCCTCGGGATGATCCTGATCAAGCAGGGTTACATCACCGAGGCCTCCATCAAGGATGCCCTCGAACTTCAATACGGCCTGCGCTACATCAACCTGCGCAAGACCAAGGTTCCGCCCGAGGTCTTCAAGCTGATTCCCGAGAACCTGATTCGCCAGCATCAGATCATCCCGGTCTCGCTCGCCAACAACCGCCTGACGCTGGCGATGGTCGACCCGACCAACCTGATCGCCATCGACGACGTCCGCTTCACCGTCAAGGGCGTCACCGTCCAGCCGGTCGTCATCACCGAGGACGAGTTCTTCTGGTTCCTGGAGAATAACTCCAAGCAGGAGCCCGAGGTCTCGGCCCATGACGGCGCGCCGACCATGGACATCTCCTCGGTCCTCGGCGAGATTGCCACGGACGACGAACTCGAGGTCGTAGAGGAGAAGGAAGACAAGACCTCTGTCCTCGAACTCGAGCGCGTCGCGGAAGAGTCCCCGATCGTTCGGCTGGTCAACTCGATCCTCACGCAGGCCATCTCGGGCACCAAGAAGGTCTCCGACATCCACGTCGAGCCCTGGGAGCACGAGATCGTCGTGCGTTACCGCATCGACGGCATCCTGCACAAGCAATCGACCATCCCCAAGAAGTTCCTGCCGGCCATCGTCAGCCGCTTCAAGATCATGGCCAACTGCGACATCGCCGAGAAGCGTCTCCCGCAGGACGGCCGCATCCGCGTGCGCTTCCGGGGCCGCGACTGGGACTTCCGCTTCTCGAGCTTGCCCGGCAAGCACGGCGAGAAGCTCTGCATGCGTATTCTCGACAAGTCCGGGACCACCCTGGGCCTCGAGAAGCTCTTCATCTTCCCCGAGGACCTCGAGCTGGTCCGCGAGATGGCCAACCGCCCCTTCGGCATCATCTTCGTCACTGGCCCCACGGGGTCGGGTAAGTCGACCTCGCTTTACGCGATCCTCAACGAGCGCAACACGCCCGACGTCAACATCACGACGGCCGAGGATCCCATCGAGTACGACGCGCCGGGCATCAACCAGGTCCAGGCCAAGCCCGAGATCGGCTTCACCTTCGCGCGCATCCTGAAGGCCTTCCTGCGCCAGGACCCCGACATCATGCTGATCGGTGAGACCCGCGACAAGGAAGTGGCCAAGATCGCGATCGAGTCGGCCCTCACAGGCCACCTGGTCTTCACCTCGCTTCACACCAACGACGCTCCGGGCGCCATCATGCGCCTCTCCGAGATGGGGGTCGAGGGCTTCCTGGTCTCGGCCGCGACGATCGGCATCATCGCCCAGCGACTGGTTCGTAGGCTCTGCCCGAAGTGCAAGACCTCGTACACTCCGGAGATCACCGAGCTGGACTACGTGGGCTACCGCTACGACCCCGACAACCTCCCGACCTTCTACAAGGCCGTGGGCTGCTCGGATTGCTCGAAGGGCTACTCGGGCCGCATGGGCGTCTACGAGATCATGAAGATCAACGACGAGCTTCGGGACCTGATCGCCCGCGGCGCCTCCACCTCGTTGATCCGCTACGCGGCCAAGCAGAGCGGCATGACCACCCTCAAGGACTACTCGCTCAAGCTGGTCCGCGACGGGCATACCTCGCTTGAAGAGGTCATCCGCGTCACCTTCTCGGGCGAGGGCGAGGAGAAGCTTTGCCCCTGCTGCCGGAACCCCATCGGCGACGAATTCATGAAGTGCCCCTTCTGCCAGACCGACCTCAAGAAGGTCTGCCCCAAGTGCCACCAGCGGGTGGAGGAGGGCTGGAAGGGCTGTCCTTCCTGCGGAACCCTGCTCACCGTCTAGACTCCTGCGAGCTGAAAGGAAGAAACGCCTATGTACATGGAGGAACTCCTGCAACTGGTCTTCGACCGGGACGGCTCGGACCTTCATATCTCGCCCGGAGTGCCGCCGATCATCCGCATCAACGGCAAGCTGGTACGCACCGACTACGAGCCCCTCACCAACGAGGACACGCAGCGCCTGATCTTCTCGATCCTCTCGAACGAGCAGCGCAAAAACCTCGAGCAGACGATGGAGCTCGACTGCTCGTATGGCGTGGTCGGCCTGGGCCGCTTCCGCGTCAACGCCTTCCGCTCCAAGGGCGGTTACGCGGCCGTTCTGCGTACCATCACCACCAAGATTCCCCGCTTCGAGGACCTGGGGCTTCCTCCCCTGGTTCGTGAACTCTGCCACAAGCCCCGTGGCCTGATCCTGGTCACCGGCCCCACGGGTTCGGGCAAGTCCACGACGCTCGCGGCGATGATCGACAACATCAACGCCACGCGCGCCGAGCACATCCTCACCATCGAGGACCCCATCGAGTACGTCCACCCGCCCAAGATGAGCCTGGTCAACCAGCGCGAGCTGGGAGCGGACACCAAGTCTTTCGACAACGCCCTCAAGGCCGCGCTTCGTGAAGACCCCGACGTCATCCTGGTGGGTGAGCTTCGTGACCTCGAGACCATCCGCCTGGCCATGTCGGCCGCCGAGACCGGTCACTTGGTCTTCGGGACCCTTCACACCTCGAGCGCGATGCAGACGGTCGACCGTATCGTCGACGTCTTCCCGCCGCACCAGCAGCAGCAGATCCGCGTGCAGATCTCGAACTCGCTGGTGGCCGTGCTTTCGCAGACCCTGCTTCCGAAGATCGGCAATGACGGCAAGGGCCGCGGGCGCGTCATGGCGCTCGAGATCCTGATCAACACGCCGGCGATCGCCAACCTGATCCGCGAAGGCAAGACCGCGCAAATCTACTCGGCCATCCAGACCGGTCAGAAGTTCGGCATGCAGACGCTCGAAACCTGCCTGAAGGACCTCTACTTCAACAAGCTGGTCTCCTACGAGGACGCCCTTTCCAAGACCTCGCGCCCCGAGGACCTGATCCGCATGATCGGCGCGGCTCCCTCGGGCTCGATGGCCCAGGCGATGGCGCGCTAGCCTCGTCTCGGATGGAGTAGGAGCCCCTCATGCCCACGTTTACCTGTAAGGTCCGGGATCACCGCGGCGAGGCCTTCATCAAGACGATGAACGGCGAATCCGCCGCGGAGGTCCGCAACCGCCTGCGGGAAATGGGCTACATGGTGGTCACGCCGGTCACCGAGAAGCGCGAGAACAAGGTTGCCCAGCAGGCGTCGAGCCTGAAGTTCCTGGAAGACCTCAACGCGCGCCTCGCGATGTCGGGCAAGGTGAAACTCACCGATATCACGGTCTTCACCCGCCAGTTCGCCACCATGATCAACTCCGGCGTGGCCATGGTCCGCTCCCTTCACATCCTCTCGGAGCAGACCAAGAGCCCCAAGCTCAAGAAGATCGTCGAGGACCTCAAGGCCCGCGTCGAAGCCGGTAACTCGCTTTCCGAATCGATGTCCAAGCACCCGCAGGTCTTCGACAAGCTCTACGTCGGCATGGTCCGCGCGGGCGAGGCGGGCGGTGTGCTCGACGAGGTTCTCCTGCGCGTCGCGAGCTTCCTGGAATCCTCGAACAAGCTCCAGCAGCAGGTCAAGTCGGCCATGACCTACCCCATCGTGGTCGCGGTCATGGCGATCGGCATCTTCGTGGCCATGCTGGTCTTCATTCTGCCGGTCTTCGCCGATATGTTCGCCCAGATGAACGCGACGCTGCCGGCTTACACCCAGTTCCTGATCGATCTCAGCAACATCATTGCGGGCCCCATCGGGCTCGGCATCGCCGCGGGCGCAGGCTTGATCGGCTTCATCTTCCGGCGCTGGTCGCAGACCGATCACGGCCGCCACTTCCTGGACAAGCATGTCCTGGAAGTTCCCATCCTCGGCTCGGTCGTTCAGAAGGTCGCCGTCGCCCGCTTCACCCGCACCCTGGGCACGCTCCTGCGCTCGGGAGTTCCGCTCTTGAGCTCGCTCGAAATCGTTCGCGACTCGGCCGGCAACATGATCGTCTCGGGAGCCGTCGAGGACGTCCGCCAGGCCGTCCGCGAGGGTGAAGGCATCACCCGCCCCCTCGAGAAGGCCGATATCTTCCCGCCGATGGTCACCCAGATGATCTCGATCGGCGAAGAGACGGGCGCCATCGACGCGATGCTCGAAAAGGTCGCCGACTTCTACGACGAAGAAGTCGAAGCGGCGGTCAAGTCCCTGACCTCGCTGCTCGAACCCTTGATGATGGCGGGCATCGGTCTTTTGGTCGGCTCGATCGTCGTCGGCATGTACCTCCCGATCTTCACCATCATCAACCAGGTCGGCCAGTAAGCGAGCCTCATGGTCCCCCGTTTTCCTTTTCGACGTTTACTCGTTTCCAGATCCGGGAAGTAAGCAGTAGAAGCAAGCTGATTTCCCGAGGGAGGCGCCTATGTCCGCGTCCATCGCCAGCGGCGAAGCGATCGAGTTCCAGATCGCCCGCTATCAGGCTTCACGGGATACCAAGCTCAGGGACCGCATCGTCCGGCAGTCCCTGAAACTGGTCCGGCAGATTGCCATGGGCTTCCGCGAGCGCGCGCCGGGAGGCCTTGACGATCTCGAACAGGTTGGAGCCATCGGCCTGCTTAACGCGATCGAGCGCTTCGATCCCAAGCTCGGGCGCCCTTTCGAGCCCTATGCCGGAACCCTGATCAGCGGCGAGATGCGCCATTACCTGCGCGACCATGGGCATCTCGTCCGGCCCCCGCGCGACCTCTTCGAGCTGCGCGCCAAGGTCTTCACCGCGCTCTCGCGCCTCGAGCAAGAGCTGGGGCGCGATCCGACCACCGAGGAACTGGCCCGAGCCCTGAGTCTCGACGTTCCCAAGGTCCTGGAGGTCCTGGCGCTCGAGGCCGGCACGCGCCCGCTATCCCTGGATATGCTCAACGACGACGAGGAGGGCCGCGGCCGCCCGCCGATCGTCGATACCCGTTATCGCTCGTTTCAACTGGCCGCCGAGGACCGGATGATGCTGGCGGCCGCCCTCGGCAAGTTGCGGCACGTCTCGCGGGAAGTCATCGAGTTCGCGTTCTACCAGGATCTCACCCAGACCGAAATCGCCCAGCGGTTGGGCATCTCGCAGATGCAGGTGTCGAGGCGTTTGGCGACCGCCACCCAGGAGCTCTGGAAGGTCCTCAACACCAAGCTCTGGTAATACCGTGTTTGTCCCCCCTCGACGGGGGGACCGGCGCAGCCGAGGGGGGTGTCACTGCTCCCAGGTTCCTTATAAGCAAGGAACGCCATGGCTTTCCCGGCCAACACCCCCCTGTGGTCCCCCCGTCGAGGGGGGACAATTAGGGGAAGTTATCGGACGATGGGGGCCTCGTAGACCTCGCGCTGGAAGCCGCTCGAGACGACGATGGGAACGACCCATTCGCCCGCAGCGCCCTGACGTGCGGGTTCGAGCTTGACCGTCACCCGGTTGGGCGTGTGCTCCCACATATTGCTGGTCACGGCGTCCACGATCATGCCCAGGGGAACCACCGTGATGAAGTTGAGCCAGAAGACCGGGCGGATGGACCGCCCGATCCGGATCTCCTGGGTCTGATACAGGGGGCTGCGCACGGTGACCTTGTAATCGGAGTTGCGCTTCAGGGGGACCGTGAACTCGGGCGCGCGCTGAATGATCGTTTCGCCGCTCTGAATGCCCTCCAGGCGAACCTCGAGGTCGCGCCGGGGCTCTTGAACGTTCATGCTGACCTCGGAAGGCCCGCCTCCGATGAGGGTCGCGCAGCCGCTCGTGAGAACGGCGGTGGTGAGGGCTGTGGTAAGAAGACGCTTCGACATTTGACCTCCTGATCGACGCTCAATCGTGAGGCGTTGGCGATCGCCAACGCAGGATCGCGTGACCTCGCCATGGTAGCAAAAAAGCCGGGACCTCGGGGGTCCCGGCTGGATGCTGGCGTAACGGCCTATCGGAGGATCGGCGCCTCGATGAGCATCTGCTCGTGGCCATGGTCGTTGGTCAGGAGGATAGGAAGCACCGAGTACTGGCCCGTGGTGCTCCGGCGCTCCTTCTGGAGACGGACGTTGACGTTGTTCTTGTCGTGCTCCCACATGTTATGGGTGACGAAGTCGATGCCCAGTCCGAGGATGCCGCCGAAGCAGCAGATGTTGGCCCAGAAATGCGGCCGGATGTTCCGGCGGATCAGCACTTCCTCGGTCACGTAGTTCGGGCTGTGGACCGTGACCTTGTAATCGGAATTACGGTTGAGCGAGACCGAGAAGCTCGACGCACGGCGCGTGATCGTCTCCCCGTTCGAGAGACCGACGATGCGGACTTCGAGATCCTGGCGCGGCTCTTCGACGGCCACCTGGATCTGCGAGTTGCCGCCGCCGATCAGGGTCGCGCAGCCGGTGAGCGAAACAGCGGCGGTAAGCGCCACGAGGAAAGGAACCTTCGACATGGGGGCCTCCATTGGAACGATGATGCAAAAGCCTTGCTTGGTAAGAAAATTATACACCAATCAGCGGGGATTCGGCGCTATATCATTACTTTAGCGGGAAAAGATCGGCATAGGCCTTTTCCAAGTTTTGGATGAAGACTTGGTCTTCCCGTGTTCGCGCCTTGCTGACCAAGTTCCCGGCATTTTGAATCCCGCCTAAGTAGTAGCGGGGGCCGAAGTTGGCGACGAGCAGCCCCCCCAGCCAGTCACGGTCGGCGATCGTGTAGCCCAGGAGTCCGATCCATGTGGCGTTGAGGGTGAAAGAGGCCACGGCTGAGCCCCAGTCCCCGGCGTAGACCTGTCCGGCACCGGGCAGCAGGGCCGAAAGCCGCTGTGCATGGTCCTCCGATGGTCTCGGTCGTGCCTGCCAGTCTTGAAGCGACAAAACCAAGGCCTGGTTTTGCGGGGTGGATGGCAGGCGCTCCGCGATTTGCGACGCGGCGTCCCATTGCCGTGCCCGAATCTCGAGCCAGAGCAGGTGCCGCAAGGCCGACTCCGAGACGCTCGGCACCTCGGCGAGCTTCCGGTACTCGTCACGCGCAAGATCGTGCCAGCCCTTGAGCTCCTGTAGCTTGGCCAGTTGCAAGGCATACCGCGCCTGCGAGCCAGGCGACGCCTTCGCCGTCAGCCGTTGCAGATGCCGCTGAGCCTTGATCCAGTCTTTCTGGCCGAGGTAAACCGATACCAAGCGCTCACGGGCCGTCAGCGCTTGCGGATGGTCGGGGTTCAGATCCAGGAAGCGCTCGTACTCCAGCGCGGCGTAGGCAGGCTCGATCGTCGTCATGTGCGCGGCGAAGTCCAGCGCTGGGACGCCGGTGGATGCGTGGGCGGGAAGGGCACTTCCAAGTGAGGCGACCCCCAGCGAGGTGAGCAGAAGCGCTGCGGCGACTCGGCGCAAGGCTTACTCCGGGCTCTGCGCCTCGACCGTTTCGGTCAGGCGTTGCAGGAAGTCGCGCTCGGTCTGCTGGTTGATGCGCCTCGCTTCGACCGCCGCGCCGTAGATGCTGCCCCCCCAGAAGGACAGCGACAGCGTCGCGGCCGTCGCGCCCAGCACCGTGTTGTCGCGGCTGAAGTAATAGCCCGACGCCAGGCCCGTGAGCGCGGTGAACAAGACGGCGTTCAAGGCGTCGCTCTGACGCCCGAGGTAAAGCTGTCCGCCTCCGGGGATCAGGGACAGGGCGGCGGCGAGCGCCGGCGAGCGATCCGGCGTTTCCAGGCGCTGCTGAACCACGGAGGCGATCGCCGGCTGGTCGCCGACATGCCCGAGCGCGCGTCGCCAATCGCCTTTCTGGGCGGCCAACAAGCCCAGTTGCGCGTCGGCGGGCTCGCGAAGCGACGCCGGTAATTCGTTGAACAAGCGCTCGGCCTCGTCCACCCGCCCCAAGCCCCCGTAGGTTTGGGCAAGTGAGAAGCGGGCCTGGGGATGCCAGTCGGAGGTCTCGGGGACCTGGCTCAAGGTCCGTTCGGCATCGGCATAGCGCTTACCTTTGAGGTATGACTTGCCGAGCCCGAGCAGGGCCTTGGAGCGATCCGGAGCCGCGGAGTTCTCGTAGAGCCAGCGGTGGTACTCTCCCGCCGCGCGGAAGTACTCGCCTTGGCGGTAAAGCGAGTCGGCGTAGGAGAGGGTCGAGGCTTGGCTCAGGATGGCGAGGGCCAGCACGGTCACCATAGGTTGCGCTCCGTGGGGGGATCGAGAAAGAGGACGCGGCCGTTGAGTGGGATCGACGGGTAGTGGGCGTGGGCCTCGCCGTTCTCACGCAGGAAGCGATCCGTGGTCATCAGCAAGCCCTGGACGGGCCCGAAGCGCGCGAAGGCCTCCATCGAGAAGCGGGAGCATGAGGGGAACATCGGGCAGGCCGCGGCGTCCTGGTTGGAGAGCATGAGCTGATAGCCTCGGATCGCGGCCATGAAGGGAAGGCTCGCTCCGCTCGGCGGTTCGGTTTGCGTGACCGCCTCGCCGCTCGCCGCGTCCCAGGGACTCCAGGGCTCGGCCTGGGCCGGGCTCGCGAGGACGATGCCGAGCCCAAGTAAGAGCATGCGCGCGATCATCGTTCGTCGGCGAGTACCTGGACCTGGTTGCGACCTCCGGCCTTGGCGACGTAGAGGGCGCGGTCGGCGCGCTCGATCAGCTCGGCGATGCGATCGTCCTCCGGGCGCAGCGAGGAGACGCCCAGGGAGGCGGTGATCTGGCGCAGGGGATTGCCCTCGGGGTCCGTGAGCTGGATTTCGCTCACGCTCTGGCGGATGCGCTCGGCCACGGTGACGGCGCCGTCCAGGTCGGTGTCGGGCAGAGCCACGATGAACTCCTCGCCGCCCCAGCGGGCCGCGAGATCCGAGAGGCGGACGGCGCCTTCGAGCACCCGGGCCACGGCGACGATGACCTCGTCTCCGAGCTGGTGGCCGAAGGTGTCGTTGAAGCTCTTGAAGTGGTCGATGTCGAGGAGGATCACCGACAGGTGCCGGTGATGCCGGCGGGATTGGGCGAAGTCGCGCCCCAGTTGATCCTGGAAGTAGCGCCGGTTGTGGAGGCCCGTCAGCGGATCGGTCGAGGCGCGCATGTTGGCTTCCTCGTAGAGTTCGACCAAGTGCTCCAGCTCGTTGGCGCGCTGGGTGAGCTGGGTGTAGAGGTGGGCGTTCTCGATGGCGATCGCCGCATGGTGCGCAATCGACTCCAGGAGGGCCAGGTCCCGCTCGGTGAAGTGGTTGACGATGGCCTGCGAGTCGACGTAAAGCACGCCCAGGACGGTCTGCTTGGCCAGGAGGGGCACGCACATGACCGTCCGGAGGTTGAGGGCCATGACCGAGGCCTGCATCTGGAATTCCTGGTCACTCAGCGCGTCGTCCACGCAAAGGGGCTCGGCGGAGTCGAGCACCCGCTGGCAGATGCTGCGGCTGATCGGATCGTCCTCGAGCGTCAATTCAGCCCCCAGGTGATTGAGGGCGGAGCGGCAGACGAGCTGCTCGTTCTCCCAGAGGAGGATGTAGCCGCGCTCGGCCTGGGTGAGGTCCAGCGTGGACTTCAGCACCAGCTGCAGGACCTCTTCCATGACCAGGGTGGTGGTGATGGTTCGCGCCAGCCCGTTCAGCATCTCGAGCTTTCGGGACTTGTCTTCCCACTCGGAGTGCAGGCTCGCGTTCTCGATGGCGTTCGCCGAGACCGAGGCGAGGCTCATCACGACGTCCAGGTCCTTCTCGTCGAAGGGGGCCTCGTCCGTGGAGCGGTCGACGTAGAGGGCGCCGACCATGCGGTTGCGGATCTTGAGGGGGGCCGCGAGCACGGTGCGGGCGGCGACCGCCGGATCCTTGGCCTTGAAGCGGGCCTCATGCCGGGTGTCACGCAGGCAGAGCGGTTGCTCGGTCTGGAAGACCTCGTCCGCGATCGCGCGGCTGATGCGCCAGTCCTCGGCGGGGCCGTTCTGGGGGAACTCGCGAATCTGCAGGGGCAAGAGCTCGGAGCCTTCCAGCTTGAGGATGAAGCCCCGCTTGCCGCCGACGATGTCGAGAAGGAGGTCCATGGTCATCTCCAGGACCAGCGCGACGTCGTGAATCTGGCTCACCTTCAACGAGAAGTCGATGAGCTGCGTCAGCTTCCGGTTGCTGTGCTGGACGTCGTCGAGCTGCGCCTGCTGCCCCTGGGCATGCCGCGCGACGGCGTTGAGGCCCTCTTGCAGGCGCTCGAGGTGATGATCGAGCGAGTCCGAGGACGACCGCGCCGTTTCGACGGCTGGAATGTAATCCCGGTTCCAGGCCGCGCGGAAGTCTTCCTGGCGCTCGGCGGGCAAGGTCTGCGTGAGGCGATCGCAGATGTTCTGCGACAGACGGCGATGGTCGTCGCCTCTCAGCGTGTCGACCTCGGCCAGGAGCCTCAAGGCGCGGCCGTCGAGATCGGCCTGGCCCATCTCTTCGGCCAGGTGGATGGCCTTGCGCAGATGCTCGGTGGCAAGGGAGCGACGATCGTTTCGCAGATGCAACTCGCCCAGGAAGAGGTGAATCCGCCCGATGAGATTGCGGGCACCCACTTCCTCGGCCTGGTGAAGACTCTCGAAAGCCATCCGCTGGGCTGCCATGACGTCCTTGCTGACGGCCAGGAGGCCGGCTTGCACGAACAAGAGCTTGGCCGCAAGGCCCCGGGCCTCGGCTTCGTTGGCCTGGGTCAGCGCGAGGTTGAGCAGGGAGCGGACCTCTTCGCGCTCGTCGCTGCGCAGCAAGAGTGCCGCGAGGATCGGGCGCACGGAGCTCGCGATGTCCGAGTGCCCGGTTTCCTCGGCGTCCTTGAGGGTCGTCCGGGCGAGTTCGAGCGCCTCCGCGGTGGCGCCCAGGGTCATGAAGAGCTCGGCGCGGTAGACATTGAGGGTCATCTCGAGGTAGCGGTTGCGGGTGTCGAGGGCGACCTGGAGGCCTTCGTCCACCCGGGTCAGGGCCTCGCCGAGGCGACCCAGGTGCATGGCTGCCATGCCTTCCATGGCGAGCGCCATGCCTTCGGCCATCCGGCTTCCCAGCTCGCGGGCACCCGTGAGCGCATCCTTGGCCACCGCCTCGGCATCCCTGAATTCGCCGAGCTCCAGGGCCGTCGCCGCGAGGTTCAGCTGGCTGAAGACCAGCTCGTCGCGCTGGTCGATGAGGACGTTGATCCGGCGGGTCTCCTCGAAGGCCTGGTAGGCTTCGGTGTAGCGCCCGAGCGCGAGGTAGGCGTTCCCGAGCATCATGTTGGCTTCGTTGAGGCCCAAGAGGTCGTTGAAGCTCTCCTTGATGGCGAGGGCTTCTTTGAGGAGGGTGAGGCCGTGCTCGGTCTGCCCCTTGCCGCTCGACGAGAAGAGGAAGCCGAGGAAGGCGAGGCTTTCGCTGAGCGTGAGCATCTCCCCGCGCTCGCGCGAGAGGCGGGCGGCCTCTTCGAGCATCGGGGTGGTCTTGGCGGCCTTGCCGGTGAAGTAGAAGATCCGGCCCAGGGTCATGAGCGCGCGGATCTTGGCCTTGATGTTGCCGGAGGCCTCGGCGACCTCCATGGCCCGCGACAACGATGCCTGGGCATCCTCGTACTTGCCGCGGCTTTGCATGGCCTTGCCGTAGCTGACCAGGATATTGGCGAGCTCGACGGATTTACCCAGGGTTTCGGCCATCGCGATGGCCTCCTGGTAGGCTTCCGCGGCGGCCGCGGAATCTCCGAGCATGCGCTTGGCGTCGCCCAGCGCGGAAAGCAGGTCGAAGCGCAGGGCCGACGGCTCGGGGCTCATCAGGGCCAGGCCGCCTTCGAGGAAGGTGCAGGCGGCTTCGTTGGCGTAGAGGGCGTAGTTGCGTAGACCCGCGTCCAGGCAGTACGGGATGGCCCGCTCGGGGTTGTCCGAGCGCAGGGCGTGCGTGCCGAGCTGGTTGAGGAGGTCCAGGTTGCCGGGATCGTCGGCGAAGGCGGCTTCGAGGGCGTCCGTCAGGCGGGTATGCCAGGAGCGAATCGACTCGGGCCCGAGGCCTTCGAGCACGATCGCGCCGAGGGCCCGCGGGCCGAAGTCGACTTCGGACTGGCCATGGACCATGCCGGCCTGCTCCAGCTCGTCGATGGCCTGGTAAAGCGCCTCCTCGTGCGGAATGCCCGGGATTCGCTCGAGCAAGGCGAGGCTGGTGGGGCGGCCGAGCATGGCGATCGCTTCGGCGATCCGGTGAGCCTCCGGGCTGAGGGCGGCCAGGTTTTGCCGCAAGAGGTCGTGCCAGTTCTCGGGGAGCGCGCCCTCGGGAAGTTCGTCCGGCAAGACCCAACGTCCGCGCTCGGAGCGGATGACGCCGGTGTCGACCAGGTGCTGCAGCAGGTCGGAGATGGACTGCGGGTTCCCGCCGGCCGCCTCGTAGACGGCCGCCGAGAAGCTCTCGGGGACCGGGGCATGGCCGACCATGGCCGCGATCAGCGTATGGACGTCTTCGGCCGAGAGCGGCTCCAGCCAGATGATGGACTCGCCTTCGAGGCCGTTGCCGTCGGAGGTGCGGGTGGTGAGCAGGGTCAGCTCGCGTTCAGCGGCCAAGCGTGAAAGCTGCTCGAGGACTTCACGGCTGGAGGAGTCAAGCGTGTCGATGTCCTCGATGGCTAGGAGCAGGCTCTTGGCATCGGCGACGGCGCGGACGAGGTCGGCGATGGCCGCGTGGAGGCGACGCTTCTCCTGCTGGGGTTCCATGTCGAAGGCCGCGTCTTCGGGGCGCGAGAGTTCGGGCAGGAGGCGCGTGAGGCTCATCCGAGCGGCGTCCAGGACCTCGGGGGCATGCTGGCCGGCCAGGGGCAGGATCTGGCGCAGGAGGTCGGTGATTGGCGCGTACGGGGCGCATGCCTGAGGCGGGCAAGCGGCAAGGAGAAACGGACGTTCTCCGAGCTGCGCCTGGAACCGGAATTCCTTTACCAGGCGGCTCTTACCCATCCCCGAAGGCGATACGAGGGCCCAGGTGCCCTTTGAGAGCTCACCCGAATCGAATCGCGAGACGGCTTCGGCCCTTCCCACCAGCGGCGGGCTGAACAAATAGACGGGCCCTTGCGTTCCTTCCTCGCCCAATGCCAAGAGGAGCTCGGTGGCGGTATTTGGACGGTTGAAGGCATCCTTGGCGAGAAGCTGAGGGAGTAGCTCGCGCAGGTCCTCGGGGAGGGTGGCGTCGAGCGGGGGAACGGGCTGGCTGAGGTGGGCGCGCAGCATCTCGGCGGGGGTCTCCGCCTGGAAGGGCAGCGTTCCCGACGCGAGCTGGTAGAGCATGATGCCGAGCGAGTAGAGGTCGCTACGGGCATCGACCATGGCGCCCTTGGCGACTTCGGGGGCCAGGTAGGCGAGTGAGCCGCGGATGGGGCCGCCGACGCGCCCGGTGCGCTCCATGAGGCCGAAGTCCATGACCTTGACCCGACCGTCCGGGGTGAGGCGGATGTTTTCCGGCTTGATGTCGCAGTGCACGAAGCCCTGGGCATGGATATAGCCGAGGGCGCGGGCGGTCTGGATGGCGACGTCTCGGACTTGCTCGGGACTCAGCCGGAGGTTCGATTCGAGGGACTGTCCTTCGACGACTTCCATGGTCAGGTAGGGCGAGCCGTCTTCGAGGCGGCCGTAGTCGTAGGCCTCCACCAGGTTGGGGTGGTGGAGCCGGGTCATCAGCCAGAACTCATGCTTGAGGTGCTCGAAGCGCTCCGGCGACAGCGGGTCGCGGGCGACTTTGAGGGCGACCTTTCGATCGACGGTGCGGTCCTGGGCCAGGTAGACGGAGCCCATGCCTCCTTCGCCGAGGAGGCGAATCACGTCGTAGCGGTTGGCAATCTGGTTCATCGCGTCTCTCCCGCCAGCCTCAATCGAGCGGGCGCCACTGCAATCCGAGTCGGATGGAGTCATCACCCGTGTTCAGCCCTCGGATCCACTGGGCCGTCAGGCCGTACTTGTCTCCTAGCCAATCAGGGTACCACATGGCTCCGAACCTGACGTCAGGATCCAGCGGATTGAAGACCTCGCCCTGAAGGACGAGCTTGTCGCTGGCTTCCCAGTCGAGGCCCGCGCCGATCTTGGAGCGGACCATGCCGAGGTGGAAGCCGATCTCGGGCGTGAAGAAGCCGGGCTTGCCCCAGGTGAGGTTCCAGAGGTTGCGCTCGCCGATTTCTTCGACGCCGAGCATGAACTCGTCGCCCTTGGTGCGGACGCCGAAGTTGAAGTTACCGTTCAGGTAGGCGCTCGGGCGGCCGGAGTCCTGAACCAGGGCCGCGTCGAAGCGGGGGCTCAGCTTCGGGGGGCTGAAGCCGGAGCCGCCGATCGAGTTGAGCATGGTGCGCGAGCTGGAGACGATCTCCTTGAGATCCTGCTGGAGCTTGGGGTCGGCGACCACGGTCTCGGCCTGGTAGGCGATGTGGTTGACGCGCTCGGTCAGGAGGCGGATGTTGGCAATGACGGCCGACGAATCCTCGATCAGGCGGCCATCGTCCACGACGGCCTGGTAGGTCTGGCGCAGGCCGTGGGACATGGCCTTGAGGTCGCGGACCATGATCGCGAGGTCTTCGCCCTGGATGGCGCCGGTGACCTTTCGGGCGTCCTGGATGAGAAGGGCGGTCTCGACGGCGACCTTGTCGGTGTTCGAGACGAGGCCGCGAAGTTCGGCGAAGGCGGATTCGAAGTTCTTCATGCCGGTGCGCAGGGCGTCGGTGGTCTCGGGCGACTCGGCGAGCTGGCGCAACGAGATGAGCGCGGCCTGCGCGTGGTCGATGGCGTTTTCGAGGCGGGCGGGATCCTGACCGTAGACCGTGGCGTCCGCCGTGAGGAAGGAGCTGACTTCCGGGTTCTCGGGCGGAAAGATCTCGAGGGTTTTCTCGCCGACGAGGCCCTTGGAGAGGATCTTGAAGCGGGATTCCTCGAGGATCCGGGTCTGGGGGTTGGCGATCTCGAGTTCGACGACCACGCGGCGGTCCTCGGGCAACAAGGTGACGACGCGGCCGACCTTCACGCCCATGAGGTAGACGCCCGCACCCGGCACCAGGCCGTTGACGTCGCCGAAGACCGCCTTCAGGCGGTAGCCCTGGGGCTTGAACGAGAACTGGGTCAGCCAGCTCATGCCCAGGGACAGGACGACCGCCGAAATCAGGGTCACCATGCCAACGCGGGCGGCAGGGGTCAGCTTCAAGGTCGATCCTCCCTATTGCACATGCGGCTTCTCCGCCGAATCGTAGTTGGGGATTCCCTGGAGGAATCCCGAGACCAGCGGATCCTGGCTGGTCTTCATCTCGTCGGGCGTCCCGGATTCCAGCACCCGGCCCTTGTGGAGCATGGTGATACGATCGGCCGTCCGGAAGATGGTCGAGAGCTGGTGGGTGACGACCACCGAGGTGGCGCCCGATTCGCGGGCGACGCGGACGATCAGGTCCTCGATGATCGTGCTGGTGACCGGGTCCAGGCCCGTCGTGGGTTCGTCGTAGAGGACGAGCTTTGGGTTGCGGACGATGGCGCGGGCGATCGCCACGCGCTTCTGCATACCGCCCGAGAGCTCGGTGGGATAGAGGTGCTCGGTTCCCGCCAGGCCGACGACCTCCAGCTTCTCCTTGACGATGCGCATCCGCTCGGCCTCGCTCATGCGGGTATGCTCGCGGAGCACGAAGGCCACGTTCTCGCCGACGGTCATGGAGTCGAAGAGGGCCGCGGACTGGAAGACCATGCCCACGGATTCGCGCATGCGCTCCCAGTCGGCGGGCGAATAGCGTGTGATGTCGGTTTCGCCCACGAAGATGGCGCCGTCGTCCGGGCGGATCAGGCCCAAGAGCAGGCGCAGGATGGTGGACTTGCCGCAGCCCGACGGGCCGATGATCACCGAGATCTGGCCGGGAGGGAAGTCCATGGAGACCCCATTCAGGACCTGCTTGGGGCCGAAGGCCTTGGAGATGCCATCGAGGGTGACGTGGTTCAATTGCCACCTCCCGGGAAGAGCCAGGACGAGAGGAAGTAGTTGGCGATGAAGATGGTGATCAGCGAGTAGACGACCGCATCCGTGGTCGCCTTGCCGACTCCCTGGGCTCCATTGGAGGTGTTGAGGCCCTGGTAGCAGCCGATGATGCCGACGACCAGGCCGAAGAACATCGCCTTGAGGAGGCCCTTGAAGATGTCGGCAGGCACGAGCAGTTGCTGAAGCGAGGTGAGGAAGACTTCGGGGGCGATGCCCTTCACGCCGGTCGCAATGCCGTAGCCGCCGGCGATGCCCACGAAGTCGGCGAGGAACGCGAGCAAGGGGAGCATCAGGACGCAGGCGATGACGCGGGGCACGACCAGGTAGCGGATGGGGTCGGATGCCATGGCGAGGAGGGCGTCGATTTGCTCGGTGACTTTCATCGAGCCCAGCTCGGCGGCGATGGCGGCTCCGACGCGGCCGGCGACGACGACGCCGGTGAGGGTGGGGCCGAGTTCGCGAACCAGGGCGATCGCCGAGACCCCGCCGATCACCGAGGTGGCTCCGAAGCGGATGAACTCGTTGGCGATCTGCAAGGTGAAGACCATGCCCACCGAAAGCCCGGTCAGCAAGGCAATGGGCAGGGACTCGACCCCGATGAAGGCCATCTGGGCGAAGGTGTTGCGCCAGTGGATGCGGCCCGTCAGGAGGTGCTTGGCGGTGTTGCCGGCCAGCATGACGATGGAACCCAGCGCTTCGAGGGCTCCGAGAGTTTGTTTTCCGACACGGTCGAGGGCCGTCGACAGCAACTCGCGTACCTTTCCTGTCAGGAAGCGGCAACGGCTACTCGCGGTCTTGCGAGATCGCCGCAGGCGCATGCGAGATAGCCGCAGGCGCTAACGTTCAGACTTGAATTGTACCACGGTGAGGCGACGCTCAATCTTGTCCGGGTCAAGGCGCTCAGGCTTTTGCAGCCCTCACGAGGTCGTGGAACGCTTCCGGGACGTAGCTCATGTGGCTCTCGGGGAAGGTCCCGGCCTGGATGGAGGCGCGGATGCTTTCCATGAGGCGAATCAGGTAGCGGATGTTATGCAGGCTGATGAGGGTGTTGGCCAGCATTTCCTCGGCGCGGAAGAGGTGGCAGAGGTAGCGTCGGCTGAAGCCCGATTTGCAGGTGTAGCAGTCGCAGTCCTCTTGCAGCGGCTCGGGATCCTCGCGGAAGCGCACGTTCTTGATGTTGAGGCGGCCCGTGGGATGGAAGAACGCCCCGTGGCGCGCGAGCCGGGTCGGCAGGACGCAGTCGAACATGTCGATGCCCAAAGCGACGCCGACCACGAGGTCGTCGGGCATGCCGACGCCCATGAGGTAGCGGGGCTTGTTCTCCGGCAAGAGGGGGGTGGTGTGGGAGAGGGTGGGGTACATCTTCTCCTTGGGTTCCCCGACGGAGAGGCCGCCGACGGCGTAGCCGGGGAAGTCCATGGGGACCAGCGCCGCGGCGGAGCGTTCGCGAAGATCCGGGTAGACGTTGCCCTGGACAATGCCGAACAAAGCCTGCGATTCGGGCCGCTGATGGGCTTCCAAGCAGCGCTCGGCCCAGCGGGTGGTGCGGTCCACAGCCTTGAGGGCATCCTCATGCGAGCTCATGCCGGGCACGCACTCGTCGAACGCCATCATGATGTCGGCGCCCAGGCCGTTTTGGATGGCCATGGAGACTTCCGGCGAGATGAAGTGGGTGCTTCCGTCGATGGGGTTGCGGAACTTGACGCCTTCCTCGGTGATCTTGCGAAGCTCGGAGAGGCTGAAGACCTGGAAGCCGCCCGAGTCGGTGAGCATCGAGCCCTTCCAGTTGCTGAACTTGTGGAGGCCGCCGGCGCGGGCGATGAGCTCGTGGCCGGGGCGGAGGTAGAGGTGGTAGGCGTTGCCGAGGATGATGGACGCGCCTTCGGCGGCGACTTGCTCGGGCGTGCAGGCCTTGACGGTGGCCTGGGTGCCCACGGGCATGAAGACCGGGGTCTGGACGGTCCCGTGGGGGGTGGTCAAGGTACCGGCGCGGGCGCGGCCGGATTTGGCTTCAAGGTTGAAAGAGATGGCGGGCATAAATAACTTCCTTTAGTTGTCCCCCCTCGACGGGGGGACTGGCGAAGCCAGGGGGGTGTCACTGCTCCCAGGTTCGCTGTAAATGAGGAACGCCGTGGCTTCGCCGGCTAACACCCCCCTCGGCTTCGCCGGTCCCCCCGTCAAGGGGGGACAAGCCAAGGAAGACTAGATCCACGTCGGTAGCCAGAGGTGCATCCGGTAGAAGGCCTGCGGGATGGGCAGGCCCGCCCAGAGCGGATACCAGAACAGGAACATGCCGACGACGGCGGCCAGGTACGCGAAGGCCAGGATCTGGAAGTCCCGGTGGCGCCAGAGCCGGTCGACGAAGTACGCGATGGCCAGGACCGCGAACGGAATGGTCTCGAACATGTAGTGCATGAAGACCAGCGAGCGCGGCTGCACGGCCCAGAGCAGGTATAGTCCGAGGCCCATGGTGGCCAGGAAGAGGCCTGCCCAGAGCTTGCGGCGCAGGGCGAGGTAGGCCATCCCCAGGAGCGCGGGAATGCTGACCCACCAGATGGCCGGGTTGCCGATGGCGATGATGCCCGCGATCCGGCCGGCTCCCACGTCCTGGAAGAAGTACCAGGTGGGCCGGTACATGAAGGGCCACTGGTACCAAGGCGAGGAGTAGTTGTGGGTGGCGTTCAGGTTGGCGTGGTAGCCCCACATGGCCTTCTGGAGCGTGAAGACCTCACCCAAGGTATGGCCCTGGAGCATGTAGGGGATGTAGCTCAGCAGGTAGATGGCGGCGGGCACGGCCACGAAGTAGACCGCGCAGCGCGCGAGGAAGCCCGTCACCTGCATCGGAGTCATGCGGGCGCCCGAGAGGGGTTTCCACATGTGCCAGAAGAGGTGATGCAAGAGCATGAGGCCGATCAGGCCCCAGCCGTAGAGGGCGGTCCAGCGGGTCGCCAGCGCGCAGCCGAGTCCGATGCCCGAAAGCAGGAGCCAGCGCTCCTTGGTGGTTCGCGAGAACTCCCACATGCCCAGGGCGGCGACGATGAGGAAGCCGACCACGTAGATATTGGTCATGGCGACCCGGCTCTGGACGAAGAAGACGCCGTCCAGGGCCAGGAGGGTGGTGGCGATCGCCGCGATCCGGGTCGAGCCGAAGACGCGTCGCGAGAAGAGGTAGAAGACCGCCAGCGTTCCCGTGCCGGCCAGGAGGCTCACGATGCGCCAGCCGAAGGCGTCCATGCCGAAGGCCGCGATCCCGAGGGCCGCCAGCAGCTTGGCCAGGGGCGGGTGGGTCCATTCGTAGGGGTTGATGCCCTTGAGGTACTCTTCCGCCGTGCGGGCGTGGTAGACCTCGTCGAAGATTTGCTCGGGCGGGTAGCCCAGGCGGTAGAGGCCGATGGCGAGGAAGACGGCGGCGATGCCGATGAGCCAGGCCCAGTCCAGGCGCGACCAGGCCGGGGCGGCCGGGATGGGGGCCGCACCTTCGGGGGCTGGGGCGGGGACAGGCTCGACGGTGCGCGTAGGCTCGGCGTCTGGACTGGCTTCGCTCAGGGTCGGAGCCTCATCGGAGGCTTCGGACGAGGATGGGGGGCCGAAGAGGACCCGTCGCCAGTTGAGGGCGGGCTGTTGCATGGTCTCGGTGCGGCGGCCGAAGGTGTAGCCGATGAGGTCGCCGAAGAGCCACATGTTGACCAGGACGATGCCGATGATCAGCGCCTGCATGACGCCGGGGGCGATCGCGTCGAAAATCGGCTTGTGGTTGTAGAGGATGAACGCGTAGAGCACGTTCAAGAGGGCCGTGATCGTGAAGCCCCAGTAGGCCGTCCTCAAGTAGCGGTTGAAGCCCGAGGCGAGGGCGAGGAAGGCGATCGCCGGGAAGATGTAGCGCTCGTGCATCCGGGTGGGCAGGAGGAACATGCCGACCAGGAGGATGGCGGCGGCCAGGAAGATCGGAGCCGAGCCCGCGTGGCGCTTCTTGTACAGGAAGAGCCCGATCCAGCCGCACATGATCGACACGAACGTGAGCCCCAGGGTCTTGTGCGAAAGGCCGAGGATGGTCCGCGAGTCGGGAAGCCACATGCCGGTCGGAGCCCAGATGTTGAAGGCGTTCACCGAGGAATGCGGGTAGCCTTCGGCGGTCTGGGTCATGCGTTCGTAGAGGAACTGGAAGGGCCCCACCAGACTGGAGCCGAGGCTGATACCATCCTGATGCGGGAAGTAGAAGGGCGCGACCATGGCCCAGACGACGCCGAGTCCCACCGGAACGGTGAGGGCCCAGCGCAGGGGCGTGTGGCGGAACCACTGGCTGAGCATGAAGAACGGAGCCAGGAAGAGGCCCTGGGGTTTGAGCATGACGCCGGCGACGGCGAGGCCTGCGGCTTGCAGGAGATTGCCCTGCATCAAGAGGTAGGTCACGGCGAGCATCGCCAGGGTCAGGACGCCGTCGATTTGGCCCCAAACGGACGAGACGAAGATGGCGAGCGGGTTGAAGGCGTAGGCGAGGCCGGCGTAGTAGGCCGCGCGCACCGAGGTGCGGGCCTTCAGGAGCGTCCAGATGAGCCATGCGCAGCCGATATCGGCAAGGGCGGCGGGAAGCTTCATCAGCCAGGTGAAGCCCATGCCGCCGGCATGGGTCAAGCTGGGGTCGAAAAGCTGCTGTACCTTGCCAAGCCCCCAAAGCACGTAGAGGTAGCCGGGCGGGTAATCGCACCACATGTCGGGGGCGGTGTAGAAGTCGCCGATCCCATGCTGGACCAGGCCGATGCTCCAGGCCTTGAAGGTGTTGAGGTCGGTCCAGAAGGCCAGGGGAAGCGCCATGATCACGAATCTCAGGATCAAGGCGGCGGCCAGCCCTAGGAGGAGGCGGTTCCGGTACTTGGTAAAAAGCGATGGATTGGCCTTTTCAGGGTTCAAGTCGCCGTCAGCGCCGGAGACCTCGGTGGAACGGCCGTCGGGCCTGAAGATGTAGCTCATGGCAGCCAGTTTAGCGTAAGGGCTTGGGGGAGACAAGGAGCGGGAAAGCGCTCACTGAGGCGCACTGAGGTCGGGGCGCAAGCGTACGGCGTCCCGCAGGTAGACGTGCTGGATGGCGTCGGGCGGCCGCTCGGTGTAGGTGTGGAGCAAGAGGCGGACACAACGGGGAAGTGAGCCCGGGACCGGAATCTCGCAAGCGTTGAGCAAGGGAACCTGGTTCCAGCCCAGTTCGCGAGCGGCTTCGGCGGGAAAGGCGGCGTCGAGGTCGGCGGTCACGGTGAAGATGGCGCTGACCATGTCGTCGAGCGAAAGGGTGTTTCGCTCGACGACGGTCTGGACGAGTTCGCGGGTCGCCGCGAGGATGGCCTCGCGGGTATTGGCCTCGACGGTGATGGCTCCTCGAATCGCCCGGATGCGCATTAGCCCTTCACCGCCTGAGCTTGGGCCTGGATGAGCTGCGCGATGCCGTGGTCGGCGAGGTCGAGCAACTGGGTGAGCATGGTCCGGTCGAAGGGGGCGCCTTCGGCCGTGCCCTGGATCTCGACGTAGCGTCCGGCGCCGAGGCCGATGACGTTCATGTCGGTTTCGGCGATGCAGTCCTCGTCGTAGTTGAGGTCGAGGCGCGCTTCGCCGTCGAGGATGCCGACGGAGATGGCAGCCAGCGGATCGAGGCGGGGCATGGCGGAGAGCTTGCCGTCGGCCACCAGGCGGCTGAGGGCGTCGTGGACGGCGACCCATGCGCCGGTGATGGCCGCGGTGCGGGTGCCGCCGTCGGCCTGGATCACGTCGCAGTCGACGGTGATCTGGCGTTCGCCGAGGGCCGTGGTGTCGAGCACGCCGCGCAGCGAGCGGCCAATCAGACGCTGGATTTCATGGGTGCGGCCGCCGACCTTGCCGATGCTGGACTCGCGAGACGAGCGGGTATGGGTCGCGCGCGGGAGCATCTGGTACTCGGCGGTGAGCCAGCCCTTGCCCTGGCCCTTGAGGAAGGGGGGCACGCGCTCCTCGACCGAGGCGTTGCAGAGCACCTTGGTATGGCCGAAGCTGACGAGGACGGAGCCTTCCGCGTAGCGGGTGAAGCCTCGTTCGAAGGTGACGGGACGGAGTTGATCGGGGGTACGGCCATCAGGGCGCGGCATTCGGGTCCTCCTTGAAAACATGAAAGCGCCATTGTCGCATAAGACCCTCGATCGGTCACGGTTAGATAATCAGCAGCTCGTAGTCGCGGCGGCCGAGGCCGAGCGTTTCGGCGTAGGCGAGGAGGTGCTGGGGATCGGCTCCAGGCGCCAGCTGTGCCAGCTTGTCGGAGGCCTGGGGGTCGCTCAGCCGGGTTCCCGGGAGGCCGGGTTGGGCGGTGAAGAAGTCGAGCGTGGCCTGGTCGAGCGCGACGGGGTCGCGCGAGGCGAGGACGCCCACGTCGGAGATCACGGGGGCGTCGGAGTAGGGGGCGTCGTCGCCTTCGGGGGTGACGTCGAGCATGATGTTGAAGAAGCATGCCTTTTGAGACTTGCCCTGCAGGGCGGCGAGGCAGGCCTCGGCGATGCGTTCCTGGCGCTCGGTCAAGGGCAAGGGCGAGCCCAGGCGGGTTTCGTCGTCGCAGCAATTCAAGCAGGCCTGGGCCGGGGCTTCCAGCAGGAGCTGGGTATCGCCGTGAGGCATGGGGGCGCGGGGGGTGACGAGGCAGGAGCCGCAGGAGGTACAGCGTTCGGAGACGGTGTCATGGGTCAGGAAGGGGCGTCCCGCGCGGGTGATGGCGAGGTGCCCGAGGTGGTGGAGGGCGCCTGAGAGGGCGGTGTCGGGGTTGACGGTGACGTGGTTGACCACGATCAGGGCCTGCGAGCCCCATAGGGCCGAGGCGATCGGCACGGTGTCGAGGTGGCGGCCCGCGATGCGGACCGGGACGTGGTCGTGGCCCATGAGGCCGTCGGCGATGACGACGGGGGCGCCGAGGGTGGCTTCGGTGAAGCCGTGCTCGGTGGCGGTCATGAGGTGGGTGGCGGCGTTGGAGCGGGGGCCGAGGCCCAGGGCGCCGGTATCGGTGACGAAGGGGATGCCGCGGCGCTGGCGAGCCTTGCGGATGATGCGTTTGAGCAGCTCGGGGCGGACATGGGTGGTATTGCCGCGTTCGCCGAAGCAGGCTTTGACGGCGACGAGGTCTCCTTCGGCGATCGCCTGACCGAAACCGGCGGTTTCGAAGAGCTGCTCGATCTTGTCGAGCAAGCCGCCTCCGCTGGTGGCCCGGCGCTGAGCGAAGTAGACCTCTGCAGTCATTGGCTTCCCCTTCTACGATGTCTTGGCGGCTTGCTGGCGGTCGCGTCTGCGGCGTGATTCGGAACGATGATCGTCAATAATCTTAACACAAGGACGGCGTTTCGCCAGCCTGGTTACGGGCATAAGGCCCCCAGAGACCCTTGCCGCCGGGGGCCACCCCGATGAGCGGTGAGGGGCCTGCGGAGACCCGCCTGGGGCGCCGCGACTCCGAGGCGGCACCCAGGGTCCGGCCTCGGCTTGACAGGCCTCCGGGGTTCTGTTACTTAGTGGTTAGTGACGACTCACTAACACGCGTCACGCAGCCCCGGTAGCGCCCAGGCCCAAAGGGCCGTCATCAGCAGAAGCGAGGTCAGGGAACCCATGGCGGGAGACGCAAAGGAGCGGCTTACGGCGGAGGAGCGGCGCGCTCAGATCCTCCGGTGCGCGACGGCCGTTTTTGCTCGCTCGAATTACCGGGTGGCGGGCATGGCCGAGATCGCCAAGGAAGCCGGCATCTCCGAACCCACGGTCTACAAGCACTTCGATTCCAAGAAGCACCTCTTCCTCACGATCCTCGACAAGGTCGGCGCGAGCACCCTGCGCCACTGGGAGGATCTCGCGGAGCGCGCGCCGGATACGCTCTCGCTCTTGCGGCAGATCGGACTCTCGCATTACGACGTCGTCCAGGCGCATCCGGACTCGCTCAAGATCCAGTTCCAGGCCCTTTCCGAGACCGAGGACGAGGAGATCCGCGAGACGCTGAAGCGCAACTTCGCCTCGTACGCGGACTTCATCGCCCGGGTCCTCCAGGAAGGCAAGGACCGCGGCCAGGTCCACGCGCAGGTCGACGTGCGCGCGGCCGCCTGGCAGTTGATTTCCATCGGGTTCACCCTCAACCTCACCTCGCTCCTCGGCTTCACCTCCGAAATGTCGCGAGGCACCCTCGAGGTCATGGGCGACTCGCTCTTGATGACCTTCGGGGCCGATGCCCCCACCCTGGAAGGCGCTTCCAGGAAGCCCGGTCGTTCCCAAGCACCCGCGGCCGCTGCCAAAGGCAGCGACGCTGGCCTGACGCAAGCAAAAGTTCGAAAGGATCATGACCAATGAAGGAAGTCGTCCTGATTGACGGGGTACGCACCCCGTTCGGTAACTTCGGCGGAGCCCTCAAGGACCTGACCGCCCAAGAGCTGGGCCGGTTGGTGATCGCCGAACTGCTGGGCCGCAACCTCGTCTCGGCCGATCAGATCGAAGAGGTCATCATGGGCTGCTGCGGCCAGGCCTCGGACGCGACCAACATCGCGCGCGTGGCGGCCCTCATGGCGGGCGTGCCCAAGGAAGTCCCCGGCTACACCGTCCACCGTAACTGCGCCTCGGGCATGCAGGCCATCGTCAACGGCTTCCAGAACATCGTCGCGGGCGACGCCGACATCCAGATCGTCGGCGGCATGGAGTCGATGAGCTCGTACCCGTTCGTCAACCGCGACATGCGCTTCGGCAAGCGCATGCGCAACTCCGAGATGATCGACGCCCTCTGGGAAGGCCTCACCGACCCCGTTTGCAACCTCTTGATGGGGCAGACCGCCGAGAACCTGGTCGACGAGTACGGCATCTCGCGCGAAGAGCAGGACCAGTTCGCGGTCAACTCTCACAAGAAGGCCTTCAAGGCCGCTCGTTCGGGCGTCTTCAAGGACGAGCTGATGACCGTCAACGTCCCCAAGCGCTCGGCCGGCAAGGACGTCGCCCCCGAGCCCGTCTCGGCGGACGAGGGCCCCAACCCCGCCTTGTCGATGCAGATGCTCAGCATGTACCCGACCATCTTCAAGAAGGGTGGCACCGTCACCCCCGGTAACGCCTGCGGCACCAACGACGGCGCGGCGGCCATCCTGACCATGAGCTCGGACAAGGCCTCCGAACTCGGCCTCAAGCCCTTGGCCATCGTGCGCTCCTACGCCCTGGCGGGCGTCGAGCCCGAGCGGATGGGCATCGCCCCGGCGCTCGCCATTCCCAAGGCCCTGAAGAAGGCCGGCCTCACCCTGGATCAGATGGACATCGTCGAGGTCAACGAGGCCTTCGCGGCCCAGGTGCTTTCCGTCGCGAAGGTGCTGGAGCTCGACATGGACAAGCTCAACCCCAACGGCGGCGCGATCGCCCTGGGCCACCCCGTCGGCACCTCGGGCGCCCGCCTGGCCCTCACCATGGCCAAGGAACTCGCCCGCCGCGGCGCCAAGTACGGCGTCGCCTCGCTCTGCATCGGCGGCGGTCAGGGCATCGCCATGGTCCTGGAGAACCCGAACGCCTAGCGCGCGCTCTTAGAGGAGAAGAATCGAATGGCATTGGAAACTCAGAATCGCCCCGCCATTACCGCCAAGCCCCTTCCGATCTTCAAGGTCGGCATCGTGGGCGGCGGCGCCATGGGCGGAGGCATCGCCCAGGTGGTCTCCAACTCGGGCTTGCCGGTGGTGATCAAGGATATCAACCAGGACGCCGTATCCAAGGGCATTCAGACTGCTCGCAAGACCTACGAGAGCCGCGTCAAGAAGGGCAAGATGTCTGCCTCCGAGATGGAGCAGAAGATGGCCCTGATCTCGGGCACCACCACCTGGGAAGGCTTCGATGACTGCGACCTCGTGATCGAGGCCGTCACCGAGAAGATGGACATCAAAAAGGCCGTCTTCAAGGAGCTCGACCAGGTCATCCAGAAGTCGGCCATCCTCGCGACCAATACCTCGGCCCTCTCGGTCACCGAGCTGGCCGCGGTCACCGGCCGCCCCGACAAGGTCGCCGGCCTCCACTTCTTCAACCCCGCTCCGGTCATGAAGCTCGTCGAGGTCATCCGCGCCGAGCAAAGCTCGGACGAGACCGTCGCGACCCTCTTGTCCTTCTGCCAGGACGTGCGCAAGTACCCCGTCCTCGTCAAGGACGGCGCCGGCTTCCTGGTCAACCGTTTGCTCCTGGCATCCTTCAACGAGGCCGTGAAGGCCCTCGAGGAAGGCGCCGCCCCTGCCGAGCAAATCGACATGATCGTGCCTTCCAACGGCTTCCCCATGGGCCCCTTCGTGCTGGCCGACATGCTCGGCGTCGAGGTCTGCTCGGAGGTCGTGCACACCCTGAACGGCGCCTTCGGCGATCGCTTCAAGCCCACCGAGCTGCTCGACTGGCTCGTCGCCGAAGGCCGCTGGGGCCAGAAGCGCGGCGCGGGCTTCTACTCCTACGGCGAAGGCGATGACTCGGTCGTCAAGGCCAAGATCGCCGAGATTTCGGCCAAGTACCAGGGCGAGAAGCTTCCCTTCGAAGTCGACCGCTTCATCCTGCCGATGATCAACGAGGCCGCCATCATCCTCGAGGAAGGCGGCGCCGCCCTCGAAGACGTCGACCCCGCCATGGAGATGGGCACCGGCATGGGCCGCGGCCCCCTCAAGGTCGCCGACCAGATGGGCATCGACACGGTCGTCGAACGCCTCGAGTTCTACGCCTCCAAGCTGGGCGATCGCTTCACCCCGGCCCCCTTGCTCAAGCGCATGGTCGCCGAAGGCAAGCTCGGCGCCAAGTCCGGCCAGGGCTTCCACACGCACGAGGTCCAGGAAGAAGGCGCCAAGACCCGGCAGTTCATCAAGGTCGAGCGGGACGAGGCCGTCGCCATCGTCACCGTCGACAACCCGCCCGCCAACGCCCTCAACTCCAAGGTGATCATGGAGCTCAACGACGTCATCGAAGAGCTCGACGCCGATGATTCGGTCAAGGCCCTCGTCCTCACCGGCGGCGGCACCATGGCCTTCATCGCCGGCGCGGACATCAAGGAAATCGCCGAGATCGCCCCCGGCAAGGAAGCCGAGCAGCTGGCCGCCCGCGGTCAGGTCGTCTTCAGCCGCATGGAAGCGATGAAGAAGCCCGTGATCGCCGCGATCAACGGCTTCTGCCTCGGTGGCGGCAACGAGCTCGCCATGGCGGCCCATATCCGGATCGCCTCGGACAAGGCCAAGTTCGGCCAGCCCGAGATCAACCTCGGCCTGATCCCCGGCTTCGGCGGCACCCAGCGCCTTCCCCGGATCATCGGCTACGCCAACGCCGCCGAGTGGCTGCTGACGGGCGATATGTACACCGCCCAGCAGGCGCTGCGCGTGGGCCTGGTCCAGAAGGTGGTCCCGGCGGGCGACGAGCTCAACCAGGCGATCGCCCTCGCCAAGAAGATCGCCACCAAGGGACGCCTCGCCATCCAGTACACGATGCAAGCCATCCAGGAAGGCGTCAACAAGGATCTCAAGCAGGCCCTGGCCATCGAGGCCAAGTACTTCGGAGAGGTCTCCAAGACCGAGGACAAGAAGATCGGAGTCTCGGCCTTCATCACCAAGCAACAGCCCAAGTTCGTCGATCGGTAAGGGATTCCGGTGCGGAGCCGGAGCTCCGCACCTCACCAAAGGAGAGAAACCATGGAGTTGTTCTTCAACGAAGAGCAGAAAATGCTTCGCCAGATGGCCCGTGAGTTCGTTGACCGCGAGGTCCGTCCCCTTGCCGACAAGCACGACAAGGAAGAGAAGATCGAGCGCGAGATCATCGCCAAGATGGCCGAACAGGGCTTCCTGGGCGGCACCATTCCCGAGGAGTACGGCGGCTCGAACCTGGGCAAGGTCGGCTTCTGCATCATCGGCGAGGAAGTCGGTCGCGTCGACTCGAGCCTCGGCGTCACCATGGGCGCCCACTCGGGCATCGGCACCTACGGCATCGTCCTCGACGGTACCGAAGAGCAGAAGCAGAAGTACCTCCCCAAGATCGCCTCGGGTGAGATGCTCGCCGCCTTCGCGCTGACCGAGCCCGGCGCCGGCTCCGACGCCGCCGCCATCAAAACCCGCGCCGAGCGCGACGCCAACGGCGACTGGATCCTCAACGGCAACAAGATCTGGATCACCAACGGCGGCACCGCCGACCTCTTCACCGTCTTCGCCGTCACCGACCCGGCGCTGGGCGCCCGCGGCGGCGTCACCGCGTTCCTCGTCGAGCGCGACTTCGGCGTCGAGCACGGCCCCAAGCTCGCCAAGATGGGCATCAAGGGCTCCGACACCCGCGAGCTCTTCTTCCGGAACGTCCGCGTTCCCAAGGAGAACGTCCTCGGTCAGGTCGGCCTCGGCTTCGTCACCGCCATGAAGATCCTCGACATGGGCCGCCTCTCGCTGGGCGCCTCCTGCCTGGGCGCGGCGAAGGAAGCCTACGACCTCGCCCTCAAGCACGCCACCACCCGCATCCAGTTCGGCAAGCCCATCGCCGAGCAGCAGGCCATGCAGTTCTACCTCGCCGAGATGGCCACCCGCATCTTCGCGATGGAGCAGATGGTCTACTACACCGCCATGCTCGCCGACCAGGACAAGCGCGTGACCCTCGAAGGCTCCATGGTCAAGCTCTTCTGCACCGAGAACTCGACCTGGATCATCGACAAGGCCCTCCAGATGCACGGCGGCATGGGCTACTCGGCCGAGTACCCCATCGAGCGGATGTTCCGCGACGCCCGCATCTGCGAGATCTTCGAAGGCACCAACGAGATCCAGAAGCTGGTCATCGCGCGCGAAGTCATCAAGGGCTTCGCCAAGGAAGCCGCTCGCGTCTAAGGCCTCCCGCCCCGCCGTGCTTGGCGCCAGGATCCTGGTCATCCAGGATCCAGGTCGCCGCCCCGGCGGGGCGATTTTTTTTCCAACCCATGGAGGACGACTTGAAAATCATTGTCTTGGTCAAACAGGTTCCCGATTCAACCGATGTGCGCCTCGACCCGGCTTCCGGGATCCTGAAGCGCGACCGGAACAAGGGCATCGCCAATCCCGAGGACAAGTACGCCGTTGAGATGGCCCTGGGAATCCGTGAGAAGAACGGCGGCACGATCACCGTGCTCTCCATGGGCCCCGAAACGGCCAAGGACACCCTCAAGGAAGCCCTCGCCATGGGCGCCGACGAGGCCATGCTGATTTCCGACCCCGCCCTTGCCGGCTCGGACGTCGCCACCACTGCCAAGGTCCTCGCCGCCGCCATCGAGGCCATCGGCGCCCCCGACCTCATCCTCTGCGGACGCCGCTCGATCGACGGCTCCTGCGGCGCCGTCGGCCCCATGCTCGCCGAGTTGCTCAAGCTGTCGCTGGTCTCGGACGTTCGCAAGCTCGACCACAACGCCGGCCAACTGCTTGCCGAGCAGGTCTGGGACGAGACTATCCGCGTGATCGAGGCGGCCACTCCGGCGGTCGTCACCGTTTCGCGCGAAGCCAAGGCCCCGCGCCTCGCCAACGCCATGGGCATCATGAAGGCCGCCAAGAAACCCATGACCGTCCGCGCCCTCGCCGAGCTGGGCCTCTCCCCGGATAGCGTCGGCCTCGCGGGCGCCGTCACCAAGGTCACGCGGGTCGCCACCCCCGAGCGCAAGCGCCGGGTCCAGGCATGGGAAGGCGCCAACCCGGCCGCCTTCTCCGAACTCAACCAGAAGCTCGCCGCCAAGGGCCTGCTCTCGTAGCCCGTGGCCAAAAGGAGATACCATGAGTGATATGGACAACCCCTGGCTCGCCTGGGCCATGACCCAGGAGTCCCAGATGACGGTCTCCGGGACCCTCAATACCGGCAACGAGTACCGCAACATCTGGGTTTTCGCCGAGCTTCAAGGGAACTTCGTCGCTTCCGAGTCGCGCCAGGTCTTCAACAAGGCGCGTGAGCTCGGAGACCTCCTCGGCGCTCGCGTCCAGGCCGTGCTCTTCGGCGGCGAGGAATCCCATGCCAAGGACCTGATCGCCTACGGCGCCGATACCGTGCTCTGGGCCCAGCATCCGTTGCTTGCGGCACCGTCGCTGGAACTCGCCACGAAGGCCCTCGGCCAGCTGGTCGATACCTACAAGCCGGAAATCGTCCTCTTCGGCGGCAGCCGCCTTGCCGAGGATCTCGCGCCGCAGCTCGCGGTACGCCTCGGCACGGGCTACATCGCCGACGCCATCGACCTCGAGCTGGATGATGCCGAGCGCCTGCTCCGCGTCAGCCGATCCACCTTCGGCGGCAAGATCCAGACCGTCGCGGTCATCTCGGAGCGCAAGCCGCAGGTCGCCCTCGTTCGCGACGGTTCGTTCCGCGAAGCCGATTATGACCGCTTCCGCGCCGGAGAGATCGCCAAGGTCGACGTCGACCTGCAGGACACGGATGCGCGCGTTCGCGTCCTCGAGACCCGTCCCAGCGAGGGCGTGAACCTCGAGCACGCCCGGATCGTCGTCTGCGGCGGCAAGGGCGTCGGCAAGGAGAACTGGGCGCTCGTCGAGCAGCTCGCCGAAGCGCTCGGTGGCGAGGTGGCCGGCACCAAGTCTGCCGTCTCCTCCGGCTGCGTGGATGCCTCGCGCCAGGTCGGCCTCGCCGGCAAGAAGGTCAAGCCCGACCTCTACGTCGGCGTGGGCCTCTCGGGCTCCCTGGATCACCAGGGCGGCATGGCCGGTGCTCGGACCATCGTGGCGGTGAATACCGACCGCGAGGCCCCGATCATGGCGCTTGCCGACTACGCGCTCGTCGGAGATCTCAAGGAGACCCTTCCCGCCTGGATCAAGACGCTGAGAGAGCGTCAGGGTAAGCGAGAGACGGCCGCGACTCGCTAGTTCGCAGCCTTCGACTCCCCGTAAGCACCAGGAAGCCGCCCGGCTTCCTGGTGTTCCTTTGAACCCTGAGCCCCGCCCCGAGGAGTTTATCGATGTCCCGAACGTCCGGATCCCTCTTGCTGATCATCGGCATGCTCATGGTCGGCCTCAACCTGCGTCCGGCGTTATCGGGGCTCGCTCCGGTCCTGGAGGCCGTCAGGGCAAGCATGGGCTTGTCACCGGGATACGCCGCCCTCCTGACCACGCTTCCCGTCCTCTGCCTGGGGCTCTTCGCCCCGCTCGCCCCGATACTCGGGCGCCGCTTCGGCTCTGAACGGGTCATCTTCGCCTTTTTGCTCGTGCTGGCGGCCGGGATTGCCCTTCGCAGCGTGGATGGGCCCATCGGGCTCTTCACCGGCACGGTCGTCGCGGGAGCGAGCATCGGGATCATCGGGGTGCTCTTGCCGGCCATCGTGAAGCGCGAGTTCGCGGAGTCCGCAGGCACCATGACCGGCGTCTACACGATGGCCCTCTGCCTCGGAGCGGCGCTGGCCGCCGGCTTGACCGTGCCCCTGGAGGGACTCTTCGGGGGATCCTGGCGGCCGGCGCTCGCGTTCTGGGCCGTTCCGGCCCTCGTCGCCGCGGGAATCTGGTTGCCGCAGCTCCGCCGCCCTCAGAGCGCGCCGCAGGCCATGACCCGCGTTCGAGGCCTCTGGAGGGATTCGCTCGCATGGCAGGTCACCGCCTTCATGGGCTTGCAGTCCTCGCTGGCGTACATCGTCTTCGGGTGGTTGCCTTCCATCCTCATCTCGCGGGGCCTTTCCCCGTTGCAAGCAGGCTGGATCCTCTCGGCCTCGGTCATGACCCAGGTCATCACGGCGCTCTTGGGGCCGTACCTGGCGACACGCGGCCGCGATCAGCGGCTGGCGATCGCCTCCTTCCTCTCGCTGAGCCTCATCGGCCTCATGGGCCTGCTCTACGCTCCCATGAGCGCCGTCTGGCCCATGGGCCTTCTGCTCGGACTCGGCCAGGGTGCCACGTTCAGCATCGCGATGGCCTTGATCGTCCTTCGCTCGCCCGATTCCCAGACCGCCTCCGAGCTCTCGAGCATGTCCCAGGCCGTCGGCTTCGTGCTCGCTTCCCTGGGCCCGTTCGCCGCCGGCACGCTCTATGCCTTGACCGGAACCTGGCAAACGGCGGGCGCCTTGTTTCTACTCATCGGGGTCGGAGCCCTGGCGACGGGCCTGGGGGCCGGGAGGGCCCGCTTCGTCCAACCGGCCCATGCCCCTGAAACCTCCCATCCCACGCGCGATTAGACCACGGACGCGTCATCGTTTAGCAAGGCCGGTCGATAGATAAGCTATACTGTTCTTAAGAAGCCTTTAACCCGTTGCAAATACAGAGGTGCATCGATGCGTATCGTTCGTGGAGTCATCACTCTCATCACGGCCTTGTCCCTGGCCGGTTGCGGCGTCGCGACGACCTCCCAGTCGCTCGCTACGCCCTCGTACCAGAGCTTCGGCAGCTTCGCCGCCGAGCGCGTGCCGTCCGAGTCCGAGCTCAAGCGCCTTGAGGCGACTTCCCCCGACTACCTGATCGACAATGCTCCCGCGGAGCCTGGTGCTGATTTCTGGCCCCGGCCCCCCAAGGATGACCTGGGGAACCTCGGCAAGCTGACCGATCGCCTGTACCGCGGCGCGCGTCCCACCGAAGTCGGCATGAAGAAGCTCGCCGACATGGGCATCAAGACCATCGTCTCGCTCGAGAATGACAAGAAGGTGGTTGCGCAGGAGAAGGCGTGGGCCGAGAAGTATGGCATGCGCTTCCACTCGATCCCGATGAGTGTCATCATCCCGCCCAAGGAAGCCAAGATCGACCAGTTCCTGGCGATCGCCCAGGACCCCGCTCAGCTTCCGGTCTACTTCCACTGCATGCAGGGGCGCGACCGTACCGGCACCGCCGCCTTGGCCTACCGCGTCAAGGTCCAGAACTGGGATTACGAGCAGGCTTACGGCGAGATGAAGTCCTACGGCTTTCACACCTACCTCCTGGGCCTGAGGATCTTCGTCAAGAACTACGCCAAGAAGTACTACCGCCCGATGTCCTTGGCGACCGCCCAGTAACCCGGCAAAAGCATCTCGACCTGCCCCGTGGCCTTGCTCACGGGGTAGGTCATTTTTTTTGACGGATCGATCGTCAGCGTCACGGGCGAGCGGGATTCGGTAGGGAGTACGGATGCCCATTGGCCCGCTGCCGCGTATCCTGAACATGCAAGGGGGATCTTCCGACAGCTAAGCACTTCTCGGGAAACTCCCTTCGGCCCTCGCGCATGTCGCGGGGGCCTTTTGATTGTCTGGCCTCAGGCGAGGGACGCGCGATTTCCCGTTTTGACGCGCGGAGTTCTGCCACTCGAATGGTGTCACCCGCGAGTTTTCGCCCTACCATGTGGTGGGGTGGGTGGCCGTAGCAAGCCGGCGACCCGCGGGAGCGGAGTTTCAGCGGGGAGTGTCAGCAGATGGAGCGGAGTTCCGAGCAGCTTACCCAGCGTTTTATCGAGGCCCTGGGCCAGCTCGAGCAGGGCGGGAGCGTCGATGACCTGGTCACCTTGTACGGGGATGACGCCGCGGTCGGGAACATCCTGGAGGACCGCCCGCTGAAAGGCCGGGACGGCGCGAGAAGCTTCTGGACCATGTACCGCCGCACGTTCAAGACGGTGCAATCGACCTTCCGGAACGTGCTCGTCGGCGAGAGCAGCGCGGCCCTCGAGTGGACCTGCACGGGCAGCTTCCGGGAGGGCCAGCCCGTGACTTACGGAGGCGTCACGATCCTCGAGTTCCGGGACGGCGCGATCGCCCGCTCATGGGCGTACTTCGACGCGGCGAGCCTCGGAGCGCAGCTTCGCGATCGCGAGATCGTCCCGTTCGATCCCGGAGCCTGACCCTCCGCCGTCGAGGGCTAGGGCAACTTGAAGAAGGCGCGAATCTTGCCCAGGATCTCGGTCGAGGCGGCGTCGACACTTTCGGCTTCGGGCAGGGGATGGGGCACGCGCAGTTCGCGTTCGGCCATCGACTGATGCGCCTCGGCGAGGCCCGCGCGCCGCGCGGCGATGATCCGGCTGACGGATTCCAGGACCTCGGGATGCGCTTCCAGCAGCGGGGCGAGATGCCGGTCGTCGATCACGAGCAGCTCGCAGTCGGTGAGCGCCCGGGCCGTGGCCGTGCGCGGCTCACCCGTGAGCAAGGACATCTCGCCGAAGTACGCGCCGGCGTGTAGATGCGCCAGGGGCTGAGAGCCGTTTTGCGAGGAAAGCTGGAGCAAGACCTCTCCTCGCTGGATGAGGTAGAAGCTGCCGCCGAGATCCCCTTGCTCGAAGATCATCGACTCGGGGGAGTAGAGCGCGTGGCGGGCCTGGCGGGCGATCGCCTCGATCACCGTATCGTCGAACTCGTGCATGAAGTCGACCTTGCGCAGGGCGCTGACGGCCTCAGCGAGCGCCCGTCGCGTCTGGTCCTCCGGGTCTTGCAGGCGGATTTCCTGAACCGGCAGCGGCATGTCGTAGCCATGGCGCTTGAAGTGATACCAGAGCTCCTCGAGCAGCTTGCCGCGCAGGAGAATGGATCGCTGGCCTTCTTCGATCCAGATGACCAGCCGGTAGAGGATGGCGGTCTGGGTGTAATCGAGGATGTCGACCGTGGGAAGCGGCGAGCTGAGGACGCCCGGAATCCGCGAGGCAATCTGTAGGACGGCTTCGCGCACCTGGGTGGGCGGGACGTGGTAGGAGGCGCGGAACTCGATCCATTCGCCGTACGCCCGAGACGGGGCCGAGTAGTTGATGACCCGGACCTTGGCGATCTGCGAGTTGGGAACCACGATCAGGTGTTGCTGGGGGGTGACGATCTTGGTGGCGCGCCAGCTGATCTCGAGGACGGTGCCCCGGGTGCCGTCCACTTCGACCCAGTCGCCAATCGAGAAGGGGCGGTCGAGGTTGATGGCGATGCCCGCGAAGAGGTTGCCAAGCGTGTCCTGGAGGGCGAGACCGAGGACGACGGAGAGGATGGCCGAAGTGGTGAGGAAGGGGGCGATGTCGACCTTGAAGACGCTGCCCAGGCAGGCAATGCCGGCGGCGAGGTAGAGCAGGCCGAAGACGATGTCCTTGAGGATCTTCGGGACGGGAGTGCCGCTCCGGGAGGTGGCGATGACGTCGACGAAGACGCGGCGCAGGACCTCGATGGCGAAGAAGACGACCGCGGGGACGGCGAGGGCCGCGAGCCACCAGTCGACCGTAGGGTCGGTTTCGATGCTGAGGATATTGGCCGAGAGCGCCGCCATCATGAGGGCATAGGGGCCTTTGAGGCGGCGGACGGCGACCTGGGCGCGGGCGGCGTCGGCCTTCAGGGACCAGAGCAGCAGGCGTGTGATGCCGTGGCGATAGAGGGCCATGGCGGTCGTGAAGGCGAGAATGGCGCCGAGGATGACGAGGATCCATTCGAGGGCAGGCGGGAGGAAGTGGCTGGACATGCGGCTCCGGGGGGCGAGAGTGAGGGCGCCCCGTCATGCTAGCACTCCGTCAGCCGTGCATCAAGGTTGAAGGGGGTTAGGGGCAGGGGCTTCGGCGGGTTTCGTCAGGGGCATGAGGGCATGACTGAGGGCCTCGTCGATGCCGTCGACCAGGACGATCTGCATGGTGCGGAGGATCTCGTCGGGGATGTCCTCGAGGTCGGGCTCGTTGCGACGGGGCAGGATGACGGTGCCGATGCCGGCGCGGCGCGCGGCGAGGACTTTTTCTTTGATGCCTCCGACGGGAAGGATCTTGCCGCGGAGGGTGACCTCTCCGGTCATGGCGATGGAGGGTCGGGCGAGGCGTCCGGAGACGAGGGAGGCGATCGCCGCCGTGATGGCGATGCCCGCCGACGGGCCGTCCTTGGGGATGGCGCCGGCCGGCACGTGGAGGTGGTAGTCGTACTCGCAGAAATGCGCCTCGTCGAGGCCGAGCTCGCCGGCGCGCGAGGCCAGGTACGAGAGGGCCGCCTGGGCGGATTCCTTCATGACCTCGCCGAGCTGGCCCGTGATCTTGAGGCGCCCCTTGCCGGGCAGGCGGGTGACCTCGATGAAGAGGATGTCGCCGCCGACCTCGGTCCAGGCGAGCCCCGTCGAGACTCCCGGGCGATCGAGCATCTCGGCGGCCTCGGGGAAGTGCCGGGGCTTGCCGAGCAGATCGCGAAGGTTCTCAGGCGTGATCCTGAGGCTTTCGACCTCTCCCGCGGCGATCTGGGTGGCGGCCTTGCGGCAAAGGCTGGCGATTTCTCGCTCGAGGTTGCGCACGCCGGCCTCGCGGGTGTACTCGGCGATCAGCACGGAAAGGGCTTCATCCGAGAGGTCGAACTCGTGGGGCTGTAGGCCGTGCTCCTCGATTTGCTTGGGAATCAGGTAGCGGAGGGCAATCTCGCGCTTCTCGGTATGGGTGTAGCCCGAGAGCTGGAGGATCTCCATGCGGTCGCGAAGCGCCGGGGGGATGGGGTCGAGCACGTTGGCGGTCGCGATGAAGAGGACCTTGGAGAGGTCGAAGGGCAGGTCCAGGTAATGGTCGCGGAAGTCCCGATTCTGGGCGGGGTCCAGCACCTCGAGCAAGGCCGAGGCGGGATCCCCGCGCATGAGATCCACGCCCAGCTTGTCGATCTCGTCGAGCATGAAGACCGGGTTATGCGAGCCCGCGCGCTTGATGGCCTGGAGGATGCGGCCGGGCATGGCCCCGATGTACGTGCGCCGATGGCCGCGGATCTCGGATTCGTCGCGCATGCCGCCGAGGCTCATCCGCACGAACTTCCGCCCCAGGGCGCGTGCGATCGACTGCCCCAGGCTGGTCTTGCCCACGCCCGGAGGGCCGACCAGACAGAGGATCGGGCCTTTCAGGCTGGTCTCGCCCTGGCGATCATGCTTGAGCTTGTAGACCGCCAGGTACTCCAGGATCCGCTGCTTGATCTTGGCCAGGTCGTAATGATCCTCGTCCAGGATCTCCTGAGCCCGCGCGATGTCCAGGTTATCGGGGGTCGCCTTGTTCCAGGGAAGATCCACGATCCAGTCGAGGTAAGAGCGGATGACCGAGTGCTCGGCGGAGCCGGGGGGTAGTCGCTCGAGACGCCCCAGCTCGCGCTCGGCTTCCTTGCGGGCCTCGGGAGGAGGAGCGGCTTCGTCCAGCTTCTCGCGAAGCTCGGAAACCTCCGCCTCGCGCTCGTCGCCCTCGCCGAGCTCCTTTTGAATCGCCTTGAGCTGCTCGCGCAGGAAGAAGTCCTTCTGGGTCTTGCCCAGAGACGTCTGCACGTCGGTTTGAAGCTTCTGGCCCAATTCCTGGATCTGGATCTCCTCGCCGAGAATCCGCGAGATCTCGCGAAGCTTCGCGAGCCCCCCGTCGGCTTCCAAGACCGCCTGGCGCTCGGTCAGCTTGATCGGCAGGTTGAAGCCTATCAGGTACGCGAGCTTGACCGGATCCTCGAGGTTGAGGGCAATGGTCGCCAGCTCCTCGGGGAAGCCCTGGACCATCTCGGCGTAGCGCATGAGCTGCTGGTTGATCGCAGCCATCATGCCCCGCGCCTCCTCGGACTCGTCGAAGGCGTCGGGCCAGGCCGTGATCCGGGCCTGCAGGTAGGGCTCGGTCTCGGTGTACTCCCCGATCCGCACCCGCTCCATGCCCTGGACCATGATCTTGACCGTGTCGTTGGGAAGCTGAAGCAAGTGATGAAGCTTCACCAGCGTCCCGACCCCGTAGAGATCGCCCGGCCCCACGTCCTCGAGATCCATGTCCTTCTGGGTCACGACCGTCAGCAGCTGCGCGCCTTCCATGGCCTCCCGGCTCAGCTTCAGCGACTTCTCCCGCCCGATCGTGATCGGCACGACCACCCCGGGGTAGACCACCATGTCCCGGATGGCCAGAATGGGGCTCACCTCGGGCATCGCGACTCCGGAACCGAGCATGCTGCCTCCTCGTCGTTCCCGGCCCGCGCCCCGCCACGGCATGGCACGGGCGCGCCCGCCTCCATCTTAGAGGGGGAGATCCGAGGGGACTCTGGAAGGTGTGCCGAAATGCGTTGTGAAAATCCGCGCGATTGCGCTAGCCCGGCTCGGAGGGGGAAGGCGCGGGGCCCGTCATCACCCGGTTCTCGGCCAGGACGTCCACGATCCGCTCGCGAAGCTCCGAAAGCAGGCGCTCTTGATCGTGCACCCGCTCGGTATGCACGCAGACCTCGTAGGTCACCGCCCGCTCGCCCAGGGCCGCAATCCGCACGAAGGGAAGCGGCTCCTCGGTGATCCCCCCGACCCGCTGCGCGGCCTCCAGGAACATCAACTCCACCATCTCCCGCGAGACGTGATAGCCCACGCGCACCTCGCAGGCCAGGATCACGCCCCGGGTCGTCGACAGCTGCTCGATGGGAGCCTTCAGGAACAAGCCGTTCGGCACCAGCACCTCGATCTGACGGGTGGTCCGCAGCCGGGTGAAGCGCAGGTCCTGCTCGACCACTTCCCCCTCATGCTCGCCGAAGCGAATCCAATCGCCCAAGGCGAACGGACGACGGATGCTCAGGACGATGCCTGCCCATAGATTCCTCGGAGACCAAAGTGACATGACGACTCCACGGTCTGAAAACGGCCTGATCAAATTATACCGCCTCCGGCAGTGACTGACCTCACCTGGCTTGTCGCCGAGCCCTGTGCTAGGATCTCCTCTAGATCCCGCGCCGGTTTCGCCTGAGCGGCCCGGCTCGCGCGAGCCGGGGAAGGCGAGCCATCCTGCTAAGAAGGACGCTGCCATGAAGCTCGTCACGTTTGAACTCGCCACCCCCCTGGGTCGCGTTCGCCGCATCGGCGCCGCCCTCGGGGACGAAGTCGTCGACCTCAACTTCGCCACCGCCCACCTCCTGGCCTCGCGCGGCCACGGCCGCCCCCAGCGCGTCGCCGACGCCCTGGTCCCCGCCGACATGCTCGCCTTCCTCGAAGGCGGCAAGCCCGCCATGGAAACGGCACAGGACGCCCTCGACGCCCTCCTGGCCATCCCGGGTGAGCCCCCCGCGGGCCCCAACGGCGAACGCCTCGTTCACCCCATGGCCGAGGTCACACTCTGCGCCCCCCTGCCCAAGGCCAACCTCATCCGCGACTTCCTCGCCTTCGAGGCCCATACCCGCAAGGGCTACGAGCGGCGCGGCCAGGAGTTCCCCCAGCTCTGGTACGAAATTCCCGTCTACTACAAGGGCAACCCGCGCTCGATCATCGGGCCCGAGGAAACCGTCGAGTGGCCCTCGTTCACCCAGAAGTTCGACTACGAGCTCGAGATCGCCTGCATCATCGGCAAGGAAGGCCGCGACATCCCCGTGGAGAAGGCCCATGAGTACATCGCGGGCTACACCATCTTCAACGACTTCTCCGCTCGCGACGTCCAGATGCAGGAAGTCCAGCTCCGCCTCGGGCCCGCCAAGGGCAAGGACTTCGCCACCGGCATGGGCCCCTGGCTCGTCACCCCCGACGAGGTCGGCGATCCCCGCAACCTGCGCATGACCGCCAAGGTCAACGGCGAGGTCTGGTCGGACGGCAACTCCGGCACCTCCCACTGGACCTTCGCCCAGATGATCGCCTACGTCTCCCGCTCGGAGACCCTCTACCCCGGCGACGTCTTCGGCTCCGGCACCGTCGGCGGCGGCTGCGGCTACGAGCTCGACCGCTGGGTCCAGCCCGGCGACCTCATCGAACTGGAAATCACCAACCTGGGCGTTCTGCGCAACCGCGTCGGAGCCCCCGTCAAGGAGGGCATGCATGTACCCGCTGTCTAAAGGCAAGGTGACCCCTCAGGCCCACGTCGGCATCCCCGAAGGCACCTACGAGGAAGAACACGCCCGAAAAGGCTTCTTCGGCAAGACCAGCCACCTCTACCGGAAGCACCGCCCCACCGATTGGACCCGCATCGAAGGGCCCCTTCGCCCTCATGCCTACTACCTCTCGGAGCTGGCGCCCAGCGACGCCTCTGACGCCATGCGCGGCGAGCCCGTCACCGTCCTCTACAACGACGACGTCGCCCTCAAGGTCTCGCGCCTCGCCGAGCCCATGCCCTACTACTTCCGGAACGCCGACGGCGACGACGTCTACTTCGTCCACCAGGGCGAAGGCGTCATCGAGACCGACTTCGGCCCCCTCGACTTCGAGCGCGGCGACTACGTCGTCATCCCCCGCGGCACCACCTACCGGGTCGTGCCCCGCACCCAGGACAACTTCTTCTTGATCATCGAGTCCAAGGGCGAGATCGAGATCCCCGACCGCGGGCAACTCGGCCCCAACGCCGTCTTCGACCGCGGCGTCCTGGTCACCCCCGAGCCCGCCCCGATCCTAGAAGAAGCCGCAGGCGCTGACGAGTCGCGCGAGTACGAGGTCCGGATCAAGCGCCTCGGCGAGTACACCTCGGTCTTTTATCCCTTCAACCCCATGGACGTCGTGGGCTGGAAGGGCGACCTTACCGCCTTCAAGCTCAACGTCCGCGACATCCGCCCGATCATGAGCCACCGCTACCACCTTCCCCCCTCGGTGCACACCACCTTCCTGGGAGGAAACTTCGTGATCTGCACCTTCGTGCCCCGGCCGTTCGAGTCGGAGCCCGAGGCGATGCGCGTTCCCTTCTACCACCGCAACATCGACTACGATGAAGTGCTCTTCTACCACGACGGGGACTTCTTCAGCCGCCAGCACATCAAGCCCGGCATGCTGACCCTGCATCCCCAGGGCATCCACCACGGTCCCCATCCCAAGGCCGCCTCGAAGGTCGCCGAGCTCGAGAAGACCGACGAGATCGCCGTCATGGTCGATACCCGCTACCCCCTGAAGATCGCCAAGGCGGCCGAGGGCGTCGAATGGGCCGACTACGTGAACTCCTGGAAGCCCGAGGCCGCGCCCGCGAAGACGACCACGGAGGCCGCCCGGTGATCATCGACCCCCAGACCCTGACCCATCAGGACCGCTACAAGCTCCTCAACGGCTCGGTCGTGCCGCGCCCCATCGCCTTCGTCTCCTCGATGAACGCCAAGGGCGAGCTCAACCTGGCGCCCTTCAGCTTCTTCAACGTCGTGGGCTCCAGCCCCATGTCGGTGGTCTTCTCGGTCATGCGCCGCGGCCCCGAAGCCCTCAAGAAGGACACCCTGGTCAACATCGAGGAAACCGGCGAGTACGTCGTCAACATCGTCAACGAGGCGCTCGTCGAGCGAATGAACGTGACCTCGGCGGATTTCCCGCACGGCGTCAACGAGTTCGCCGAAGCCGGCCTCACGCCGATGCCCAGCGAGCTCGTGCGCCCTCCGCGGGTGGCCGAGAGCCCCATCAACATGGAGTGCAAGCTGATCCAGACCGTCGAGGTCGGCAACGGCCCCGGCGGCGGCACCCTCATCATCGGCGAGGTCCTGCGCTTCCACGTCTGGGACGACCTCTACGAAGGCGGGCGAATCGACCCCGACAAGCTGGCTGCCGTCGGCCGCATGGCCGGAGCCTCCTACACCCGGACGAAGGACCGCTTCGACCTGGTTCGCCCCGTCTATCAGCCTCTGGTCCACTAGCTTTCAAGCCAGCGGGAACCCTAGCCCAGGAAGCCTGAACCCTCTTGGAACGCGCGATACTTCAGACCAAGCTTCACCTGCCGCGCCCCGACGCGCGGCAGGTGAAGCGCTTACGCCTCTCCTCCCTCCTTCAAGGAGGCCCGCGCTGCCGCTTGACCGTAGTCTCGGCGCCTCCGGGCTTCGGCAAGTCCTCTGCCGTTGCTGCCTGGCTAGCGAGCCGCCCGGACTCCGTCCATGCCGCCTGGCTTTCCCTCGACGAGGCGGATAACGACCCCGTTCGCTTCTGGAACCATTTCCTCACGGCCCTCGATGGCCGGCTCGGAACGTATCGAGAGCAAGCCTTCGCCTTCCTCGACGCTCCGATGCCATCCTATCGGGCGCTCGTCGAGGGCTTGCTCAACGCCCTCTCGGCTTTGCGCGACCCCGTGATCCTCGTCCTCGACGATTTTCACGTCCTCACCCAGCCGGCCTTGCTGGAGGCCGTCACTCGGCTCGCCGAAGGCCTGCCGGATGCCGTGCGCCTCGTGCTGATCTCACGGGCCGATCCTCCCTTGCCCCTCGCACGGCTGCGCGCCCAGGGCCTGCTCAGTGAAGTTCGGGCCGCGGACCTGCGCTTCACCGATGCCGAAGCCGCCGACTTCCTGCTCGCGACCATGGGCCTGGAGCTGGACGCCTCGGACCGTGACGCGCTTTTGCGGAAGACCGAGGGCTGGATCGCGGGCCTCCAGCTCGCGGCTTTGTCCTTGCAGCGCGCCAGCGATGCGGGGGCGTTCATCGCGGCCTTCGCGGGCACGAACCGCTTCGTCATGGATTACCTGGCCGAAGAGGCCTTGAACCGGCAACCTGAAAGCCTCCAGCGCTTCCTCATGGAGACCAGCATTCTCGATCGCTTCGACGCCGCGCTCTGCGAGGACGTGACGGGACGAGCCGATAGCCAGGACCTGCTCGAAGCCCTCGAACAGGCGAACCTCTTCGTCGTCCCGCTCGACGAGGAGCGCCGCTGGTACCGCTTTCACCACCTCTTCGGAGACGTCTTGCGCCACCAGCTACAAAAGCGCGATCCAGGCCGCGCGGCCTTGCTTCACGCGGTGGCGTCCCGCAGCCATGAAGCCCGAGGGGCGTCCGCCGAGGCGATCGCCCACGCCCTCAAAGCCCAAGACTACGACCGCGCGGCGGATTTGATCGTCTCGGCCGAGGACCTCCTCCGTCGCGGCGAGACCGCGACCCTCATTGCCGCTCTCAAGGCCTTGCCTGAGGACTGCTACGATCGGCGCGCCGATATCAACCTGCTCCTCGCCTGGGCGGTCTTCCCCGCCGGTCTGACGGACGTCCTCAAACGCTGCCTCACCCGGGCCGAGCCGGTCGCGGGGCCTGGGGACGCGCCACGCCTCCTGGCCGTGAAGAGCTTCGTCGCCCGCGTCGAAGGGGATTTCCCGGCGGCCGTCGAATACGCGCGCGCCGCGCTCGCGGAGCTGGCCGTCGGGGACTGGCTCTGGTCGACCTCGGTCGCGCTGACGCTGGCTTCCTGCTTGCAACTCGCCGATCGCTTCGATGAGGCGGAGGCGGCCTACGACCGGGCGCTCTCGGCGTTCCGTCACCAGGGAGACAGCTTCTTCGAGGTCATGGCTCGGGGGCTGAAGGGCGCGCTCTTGCTCGAACAGGGGCGGCTCGCCGAGGCCCATGCCTTCCTGAGTGAGACCCTGCGCCGGGCGGACGCGCGGGCTGGCCGCGGGTGGCCGCCTATCAGCTACGCGCTCTCGGCGCTATCCGCAGTTCTGGCCCTCTGGGGGCGCTTCGACGAGGCGCTGCCGCTGGCCGAGGCGGGATTGAGCGCTGGAGAAGGCTTCGTGGAGCCGAGCGTCAACTCCCTTTTTGCGCTTGCGGCCATCCGGCTTCGCGCGCGGCACGGAGACGACGCCGCGGCCGCCGCCCTCGCGTCACAGGCCGAAGCGGTCGCTTCCAGACACCGGATCACCTACCTCGAAGGCTACATGGAGGCGCAGCACGCCTCTTACGCCCGGAGCGTGGGCCCCACCGAGCGAGCGGCCATGGAGCGCTGGGAACGCCTCATGGGAGCGCGATTGCTCGACGGCCTTCCGCATTGGCCCCTGCGGGACGGACGCCGCTTGCTCGCGCGTATCCGCCTCCAGACCGAGAGAAAGGGCGAGGGGCTTGCCCTTCTGGAGCAGGTGGAGGCGGATGCGCTGCGCGTGGGGCGTCTGCCGCTGGCTATCGCCGCCAAGGCGAGCCGCGCCTTGGCCCTCGATGCCATGGGGGAGCGCGAAAGCGCGCTGAACCTCCTGGGAGAGGCCGTCCTGGCCGCGGAACCGGAGGGCATCGTCGCACCCTTCCTGGAGGAAGGGGAGGCGATGCGGCGTTTGCTCGGCGATTGGCTGCGCCGGGGCGCGCCGACGCCGGCACTCGAGGCCTTTGCCAAGCGCCTCGTACCGAAGCCTGCGGACGACGCGGGGCTTGTCGAGCCCCTGAGCGCCCGAGAGCGCGAGGTGCTGGCGCTGATTGCCGAAGGCTTAGCCAATCAGGCGATCGCCGAGCGCCTCGGCATCGAGCTCAGCACCGTCAAGCGTCACAGCAGCAACCTCCTCGGCAAGCTGGGAGCCTCGAATCGCACGCAAGCCGTCGCGATGGGCCGACGGTACGGCTGGTTCTAGCGAACTGACTTTGCATCGGGCGACAAGGGTGTAGCCGGGATTTCCCGGGTGCTACACCTTTGGAGGGATGTGCGCAATCTTCCTTCGGAATACGCTGGGGTTGTTCTCACCTCAGTCCCCGGAGGAAATCATGGATCCGACCGGGCCCCCGATTGGAGGAACTCATGATTCGCCGCCTCGCGACCGCTCTCGCCTTGCTGCTGGGCCTGACCGGCTGCGCGTCCACCGCGCCCTTTCGTAATGACCACGGCATGCCCATCGCCTCAAGCATCGCCTCGCTCGAATCCGTCACCCTCGGCGGACAGAAACAGTGGATCCTGATCCGCGGCCGGGACGCCTCGAAGCCGGTGCTGCTCTTTCTGCACGGAGGGCCCGGCGCTCCCGAGACCTCCCTGGTCAAGCATTACCTCGGAGCCCTCGAAATGGACTTCGTCGTGGTCAGCTGGGATCAACTCGGCGGCGGCAAGTCCTACTCGGATCGGATTCCGCCCGAGCGCCTGACGATCGACCATATGGTCTCCGACGGGCAAGAACTCGTTGAAAAGCTGCGTCAACGCTTCGGAAAGCAAAAGATCCTCTTGGTGGGACATTCCTGGGGGACGGTCATCGGAACCCGGCTGGCCCAGCAGCATCCCGAGCGCTTCCATGGGTACGTCGGAATCGCGCAGTGGACCAACAGCGAGGAGCGCGAGCTCCTTTCCTACCAAGCCGTCCTCGGCTGGGCGAAGGAGACGGGGCGCGCCGATGCCGTGCGCGACCTGGAGCGGATCGGGCCTCCGCCCTACACCGGGCCTGACGAGGTGAAGCGGATCGAGGTGCTCAAGACCTGGCTCCAGAAATCGGGAGGCCTCACCCATGGCCAGGACAACATGAACCTCTACTTGCTGCCCTTGTTCTTGTCGAGCGAGTACACCCTGGCCGAGAAGGCCAACTTCATGAGCGGCTTGATGTTCTCGATGGAGCATCTCTGGCCTGAAGCGATGACGGTGGATCTGCCGCGAACCGCTCCGACGCTCGACCTGCCCGTGCTCTTCGTCTCGGGCCGCCACGACTTCAACACCCCGCTCCCGCAGATCGAGCGCTACTTCTCGCAGCTCTCCGCCCCGGAAAAGGAGCACGTGATCTTCGAGAACTCCGCCCATAGCCCGTGTTACGAAGAACCCGAGCGCTTCGTCTCCTTGATGCGCGGCCTCGGCGATCGCTGGAACCTCGAGTAAGGACCTCGCGCGGGAGGGCTGCCAATTGGCGGCCCTCCCGGCTTTTTTGAGGCCATGCGGCTGGATCTCGAAAAAAGGGCTTGACTGTTATCACTTTTGAGAATAGTATTATTCTCGAAGTTGATAACAAACACGGAGGAGGCCGCGATGCCCACCCAAAAGCCATCTAAAGCCAACCTGGAATCCGCCGCGGAGTTGATCCTGCACCCGGTCCGGATGCGCGTGATCCAGCTGCTCGGCGCCGGCCAGCCCAGTACGGCCCAGCAGCTCGCGGAGGCCCTGTCCGACGTCCCCCCGGCGACCTTGTATCGCCATCTATCCAAGCTCTTGCAGGGCGGCATCCTGGAGGTCGTTTCCCAGCGCCAGGTCCGCGGAACCCAAGAGAAGACCTACGCCTTGAAGGCGCAGGCCGCGGTACTGGGGCCCGAGGAGTTCGCCAAGGCCAGCCGAGAGGACCATATGCGCTACTTCGCGTCCTTCCTGGCTACCTTGTTGGGGGATTACGGCCGCTACCTCCAGCGTGAAAACCTGGATCCCGTGGCCGATGGAGTGGGGTATCGCACCGTCCCCTTCAACCTCAGTGACGCCGAGTTCCAGCAAATGATCCAGGCGTTGCAGGAAGCCCTTCTTCCCTTCCGAGGGCTCCCTGAAAGCCCCGAACGAACCATCCGTCACTTTTCGACCGTTCTCATCCCCGGCCAAGCGGCCGGCACGTCCAAGGAGGCCTAGCAATGACCCGCACCAAACCCGCTCTCACCATCGAGTGGCTGGATCGCACCCGGAACCAGCTCCTGCTCGCGCTTCCCTTCTACGCCTTGGTGCCGGTCCTCTTCTACCTCGCTTACCGGGCCGGTGGCATCACGCCTTCCTGGGCCATGATCGGAGTCGGTGCGCTCGGATGGGTCGTCGCCTTGGCCCTGCGCGGCCCGGTCGCGGTCATGGCCAATAAGTTCGCCGGCTCCGAGTCGAAGGCCACCACCTGGGTCGTCGCCTCGTCGGGTCCCCTGGAGGAGGTCATCCGCGTGGCCGTGCTGCTCTTTTTCGGTCGTGACCTGGCCACCGCGCTCGCCATCGGCTTCGGCTGGGCCGCCATCGAGGTCGTCTTCGCCGTCGTCAACTCCCTCATCGGCAACATGCTGCTTCGCAGCGACGATCCCAAGATCGTCGAAGCCCGTGAGATGCTTGCCCAGCAGATCAACACGGATAACGGACCGTGGTGGGGGGTCCTCGAGCGGATCTTCGCCTCGGCTTACCACATCGGAAGCACCGTGATCCTGGCCTTCATGCCGCTTGCCGTCGTCATCACGGCCCCCGTTCACTCTGCGGTCAACCTGCTCTCGGTGGCCCTGACCAAGCGCTCGATGCTCGCCTTCCAGGCGATGATGGCCGTGGTCGGCACCCTGACCCTCGCCTTGGGCCTCGCCCTCTTCCTGCTCTGACCGTCGCCGCGTCTCTCGATTCTCGAAGGAGTTGCCAACATGACCCGCCTCGCTCGTACCCGGAAGCGTCGTCCCCTCCTCGCGGCCGCCCTACTGGCCGTTTGCCTCGCCCCCGTCGGCATGCCTCAGGTCTCGCTGGCGGCTCCTGCGGCCGTGGCCACCGCGTCGGCGCAAGGCCACTGGAAGGGCGATCTGAAGATCCCCGGCCAGACCCTGAACCTGGAGTTCGCTTTTACCCAGGCCGCTGAGGGGACCTGGAGCGGGACGTTTCACGTCAAGGGCCAGACGCCCGCGCCGATGCCCTTCGGCCGGGTCACGGTCGAGGGCGATCGCCTGGTCGCCGAGGTCCACGCCTTCCGGGCCACCTTCGAGGCCAAGCTCAGCGCGGATGGCAAGCTGCTGAACGGTCTCTGGAAGCAGAACGGAGCCGACCTCGACCTCGTCATGGCGCGTCAAGCGGCCCCCTCGGCCCCGACCGTCCAGCGGCGTCCCCAGGATCCCGTTGCACCGTTCCCCTATGCCGAAGAAGAGGTCTCCTACGTCAATCCTCAGGGCAACATCCGTCTGGCGGGGACGCTCACCCTGCCCCGGAGCAAGGGGCCTCATCCCGCCGTCCTCTTGATCACGGGGTCGGGTGCGCAGAACCGCGACTCCGAGCTGATGGGCCATCGTCCCTTCAAGCTGATCGCCGACGACCTGACTCGCCGGGGCTTCGCGGTGCTGCGGGTGGATGATCGCGGTGTGGGAGGCTCGACGGGCTCAGTGACCGACTCGACGAGTGCCGACTTCGCGCTCGACGTGAAGGCGGGCTTGAACTTCCTGAAAAGCCGCAAGGACATCGATTCCAAGCGTATCGGCCTGGTCGGCCACAGCGAGGGCGGGTTGATCGCGCCCATGGTCGCCGCCGGCAACCCGGACGTGGCCTTCATGGTTCTCTTGGCAGCCCAGGGCATGCCCGGAGATGCGATCATCGAGCTGCAAGCCGCCGTCATCAACCGCAAGGCGGGCCTCCCCGAGGCGCAGCTCGCCGACGCCCGCAAGATCCAGAAGCAACTGCTGGCCATCGTCACCGCTCCCACCTCGCGCGAGGAGGCCGAGCCCAAGCTTCGGGCCCTCATGGAAGCGCAGATTCCCAAGGATAACCCCGAGGCGGCCAAGGCCATGCGCCAGCAGATCGACCTGCAGGTCGAGGCCATGCTCAGCCCCTGGTACCGCTACTTCGTGAAGGCCGATCCGATTCCCTTCCTGAGCAAGGTCTCTTGCCCGGTACTGGCCCTGAACGGCGAGAACGACGTGCAGGTTCCGTACGCGGAGAACCTTCAGGCCATCTCCAAGACCCTCAAGGCCTCCGGGAACCGGGACGTGACCGTCCAGTCGTTCCCCAAGCTCAACCACCTCTTCCAGACCAGCCAGACTGGAATGGTGAACGAGTACGCGGCGATCGAGGAAACCTTCGCGCCGGTGGCTCTCAAGGCCATGGGCGAGTGGCTCGAGCGGAAGGCCTTTTGATCGCGGGGCGTTTGAGTTCCGTCAATTGTTTGAAAAGGCTTCGTTAAATCGCGTCACGTCCCTGGGATCCGAGGCATAAAGGGAGAAGCAGACGCGACGAGGAAGGATCTGACGATGAGTGATTCCGTGATTGGCAACGCCAAAACCAACCTCTGGAGCCTGGGAGGGGCGTCCAACACCTCTCAGAACTCGCAACCGGTTGCGGACGCACCTGCCGCCACTCCGCCCAAGCCTTCGGCTCCTGCGGGTGACGCGGGAGCGTTCGACGGTGCGAGCGTACTTCAAGCCGCCGCTTCCAGCCAGTGGTCTGCCGGTGCGACCCTGGGCGCATCCCCGTCCACCGGCGCCTCCTGGACGGCGGGTTGGGCTGGAAACGCCCCAGCGGCCGGCTCTGGCGGCAACAAAGCCGCGAATGCCCTCTGGAGCAAGGACCTGGTCTCGGTCGGCGGTAACCAGTGGACCGTGGACGCTCCCTTAGCCGAGGCCATTCGGGGCCTCGAGAAGGCCGGTCAAGAGCTGGATGCCATGCGCGCCTCGGCGCTCAAGGAGATCCAGGCCATCCGACAGCTGGCAAGCAACCTGGCCTTCGAACAGGGAGGAGCCGTGGACGGCCTCAAGGTCGGTCGTCAGCAACGCTTCCTCAACGAGCTGGCAGCCGCCGAACAAGCCCTCTCCAAGACTCCTCCCGACGTCGAGGCCTACCGCCGCGACATGTCAGACGCCCGAACCATCCTCAATCCGCCCGTGAACCCCCTCAACGAGCTGGGTCAGAGCCGCAACCAGCTTCACTGGGGCAAGCCCGTGCCCGGATCCCAGAGCGTGCTCTCCAAGCTCAACTCGCTCATCGACGGGGCGGGGCATGCCACCACCAAGGTCAGCCCCACGCTCTACGAGCTGCGCGGGAACGTGATCCAGGCGCAAGCCAAGCACGACACCCTCAAGAACGCCGCCGAGATGCGCGCCAGGATCCAGGCGAAGGGCGTCGAGTTCAACCAGGCCAAGGTGGTCGCCGGCGATACCCTGTCGCGGTACCAGCAGGCGACCGCTCAGGCGGGGGCGCTCTTCGCGGACTTCTTCACGACGGCGAACCGCAACCTCGATGCCATGCCCAAGAGCGCGGAGACCACGGCCGCCAAGGCGGAGCTGGCGAAGGCCGAGAATGCCTTGAAGCTCAACTACTTCGGCTCGTCCGCCGAGCTCTTGACCAAGTTCGAGGCGCTCGCCGCGACGGCGGGCCTCTCGCTTCCCGACCTCACGGCCATTCGCCAGTCCTTGAGCGCGGCCGGGCGCTTGCAGGGCGAGAACAACAAGGCCCAGGACAAGGCCCGGAAGCTCGAGCAGGAGCAGAAGCGGATGCAGGCCGGTTACGACGAGGTCTTCCGCCGCTAGCCTCCGGCACGCCTCGAACGGCCGCGCAGGCCCATCCAGGTAACTCAATCAAAAAGGCGCGGGGGACATTTCGTCCCCCGCGCCTTTTTGATTGGAATCTTCCTCGCGACCCTACATCCGCTTGAGGAAAGCCTCGAGGAAGGCTTCGTTCTCGTGATCCAGGCCGACGCTGACGCGCAGGCAGTGCGGAAGGCCGAAGCCCTTCAGCGGACGCACGATGATGCCTTCGCGCAGCAGCTCCTCGGTGATCCAGTTGACCTTCTCCTCGGTGCCGAGATCCAGCATGACGAAGTTGGTATGGGATTTCACGTAGGGGATGCCGGCCTTGTCGAAGGCCTCGTAGAAGCGCGCCAAGCCGCGTGCGTTGAGTTCGAGCGTGCGATTCAGGAAGTCCTCGTCCTCGAGGGCCGCCAACCCCGCGGCCTGGGCCAGCGTGCTGGGCTCGAAGGGCAGCTTGACCTTCATCAGCTGCTGGATGAGGCCCTCGTGAGCCAGGCCGTAGCCGATGCGGACGCCACCCAACCCGTAGGACTTCGAGAAGGTGCGCAGGGTGATGACGTTGTCCGCCCGGTAAAGCTGGGAATCGGGGTAATCGTAGGTATCGCCCACGAACTCGAAGTAGGCCTCGTCCAGGATGACCAGCACGTGCGGCGGCACGAGGTCCATGAAGACCTCGAAAGAGTTGCGGTTGAAGATCGTGCCGGTCGGGTTATTGGGGTTGGAGAGGTAGATGATCTTGGTCTTGGGCGTGATGGCCTTGGCCATGGCCTTGAGGTCGTAGCCGTAGTCCTTGAGGGGCACGGTGACGATGGGAACGCCCTGCGCCCGGGCGAGCACCATGAAGCCCACGAAGGTCCCTTCGGACGTCAGGACTTCCTCGTCGCCGTGCAGGAAGGTCCGGACGATGGTCGCCATGATGCCTTCCGAGCCGGAGCCCAGCACGACGTTATCCATCTTGACCTTGTAGCGCTCGGCGAGGGCGGTGCGCAGCTTGTAGCCGGAAGAATCCGGGTAGAGGTGGACGTCCGTCATCGCCTCGTGCATGGCTTGCATGGCCTTGGGCGAAGGCCCCAGCGGGTTCTCGTTGGATGCGAGCTTGTAGACCCGCTCCAGACCGAGTTCGCGCTTCACTTCCTCGATAGGCTTGCCCGCCTTGTAGGGGATCAGCTTCTCGATGTACTCGGGGACGAGGGATGACGTTGAAACGAAGTTGGACACTGGAATCTCCTGGTATACGAACGGCGTTTCCCCGATTCTACCAGACTCCTAGCGGTTTATCTGTGTCCAGTTCCGCATCTTTAGCCTCGGTCAGGCGAAAAAGCGCTGGAAAACCGGTGCTTGCCGCTTGATCCGCCGGATGCGCCGTCCCAGACTGGGGGAGGATGGAGGACATCATGGGCAAGCAGAAACGCGAGCACGAAGGGAAGATCTTTCGCTCGGAGGCTCCGATCACGATCTCGCCTCCGACGCTCACGACGCAGCCTCGGGCGTTTGTCCGGACCTTGAGCCGGATCTGGGGGCGCGGGCTGAGCCTCATCGCCGGAGCGGCCCTCCTGGGCATTGGCTTCTTCGTGATCGAGGGAGCGGACGGCTCAGCCATCGGCCTTTTGGGCGTCGTCATGATCGTGACGGCCCTGGTCTGGCATCGCTGGCGACGCCCGTGAAGCGTCAAGCGGAGATCAGCGATCGCCGAAGATCCCGATCAGCCCCAGCCCGCGCTCGGATTCCCAGGCGTACGCCGGCGGCGTGGCCGCGGACGGGGTCTTGGCGTTGAAGCCCACGAGCGTGTAACCGCCGAGCACCTGGGCTTGCGGGCTCATCAAGACCACCGACTGGACGTCGGCGTCCTTGCGATCGCCCAGGACCAGCCGGTTGCGCTGATGCGTGAAGAGGAAGCCCGCGAGCGACTCCCCCGAATGGACGGCGAAGACCAGGCAATCGTCCTCGAACTGGAAGGGCCGCGCCTGGAAGCGGCGCGTCAGGTGCAGTCCCAGGCGCTCCATGTGGCGCTCGTAGGCGTCGGTGACGCCGTTGCCGGGAAGTCCCATGAGCAACTCGAAGTGGATGCCCGCATCGGACGACTCGAGTCGCGGCATGCCCACGTCCACCTGGGCCATCCGGGTCCCCGGCCCCGAGTAATTGCTGGTAAGACCGACCTTACCGCCGGCCACCAGGGCCCTCGCCTCGTAGTTGATGTCGTTTCGGTCCTTGGAGGTTCCCAGGAACGAGAGGACGTAGGCGGCGTGCTCGCCTTGGCCGAGCCGAAGGCCGACGGGGTTGGCATGAACGCTGAAGAAGTCCAGGCCCTTCTTGCGGCTGGCGTCATCCGCGGCCTTTTGCACGACGCCATGGGCCGCCTGGCGCAGGGAGGCGGGAAGCGCCTCGGGCTTCAGGACCTCGACGGCAAGACCCGAGCCCATGGCGCGGAACTCCGTTCCGGGCGGCGTCGCGGTCAACGCCTGAGGCCCGCCGCAGCCCAGAAGCGACAAGACCAGCAAGAAGCTCAACCCCCCACGCATCATGGCCATCGGATCCTCCTTTAAATCAGTCTTAACCTCATCATAATCTCATGCGCCTCTCCCGGCAAGGGGGAAACGGCATGCGGGAGTTGCCGGGGAAGCGGGGCGATTTGCCTGGGGACGCGGGCGGCTGCGAACGCGTCGAGCGAGGAATGGCTCGGGCATTTTCTGGCCAAGTTGACCCCTCACGTCGAGAGGCTCGTCGGGTCAAACTCGGGAGTCGAGGGCTCGCTCTCCAGGAGGGAGGGGCCGGTTGGCGTTCGAGCAGAGGAAGGAGGCCGTGAGATGCGGTACGGCTTGCACCTGGGATGTGTGATGCTCTTGGTCGCGGTGGGGGCATGCGCAACTCCTCCCGCGGGGCCGGAATCAGGCGAGTGGCGCGTCAGCGCCAAGGAGACGGAGGTGCCGGAGTGGCATCGAACGGGGTTGCGGCCGCCGATTGCCTCGGATGAGGACTACCAGCGGGTACTCTCTCAGGATCCGAGCTTCTGGCAGGTCATGAGTCAGGACGGGGCGTTTCGGGACGCGGTTTCCAAGGACACGGTCTTCCGGAGCCGATTGGTCCTGATCCCGTCGTTGCGGCATCAGGTGCTCAACGACTCCGCCCTTCGCGAGCGGCTGGTTCAAGAGGAAGGCTTCCGCCGTCCGCTCGACGATGCGGATTACGCCGGGGTTTTCGCCCAGGATCGGAGCTTGCGTCAGGTCATGATGGCGGATGCGGACTTGCGCCGGTTGATGAAAGACGATTACCACTTGCGCAACATTCTGCACCGGGACCATGCCTTCAGGCATGTCTTCAACTCCGACGACGGTTTGCGCCGCTTGATGGTCTCGGACGACGCCTTGCGGCGGGTGGTCTACTTCGATCCGGGCTTTCGTACGATGCTGACGCGGGGCACGGAGTTCCGGACGCGCTTCACGTCGGATGCCGAGTACCGGAGCAAGCTCATGGCCGATCCGGGGATGCGGGCCCAGGTGCGCCGGGACTATGACGCGCGGATGAAGTCGCGGGACGACGCGCACTCCGAGACCTCGGTCGGGCCGTACCGCAACTATGGCGGCAACTATGGCGGCGGCTATGGTGGCGGATACGGCTGGGGCTACGGTGCGGGAGCCGAGGCCTACGGCGGGGGGTGGGATTAGCTACCAGGGGAACGGGAGGCCGGCGTTGAGGCTGACGAAGGGGCCTTCGTTGCCCAAGGCCGCTTCGAGGCGGCCGATGTACCAGGTGCCGAGGCTCAGGCCGAGGTAGCCTCCGAGGGCGGGGCGGATGTCTTGAGGAAAGGCGATCGCCCCGCCGTGGTTCCAGGAGCGGGCCACGTCGAAGAAACCCGTGCTCCAGAGCGTGAGCTCGCTATCCAGGATCGAGGGCCAGAGGGCATGCCGCAGCTCGACGCTGAAGGCGAGCATCTGGTTTCCGATGAAGCGCGAGCCCGCGTAACCGCGAAGGAAGTTCCCCGCGCCCAGCCAGTAGCTGAGGGGCAAGGGCAGGTCGCCGGCGCCGTGTCCCCCGTGAAGGCCGATGGCGAGGCTATCGCGCTCCCCCAGGGGGAGGTATTCCTGGAACGCTGCGTCGACGCGCAGGTAATCTCCCGGATTGCCGAAGGCCCTGGGGCCGAAGAGGACGCCGGCGCGCACGCGCGTGCCTTCTCGCGGCATGTCCGGGTGATCCGTGTCGTCGTAGCGCAAGAAGGGCGAGAGCGTGAGCATCGCTCCTCCGACTTTGCCGTAGGCGGATGCCAGGGCGGTGTTTCCGACCATGTCGGCGCCGGCCGCTTTGCCTTCCAGGTAGAGTCGCGTGTACGGAAGCACCATGACGCCGGCGCGCGCGTAGGCTTCCGGGTAGTTGTAGGAGAGCCGCTCGAGTTGCGCGGCATCGGCCCGTTCGCGTTCGTAGAGGGTCACGCCGTTCCAGACGTAGCCGGCCCAGGCCTTGAAGTCGTAGTACTGGCCTCCGAGCCGCCAGTCCTCGGCGGTGGCTTCGAGGCCGACCGGGAGGACGAAGGGGATGACCTGCGGCACCAGCTTGACGTAGGGGCTCTCGGTCAACGCGATCTCGATGCCGTCGTCGCGGCGAGTCAATCGGGCGTCCTTCAGGTTGCGAAGCGTGAGCAGGCGCTTTCGCCAGGCCTCCAGCTCGAGATCCAGGGTTGCCGGGGTGAGGCCGTCGAGCTCGCGCGCGTAGCGGGGCTCCATCGGGCCGTAGGACTCGCTGAAGCGCACGCCGGGGGCCACGTCCCCCGCAAGGGCGGGTTTCGCGAGGGTCGCGGCCAAGAGGGCCGACAAGAGCATGCGTTTCACGGACACGTCAGGGAAAGCTCGTGCGATCGTCGGAGGGGGCGGGACAAGCAAGCGTCCTTCCCCATGCTACACCGTTATCGGGCTGGCGGAAACCGGGCGTCGCGGCCGCCAGCGGCGACGAAGCGGCGCTTGCGGCGGCGTCCGCGGGCGTTACACTGGGGGCGCCTGGAAAGAGGGGTGCCCATGGCCGATCCATACGCGCGCTGGTGGTGCCGGATGGGGGAGAAAGCCACCGGCTTCACCTACCAGGATGCCCGCGGTCGACCCATCACCTCGGAGGCCTCGCTTGCCCGCATTTCGGCCTTGAGGATACCTCCGGCCTGGAGGGGGGTGAGGATTTCGCCGTCGGCGTCCAGCAAGATCCAGGCCATCGGGTTCGACCAGAAGGGGCGAAAGCAGTACCGCTACCATCCGGATTGGACCCAGCGGCGCTCCGCCGCGAAGTTCAGCAAGCTGGAGGCGTTCGCCCAGCAGCTTCCGCGGTTTCGCGAGGTCACCTCCGCGCATCTGAACCGCCCCGAGCTGGACCGCGAGAAGGTCCTCGCGCTGGTCTCGCGGCTCATGAGCGAGGGGCGGTTCCGGGTCGGAAGCGATCGCTACGTCCGCGAGAACGAGAGTTACGGCCTGTCGACCCTTTGCCGGGATCATGTCGCGATCTCGGAGGCGTGCTTGGCCTTCGATTATCGGGGCAAGCGCGGCATCGCGCAGAACCCCGTGGTCTGCGACGCGGACCTGAGCGCCGTCATGCGCGAGCTGGCCGCGCTTCCGGGGGGCCGGCTCTTCAAGGCTCCGCGTCCGGACGGCCAGCTCGCGCCTCTCACCAGCCGCGACGTGAACGCTTACCTCAAGGAGATCATGGGCTCCGAGGTCAGCGCCAAGGATTTTCGAACCTGGACGGCGACGCTGCTCGCGGCGCGGATCCTGGCCGATTTCGGGCCGGCGGCCAGCGAGCGAGAAGCGAAGCGGAACCTCGCGAGGTGCAGCGAGGAGGTCGCCAGGTTTCTGGGGAATACCCCGGCGATCGCCCGTTCCAGTTACATCGCGCCCGTGGTCTTCGCGTGCTACCGGCAAGGCATCACGCTCGAACACCTGATGCCTTCGCCGTCTCAGTGCCGGACGCTGATGCGGCAAGGTTACACGCCCGACGAAATTGCCTTGATGCGCATGCTGCGAATTGCACCCGAGCGTCCCGACGCGGAGCTTCGGATCACGCTCTATCCCGAGACGCGCGCGCAGGCGGTCCCGGAAAACGGCGACGGCCCCGCGAACGCATCCGCGGGGCCGTCAATCGTGCGAGAGTTTAGTCGGCGAGGGCCTTCTGGAGGTTGATCAGGCCGTTGGCGTACTTGGGGTCGAAGCCGGCATCGCCCAGGTCGTCGGCGGTCTGCTCGAGGCGCTGGCGCACCTGCTGAGCGGTCCAGTTGGGGTACTTGCTCCAGACGAGAGCGGCAGCGCCCGAGACGAAGGGGGTGGCCATCGAGGTGCCGTCGATCATGGCGTAGGTGCCGCCGGGGAAGGTGCTGAGGATGCCTTCGCCGGGAGCCACCACGCTCATGCCGTAGCCGTAGCACGAGAAGTTGGAGAGCTTCTTGGTCTGGTTGACCGAGCCAACCGCCATGACGCCCTTGAAGGAGGCGGGGAAGCCCATGTTGGCGATGCCGTCGTTGCCGGCGGCCGCCACGATCAGGACGTTGTGACGGGCGAGGTCCTCTTCGTAGAAGGCCCGCTCGACGGAGTCGGTGAGCGCGCCGCCGAGGCTGAGGTTGATGACCTTGGCGCCCTGGTTGACGGAGTAGGCGATGCCCTTCATGACCGAGAACATCGTGGCGTTCTCGCCGAGGACCTTGACGCCGAGGATCTTGGTGTTGGGAGCGACGCCCGCTACGCCGATGTTATTGTTGGCGATCGCCCCGATGATGCCCGCCACGTGCGTGCCATGGCCGTCCTGGTCCATCGAGCCGGGGTTCTTCTTGCCCAGCTGGTACCACTTCTTCTTGAAGGTCATGTCGGGGCTGTCGATGACGTTGCCCTTGAGGTCGGGGTGCGAGTGGTCGACGCCCGTGTCCACGACGGCGACCAGGGTGTTGGCGCCGCGGGCGACGTTCCAGACCTGGGGGATGTTCTGCTGGGTGAGGCCGAACTGCAGGGAGTAAAACTCGTCATTGGGCTCGGGGTAGCCGGGCGTCCGGACGGTGTTTTCAAGGGCGAAGCGCTTGAAGTTGCGCTGCGCACCCAGGACGCCGCGAGTGCCCGAGTACTGGGCGATCAGGGCGTTGACCTTGCTGCCGCCCTCGACGAGCACGTACTCCTTGTCGCCGAAGCTGAAGCGGTCCACCTCGGAGCTGCCGAAGTCCAGGGAAGCGCCCTTGGGGAGCCGGACGACGACTTCGGCTACCGAGGCCTCGCTCTGGCGATCGACCTTCTTGGCGGCGAAGCGCTTGACCCCCGAGGCGTTCTGCGCGTTGAGTTGGCCCACCTGCATGGGGGACGTCCCGCAGGCGGCGGTCAGGCTTGCGGCCACCAAGACGGCTCCAAGCATCTTCATCCGGTTACGGGCCATTGCGCATGCTCCTTTCAAGAGAGGGTCCTAACCTTGTTATCCGGCCGTTAACGGCCCGCTGACGTTAAGGCATGGCTAAATTTCCGCTAACGGATGGCGTCTGGTACGATGGAGGCATGGTCTCCAGGCGCTCCGCTCCCGCACGGGCGCCGGGCCGCGCGATCGCCTGTTCACGGGAAAGGGGACGCGATGAACCGCGAGCAGATCCGACAGATCCTGGCGAGCGCCACGACGGATCCCGATCCGGCCGTCCAGTTGGCGGGAGTCCGGGGATTGCTTCGCCTGGGAGAGCCCCGTGGGGCCGAAGCCTGGCTCGAGTACGTGACCGAGACCGGCCGGGACGGCGATCCCTTCGAGCGTGACGAGCGCCTGTTCGAGGCCCTCACGGCCGTGGTCGACTTCCCGTTTCCCGAGGCGCAGGCGACGCTCGCGGGCTTCCTTCGCGATCCCGACGCGCTTCCCGACGGCCTCCTGATGTCCATCGGGGCCGCCCTGGGCAAGATCCGCCACCCCCAGACCTTCGATCTCTTGACCGAGCTCTTGGCCCATGCGAGCGGGTACGTCGCCGGAGCCGCCGCGACGGCCCTGGGAGAGCTTGGCGATCGCCGGGCCGTCCCCCACCTGATCGCCCTGGCCGACGAGCGCCACGGAGAGTGGTTCTATCGCTGCACCCAGGCCTTGCTCGCGCTCGGACGCCTCGGAGGCGATGAGGCCTTCCGCTACCTGAGTCGCGCCGTGCAAGGCTCCGAGGTACGCGAATCGGCCCTCGAAGCGCTCGCCATGCTGGCTCAAGAGGACCGCGATCGCCAAGAAAGCCGCCGCTAGGGGCATGCGAGGGCGGGGGGCAAGTCGCCCGATCGCTCACCTAACGAAGACTTATTGCTGCCAACGAGCTTTTAATGAAAGATTCCCGGCGATCGCGGGATAAATACTATGAGTAGGATGCCGTGACATGCCGCGGCGCCAGGGAGGCTTGAAATGGTTGATCTTTCCGATATCCAGGCATATTCCCGCCGCACCGGCGTCGATACGCGCGGCATGGTCTACGTCAGCGACAAGCAGGGCGCGGACGAGGCCGTCGATACGACCCTCAAGGCCTGGGACAAGCTCGAAGCCTACGAGCAGGAGATCGACAAGGCCAAGCAAGAGCTCGCCCTCGCGAAGGGCTCCATGAGCGCCGCGCAAGGCAATGTCAGCAGCGCGCGCAACCGCCTGGCATCTCTGGAGTCCCAGCTGGCCTCCCTCACGCCTGCGACCGATCCCGACGGCGCCAAGGCCAAGGCCCTCAAGTCGTCCATCTCGAGCGCGCGCTCCGCACTTTCCCAGGCCGAATCCCAGCTCGCATCGGCCAAGAGCCGCCTCTCGGCGGCCGAGGGCAAGGTGAGCCAGCTCGAGACCGGCAAGCTGGGTTTCCAGCGCCAGCTCATGGATCGTCTGGGGCTCGACTCCAGCCGTCTCACCCAGGAAGTCAACATCCGGGCTCAGCAGGACTGGTCCAACTTCCGCCCGACCAACGCGCTCGAGGAATGGGCCAAGGTCGTCAACACGGGCATGGGGCGTCGTGACGAGCGCGGCAACGACGTTCTCAACGAGACCGTGAAGGGCAAGGACGCGCTCGCGAGCTTCATGCGCTACGGCCAGTGGAACTTCAACCAGATGGTCGAGGACTTCACCCAGAAGCTGATGCGCGCCTTCCAGCGTGCCGCCTCGGGCAAGGGCTTCTCGTTCACGGATATTTCGTAGCTTCGAGCGTCGAGGGCTCGGTTCCGTGCGCCTTCCAGGAGGCCGCCGGAGCCGGGCCCTTTTCGTTCGACTGGGCGATCGCGGTAAACTGATAAGGTTGGCGCTCGCTCGCCAAATCCTCGCCATCATCCTCGATTCGACGAAGGAGAAACGGATGTCAAACCAGCTCTTCGCGGGCCTGCTCACGGCGACCTTGACGGTCGGCACGGCCCTCCCCGCGTTCGCCGCCGACGCGCCGCTCTCGGTGGCCGAGTCGCGCCAGATTTTCGCTCAGGCGGGCAGCCAGTCCGCCTCGGCGGGCATGTCCGACGGGGACGCCAAGGAGATTCGCGCCCTCTTGGCCGGGGTCTCGTCGGTCATCCTGCCGGGCTTCGGGCAGTGGGTCTTCAACCAGGAGCGCCCCAAGGCGGTGATGCACTTGCTCGGCGCGGTCGTGCTCTGGGCGATTCCCAGCTACCTCTCGATTCCGGGCCCGCTGGATAGGCTTTACCTGGCGCTTCCCACGCTCTTCCACCTTTACTCGGGCTACGACGCCTACCAGGGCGCTGGCGGCGAGGTGGATCTGATCTCCCAGCCGGGGCTGACGGCCTGGAGCTTCGACGCGCAGGTCTCGCGCCTCGCTCAAGAGCAGCGCTTCGCTCACGCGGAGCTTTCGCACCTGCAGCTTGGTCCCTCGGAGCTTGCGCCTCTGGCGCTGGCGAGCTCGAGCCCGATCGACTAGCGTTCAAAGGCAACGGGCCCCGGAATTTCCGGGGCCCGTTGCCTTTGGCTGGAGGTCAGGAAGCGCTGGCCTTGAGCGTGGCGGCCGGGTGAACGGCGGGCTGCTTGGCGAGGAACTGCGCGAAGGCGTCGGCCGGGAGGGGCCGGCTGAGGTAGTAGCCCTGGATCTCGTCGCAGTTCTCGGCCTTGAGGAAGGCGAGCTGTTCTTCGGTTTCGACGCCCTCGGCGACCACGCGCAGGCAGAGGCTGTGGGCCAGCGCGATGATGGCCTTGACGATGGCCGCGTCGTCCTGGTCGTTGGCCAGGTCGCGCACGAAGGAGCGGTCGATCTTGAGGGTCGACAAGGGGAAGCGCTTCAGGTAGCTCAGCGAGGAGTAGCCGGTCCCGAAGTCGTCGATCGAGAGCTGGATGCCCATGGAGTTGAGGCGGTTGAGCGTGGCCGTGGTCTCCTCGACGTCCTCCATGAGGCTGCTCTCGGTCAGCTCGAGGTCGAGGTGATGGGGCAGGAGGCCGGTTTCGCTGAAGACCCGATCCACCATCGAGGCGAGGTCGCGCTGCTTGAACGAGCGTCCCGAGAGGTTGACCGAGATGCGAATCGGCGGCAGGCCCGCGTTCTGCCAGGCCTTGTTTTGCAGGCAGGCGGTGCGAAGGACCCATTCGGTGATCGGGATGATGAGGCCGGTTTCTTCGGCGAGGGGGATGAAGGTGGCCGGGGGCACCATGCCCCAGTCGGGATGCTGCCAGCGGGCGAGCGCTTCGGCGCCGACGATCTGGCCGGTGGCGAGGTCGAGCTGCGGCTGGTAGTGGAGGGTCAGCTCGCCGCGGTCGAGCGCCTTGCGCAGGCTGTTTTCGAGGGCGAGCCGCTCGGGAGCCGTGGCGTTCATCTCGGAGACGTAGAACTCGTAGCCGTTGCCGCGCTCCTTGGCCTGGTACAGGGCGGCGTCGGCGTTCTTGAGCAGGTGGACGGCCTGCTCGCCGTCGCTGGGGAACATGCTGATGCCGATGGAGGTGCTGACGAAGAGCTCCTGGTCGCGGACCCGGATGGGCTTGGCAAGCGACTCCAGGATGGTCTTGGCGACCTGGGCGACCTCGGCGGAGTCGGTGACATCTCCCAGGACGATGGTGAACTCGTCGCCTCCGAGGCGGGCCACCGTGTCGGAAGAGCTGATGCAGTCGGCGAGGCGCTCGGCGATCGCCATCAAGAGCAGGTCGCCGATGTCGTGGCCGAGCGTGTCGTTGATCAGCTTGAACCGGTCGAGGTCGAGGAACATGACGGCGACCTGGCGCTGGCTGGCCTCGGCCTGCGAGATCGCCTGGTGGAGGCGGTCCATGAAGAGCTGCTTGTTGGGAAGGTCCGTCAAGGGATCCGAGTAAGCCATCCGCTTGATGGTTTCTTCGGCGCGGCGGGTCTGCGTGATGACCTCGGAGAACATGATGATGCCGCCGATCTCGCCGTCGCGGTCCCGCCAGGGCAAGATCTCGCCGCGCACCCATTCGATGCGGCCGTCCGAGCGAACGAAGGGCTCTTCCTCGTTGCGCTCGATCGCTCCCTGGAGGCAGCGCTGGTGCATGGCCTTCCAGTGATCCGGAACCTCGGGGAAGACCTCGTAGTGAGAGCGCCCGATGATCGGCTGATCGCCGAGCCGGAAGTCCTCCCGCCAGCGCGGGGTCGCCATCACGTAGCGCATCTCGCGATCGAACATCGCGATCGCCGCAGGGGCGTGCGCCATCAGGAGGCGGATCAAGTCCGCGAGTCGTTCGGCCCCATCCAAGGGCATCGGCTGGTCCATCATGTCGTCGAAGCTCGAAGGTTCCTCAGGAGGCCCTCACGGGTCCTTTGCGACTCCAAAGCGGTTCCCGGCCCGTAACGGGCACTAGCATACAAGGGTTTAACTACCCGGTTCGCCCCTTGCCGTAACCCGAATTCCAAACTGTAATCTCGCTGTAATCCGGAGTTCATCTCGCGTTCGCCGCTTGGGGCCGTTCGAGCCCTCGCGGAAGGGCCTCCCTACCATACCACGACCCGGGCCCAGGATCGCGACAAGATTGTCATCCATTCTTAAAACGCTTTTCATCTCGGTTTGCTACCATGGGAGAAGGTGCCCGCATGGGCATGGGGACTCCCCAGGTTCCAGAGGAGTGACACATGCGCGCATTCAGCCGACTGGCCATTGCGACCCTGCTCCTGGTCGGCCTCGCCCTGCCGGCCCCGGCAGACGTCGGCGTGGTCGATCTCAAGCCCGCCGAGCAAGCGATCGCCCGCAAGGACTACCAGCGAGCCCTCGAGGTCCTGGCGCCCCTCGGACGCAACGCCAACGTCCTGCAAAGCGCGCGCGGCCCCCGCGTCCTCATGCTGATCGGCGAGGCCGCCGAGGCCCACGTCGAAGAAATCAACTCCCGCTGGCGCCAGCGCCGACGCCTCGACCCCAAGAACCCCGAATGGCTCACCTTCCTCCGCCCCCGCCAACGCTGGGCCGCCAAGCACATGGGCTCCTTCGCGTACTACGAGCCGGGCGGCCGCTACCGCTACCTCGGAGACGCCTACCGGGTCTTCCTCAAGCAGTACCCCAAGCATGCCCTCGCCCACGAGGCCGCCTGGCGCCTGATCGCCTCCGACGAGATCGCCCCCAACGAATGGGACCCCGACACCGGTCTCGCCCTCGAGGATGCCCGCCGCTACGAAGCCTTCATCCAGCAGTATCCCCGCTCCACCCATGTGCTCGCGGCCAAGTTGGCCATCGGCTGGGATTACCTCTACGCCTCCGGCATCATGTGGGGAAAACCCAGCCATCAGGGACATTACCAGAAGGGCCTCGCCACCCTGCGCTCGATCGTCGCCCAGGCCCCGCGCTCCAAGGAAGCAGAGCAAGCCCGGATCCTCCTGAACCGTCACGCTCCTACCAAAGCCCCATGAAGAAGCGCTTCAAGACCATCTACTTCTTCGGAGCCGGAGCCAGCGCCGCCGAGGAGCCCACGGCACCCACCAGCGCCGTCCTCCTCAAGGGCGGCCTCTCTCGGCGCGAAGACCGCTACCAGACCTTGCGCGCCTTTCTCGCCGGATGGGGCTTCGAGGGCGATCGCCAGCTCCCTTACATCGAGGAACTGCTCTCGATCCTCGATACCTGCCTCTCCAAGGGAGAACCCATTGGCCAGGTATGGAGCCTTTCCGACCTCGCCAAATGCCGCGAAGAACTCGTCAGCTGTATCTACGACTTCATCGGCGACACGCTCGACATCCAGACCAACGGCTCCAAGGAGCACAGCTTGTACCGGAGCCTGCTCTCCCAGGCCCCGGCCGAAAGCACCAGCCTGATCTCGCTGAACTACGACCTGCTGCTCGATCATGCCCTCATTCAGCTCGGCATTCAACCCGACTACGCCCTCGACTTCTTCGACGGGCATGGGGCCGCGTCGCCCGAGAAGACATTTCGCCTCTACAAGCTCCATGGCTCCTTGAACTGGGGCTACTGTCCCTCGTGCTTCTCGACCGTGCTCACCCGGGATCGCCGCCTGCGCGCCGACGAGACATGCCCCACCTGCGAGGGGCCCATGCGGGTGCTCATCATCCCGCCGACCCCCCTCAAAATTCCGCCCTCGCCCTTCCTCTCCGCCCTCTGGAAGAAGGCCGAGTGGGAGCTCGCGCAGGCCGAGGAAATCGTCTTCATCGGCTACTCGCTCAGCGAATCGGACGCGAATATTCGCTACCTGCTCTTCCGGGGGTTCTTCGGCTACTCTCCCAAGGTCACGGTCGTCCTCAAGGAGCCCCCGACCGATCCCGCGTCGCCCGTCATGGGCCGCTACGAGCGCCTCTTTCCGGGGGGAGTGGAGTTCTTCTGCGCGGGCTTCGAAAACTACCTCCAGCGCTGAGCCGGATCTCGCTCCGTCAGTCCCCGGCCGCGACCAGGGCATCCATGAGGGCGTCTTGAAGCTCCTGAATCGGCTTGGCCGTGCCCACGAAGCCGTTGACCATCACGGCAAAGGCCACGGGCTCCTGGCCGGGCGCCATGACGTAGCCGCAGAGGCTGCTCACCCCGCTCATGGTCCCGGTCTTGGCCCAGACGACTCCTTCGGCCCGCGTGCCCTGCATCCGCGTCGCCAGCGTGCCGTCACGCCCCGCGACCGGCAAGGAGGCCATGAAGGCCGGCGCTTCGGGCATGCGCGAGGCGGCCAGCAGCAGGCGCGTCATCTGCGACGGCGTTACGGCGTCGTAGCGCGATAGCCCCGACCCGTCGGCAAGCCGGTACGCGTCCGGCATCCAGCCGACCTCGCCGAGCGCCTCGCGCAGGACGGTCATCCCGGCGGCATGGGAGCCCGAGGCCTGCCGGAGACCGAGCTGCCGGACCAGCGTCTCGGCGTAGAGGTTATTGGAGTCCTTGTTGACCAGCCCCACGATCTCAGCCACCGTCGGCGAATCGTGGCGGGCCAGGACCGTCGCGTCAGGCGGAGCGTGGCCGACCCGTACGCTTCCCGCGAGCGTGATCCCCATGGCCGCGAGGCGTTCGCTCAGCCGCAGGGCCACCTGTCGTTCCGGGGTGTCCTCCAGGGAAACGGAGCCGCTGGCGACGAGGCGCAAAGCGCTCACGGGAGCCGCGAAGGCATGCCTGAGATCGTCCCACATCCAACCCGGCGGATACGCGGGGCCCTCGAAGAGGCTCGCATCGGCGACCAGATCGCCCCCGATCCGGTTGATGCCGAGCTCGCTCAGCGCCGCGGCGAGGGCATCGAGGGCATCTTGGTCCAGCGTGGGGTCTCCGTGGCCCTTGAGCCAGACGTCCCCCGCGAGCTGACCCTCGACGAGCGGGGCCGTGGTGAGAAGCTCGGTCTTGAAGCGGGTTTCGCTGCCGAGAAGGCGCAAGGCCGCATAGCTGGTCGCGAGCTTGACCACCGAGGCCGGCGTGAAGAGCTTGTCGGCATTTCGCGCGTAAAGCAGCTCGCCCGAGAGGCGCCGCACCTCGATGCCGACGAGGCTCTGGCTGACGGCGCTTGCGGAGAGTAGGTGATCCAGGTGACGGAATGAGCGTTGGGGTGCGGCTGCCTGATGGGCGATCGCCGGCCCGCTCCACAGCCCGACGGAGAGGAGAGTCAGGGCTGCGGCAAGGCGTCTCAGGCTTCGGGACAGAGGGGCAAGGTGAACCAGAACGTACTTCCTTTTCCGGGCTCGCTTTGAACACCGATCGTCCCGCCGTGAGCTTCGACCAGGGCCTTGGCGATGGAGAGCCCGAGCCCCGTTCCGCCGGCCTTGCGCGTCGAGCTCATGTCCGCTTGCTGGAAGCGCTGGAAGAGCTTGGGCAGATCCTCCGCGCTGATGCCGTCGCCCGTGTCGATCACCTGGGTCATCACCTCGTCTGAGGTCTTGTCCTGGACGAAGGCGCGGATCAGGACCTTGGAGCCCCGGGGACTGAACTTGATGGCGTTATCGACGAGGTTCGTGAGCACCTGGACGATGCGTTGCGGATCGGCGTCGAGCAGCGGATCGGAGATGACTTCGGCTTCAAGCGCGACCTGACGATCGTCCGCGAGCGGCTTGAGGGACGCGATGACCTCGTCGATGAGCGGAGCGTACAGCGAGGGCTCGCGGACCAGGCTGAGCTTGCCGGCTTGCAGGCGGCTCATGTCGAGCAGGTTGTTGACCAGCGAGAGCATGCGATCGGAGCCTGAGAGGATCTTGCCGAGGTAGTCATGTTGCATCTCGTTGAGGGGGCCGGCGACCTCGTCGTCGA
>Ga0180215_1000204_pt1 | contig 86242 bp, 72 predicted proteins | sample eDN3rd37CBELigBY_FD_128871 | JGI IMG/M metagenome (GOLD analysis project Ga0180215, IMG submission 128871) | Enriched backyard soil microbial communities from Emeryville, California, USA - eDNA 3rd pass 37_C BE-Lig BY (version 2) (version 2) | ecosystem: Environmental > Terrestrial > Soil >...
GGACAGGTCTGAGACCTGTCCCTACGAGGATGTGTGTTAATACCGGGCGTCGTAGAGCTGTGCGCCGAGGCGGCCGAGCAGGACGGCGTAGGGTGTGCCCTGGTTCTCGGGATGCCATTCGAAGCGAGCGCGTTCGAAGTACTGGACCTTGTAGACCTCGCCGGTGTCCGGGTTGCGCTCCTCGAACTCCTCGGATATTGGGTAGCCGAACATCCAGAGGCCCCCGTTCTGCTGCCAGTGGGCGCGGAAGCCCCAACAGAGGCCGTGGCCGGTTTCGTCGAAGAACTCGCAGTTGCCATCGGTGCCGTAGCGGGCGACACGCTTGAATGGCTGCTCGTGCTCGCGGCCAGCCGTAATTGTCCGGCCCATCAGTTCGCCGACGACTTCCCAGTCGGTTCCGGCGGTTTCCGGCTGGTACTCGAACTTCGAGCGTTCGAGGTACTGGACGGTCTTGCCCTGCTCGGTCATGACCGGTGACATCGGGTAGCCGAAAACCATCAACCCGCCGTAGCGTTCCCAGAAGTCGAGGAAACTATCGCAGAGCGACTGGCCGGTTTCCGCGAAGTAGCGACAGCGGCCGGAGCCACTGGAGAGCGATCGGCCATCGCGCTCGACGATCAGCGGGTCGAGTCCGATCCGCAGATTGACGCCACCGGATGTTGCCGACAGGTCGCTGCGCGATCCGTCGATCTTCCACGTCCGCACGCTGGCACTGCCGGTTTCGTAGCGGACCTCACGGTTGCCCGACTGGGACCAGATCACATCGACCGTGCGCTCGGCGTTCGAGAAGCGCATCGCCCAGATGTTCCGGTCGCCCATGTCGACGCGGCGCTCAAAGCGCAGGCCGGCCAGCCGGTTAGTGAGAGTCGAGTAGGCGGTGAAGGCCGGCTTCTTCTTGCCGTCGGCGTGGGTCAGACCGAAGTAGTTGGGCTGGTTGCCCGGGTCCTTGAACAGGAACAACAGCACGCGCTCGACGCCGCCGATGGAGAAGAGCATCGGGATGTGCCGGGCGATCCGGTTTGCCTGTGCCTGCTCGTTGCAGGCGGCCGCACCGTCGCCACAGCCACTCGACCAGCCGAACTCCGTCACCCAGAGCGGCTTGCCGGCCCGCTCGCGCGCCTTGCTGATCAGTGGCCAGATGACATCGGGATAGATCGACGTATCGAGTCCGTCGTTGGGAACGTAGCCATGAATTGCGACGGCATCCATGTAGTTGCCGCCGCCAAGGTCGAGGACGCGATGGAGGAAGTTGGCGCCCCGCTCGGTGCCGGTCACGCCGCCGTTCATGACGATCGCATCGGGATCAACCGACTTGATCGCCCGGTGGGCGCGCTTGAGCAGTTCGGTGTAGACAGCCGGATCACCACCGTCTTGGTTGTTCCAGAAGGCTGCGACATCGGGTTCGTTCCAGATTTCCCAGGCTTCGATGCGGTCGTGATAGCGCTCGGCGGTGGCGCGAACGTAGCGTTCCCATGCGTCCAGATCGCTCGGCGGGCCGAAAACGGTCTGCGAGCCACCCTTGCCGCTGGCCCAGCCGACTGAGTAGTCGAGCAGCCCGAGTTGGCGGATACCGCGCGCGGCGTAGCCGTTGACCTGATCGTCGAGCAGACCCCAGTTCCAGGTGTCACGTTGCGGATTGACGTGGTCCCAGCGTAGTTCAATCCGCGCCCATCCAGCGTTGCTCTCCGTCAGGAGGTTCTGGAAGGTGCCCCAGTGCGGTTCCCACGGGAAGGCGTTTCCAGCGATCCCGATTTGATCGGACTTCTGGCTGGATTCGGCGGCTGCGGCGGTCATTGGCTTTGAAACAGGCAGCCCCGCGACGAGTCCGAACAGCAGCGCACACGACAGCAGGATCGCGTTCCAGCGACCGAGGCTGTTCCACCTGATGGCGTTTTCTGAACCTGACACCCTGTTCCACCCAACCCTGACTGGCCGTTTGACGCACACGTAGAGACTGGCCGCCTCCCCTGTGGGTAGCAGCGCCGCAATGGCCCATCGACGTCCCGTTATGTCGCTTGAGTATGCCTATGGGTCAAACGCCGCCCCATCACCCAAACGTCACGGAGATGCTGAGGACTGGTCGTAGGTGAGAGGTAGTGGTGGTCCCACACGCTGTCATCCCAACGTCCGGAGAGGTCTCGTCCTCGTTGAAGCCGTGTGGCGAGCACGAGTCACGAGATCCCTCCTTCGTCGGGATGACAGGGCAACAGGCTGACGCAATCCGACACAACCGACGATCAGGACGACAGCGGGCTATGTCCGACGTACCTGAATACCGAGCAGGACGAGCAGCGTCAGTGCGATCTTTGCGCCGCCGCAGACGACGAGCAGCGTGCCCCACCCGTAGGTTTCCGCCAGCCAGCCTCCCGTTGGGAAGGCGACGATCATCGTCAGCGAAAACAGCCACGAGTCGACAGAGAGCAGCGTTGCTCGCTGGGCGGACGGCACCTGCCGGTTGAACCAGGCGAAGAGGAGCGGCTCCAGCAGACCGACGAACACGTTCGAGAGCAGGTAGGCCGTTGTCGCAAGCGCGAGCGGGCTGGCGGCCGTCGCGATCAGCCCGATTCCGGCCAGCATCGCCAGTGCAACCAGTTGATAGCGGAAGTTGCCTCGTCGCTCGAAGTGACCGGCGAAGACCGAACCGAGCGCATTGAGGACGAGTGCGCCACCAATCACAAGTCCGACGCCGGAGTTCGAGAGACCGCGGTCGGAGAACATTGCCTGGAGATACAGGTATGCGACCGTTCCAGCGGCCCAGAAGGTGCCGGAATAGACCAGCATCGCCGCCACGTGCGGACGGGCGCGAAGGACGTTGCGAACCTCGCGGATGTGGTGGACGACAGACGTGTGTTGTTCGTTCCGCGTGCTGGCAGGTGGTTCGGCCAGGCTGGCGGCCAGCCATGTCCCAGCCAGCGCCAGACCGATCGCGATCCCGAACGGCCAGCTATACGAGATGTCTGACAGCGCCGCTCCGAGCCAGAGGGTCGCCCCACCGACGATGTAGGTGGCGCCGAACAGTCGACCGAGGATGCCCGCGAAGTTGCCCTGCTGCTCGCCGAGAGAGTCGTACAGGTAGGCCTGATCGGCTCCCGAGCGGAACGAGTAGGATGCGCCGTTCAGAAACAACGCGAGCATCGCCAGCGGCAGCGAGTCGGCGACGAACAGGACGGCTGTCGAGATGGCAACCAGCAGCGATCCGAGCGCCAGCGACCAGCGCCTGCCAACCAGATCGGCGAACGAGCCGGATGGAAGCTCGAAGAGGACAGGGGCAAGGTGGAAGGCGGCTTCGGCCAGACCGATCTCGGTCAGGCTCAGGCCACGGCTCTTGAGATAGAGAATCCAGATTCCGCCCGTGAACTCTGTGCGGGTCAGGAGAGTGAAGAGATAAAAGCGGCGAATGCTGCTGGCTGGGACGGTCGCGGCGACAGCCGTCGCGGCGGGATCGGTGCTGACCATGTGTGATGAACTCCCACGAAATGTGGGGAGGGGTGCCTGCGCCGGTTACAGTTCCGGCAGCATCACGACGCCCACTCCCGCTGTCCTTCTGCGTCGAATCTCAGGACAGCGGGCGGTTGTGTGTGATGGTGTTCTTCCAGGTGATCCAGTCATGCGAATCGTTTCGCACGCCCGGTATCAGGTTCATCACGATGTCGAATCCTCGCGTCACGGCAAACGTGCCGCCGCAGATCATACATCGTTCCCGGCGGCTTGTGAAGTGGATCGCGGGGTGCTGCCACGACGTCCGACCGACGGCAGGGTCGCGATGACGACGCCGGCCACGATCAGGCCGCCACCGATGATCGTCCCGATCGTAATCGGTTCGCCGAGCAGCACGGCACTGATGATGACGCCGAAGAGCGGGGTCAGGTAGAGGTAAAGACCTGCTCGTGATGCCTCGCCGCGCTGGAGCCCGACCGCCCAGAGGATCGGCGCGATGACGCTGGCGGTAATCGTGAACTGGGCGACGCCGAGCCATCCGGTCCAGGCCAGGTCCGAGAGTCCGCTGGTAAGACCGGACACCCCGATTGGCAGCATGAGCGGCAATCCGGCGATCGAGCCGAGCATCGGGATGCTGGTTGGTGGGATCTTGCCGAGCCATGGCTTGACGATGACGGAGTAGACGGCCCAGAGCGTTGCCGACGTCAGGATCAGGATGCTTCCGACAGCTTGATCGCGCGAGAGTGAGAGTTCGCCTCCGCTCATGATCGTGACGAGGACGCTGCCCGAGAGTGCCAGGACGAGGCCGATGACCACACGTGCATATAGCCGTTCGCCCAGCAACGGCACGGCCAGCGCCGCGATGAAGACGGACGAAAGCCCCGAGATCAACGCGGCTGTGCCTGCTTCGACGTGCTGGATGCCATACGCCAGTGGGACGTTGAAACCAAGCTGGCCCAGCAAACCAAGCATGATTGCCCGCGGGATCAGTTCCTTCGGTGGCAGCGGCGCCCGAAAGCCCCAGAGCAAGATGACGGCAGCGACTGCGCCAACCAGAAACCGCGCCAGCAAAATGTTCCCCGGCGACAGCGTCTGGACGACATGCCTCGTCGATGTCGGCACGAACCCCCAGATTAGCGCTGCGGTCAGGAGCGCGAGCGGGCCGACCCAGGTTGCGTTTGCCGGGACGTGGGACGCGGGACGTGGGACGCGAGCCGGTTCAACTACGCGTCCCACGTCCCGCGTCCCACGTACCGACCGCTTCGTCACTCTCCCGTCATCTCTGCCCATGCCTTGCGCAGGTTGTAGTTCGGGATCTCATGCGTACAGGTGGCGTCGATGACGAAGATCGTGTCGCTGGCAAAGGCCTGATCGAGGGCCGCGCGCATATCCTCCGGACGGTCGATGCGGACACCGTCGCCTCCGAAGGAGCGCGCGAAGGCGACGAAGTCCGGGCCGCTCAGTTCGGTCTGATACGAGCGGCCATAGGCACCCTGCTGCATCCCGACGATCATGCCGTACTGGCGGTCGTTCAGGATGACGATGACCGGGTTGAGTCCGTACTCGACGGCGGTCCCGAAGTCCGTGCTGGCCATCAGAAAGCAGCCGTCGCCGGTGACGGTGACGACCTTCTTGTTCGGCTCGGCGATCTTGGCTGCCATCGCAGCCGGGAGTCCGAACCCCATCGCGCCCCAGTAGCCTTCGGGTGTGAACGTCGTCCGATTTCGTGTCTGGACGACCATTCGGGTCCACTGATTGTGGCTGCCGATGTCGCCGAGGACGATCGTGTCTTCGTCGACGAGGCTGGCCAGAGTGTCCAGGGCAGCGCCGTAGTGCATCGGGCTGGCCGATCCGAAGTCACGCATCACGCCGTCCATGATGTGGCTGCGCAGGCCATCTCGGCCGCGCTCGATCCTGGCACGTAGTTCGGCGTTGACCGGCCGCTGCTGGTCTCCCGACGCTTCGAGGAGTTGGTTCAGGCCTGTACGGATGTCAGCGACGGCCCCGGCGACCGAGCGTGCGTCTGCCTGTTCCCCTTCGTTGCCAAGCCAGATACCGGCGACTGGTGTACCCGCCGCGATCTCGAAGAGTGCGTCTGCGTGACCGGTGCCGCCTCGTTCACCAATGGCGATGATGAGGTCTGCTTCGGCCGCCAGTTCCCGCTGGATCGGCATCCGCTCGTAGAGCGAGAGTTGACCGGTTGAGAGCGGGTGCGTATCGGGGATCGCGCCGGCAGCGTCGCCAGCCTGGATGACCGGGGCTTCAAGCAGCTCGGCCAGTTCACGCAGTTCGCCGTCGGCAAAGGTCGATCGAACGCCCTTTCCGACCCAGATGACTGGTCTGGTGCTGGCCGCGATTCGCGACTGCAGTTCGGACAGGGCTTCGGGATCGAGACGCACAGGTGGGATGACGGTCTTCTCGTAGGCGTCCATCTCGGTTACACCGGCCGTGATGATGTCCTGTGGGATCTCGACGTGGACGGGGCCAGGTCGCCCACTGGTCGCGATCGCGAATGCGCGTGACAGGACGGCGGGGATATCCTCGACCCGTTCGACGGCGACGCTCCATTTGGTGACTTCGGCGAACATCCGGACGAGGAAGTCCGGCTTATCGACGCCATGGAACGACTCGTAGGATGCGTTCGACGGGACCGCGCCGCTGATGTGGACCATCGGCGAGGCCGACATGTATGCCTGCGCGACGCCGGTGATCGAGTTGGTAGCGCCAGGTCCGGCGGTCACGAGGACGACGCCAGGCTTGCCGGTGATCCGCGCGTAGGCGTCGGCCATCCCACTGGCCGTCATCTCGTGCTTGACGGTGATGTGGCGAATCTCCGGCGCATCCGCCAGTGCGTCATAGACCGAGATGACGTGCGATCCTACCAGCCCGAAGACGACCTCAACGCCTTCGGCCCGGAGGGCATCGACGATCGCGTCGGCCGCACGTCGCTGGACGCGCGTTCGTGTTCCCTGCTGCGTGACCATTCCTCACCCCTCACCTCTATCGACATCTGTGGCGACTGGCATGTCATGTTGAATGCGCGCAGAGTATCGCCGCCCGACCGGGATCGGGCAAGAGCGTGTGGCTTGGTGAAGACGGGGAACTAATCGACCGGAGTGATGTCCGAGGCAGCGTCATCGTCGATTGCGCCGGACGACCGACGCCGGCGCGGTTGCGGTGCGTCTTCCGCCTGCCGCTTTCCGAACTTCCCGGTGAAGTACGAGATCGCCGGGACGGCCAGAATCGCCACGACGAGCACGAGTGCCTCATCCCAGGAGAAGCCACCAGCGTGCAGAATCGGAACCGTGAACGACACGAGAATGATCCTCCAGCAACGGTACGACTTACCCAATCGAGTATACCCCTCCGGCCTGCGAAGGCGATGTCGGCACGCAACATGCACCCGTCGAGACGATGAACGGGTGGACACACCCATTGAGAGCACCCGGCGGAGAGGGCCAACCGCCAGATGCTTGCGGAGCCAGATGGCTGGAGGAGTCTGAATGCGATTTACGCTTGTGATGGCACGATGCCTTGTGCTCGTGCTAGGTGCCTCGTTGATGCTTGTGGCATGTCAGGACGACAACGATGAGGTCGCTCAGGAGACCGACCGCGACGTGATCGGCTCGCCGACATCCGCGCCGGGCCTTGAACAGGACATCGAGGAGATCTCGATTGAGATCGAGGACGGTGCGTTGACTTCCGATGGAATCGAGGTCACACAGGAGCGCCCGACCGTCATGACGATTACGAACCATGACGATGTCGCATATCAGTTTCAGATTGAGTCGCTGGTGAGTGCGACCCTGGTTCCCGCCAGCGATTCGGTCACGATCGAGTTTACGACGCCGGTTTCAGAGGAGTATTCGGCAAGCTTGCTGCCGGAGAGCGGTGGAGAATCGCTCGACACAATGACCGTTCAGGTGACTGACCCGACCGGGGCACCGGACTAGACAGGAGCGGTGTGACTCGTACACTGGGCCAAACCGGCACAACGTCAGACGGAGGGAACGGTATGGACGACGAACAGCCCGTTGGCTCGATGCCCGGAATGATGCTCCCGATTGGGCCGATCATTCTGATTCTGATCGTGTTCCTGATCCTTCGAAAGCGCAGGAAGTCGCGCGATGAACGCCAGTTGAGTCGGATCGAGCGGATGATCGATGACTCCGAACTGCCGGATCGGGCGAAGGAGATGCTGCTTCAGCGCGTCGACGAAGTCCGTGGTGGGCTGGTGGCGTTGCGGGAAATGGCAGCCGAAATTCGCAAGGACTAACGTTTCAGGTCAGCCAGACTGAGGGCCGCGCTCGATGAGCGCTTCGACCTCGTCGCGGGTCGGGACGAATTCGATTCCCGGCCCGCGCAGCGCAAGTGCCGCCGCTGCCGACGCATAGCGAGCCGCAGCCGTGACCGACTCACGTTCGGAACGGGCTGCGAACAGCCCGGCCGCGAAGACGTCACCGGCCCCAACCGTGTCAGTGACGCGGATCCGGTAGGCCGGGACATCGACCTCTCGGCCACGGTCGAACAGCGTTGCGCCCTGTATTCCCCGCGTGACGACGCTCAATCCCCGTTGGCCAATCTCGACAACGACATCGCGCGCGTCAACGTATTCCTCAGCGGAGACGACGAGCGCATCGATCCGCGAGATGAACTCACGAGGCAGCCGCAATGGTGTCTGGCGAACCTGTCCGAGTCGACGCTCATCCCAGCGTCGCATCCAGCCTTGTGGTGTGCAGCCCAGCAGTTGTGGCGAGAGCCGGTTGACCTGCCGGGGATCGATTTCCTGCGCGACCGGTGCGATGTGAATTGCCGCTGCCGACCGCCAGAGTGGCGGTAGTCCGGACAGATCGATCTCGCCGCCCCAGTCATGAATCGTCTGCGATCGACGCCCTGCAACTTCGGTGTTCGTAAACGTCGTGATGCCGCTACTGGCCTGGGTCACGATTTCAACCTCGGCGGCGATGGCGTCCAGTTGCGAACGGAGCGAGTCGTTCAACGCTGCCAGATTCGCGCGTGTCAGAATCGCTGCGCGCAGGCCGTAGCGAGCAGCCGTCAGAGCAGCAAACAGCACCGACCCGCCGAGCACGTCTCCGGCAGGTGTCTTGTCGATTGTCATGTGGCCGATCGCGACAAAGTCCGGCACGCGGCCGCTGTGGCTGGCGCTCATTCGCTCCATACTCTCGGAAGTGCTGAGCGCTGAGGTGCAAGATCTCAGCGCCCAGCACGTTCAACTCGCTACTGTTGGGGATAAATCGTGACGCGGCGCATCTCACCTTCGCCGCTGGATTCGGTCCGGACGTCGGGCATTTCCTTGAGTGTCATGTGGACGATGCGGCGTTCGTTGGGCGGCATCGGCTCCAGCGAGATCGGGCGACGGTTGCGGGCAACCTGGCGAGCGACCCGCTCGGCAAGTCCGATCAGCGATTCCTCGCGTTGCGAGCGGTAGCCTTCGACGTCGAGGATCACGCGGACCCACTCGTCGCTGCGCTTGTTGACGAGCAGGTTCACCATGTACTGCAACTGGCTCAGATTCTCGCCACGCCGGCCGATCAGCAGCGCAAGGTCACGTCCCATAATGTCGACGAAGACGGTCAGTGGGTCGTCGTGCGAGAGCGGCATCGCTGAGGGATTATCGACGGCCATGACATCAGCGTGGATGCCCATGTGCGTCAGAAGTTCGCGCACGACGCTCTTGGCCAGCGCCTCGACGGCCTGCGTTTTCTCGTCGGACGCCTGCGATGGCTGGCGGTCGCGAACGGGCTGTGGGCGCGACGGCACGCCGGAGATGGATCCGTGGCTGGGTTGCCGCCGTCCACCTCCACCGCCGCCCTGCCAGGGGCGTGGGCCTCGGCTGTCACGCGGGCGGGCATCGGCGAGGGTTCGTTGACCACGGCCACCGCCTCTGCCGTGCTGGCCGCGCGGCTGGCTGCGGTCCCCTCGCGGCTGAGCGGCCGCACCACGCATGGCGACGCGGACGAGGACTTCGCCCTCGCCGTAGATGTCATCTTCCGTCTCGGCGAGGATCTGGACATCAACCTGGTCGCGAGTGCAGCCAAGCTGCTCAAGTGCGAGCCGGATCGCCTCCTCAGCCGAGCGCGCCTGAATCTCGACACTACGCATACGATCCATGAGCGCTGCTCCCTCACGTTCTCACGTCGGACGATGTCAGGCGTCGGGTGATACCGACGCCGAACCCGTTTGCCTCGACAAACGGGTTCGGCGGGACGTGCTACTTACCACCGCGATTCGAGCGTTGGCCTCGCGCGGCCGGACCCTTCATCACACGGGTCTTGCTGGTGGTGTTCCCAGTTGTCGCTTCGGTGTCATCGTCCTCACCACCGCTGACGTTGCGGACGTTTGCCTGTCCGCGCTGCTGACGGGCGCGTTTACCGCTGGCGGTCGATGACGTGCTGGTCGATGTCTCAGGTGCTTCCCCACGCGCTTCGACCGCCAGTTGGCGGCGCTCCTCGGCCTCCCTGGCCTTGCGCTGCAGGTAACCCATGAAGCCCTTCTGCTGGACGTCGCCCGTGATCTCCTTGCGCTCAAGGGACTGTTTGCGGTAGCCGAGCCGGCGATGCTCCGGCATCTCGGCCTTCGCCAGCCACGGGAACCAGTTCTTCAGCGAACCCCAACCGGTGATGAACCACTGCTGGACGACGGAATAGACAGACTGGGTGGCCCAGTAGAGGACGGCGCCGGAAGCAAAGGTCCAACCGAAGACGACGACCATGATCGGCATGAAGTTCATCATCGTGTTCATCATGGCCTGCTGCGGGTCGGTGACCTTCGGGGCGTTGGCCGGCCGCATCATCTTGGTCTGCACGAACTGGAAGACACCGGCCATGATCGGCAGGATCTTGTACGGGTCAGCCTCGTTGAGGCTGTTCAGCCAGAGGAACTCGCCGGCGTCGCGCGAGAGGTCACGGACGGCGAAGTAGAGGCCAAAGAAGATTGGAATCTGGATCAGGAGCGGGAGACAGCCTGCGGCCGGGTTAATCTGATACTCCTGATAGAGACGCATCGTCTCCTCAGTGAGCCGCGTCCGGTCCTTGGCGTATTTCTTCTGGAGTTCCTTGATCTTCGGCTGGAGTTCCTGCATTGCCGCCGTCGATTTGATCGATTTGACGGTCAACGGCAACAGGAGGGTTTTGAGAATGATCGTAAAGAGGATAATCGCCAGACCGCCACTACCGGTGAAGTCGGTCAGGCGGTGCAGACACCATTCAATGAAATCAACATAGGCGTGCCACGGGCCGAGCAATGGTCGGTAGTCCTCTCAAAACGCCGACACGTTCCTCGTGCCGGATTCAGTCGCAAGCGCGGAGCGGTGATGCCTTGGAATCAACGCGCTCGTGGGGCGAGAATCGAGCCTGGCTGATTGCCACACGGTCACGGGACGGGGTCGTAGCCACCCTTGTTGAACGGATTGCAGCGCAAAATGCGCCAGACAGTCATCGCGCCGCCTCGGATGATACCGTACTTCTCGATTGCCTGGTAGCCGTAATCCGAGCAGGACGGTACGAAGCGGCACGACGGCGGCAGGAGTGGCGAGATGCCGCGCTGGTAGCCCCGGATCAGCCAGAGTGGGATGCGTCTCATGATGGTTCCGCCGTTCGGATGCCTGCGCGATGGATGAGTTTGTCGAGTTGTTCGGCGACCTCGTGGAGCGTGGTTTCGTCGCGGAAGCTGTTGCGCGCGATCAGGAGGATGTCGTACCCCTGCTGAAGTTGTGGGTGAACCGCGCGAATCGCTTCGCGCATCAACCGTTTGGCGCGGTTGCGTTCGACCGAGCCTCCCACCCGTTTGCCGACCGCGAACCCGTAGCGGTTGTGTCCGAGATCGTTTGGCAACATCGCCAGGACCAGCAGTTTCGATGACCAGCTACGTCCACGCGAGCGGACGCGGTCGATGTCGCTGCCGCGCCGAAGCCGGAGTTCACGGGCAACCATGGCGACCCGGTCCGGCAAGATGCCAAAACCCACCCGTCTGGCCTTGAAGGCCCGGGTGGGTTCGCAGCCTGGACACGTCCGTCTTACTTCTTCTGCGTCGGCTTGTACTCGGTGCTCACGGTCAGCGAGTGTCGGCCCTTGCGGCGGCGCGCAGCCAGAACGGCTCGCCCGGCGCGGGTCTGCATCCGCTTCATGAACCCGTGATCCTTCTTCCGATGCAGGCGCTTTGGCTGATATGTGCGCTTCGGCACGAGGCTCTCCTCTTCCGCCGTCCCTGATGGTCGTACGTTGTCCCAATAACAAAAACACGGCCCACGCGACAGCACCCACCGCTGGGCGTAGACCATCCGGAACTATAACCGAACCGGACGGGACGTGTCAAAACACAGCTTGGGCGACCGTGCGCACGTCGTGTCTGGCTTGCAGCGTGATTGGGTAGCAGGCACCATTCGGCATCAGTATACGGTCGTCATGGCGTTGGGAGATGGTGTGGGAGCAGCGGGGAAGCCGATTACGGCGCGGCGGCTGGCGCGGATGCGTGGGACGCTGTCGCGTCGTCAACCCGATCTGGCAGTCGTCATGGAGAACATCTATGACAGCCACAACGTCAGCGCGATGCTGCGAAGTTGTGACGCTGTCGGCGCGGCGACGGCACATCTGATCTATGACATCGAAGAGGTGCCGGAGATCAGCGGTGGCATCTCCGTCAGCGCGCACCGCTGGCTGGACCTGCGACGGCACGCGACGATCGCGGACTGCTACGACGAGTTGCGGTCGTCAGGGATGCGGATCTACGCGACGACGCTGGGCGAGTTCTCGCACGACCTCTACGACCTCGACCTCACGCAGCCAACAGCGCTGGTCTTCGGCAACGAGGTGCGCGGCGTCTCCGAAGAAGCGGCAGCAATGGCCGACGGGACGGTCTTCATCCCGATGATGGGGATGGTCGAATCGTTGAATGTATCGGTCGCGTGCGCTGTCTCGCTTTACGAGGCGTTGCGACAACGCCGGGTTGCAGGAACGTACGACTCTCCGAGTTGGCCGGAGGACGAGATCACGGGCCGCCTGCGTGGCTGGCTGGAGCGTGAGGGGCGTGATCCTGCTGCGGCTGAAACGGTCGTCGACGCGGAGATTCCTCGAGCGCGGAACCGGCACGAAGCACGGGAGTCGCGTCAGGGGCGTTGACCGCTACTGTCCTCACCCTCTTCAGGCTTGAAGTCGAACTGTTGTTCGAACCGGCGTACGACGACAAGGATGATAAGCGTCAGGATTCCGCCTCCGACCGCGGTGACGTAGTACCCCGATCCGGCTGCCATCCCAATCGCCGCCACCACCCACAGGCCCGCCGCCGTCGTCAGCCCGCGAACCCGCTCCTCATTCTTGAAGATGATCCCGCCGCCAAGAAATCCGACGCCGGTAACGATCGTGGACGCGATGCGTGTTGGGTCGACCTTGCTCACCATGTCGGAGTCTGCGAAGTCTTCAACCAGCAGGAGCGAGCAGACCATGAACAACGCCGCGCCGGCGCATACCAGCATGTGGGTCCGTAGTCCGGCAGCCTTATCAAGTGTCTCTCGCTCGAACCCGATGGCTCCGCCGATCGCGGCTGCCACGGCAAGTCGGATCAGCCCTTCCCATTCAGTCACTCGCCGATTTCCTGTCTAGCAGTTCGGTCACCTGAGTCAGCAAATCGGCCGGGCGAAACGGCTTGACGATGTAGTCGTCACAACCTGCCTCAAACCCGCGCTGACGATCGGCGACCTGACTGCGTGCCGAGAGCATGACGACGATGGGGCGGTGGTCAACGAGATGTTCCCGAATGCTCGAGCAGACGGCGTACCCATCCATGCCCGGCAACATCACATCGAGCAGGATGATGTCGGGCGCCTGTTCGATCGCGAGCGCCAGACCGCTCGGGCCATCGGATGCGGTGTGAACCTCGTGGCCTGCGTTGCGGAACTTGGTTGTGATAAGCGTCATGATATGCGGTTCGTCTTCGACGACAACGACTTTAGCCATCCATTGTCTTTCTGCTGATCTGGATCAAGCGCCGAACGAAGAGATCACTGTTGAAGGGTTTGCTGAAGAATTCGGCTGCGCCGGCGTCGAGAAAGTATGGCCCGGCGTCCGGAACCGTTCCGGAGACGACCACGACTGGTATCTCACGTGTGCCGGGATTCCCGCGCAGTTGCGGTAGCACTTCGGCAGCGCCCATCTTCGGCATGTTGACATCGAGAATGATCGCATCCGGCAGGATTTCGACGGCGCGGACGATCGCTGCCAGGCCATCACGGACCAGGACAACCTCGAATCCACTACGTACCAGGACGCGTCGCAGCCAGTTCGCGATATCGACATCGTCCTCTGCCAGAAGGACTCTGCCTCGCCGTGGTCTGCCCTCGGTCGACTCGGGCAACAATGAACTGACGGCAGCTGCGACGTCCTCGGGTGACGATGTCGCGTTCAACACCACACCATCGTCGATGGAGGGTGTCGTCGAATTCGACGTCACGACGACGATCGGGGTGGGTCGAAGGTCGGCGTTGGCGCGAAGTTCCTCCAGGAGTTCGTCCAGGTTTGGCTGGCTACTGGTGTCGTCGCGAACGACGATCACGCTGGGCCGGTGGAGTTCGGCCTCGCCGACAGCGGCGGCCGCTGAGGTTCCCCGGGCAACGACGACATCCGCTGGAACGTCCCGAATCGCGATCTCCCAGCGCTCCCGCTCTTCGATGTTTGACGAGACGATCAGGACCAGTCCGGATCTCCGGATACCGTCCATCGTGCCGCCACTCGCGGTGCTGCCGGATGGCCCGGTTGTCGGCAGCGTAAAGCGAACGGTCGTTCCGACTCCGGTACGACTGGCGATGGCGATCCGGCCACCATGCATCTCGACCAGTGATTTCGTGATCGCCAACCCAAGCCCGGTCCCTCCAATATCGCGGGTCTGCGGTTGATCGACACGATAGAACTTCGAGAAGATGTGCGGAAGTGCCTCGGGAGGTATGCCGATACCCGTGTCGGAAACACTGATCGCGATCTGTCCGTCGAGCGACTCACTGCGAACCGTTACCCAGCCGCCTGGCGGCGTGTACTTGCATGCATTCGAGATCAGGTTCGTCAGGATCTGTTGCAGCCGCGCCCGGTCGGCGACGATTGTGGACGGCTCTTCGACCAGTTCGGTCTGGACCTGAAGTCCTTTGTCCTCGACGAGTGGCCGGAGGGCGGCAATCGCCTGCTCGACGGCGCCATGAATCTCGACGTCCTCCGGGTTGAGGGAGATCCGTCCCGACTCGATTCGCGAGATATCGAGCATGTCGTTGATCAGGGCAACCAGCCGGTCGCTGTTGGACTGGACAATACCCAGGAATTCGCGCTGTTGTTCGGTGATCTCGCCAACCTCTCCTTCGAGGATCAGATCGGTGAAGCCTTTGATGGCGGTCAGCGGTGTGCGAAGTTCGTGCGACACAATTGAGATGAACTCGCTCTTCATCTCATCGATCTGGGCCAGTTCAGTTACATCCCGAAGTACCCAGACCAGGCCGGACGATGTATCCGTCTCCTCACCGCGCAGTGTCGAGACTGCGGCACTCAGGACGCGTTGGTCGCGACGCCGGACGACGGGCTGAATTGCACCGACCTGGACGCGTTCGATGATGTCGGCCATCTCGTCATTGGTGAAGTAGCCGAGTTCGCTGGCGGGTCTACCGAGCGCCTGCTCGATGGATGTCTGGAACATCCGCGCGGCGGCAGGGTTGATGTTTGTGACGTTGCCGTCCGAGTCGACGACGACGATCCCCTCGCTTGCGCTATCGACGATTGCGGCGGTTCGGCGGCGTTGCAGGTTGGCGTCGGCGACGGTCGCTGCCAGTGAGTCGAGCATTCTGTTGATACCCTGACCCAACTCATCGAATTCCCGCGCTGGCAACCGGGGAACACGTCTGTCGGTTTCGCCGAGGTTGACTGCGTGTGTCACTTCACTGACGGTCGCCAGTGGCGAGCGAATCGATCGCATGATGCCAAAGACGACCCAACCGATCAGTGCGAGGATCGCGCTGCTACCGAGGACGGCGCCGAGAAACAATAGTTTCTGGACGCGTTTGACATCCTCGACGGCCCGGTCGATTTCAGCCTGCAGCTGGGTCTGGTATGCGGAGTTTTCGTCACGAAACGCATTAATCCGGGCATGGCTCTCGCCGAGGATTTCGCGTTGATCGCCGGTGGTCAGATTTCCGCTGCGGCGGGCGTCGATTTCCGGTAATGCAACCTCGTGGTACCACGACTCAGCGCTCTCGAGTTGCCGGTCTCGGAGGACATCGATCTCTGTGCCGAGCGAATCGAAGGCCAGCAGTTGATCTCGTGCGGTGACATAGGACTCCCGACCAGCGATGAACGGGTCGAGGAATTGCTCGTCGTTGGTCAGGATGAACCCCCGAACGGCTGACTGCTGGTCGATCGTCGCCGAGCGGATTTGTTCGGCGAGGACAAGCCGGGGGTAGAACTCCTGACGGACCTCTTCTTCACGTTGATTGTCGTAGCGCAGGACGATCACTTGCGCGATGACGAGGATGAGGGTGAGCACGATAACGGCCAACAGCCCATTCATCAGCTGCCGGTTGACACTGGAATGTCGCTCAGGATCGGTCATCGCTACCCACCCGCATCGCTGTCGGCAATTCGCTCAGCTCAGATCGTGGGGTCTTTCGCGGTATTCGTGCCGCGCCCGGTAGGCAGGATATCCGGTGGTATAGTTTTTTGCAGCAGGGGAACATCCGCATTCCAGCAGATCGGCGTAAACGAGGTATGCAGACGACCGGGCCAACTGCCGGCGAGATCGCCGCGTTCAGCAACCGCGTGATCGACAACGTCGACCGCGTCATCGTGGGCAAGCGCCACGTCACCGAGCTGTTGCTCGTTGCGCTGCTCTGCGAGGGCCATGTGTTGCTCGAAGACGTGCCGGGCGTCGGCAAGACGACGATGGCGCGGGCCGTCGCGCGCTCGATCGGCGGCGAGTTCAAGCGGATTCAGTTCACGCCGGACCTGTTGCCGTCCGACATCTCGGGCATCTCCTACTTCAATCAGAAAGAGGGCGATTTCCTCTTTCGATCCGGGCCGGTCTTCACCAACATTCTGCTTGCGGACGAGATCAACCGCGCCACGCCTCGCACTCAGTCGGCGCTGCTCGAAGCGATGGAAGAGCGGACGGTCACGGTCGAGGGTGAGACGATGGTCCTGCCGCGTCCGTTCCTCGTGCTGGCGACCGAGAACCCGGTTGAACTCGAAGGAACCTTCCCATTGCCGGAGGCGCAACTCGACCGGTTCCTGCTGCGCATCAATATCGGCTATCCAAATGCCGACGAGGAAGACGAGATGCTGGTCCGCCTGCAGTTCCAGCACCCGCTGACGACGCTTGAGCCGATAGTGTCACCGGACGAACTGCTGGCTGCGTCCGAAGGTGTCCGTCAGGTGCACATCGAGCCGGAACTGCGCCGTTACATCGCGGCGCTGACGCGCGCGACTCGTGAGCACGAAGCCGTCGAACTCGGTGTCAGCCCGCGTGGAACGCTGGCGCTGTTCCGGGCGACGCAGGCATTTGCAGCCGTGCGCGGACGCGATTTCGCGATTCCCGACGATACGAAGGCGGTTGCACAGGCGGTGTTGAACCACCGCGTTCTGCTCTCGCCAGAGGCGCGACTGCGAGGGCGCAGCGTCCCGACGATCATCAACGAGATTCTCGACAGCCTCAGCGCACCGGTCGAACGGGTCTAGCCCGAGCGGAAAAGGTCGGCCGTCGATGGTCCACGTCCAGCACCAGCCATCCGCCGAGGATCTGGCGGAAGCGGAATCTGAAGCCGGAATCAGCCGGGCGAAATCGCTCTTTTTCAACAGCGTCTGGCTCTGGTGTGCCGGGTTGCTGATCCTGCTTGGCGCAGCGCTGGCGGAGCGGTCGTTGGCGCTGCTCGGATTGCTGACGCTGGTGACAGCAGGCGGTGCCTGGCTCTGGGCTCGCTACGCGCTCTCGCACGTCGTCTATACCCGCGCGTTGGAAACGGACCGAATCTTTCCCGGCGAACAGGTCGCGATGCGCGTCAGCATCGTGAACCGCAAACTCCTGCCGCTGGCCTGGCTGGATATCGACGACCAGATTCCCGACCGGCTCCGAATCGTCGAGCAGGAGGTGATCCCGAGCGGCATCCCCGGGATGGAGACGTTGCGGATCACGACTGCGATGCGCTGGTACGAGCGGGTGTCGTGGCGGTTCCACATCGTTTGTCCAGTGCGGGGCTATTTCACGCTCGGTCCGGTCGGGTTGCGCTCGGGCGACCTGTTCGGCTTCTTCACCGCCCGCGAGTCGCTGGAGACATACGCATCGATCATTGTTTACCCGCGTGTGGTGCCGCTTGACGAGATCGGCATCCCGCCACGCCACCTGTTCGGTGATCTGCGCATCCGACGCCAGATCATCACCGACCCGTCGCGGGCCGTCGGCGTCCGTGACTACCGCCCGGAAGACACCTTCCGGTACGTCCACTGGAAGGCAACGGCCCGAACCCAGCAACTCCAGACGAAAGTCTTCGAGCCAACCACAGCCGTCCAGTTTGGTGTGTTCCTCAATTTGGATACGTTCGAGCACTACTGGGAAGGGATCGACTACGAGCGGGCCGAGAACGCGATCACTGTCGCCGCCTCGCTGGCGATCCACGCGCTCGATGAGCGGCATACCGTCGGGATGTTTGCAAACGGTGTCGTTGGCGGCTCGGACCAGCCGCTCCGGGTCCGTCCCAGCCGGAGCCCGGAACAGGCACATGAGATCCTGGCCGGTCTGGCGAAACTCTCGCCGATTGCCTCGCTGAACTTTCCACGGCTCCTGCGGGCCGAGACGTTGCGGTTTGCCTGGGGCAGCACGATCGTGATCGTGACGGCGCTGATGACCGAGCCACTGGCGGCAGCAATGGCCGAGATCGCCCGTTCTGGCCATCGGATCGTGCTGGTGACGATCGACGAGGTTGAGATTCCGCCGATTCGTGGACTGGTGTCGTTCCGGGTCGATGGGAAGCAGGTCGCGGGACCGCGGCCACCACGTCGCCGGTATGCGCGTCAACTCCATCCGGCTGATCCGGCAATCGCGACCGCCGTCGCGCAGTCAGGATGAGCCGATGTTGAGCGCGATCCAGATGCCGCCCGAACCCGAGCGATCGACGCCAGCAACCGTCCGTGAGATGGTGCTGCGGCTTGACTGGCGACAGGAACTGCTGTCGATTCTGGTCGTCCTTGCCGAAACGGCGCTGGTTTACCTGTTCATCGGGTTCGCGCTTCCTGCCTCCGACGTTGCCTCGTCTGTTATCCCCGCCTGGCTCATTGTTGCGGTGATGCTGGCGGCGCACGTCGTTCCGCACCTGCTGGATGAGTGGCGCGTCTGGAGTCCCAACTACGAACTCATTCTGGCCGGTGCGATTGCCTTCACGATGCTGCTGGCGGCAAAGGTCGCCTGCTTTCCGCAGTACGATGTCTGGGATACGGAGTGGCTTCGCCAGACGGTGAACGCGATTGCACTGCTCGACAACACTGCCGAGCGGCCTGTCTGGGGAATCGTCGTCTTCGGCATCTACGCGTGGTGGCGCGGCAGGACGCGTGTCGAAGCCTCGGTCGACAGCGCCTACACGATGCTGCGGGTTGGCACGATCGCGCTGACGATCCTGCTCATTCTCATCCTGGCCGGGGCGCCGGACGACGGGCAGATTCGCGACCGGTTGAGCACGGCGACAATCACCTACTTCGTCTGTGCGCTGGCAGCGATTGGCGTCGCCCGGCTGAAACTCGAAGGATTCCGGACGAGCGCTCCGCTCGGGCCCCGCTGGCTGGCGACCTTTGTCGCGCCGATTCTGGCTGTCGTCGCGGTCGCAATTATCGGCGCCGGTATCTTCTCTCGGCAGTTCCTCGACACGCTGCTGTGGATGCTGACGCCGGTCTTCTTCGTCCTGAACCTTGTCTTCCAGGCGTTCGTGCTCATTCTCGCGGTGATCGCGTTCATCATCCTCTCGCCGATTGTCTGGTTGATTGGCACACGTGAGCCACAGTCGGTCGCCGTCACACCGACCGCGATGGGCGAGCAGGGGCCGACCGGACTGGAGGAAGTGACCAGTTCTCCGTTCCAAGTGCCAGACCCACTCCGCTACCTGATCGCGGCGCTGATCCTGTTCGTCATCTTCTCGATCCTGACCCGGTTCGTCTTCCGACGCCGTCGCAAGGAACGCGCATCGACCGAGGAAGAGCGCGAATCGGTGCTCGAATGGGGCGACCTGTTCGGCGCGCTGGGCGACAGGTTGCGTGGCCTGCGCCGCCGTCGAGTCATCGAAGACCCGCTTGCTCACCTGCGCGGCGATCCGCAATGGCGGCATACCCTCGCCATCCGCGAGACCTACATGAAGTTGCAGGCACGCGGCGCGACCGCCGGTCGCCCCCGTCGAGAACCGGAGACTGCTGACGAGTATCGCCCCGACGTGTCGCAACGCCTGGGCTCTGTCGCAGACATACCTGCGGCAATCGCGACGATCACCGAGATGTACCGCCGGACCCGGTATAGCGGTGTCCCGGCGACGGAGCAGGATGCAGCCGTCGTCCTGGATGCCTGGCGGATGGTCGAGCGCGCTGGCTGATCTGCCCTGCCCTATCGGGGCGCTGTCGTACAATTACCTGCGTATTACGTCTAGTTGTTCAATGATGAACAGGATCGCTCTTGCCTGGCACGACTGCTCTAACCGCTCCCGTTGTCCCGCTTCCGCTTGATGCGCCTCCCGGTCTCTACGTCCACGTCCCGTTCTGCCGGCACATCTGCCCGTACTGTGACTTCAACACCTACGCGGGCCAGGAGACGATCATCCCTGACTACGTCGAAGCGGTGCTGACCGAGATGCGGATGACGTCTGATCTGTCGCCGTCCGACGGCGCGCCGAGCCTGTTCTTTGGAGGTGGGACGCCCTCGCTGCTGTCCCCAGAACAGGTTGGGTCGATCGTGGCGCTGGCTCGTGACCGGTTTGGACTACGTGAGGACGCTGAGGTCACGCTGGAATCCAACCCGGAATCGCTGGATGTAGCGTATCTGGCAGCGCTGCGGCAGGCAGGAGTCAACCGGCTCTCGATCGGTATTCAGTCGCAACAGCGCGCAGGGTTACGGGTACTTGGGCGCGGGCATACGGCGGAGAAGGCCGAGCATGCGCTGGAGGCGGCCCGTGAGGCAGGGTTTGACAATGTCAGTCTCGACTTCATCTTCGGCTGGCCCGGGCAGACCCTCGAGATGTGGCGGGATGATCTGGAGACGATCCTGCGCTGGCAACCTGAGCATGTCTCGCTCTATTCGCTGATCGTCGAGCCAGGTACCCCGATGCACACCGCCGTCGACCGGGGCATCCTGCGGGCGCTCGATGACGACACGGTGGCCGGGTTCTATGAGATGGCCGTCGAGACGCTCGGCGGTGCTGGCTGGGAGCACTACGAAATCGCCAACTGGGCACGTAAGCCACGCTACCGCTCGCGGCACAACCAACTCTACTGGCAGGCAGGCGGCTACTACGGGTTTGGGGCCGGTGCGCATGGCACGCTCGGCGATTCCCGAAGCAGCAATCTGCTGCTACCCGCGAAGTACATCAGCGTCGTCCGTGAAGGAAAGCGGCCCGTCGCGGTCAGCGAAACGCTCTCGCCCGAGACGGCGATGGGCGAGTCAATGATGCTCGGCCTCCGGTTGCTGGTGGATGGGGTTTCAGCATCGGCGTTCGCCGCCCGACACGGTGTCGAACTTGGCGCTCGGTATCAGGCCGAAATCGATCGTTTGGTCGCCGTCGGGATGCTCGAATGGCACACGCCCGACCGGATTCGTCTCACCGAGCGCGGGGCGCTGCTGGCGAACGACGTCTGTGCGGCGTTTCTGGCCTGAACCTAACCCGTCTTGCAGGTGCAGCCGGTCCCGTTGGCGCAGCCGTCGCAGCAGTAGAGGGTGCCTGCCTTCTCAACGCCTTCGCCGCCGTTCCCTTGCCACTGTGACTTGTCCATCCCACAGCGTGGGCAACGTTGCTGTTCCACGTTGGTCCTCCTTCTGTCGAACGTCACGCTACGCCCGATGCCGCACCCTGTGTGCCGTGAATCGATGATCAGGTCGGTACATCGTCTGGGAATGTCGCTGGCAGGTCGTGCTCTGGAAGCGGTGCCAGCCGTTCGTTGGGTTGGAGTGCCGTCGTTTCGTCGATGTGGATGACGGCATCGAACTGTTCGGGTAGCCGCGCCTGGAAGTAGTGGCTGACGCGCTCGGTCTCGGGCCGGTAGATGACGCCGATCGCGCGTTCGAGCCGTGGCTCACTCAGGGTGCGGGCAAGCACCTCATCATCGCGCAGGTTGAGCCAGAAGCGCTCCAGACCAGTCTCGTGCAAGAGTCGCTCGTAGGAGTTCGGCAGCGATGGAACGACCTGCTTCGTCTGCGCGTTTCCGCCCCAGTCGGTCGCGGCAGTGACAGTTCCGGTGTGCGTGCTGAATCCGATCAGTACGGCATTGGAGCCATCTGCCTGCCGGATGAGTTGCCCGACGTTCCACTCACCGCTGTCTCCCATCTCCGTTGCCCGCGCATCGCCGAGATGCGAGTTGTGGGCCCAGACGACGACCTTCGGGCTGGCACCGTTGCGCCGGTGATGATCCACCAGTTCGTGAAGGGTCTCAACCATGTGCCGGTCGCGCAGGTTCCACGACGAGACCCTGCCACGGAACATGGAGCGGTAATACTCCTCCGCGTTCTTCACCAGGCGTGCGTTTTGCTCGGCATAGAACGCGGCGTCTTCGACAACGAGGCCGTCCTGACTAGCAACCTCGGCTGTGCGACGTTGGAGATCGACCAGTTGCTCGACGACGGCGTCTTCACATGGCTCGGCAGCGCCGACGCTGGTCAGGTAGCCGTAGGTATCGGTGTCCCGCGAGAAGTGCTCGAAGCAGGCGTAACGATCCCGCGCCCGCTGGGCTGCCTCAGGATCGACCGTGTCGAGGTAGTCGATCACTGCCTCAATCGAGGTATTCAGGCTGTAGAGGTCGATGCCATAGAACCCCGTCGCAACTGCGCTCCCCGTCAGGCTGGCGTTGTGCTGCCTCAGCCAGGTGATGAACTCGACGACGACCTCATTGCGCCACATCCAGGCCGGGAAGCGGCGGAAGCCTGACAGCGCTCCCTCCGCGCTACGATCGCTGCCGACTCCGCGGACGAAGTTGTTGACGCGATAGGCATCCGGCCAGTCTGCTTCGACCGCGACGATCGTGAAGCCTCGCTCTTCAATCAGCCGCTTCGTGAGGTCTGCACGAATCCGATAGAACTCGTGGGTGCCGTGCGACGCTTCGCCGATCAGCACGAATTGTGTGTCGCCAACCAGAGCGACGAGTCCGTCGAGGTCGCTTTCGGCCCCAGTGATTGGTATCGCAGCCTCACGAACGGTATCGAGCGTCGTCCCACCGTCAGTTTGCCGGGTCATCGATCACCCCACCTCGTCGCGTCATCGTTGGAAGTCGGTGTTGCTGGCCGCTGTCCGGATAGCCGCAGGAGCGTCCGGACGTCGTCGTCGGTCGTTTCGGAGAAGTCTTCGTACCAGAGGCCAACGGCGTAGAACGGCTCGGGTGTGATCGCGCAGATGATCTCGTCCGCTTCACGTCCGATCTCGGCGCAGACGGACGGCGCGGCTGTCGGGACAGCTACGACGATTCGCGCCGGTTGCTGCTGGCGCAATGCACGGATCGCGACCAGCATCGTTGAGCCGGTTGCGAGCCCGTCGTCGACGAGGATCACCGTTCGGTCGTGGATAGCGGGCTGTGGGCGGTCATCGCGATAGGCGGTCTCGCGTCGCTCGAGTTCCCGCTGTTCTCTTTCGGAGACGCGGTCGATCGTCTGCGCATCGATCCCGAGTGGCGCGACGACATCGTCGTTGAGGACCCGGACTCCGCCAGTTGCAATCGCTCCCATTGCCAATTCTTCATGGCCGGGGACGCCAAGTTTCCGAACGAGAAACACGTCGAGCGGCAGGCGGAGGATGGTCGCCACTTCGAAGGCCACCGGGACTCCACCACGTGGCAGCGCCAGCACGATTGCGTCAGCGCGGTCTGCGTAGGCCGTCAGCATTCCTGCCAGCACGCGACCGGCGTCGGCACGATCCTCGAATCGTCTCGACATCAGGCGGCTCCTGATCTTCTGTGCGAGGCGTGAAATGTGCAGCATGGTCGTGGCCGCGCAGCCCCTCTGCGTCCTGCGGAAGGGAGGCGCAGAATCGATGCCAGACAGCGAGTCAGGCAGTCAGTTGGTCAGTTTGTCAGCCAGGTGCAACGTTCGAGATGGGTCGACCAGTCTAAATCGCGGCTTCTTCAGCGTAAGATTGAATCAGGAACAACTGACGAACTGTTCAACTGACCAACTGACGGACTAACCGACTGACCAACTGAAAGGACTCCAGGCATGACCGTCGCAACCGACCAGTGGCACGCGATCGCGCAGCAGATCCGGATCGACAGCATCCGCACCAGTTCGCAGGCGAAGTCGGGGCATCCCAGTTCCGCGATGTCGGCTGCGGACGTGATGACGGTCGTGCTGGCGAAGCATTTGCGTTACGACTTCGACAACCCGGAGAACCCCAATAACGACCACCTGATCTTCTCGAAGGGGCATGCCTCGGGCCTGCTGTACGGTATGTATCGCGCGGCTGGCGCGATCACCGACGAGCAGATGATGACCTACCGTCAGCTCGGCAGCATGATGCAGGGTCACCCGACTCCACAGATTCCATGGGTCGATGTCGCGACCGGCTCGCTGGGCCAGGGGTTGCCGATCGGTGTTGGCGTCGCGCTGGCCGGGAAGTACCTCGATAAGTTGCCGTATCGCGTCTGGGTCCTGTGTGGCGACTCGGAATGGGCGGAAGGCTCGATTTACGAGGCGCTGGACAAGGCCGGGCATTACAAGCTCGACAACCTGACCGTCATCCTCGACATGAACCGGCTCGGCCAGCGAGGTGAGACGGCGCATGGCTGGAATGCGGATGTCTACGCCGACCGGATCCGGGCATTCGGCTGCCATCCGATTGAAATCGACGGGCACGACTTCGCGGACATCGAGCGGGGGCTGGAGGAAGCCGTCAACCACACCGGCAGTCCATGCGTCATCATCGCGCGAACCAGGAAGGGGCGCGGTGTCTCGTTCATGGAGGACCAGCTTGGCTGGCACGGCAAGGCGATCGGCGCCGATCAGCTCGAAGCCGCCATCCAGGAACTCGGCGGCAACTCCAACCTGACGATCGAGGTGCATGAGCCGGCTTCCGGCACGCCAGCCTCGACCGGGGAGCCCGGGACGCTGCAACTGCCTCGCTACGAGATGGGCGAGAAGGTCGCGACTCGCCAGGCGTATGGCGACGCCCTCAAGGCGCTCGGCGCTGCCCGACCGGACGTTGTCGTGACCGACGCCGAGGTGTCGAATTCGACGATGTCCGAGGTGTTCAAGTTCGAGTACCCCGAGCGATTCTTCGAGATGTTCATTGCCGAGCAGCAGATGGTCGCGACAGCCGTTGGGATGAGTGTCCGGGGCTACGTGCCGTTCGCGTCGACCTTCGGTGCGTTCATGAGCCGGGCGTATGACTTCATCCGGATGGCCGCCATCTCGGGAGCCAACATCCGGCTCTGTGGCTCGCACGCGGGTGTCTCGATTGGCGAGGACGGTCCATCGCAGATGGCGCTCGAAGACATCGCGATGATGCGGGCCATCCACGACAGCACCGTTCTCTACCCGTCCGACCCGAACCAGACCGCGCAACTCGTGGCGGCGATGGCCGATCAGCCGGGCATCTCCTACCTGCGGACGACTCGCGAGAAGACGTCGGTCATCTATGGCCCCGACGAGCAGTTCGCGATCGGCGGGAGCAAGGTCGTCCGGCAGTCGGATGACGACAAGGTGACGATCGTTGCCGCTGGAATCACGCTGCATGAGGCACTCAAGGCGGCGGATGAACTGGCAGCGGCGGGGACGAACGTTCGCGTCGTGGACCTCTACTCGGTCAAGCCGGTTGACTACCAGACGCTGCACGACGCCGTCACGGCGACGTCCGGCAGACTGGTCGTCGTCGAGGACCACTGGCCGCAGGGCGGCATCGGTTCGGCAGTCCTCGAGTGCTTTGCGACGCACACGGCCAGCGCTTCCGATCACTCCACCGACTTCCAGATGACGCACCTCGCGCCGTCGCAGCTACCCGGTTCCGCATCACCGCAGGAACAACTGGAAGCGAACGGCATCAGCGCGCGACACATCGTCGAGGCCGTCAACGGCTTGATCGGCTAACACCGGGGGCATTGACGATCTCGCCATGATCCCCAACAGTAGGGTCCGGTCACGTGTTGGTCCTGCTCGATCCGCGAACACGCGGGGTGATGAGCAGGGCCGGTACTGAACCGGACCCTGCTTGGTACGAGGGAATGCAGAGGGATTGAGTCATGAGCGCCCAGCCGTTTCGCCTGTTGATCGCTTCGCCGCTGGAGGCGGAACACGTCGAACGCATCCGCGCTAACGTGCCGGTTGGCGTTGAGATCGTCTACGAGCCGGATCTGTTGCCGCCGACTCGCTACGTTGGCGATCACGGCGGAGTCGCCGGCCACACGCTGACGGACGAGCAGCAGGAGCGCTGGAATAGTCTGCTGGCGAGCGCCGATGCGCTGTTCGACTTTCCGTGGAACGAGCGTGGGCGGCACCCGAAGGAGTACGCTCCGAACCTGCGCTGGGTCCAGACGACCAGCGCCGGGGTGGGTCGGGCGGTTCAGGCGATGGGTATCCAACCGGGCGAATTGACGATCACGACTGCCAGCGGCGTTCATGCCCGGCCACTGGCCGAGTTCGTCATGATGGTCCTGCTGATGGGGGCGAAGGAGTACTGCCGGATCGTCCGCGATCAGGCGGCCCATCGCTGGGAGCGATTCTGTAGCGATGAGTTGACCGGGAAGACCCTCGCCATCGTTGGCACGGGCAGGGTTGGCCGCGAGGTCGGCAAACTCGCGCGGGCGTTCGATATGCGAATCGTCGGGATGACGCGCGAATACCGCGATGGCCGGGCCAGCGAACTTGGGCTGGATCGCCTGTATGCTCGCCACGAGCTGCACGAGATGCTGACGAATGCGGACGCCGTCGTCGTCGCTGCACCGCATACCCCGGACACCGAGAACATCATCGGCGCTGCCGAGTTCGATGTCCTCAAGCCTGGCGTGACATTCATCAACATCGGTCGCGGCCAACTCGTTGACGAAGCGGCGCTGACCGAAAAACTCCGTGACGGCACGATTGGCTTTGCTGGTCTCGACGTCTTCCAGACCGAACCACTACCGCCGGATTCACCACTCTGGGACTTCCCGAACGTCATTATCAACCCGCACTCGGCCAGCACGTCTCATCACGAAAACGGCCGCATCGCCGACATCTTGCTCCACAACCTGCACGCCTACCTCGAAGGCCGCACTGCGGACCTGCGTAATGTGCTGAACATCGAGCGGATGTACTAGGGGAAAGGTGACAGGCATCAGGTGTCAGGTTTCAGGAGTTAACCCAATCCTCTGACACCTGTCACCTGATACCTGATACCTCGTATCCTTGCAGGCGGCTAAGCGGCGGGTCGGGGAGCGGGACGGGGCAGTCACAACACAATGGGGTCTTACTGGCGGCGGATCGCGGAGTGTGGCCGCGATATTCACCTGTTTCTCGCCTACGCGCTGATTTCCTTCCTCGGTATCGGTGTCTTCGCGTTAATGTTCAATCTCTATCTCGTCGAACTGGGTTACGACGAGGGGTACATCGGCGCGTTCAATGCCGTCTATACCCTGTCGATGGGGCTGACCTGTCTCGGAGTTGGCTACCTGATCAACCGGTTCGGCAACTGGCTCTGCATCGTGATCGGTACGATCGGGTTCACGGCCTCGATGCTGGCGATGTGCTTTGCGACCGACCGGTGGCTGTTGCTGGTGCTGGCGGCGTTCAACGGCATCGGCAGCGCGTTCCTGATGACGAACCAGATGCCGTTCGTGATCGAGTGGACACCGCGGCAGCACACGGCGACGATTGCCGCGCTCTCGTCGGCGCTCAACTCGGCGTCAATCATGCTCGGCAGCCTGCTCGGTGGCGTCTTGCCGGGCATCATCGCTGTCGCCGCGAACGTGGAGGCCGAGAGCGTCACGTCATACCGCTGGACGCTGGCGGCGGGTGCAGCCCTGACTGGACTGAGCGTCCTGCCGATGCTGGCGATGGGGGCTGTCCGCCGCGACCGGCACCATCACGACTTCCGTGTCTCGCATGCGCAACTACCCAATCACCGCGTGCGGCGCCAGGCACGACGCGACATCATCGCGCTGACGTTGCTGGGGCTGTTCCTGGCGTTCGGTGTCGGCGCGATCGAGCCGTTCTACAACGTCCTGCTCGAGGAGATGGGGACGCCGACCAGCACGATCGGCCTGATCTTCGCCGTCTCCGGTCTGGTGACGACCTTCGTCTCCCTCGGCGGGCCGACGGTGGCGCGTCGGATCGGACTGTCGGCGGCGCAGGTCGTGATCCGGCTCTACCACGTTCCGTTTCACCTGGCGTTGATCGTCTTCCCAACGCCGCTGGTTGTGTCGCTCGCCTACTCGACGCGCAAGACGTCCGCAGGGATGGCGTGGCCGCTGGAGTCGGCGCATGTTGGTTCGTTGCTACCGCCGTCCGCCAGAGCCCATGCCTTCGGGATGCGCTCGGCGTCGTGGAACATTGGGTACGCCTTTGCAGCCTTCGTGTCCGGTCAGGTGATCTCGCGGACCGGGAGTTACACACCGGCCTACATCTCGCTGGCGGTGTTCTGCGTGCTGTCGGTTGCTGTCTATGTGGTCGCGTACGGCGGGCGAACGCCGCTCGAAGATGCGACGGACCCCAAGCCTGCGACTGTTTCCGAAGCCCTGTCACCGTCGGAGACTCCAGCCACCGGCGACTAGCCGGGTTGTAGAATCAATCCCTGACTACCCGACCAAAACCGCATAGGACAGGGACGATTGCATCATTGGCAGATTCACCATCACTGACATCAACCCATCTGGATGCCCTGCATGAACTGGCCGGCGTGATTGGCGATCGGCCTCCGCTGGTCGCCTTTACGGGTGCTGGGATCTCGACCGAGTCCGGTATCCCCGACTATCGCGGTCCGAACGGCCTCTGGACGACCGGGAGTGCGAAACCGGTCGCGTACGACGACTTCATGGCTGACGCAGGTGCCCGCCTCGCGTGGTGGCACGCGCTGCCCGAGCGGAGCGCGCAGAATCGCACGACGGCTCCGAACGTTGGTCATCATGCACTCGTGCGACTCGAACGGGCGGGTGTCCTGGCCGCGACGGTGACGCAGAACATCGACGGTCTGCACGTCGAAGCGGGGTCCGATCCGAAGCGCGTCGTCGAACTCCACGGCAATACTCGCACTATCCGCTGCACGAACTGCGGTCGCATCTACCCGATCGCGAATTTCATCGAGACGGCTGCCAGCCTGACGGAGCCACCGCCATGTCCGAACTGCGGGGGCATCCTGAAGTCCGGCACGATCGCTTTCGGCCAGCCAATGCCGCAGGAGGAATTGCGGACGGCCTTCGCGATGGCGCAGGCGACGGGCGTCATGCTGGTCGTCGGCTCGACGCTGCTCGTCAACCCTGCCGCGCGCGTCCCGGCGATCGCGAAGGCGTCGGGCGCGTACCTCGCGATCCTGAACATCGGCGAGACGGCGATGGATGACGTGGCCGACCTGCGCATCGATGCCCCGGCTGGACCGGCGCTGGAGACCCTGGCGAACCTGTTGCTGCACGAAGACTGACCGCCGCGCTACGATAGCGTCCTCGGGGACGATGCGTCAGGAAGGCGGGAGCGTGGGTAACGCGGAACTGGTCATTCTCGGATCGGCACAGGATGGCGGGTTGCCGCACGCGGGTTGTCGCTGCGGCAACTGCCGTGCGGCACGAGCCGACTGGACGCGCAGGCGGCTACCTGCCAGCGCCGGTATCGTCGCTGGCGACCGGTTGGCGATAATCGATACGACCAGCGCGTTCGAGGAGCAATACCATCACCTGTGGGAACGATCTGAGCGGAGCCAGGCGTTCGAGGGAGAACGCTACGGTGCGCCGGAAATCGTCGTGTTGACCCATGCCCACACCGGCCACTATGTCGGACTCTGGCAACTGGATCGCTCCGTCCTGGCAGCCCGGCAGTCGCTCGTCCTCGCGCCTCCGAAGATGCACCGCTTTCTGGCGGCACAGGAGCCGTGGGCCGGAATGGTACGCGAGGGTTTCATCGTTCTCGAACCATTGCCGATCGACGAACCTTTTGACCTGTTGCCCGGTGTTCGTGTGACAGCGCTGGAGGTCCCGCACCGCGCCGAGTGGGAGACAGACACGGTCGCACTGGTTGTGGAAGGCACGCAGGCCAGCGCACTCTATCTGCCGGACATCGACCGGTGGGATGAGTGGGAGCGCGACATCAATGATGTCGTAGCCAGCGTCGATTCGGCCTTTCTCGACGGCTGTTTCTGGGCCGCACCCACCAGTCGAAACGTTCCGCATCCACCGGTCATCGAGACGATGGAGCGGCTTCAGCCACTGGTCGACGCGGGCAAGCATGTCTCGTTCATTCACCTGAACCACTCGAATCCACTCTGCGATCCGACGACCGACGAGCATCGGATGGTGCTGGAGCGTGGTTTTGCCGTTGGCCGCGAAGGCGATAGCGTCGATCTCTAGAGCGATTCCCCCTGTCGTCCTGAGCCGCAGCGAAGGACGTCTCCGCCTTGACCACACAGGTGGCAAACACAGCGGAGGTCCTTCGCTGCGGCTCAGGACGACAGGGGGAATCGCTCTAGATTTCCGGTCCAGTAGGAGCGATCTGGAGGAGCAGTTAGCCCTGCCGTTGCTCCAGACGCTTGCGCCATTCGGCTTTGGCTTCTTCGAGCATGGCCGGGTTTTCGAGGTAGTCGAGACCGGTCAGTGCAACGACCTTCCCGGCGACGAACATGCTCTCGTAGGCAGCGTCGGTGTTGGATGCTTCGTTGACCTCCTGTGAGTGCCACGGAATCGGACCTTCGGTGATTGGGAAGCGGACGAAGGCGGTCGGGGCCAGATAGGAGACGTTGCCGAGGTCGGTCGAGCCACGGCCCGGGGCTGGCTCGGCGTCCGGCAATGGCACACCCAGTTCGTCCATCCAGTGCTTCATTCGCTTCTGCAGCGTGTAGTTCGGGACGGTGTCGGCATAAGGCGGGTGCGGCAGCGTGAACTCAACCCGCGCACCCGTGATCGAGGCGGCACCATCGGCGATGGCGCGGACCTTCTCGACCAGTTCAGCGGTTTCCTTCAACGTTTCGGCCCGCAGGAACCAGCGACCGCGCGCGTACTCTGGAATGACGTTCGGCGCGACGCCTCCATCGAGGACGATGCCGTGCATCCGGACACTCGGCTTGACGTGCTGGCGAAGGGCATCGATCCCGGCGAAGACGAACAGCAGTGCGTTGAGGGCGTTGATTCCGTTCTCCGGGTCGGACGCAGCGTGGGCGGGTTTGCCGAAGAACTCGATGATGACTTCCTGCCAGGCAAGCGTCAGGGCCGTTCCCTCGCTGACCGGATGTGTCGAGCGCGTCCCTGCGCCGGGATGGGTTGATAGCGCGATATCGACGCCGTCGAAGACTCCCGCGTTCGCCATGTAGACCTTGCCGCCAATGGCTTCCTCGGCCGGGCAGCCGTAGAGGACGACGGTGCCTTCGAGGTCTTCGAGCGCGGCTGCGAGTCCGATGGCGGCGACTCCCGTCGAACCGGCGATCAGGTTGTGGCCGCAACCATGATCGACGCCCGGCAGCGCGTCATACTCGGCCAGGATGCCGATGACGGGTCCCCCGGAGCCACGCTTCGCGACGAAGGCGGTTTTGACGCCGCCTGCCTCGCGCTCGACCTCGAAGCCGAACTCCTCCATCAGATCGGCCAGCGCAGCCGCGGACTTCTCCTCGGTCATCGCGATTTCGGGATTCGCGTAGATGTACTCCGCGGTCTTGCGCGTTGATGTCCTCGCGGCCTCAATCGCCCGTAGGACGCGTTCCTGCCGCTCGGTTAGATTCATTGATTCAGTACTCACTCGTGATTCCTCCCTGAGTCTCCGTGAACGTTCACAGTGGCGGGAGAATAGCAGATACGGCCCTCGCTGTCGTCCCGCCCCGGCGCTGCGACATGCTATCGTGGTGCGTGGATGGGACGAAGCGGGAGAGGTGGAGGTCAGCCGTGGACGCACTGGATATCTGCTACATGCCGGCGTTGGAACTTCGCGAGCGATTCAGGCGGCGCGAACTCTCGCCGCTGGAAGTAACTGGCGAGATTCTGGAGCGGATCGGAAAGCTTAATCCGTCGCTGAACGCTTTCCTGACGGTGACAGTCGAGCGTGCGCTCGAAGACGCGCGGCGTGCCGAGCATGCGTATGCGGACGGCGGCGATCCGGGGCCGCTCTCCGGCATCCCAATCTCGATCAAGGACCTGACCCCGACGGCTGGTATTCGGACGACGATGGGATCGCTGCAGTTCGAGAACTGGATACCGGATGAGGATGGGCCGTTCGTCGAGCGGGTCAACGCGGCCGGCGCGGTCATGCTCGGCAAGACCAACACACCCGAGTATGGCTGGAAGGGCGACTCCGGCAACCGGCTGATCGGACCGACCCACAACCCGTGGAAGCATGGCGCGACGGCTGGTGGGTCGAGCGGTGGTGCGGCAGCCGCGATTGCCGCCGGGCTTGGTCCGCTGGCACAGGGCAGCGATGGTGCCGGATCGATCCGGATTCCGTCGGCGTTCTCCGGCATCTTCGGGATCAAGCCGACGTTTGGGCTGGTAGCGTACTATCCGCCCAGCGCCGTCGAGGTGCTCTCCCACCTCGGGCCAATGACGCGGACGGTCCGGGATGCTGCATTGCTGCTCAACGTCGTCGGGCGGCAGGACGATCGCGACCGCAACTCGTACCCGCACGAGACCGATTTTGTCGCTGCCTGCGATGGTGGTATCAAGGGATTGCGGGTCGCCTGGTCGCCGGACCTTGGCTACGCGCCGGTCGATCCAGAGGTGCGCGAGATCACGACTCGTGCCGCCCAACGGTTGGCTGACCTGGGCGCGCACGTCGAGGAGGTGAACCCCGGCATTCCCGATCCGTGGGACACGCTCGACACGATCTGGCTGGCTGCGCAGGCCAGTCGCCACAAGGACGACTTCGACGAGGTCCGGCACCTGCTCGATCCGGGGCGCATCGAACTGGTCGAACAGGGGCGGAAACTCTCGGCGGTTGATCTCAACACTGCTCTTGTCGAGCGGACAGCCTGCTATCACCAGTGGCGTCGATTCTTCGAGGCCGGTACGTGGGACCTGCTGGTGACACCGCAACTGCCGGTGACTGCCTTCCCCGCCGGAGACAATCATCCCGGCACGATCGACGGGCAACCGGTGAACTACCTCGGCTGGACGGCGTTTACCTACCCGTTCAACCTGACCGGCCAGCCAGCCGCATCGGTTCCGTGTGGCTTCGCGGCCAACGGCCTGCCGGTCGCGTTGCAGTTCGTTGGTCGCTGGCGGGACGACGCGACGGTGTTGCGGGCAGCAGCCGCGTATGAAGAGATGGCCCCGTGGGCGCAGCACAGACCGCCGTTGGACTAGCGGCAGTTCTTCACCCTGTCGTCCTGAGCCGCAGCGAAGGACCTCTCCGGCCTAGGGAACAGGGCACAGGTGACAGGGAACAGGAGTTGGCCCATGGAGGTTCTCGCTCCTGTTCCCGCTTCCCGATCCCTGTTCCCTAGGCCGGGGAGGTCCTTCGCTGCGGCTCAGGACGACAGGGGGACCATGCTGCAACCCGCTCTAACGGCTGTCGTTGCGTTGGTCAGACGTACTCGACTTCGTCGGAGAGATGTGTGAGACCGAGGCTGGCGGCGACAGCCTGTGATGCGGTGTTCTCGAGCAAGTGGCTGTAGAACGCGACTTTTCCGGCCGCCAACGTCGCGGCTGCCCATGAGGCTGTCACCTGTCGCGCGAAGCCGCGTCGCCGGTAGTCCGGGTGCGTTTCGATCTCCACTTCTGCCGCGTCCTCGTGGTCGGTGTCAGTCTGTGCCCAGGCGACGACCTCGCCGTCGATCACGATGACGTGCCGGTCGTCCTGGATCGTGACATCGGGATACTCGGATTGGTCGGGAACGCGGTCAAACGTATACCAGCGCATACGATAGACGCGCGTCGTCGGGTGATGCGGATCGAGAATCGCGCGCACGCGTGCTTCGTCGGTCATTAGCGTCTCGGGGCCGAGTGCCCGCAACTCGGCGCGCTCGTCGGAGTCGAGGTCGTAGCGGAAGAAGACCGCGGATTCCTCACCGAAGCGACTGATGAGGAGTTGTGGCTGGCCCACTTCGTGCTTCGTGGCCTTCGGCAAGGTGTCGCCGTCTGGCGCTATCCCGAACTCCATCGCAATCTTCAACTCGACCAGCCTGCGACGATCCACGTTCACGTCCCTCCACCGCCAGATTGCCACGCGACATACTATCGTTGCACGCTGGACGTCTCACGTGCACGACGAGGAGCGAGGATGCCGAGCATCTTTCCCAACGGAGACCTGGACAACGCCGTCGAACTCGGGGCCATCGACGAGCGTTCGGTGCGTGTCTGGGTGCGGTTTGCCGAGCAGGCGTCTGTGACGGCGACGCTCGAATCCGGCGATCACACGCCGTACACCGAAGCGATCCATCTCTCAGCCGACACCGACTGGACCGGTGTGGCCCATCTTCGCCTGGATCAGCCTGCCCCGGGCGCATCGTTCAGTGTCACCGTCGGCGATCGCCGTCTCGAAGGGACGTTCGCGCCGGAGCCGGGATCGCCTGCCGCGCTGACGTTCGGCTTCGGTAGTTGTCATATGCCGTATGGGGAAGCGGAAGACGGCAGCGTCTTCGTGCGTGAAGCCGACGCCGCCATCTATCCAGCCATCCGCGACGACCTGAGGCGGGCGGGTGGGAAACTGTTCCTGTTTGCGGGCGACCAGATTTATGCGGACGAACTCGACCCGATCAGCGTTCGGCGGGCGCTGCGGGAGTACGGCGACGAGCCACCGCCCGACGAGTTGTTGTATCGCTACCGGCGCAACTATCGTGGCTTCTTCAACGAGCCAGGCTTTAGGTCGTTGCGCGAGGCGTTTCCGACGTTGTGTATCTGGGACGATCACGACATCTACGATAACTGGGGTTCGACCGGCGAGAAGACTCGGACAGACATGCTGCTCTTCGACGCCGCCTGCCGGGCCTACAGCGAGTACCAGCACACCCGGAATCCCGACGGAGATGCCACGCGGCCACCGTTCCACTGGATTCAGCGGTGGGGCGACATCGCGATCATTGCGCTCGATGTCCGTGGTGCTCGCGACTACGAACGGGGTGTGATGGCTGGTCCGGCACAGTGGGAGTGGCTGATGTCGTGGCTGTCGGGCGAGGATTCGCGAGACGTCGCGACCGTGTTCGTCATATCGAGCGTACCCGTGGCCCATACGGCGCGCTGGTTCACGCTACTGTTCGACTACATTCCGACGCGCTTCCAGGAATCGGTCCGGGACCGCTGGAGTTCGTCGGGGTTCATCCAGAGCCGCAATCAATTGCTCGACGCGCTCTTCGCGTGGGAGGCGAGCGCCAGGCACCGGCAGGTCGTCATCCTCTCGGGCGACGTTCACTGCGCCAGCGCGTTCACCGTCCGCCAGCGAAGAGGCAACGGCGTCATCCGGCAGGTGACGAGCAGCGCGATGACAACGCAGATCAGTTCCGAGCAGGTGCTGTTCAACCGCACCGTCGTCCGCGGCAACAACCTGTTCGAGCCGGATTACCGGTTCGAGCGGCACTTCCTCTCGCTGCCCAACAACTACGGCGGGATTCGCGTCCAGCCACTGGCGAGTGGCGGCCACCGCATCATCGTCGCGATTCGCTCGTGGGACCCGCAACGCGGACGACTACGGACAACGGGGCGACTCGTCACGCATCCCGGGGATTGAGCTACCAGAGCGGCCAGACGAACGTCGGCTTCTTTGGGAACAGCGCGTCGAGCAACACACGCGCCTCGTTGGTCCGAATCCGGCAGTCGGGGTACCACGCGTCGAGTTCGGCTAACGAGCGATAGCCGAAGAAGAGTTGCAATGCGACGAGGTCGGGCAGGGACGCTCCAACCGTCGCTTCCATTCGTTCGGTCTCGACGGAAACCAACCGCCCAGCGTCGAAGGTGAGTTTCAGCCCTGTTCGATAAAGGTTGATCGGTAATTCACCGCTGTATCCATGTGCGACCGACTCCGCTAGCCGCCGCTCCAGAACCGGCGCGATCTTCGTCAGAAAGGCGGGAATGTCGTTCAACCGAATGTACATGCTGAACGCCTTTTCACATGCCGTCAGTACATCCGGTAGTGCAGCGTAGGACGGGTGATCGACCCCCAGTTCGAGGAGAGTGAAGACCTCCTCGGGTTCTTCATCCCGGCGATCGGCAACTTCCTTCAGGTGGCGAAGGACGACTGGGACGGCCTCGAGCCAGGACACTGAACCGGTTAACTCAAACGAGACGATCCACGATGGATCACCTGCCAGATCGGCGTAGGCAAAGTAGCCGACCGGCGTGCCGTCGTGCCGTTCCAGCATCTGGACATGGACATAGGCGTCGCTGTCCGGATTTCGTCCGGCGATCTCATAGCGCCAGTACGCTTCGTCGCGAACGTTGGTCACGGCCCAGCGATGCCGGTTGGTGGCATCGAGTTCAGCGATGAAGGCCGCGTCCTCGGGGACCGCCCGGCGAACGCGCAGCGGCTCCTCGCCCTCAAGTTTCGGCAGCCTGGAACGCGTTGCTGTGTACACCATTCCCGTGCGCATCGCGTATTCGAACCCGAATTGCCGGTAGTACCACGGGATTCCGGCAATCGCCTGGACGAGGATGCCGCGCTCGGCACACCAGCCATTGACGATTTCGAATTGCTTCCGGACCAGTCCTCGGCCACGGTACTCGGGCAGCGTTCCGACATTCTCGATCAATGTCGTCGGAACCTGGACACCGTCGTAGTTCCAGGTCTGTGGAATGACGCACAGTGATGAGACGATCGTCCCGGAGGCTGACTCCTCGACGAGCATGAATGTATCGACTGACGCAGTTGGATGCGGCTCACGCGTACCCAGCAGATCCGCGACGGATGCGGCGGTGGCCCGGGCGTATTCGGGGAAGATCACCGAGGTAAACGCGATCAGGGCGTCGCCATCAGCAGCCGTTGCCCGGCGCAGAATGAGACCATCACCAAGGTCGAGCGGGAGTGAATCGACAGACATTGGAGCGGCCTCCTGTCATCATCGGCAGACGAGGTCCGGAAGTGTTCCATACGCTCACTGTCGCTGGTCGACTCACTCCTCGTAGCGAAACCGAAACAGACCTGGCGATACCTCGTCGATCCCGGTGATGTCGTCTCCCCAGATTCGCTTGACGGCTGAGAAATGGCCGATGATCTGTTCGGCGGATGCGGCTTCGATCAGTTCCGAGACGTCCACCTGCCAGCCGGTTGAGCCGAGCGATGCGCGAATTCGCTCTGCGGCGCGCTCTGCTTCGTCTTTGTCGTCGACGACCCACGAACGCATGATAAATGGTGCCTGGCTGTCTCCGCGTACCCCGGCCAGCACTACGGCCCACCTCGCCACGATGACCTCCTCGTCCGACGAATGCGCATACGCTCTGGATATCGCGGGCTGATGCCATTACACGATCGTTGCTGTGTCAGGCGGGCATCGCGAGCGGCGCTCCCTTTCGTGGCAGTAGCGCGATACACGGTAGCGCAAGGAACCAGATGAACGGCACGAACCAGTAGGCGTCAACGATGCCGATTCGGTCGGATACGGCGCCGAAGACGAGTGCCGCAATGCTCATCGAGACGAAGCCGAGCGCGAGAAGCATCCCTGCCATCGGACCGCGTGCTTCCGGCAGGATTTCGGCGCCGACGGCGAGGATCACGGAGCGTGGCGCCATCGTGATGGCGCCAGCGATGGCCAGGATGCCCAGCACCCACCACGAGCCGTTCTCAACCCACAGATAGCCATAGAGGAGCGGTGGTGTTGCGGCGGTAAAGGCGATCAGCATCGCCCGGCGACCGACGCGGTCGGAAAGGTTGCCACCGACCAGTCCACCGACGACGCCAGAGGCGAACAACGTCGAGAGGGCGAATCCTCCGTACCACTCGCCGTGCCCCTTATCGACGAGGAACTTGACGAGGAAGAAGTGCAGCGGTGTCGTCGCAATGCCGGTCAGGATCGAGTAGGCCAGCAGCCCGAACAGCGGCCCGCGCCGTGCCCGCAGGATCGGACGGATGTTGACCTTCGCTTGTGCCTGCCGGCGTTCGTCCGTTGCGGTGGTGTCAAGCGTCAGGTAAAGGATGACCGACGCGACGATCCCAACGACCATGACGACGAACGAGCCTTCGAGCGTGAACAGGGCAATCGCTCCGGTGATCAGGATCGGGCCAAGCGTCCGGGACATCTCGCCACCGGCCATGAAGATTGCCATCGCCCGGCCCATCTTGCGGCCACCGAACTCTCCGACTAGCGCGACCGCCGGAGCATGGAACATCGCCGACGAGAGCCCCGAGACGAGCAGCAACAGCAGCACGACGGCGATGTTCGGCGCCAGCCCAAGTGATGAGAGGGAGATGGCCGCCGTCGCCGGCGAGATGACGACGAACCACTTCCGGCTCGTGCGGTCGGCGACCAGGCCAATGAATGGCTGAAGGATGCTGGGCATCTGCTGGGCAGGAACCATCAGGCTCGCCATCGCCAGCGAGATACCTAGTTTGTCCTGAATTGCCGGAACCAGTGGGCCGATGAAGGATGGGTAAAGGTCGTGGGAGAAGTGTGCGAATGATGCGACCGCGACCCCTTTCGGGTCGTAGGTATCGTCTTCCTCCGTCGCGGGTGCGGTGTCTGCGGCGACGAGCGGGCGTTCGTCCGGGGTTACGTCGGTCGTTGCGCTGTCCGTGGTCATCTCCCCTCGGTTGGCGGAGCCATGACGCGGGTGTCCGTCAATGGTACAGGTTGGCCGAGACTCCGAAATACCTGTCCTGTCCTATCCCAATGGACAGTCACACTGGCGAGCCAGATCGATAGGATACTCGTAGAACTCGTGAATGCTCTACCGGTCGGGTAATCACGATTAGGGAAGGACTGTCCTTCAGGCCGGGTCATGCTGTCCATCCGGACGGTTCGTTACAGAGTTCACAAACTCTAGGATAGGGAACGTCACGGCAGGGAAGCCGTGGCGGTTGGGAGCGTTTTGGCGCTCGCGCAACGAAGCGAACGGGGGTTTGCCAATGAGTATGCGCTCATCATTGGCCGGACGAGTCAACGAAGGCAACGCGCGGTGGTACACACTGATCGCGGCCTGCTTTGCGCTCTTCATGGCCATCCTGGACAATCTGGTGTTGAACGTCGCGCTGCCGACGATCTCGCGCGACTTCGAAGCAACGACGACCGAACTCCAGTGGATCGTGTCGGCGTACATCCTCGTTTTCGCGTCGTTGCAGATTACGGCTGGAGGCCTTGGTGACCGATTAGGTCGCAAGCGCTGGTTTACGCTCGGCATCATCATGTTCACGGGTTCGTCGCTGTTCGCGGCCTTCTCGCAGAACGTCGAGATGCTGATCGCGGCTCGCGCGTTGCAAGGTCTCGGCGCCGCGTTCATTCTGCCGCTCTCACTCTCGCTCGTCTCAAACGCCTTCCCGCCTGAGGAGCGAGGGAAAGCACTCGGCATCTGGTCGGCAGTTTCGGTTTCGGGTCTGGCACTCGGGCCGGTCGTCGGTGGATTGCTGGTGCAGTACGTCTCGTGGCACTGGATCTTCCTGATCAACGTGCCGGTGGGCATCCTGGCGATCATCGTCACCCAGGCAGTCGTGACGGAATCGAAGGACACGTCTGGCGACGTCGCGACCGATATCCCCGGCACACTGCTGGTGACTGGCGCGATCGCCGCGCTGACATACGGTCTGATCGAGGCCGGTGAGCGTGGCTGGAACGATACGATGATCCTGACGTCGTTCGTCGTCGCGGCTGTCCTCGGCGTCGCCTTCGTCTGGGTCGAGTCGCGAACTGAAAAGCCGATGGTTCCGCTGCGGTTCTTCAAGTCTCCGACCTTCACGGGCGCCAACTTCGATGCGTTTGCGATCTCGTTCCTGATCGCCGGGCTGGCGTTCTTCGGCACGCTTTACCTGCAGAACGTGCTCGGCTTCTCGCCGGTTCGGGCCGGTATGGCGTTGATCCCGATGGTGATCGTGATGATGTTCGGCGCACCAGCCTCGGGCGCACTCGTCAATCGCGTCGGTGCTCGAATCCTGATCTCGTTCGGGATGTTCGTGGCCGGAATCGGTACGCTGCTCTACATGCGTGCCAGCGTCGATGGTAGCTACTGGGATCTGCTGCCGTCCTACCTGGTCATGGGTCTCGGTATGTCGTTCATCTTCGCCCCGATGACGACGGCGGTGCTCAACAGCGTTCCCTCGGAGCGCAGTGGTGTGGCGTCGGCTGTCAATGGAGCGATCCGCGAGATCGGCAACGTCTTCGGGATTGCGTTCCTCGGCACGATCATGAATCGGACCTATCAGGACACCTTCAATGCCGATACATCAATCCAGACGCTGCGTCAGTCCGAGAGCGAGCCAGTCGTTCAGCAGTCGATTGGCTTCATCAGCAACGGTATGAGCCAGGGTGGCCGGGTTCTGAGCGAGTTCGTAGAGAACGGCGACATCCCTGGGCTGGAGCAGTTCCCGCAGGCGATCGCTACGATCCAGGCCGCCAGTGGCGACGCCTTCATGGCCGGAATGGATCGCGCCATCGTCGTCTCAGCCCTCGCGATCATGGCTGTCTCTGTCGTCTCGTTCTTCCTGATCAAGGATGAGGTTGCGAGCGGCTCGGTCAAGCACCACGAGGATCAGCCAGTCGAGTTCGACCTCGCACTGGAGCAGGTCGCCGACTAGCACGAACGTCAAGCAGCGAACGCTCCGTCCGGTTCGGGTTGTCAGGTACGACCCGAACCGGACGGAGCGTTTGTGCGTCTAGCGAGGCAGGGTATAGACCGCGACGTTGTACGGGATTTTGAGTTCACCATCACCGGTGCCGCGACGTCCGAACCTGAAGAGTTCCGCGTTCGTATTCGCGTTCAGCGCGATGATCTGGTCGTTGTTCGTATCGGCGACATAGATCACGGATACGCTGGCAGATCGATAGAACTCGACACCACGTGGGAAGTTGAATCCACCCTTGCTTCCACGTACCGCCCCGGTATCGTCGGTCTTCACGACCAGATGGTTCTCGATATCTGTCACGAAGATGTCGCCGCGAAGATCGACCGCAAGTCGATACGGGACATCGAACCCGCCGGAAGCGGAACTTCCGCCCCAACTGTCGAGGAACTTGCCATCAGGTGAGAAGCTCTGAATACGCGCGTTTCCGCGATCGGCAACGTAGACGATTCCCTTGCTATTGGTGGTGATACCGACCGGCTGGATGAACTCGCCGTCGCCGCTACCCTGCCCTCCCCAGCTACCGATTGCTCCGCCTTGCTCGGTGTAGCGCCGGACATAGTAGGCGCCGTCGGTGACATACACCGTGGAATCAGGCCCAACGTCGAGACCTGACGGGTAGAGGACCGACCAGGACTGCAGGAACTTCCCATCGATATCGAACTTCTGGACCCGGCTATTTTCGAACTCAGCGACGTAGACGAATCCAAGTTGAGAGTCGATGGCGATATCCATTGGACCTCTGAATTGACCCGGTCCCGATCCGGTCGAACCGAACCTGAACAGAAACTCGCCGTTCACCGTGAACACGCTGATCCGGTTATTGCCGACCTCAGCGACATAGAGTCGTGCACCGGCTTCCGGTAGGGGTGTGGACGTAGGAGTACTGGTTGCGATGTTCGTCGGTGTCATCGTCGCTGTACTGGTTGGCGTCATCGTTGGCGTGGCCGTCGTGGTACTTGTCGGAGAATTGGTTGAAGTAGCTGTGTGGGTTGCCGTCGATGTCGCCGACGCGCCGGTTGTCGATGTCACCGTCGCGGTTGCGGTGCTTGTGGTCGTTACTGATGCGGCAGTGGTCGCCGTGGTGCCAGCGGTGCGCGTGGCGGTCGCGACGGCCTCGTGACCATAGCGCCAGGTGTAGTAGTGCAACCCGACGTTGCCCGCTTCGACCTGCCAGCCTTCAGGGTTGCCGGGTGTGTAGGTCAGGCAGCGCCGTTCGAAGCACTGCATCAGCACCAGTCGGTCGGTCCCGCCGACCTTGACTGTTGCCCAGTAAGCTTCTGTGATCGGGTAGCCGGTGGCGTAGAAGGCGCTCTCGAAGAGCGGCGCCGTCGTGAGTCCACCGTTCTCATAGACAGTCCCGGTCGAGGTCATAAATGCCCAGAACGGGGATGCGACCTGATGGTCGATGTTGGGCACCGTCACCCGGAAGGCGGCCGTCGCGCCGTAAGTTGCAAGTGCAGGGTCGATGGTGACGGCGCCGTGCCGGTCGATCCGCTGGGTGATTGGTGCTCCGTCTTGGAGCGGGCTTGCTGACTGTAATCCCGCGAACGTCGCGTAGGTCGGTCCGTCGAGGTCGTCGCCATCACCGGCCACTGGCACGTCCGCGGGAGCTTGGTAGGTGAAGGCGTGATCGCCGACCTGCATCTTGCCGGACACCATCTCGACGACCAGCAAACCGTTGGTGACATACCAGACCGATGACGAGTCGGCGTCCGGGTCGTTGATCTCCATCCTCGACTTGTCGAAGTACTGGACGAGCCGCTGACCATTGGGTGCCTCGGCGTAGTCCTCGTAGAAGGCAGCGTGGTTGGCCTGTGGTCCCCACATCCAGGTGCGGGAGAAATCGCCGTCGGCGACCGGTCGATCGGTGCGTGCCCAGGTGCGTTCGAGGTGCTCGTTGGCCGGGGAAACGGCGACTGTGGCTGTGATCGCCGCCGCGATAAGTCCGAACGCGAGCACGATGGCAGCAATGCCCATGTAGCGTGTGCGCATGGCGTCCTCCTTGACGAATCATGTCTCGTGGTTCGAGCGAACCCGAAACCACTATCTGATTCGTCACGGCCGGAGGCCATGAAGGACGCTCACAGGTTTGGTCACAGTTAGGGGGGCGGGACTCGGGACTCGGGATTCGGGGGCTTGAAGGGGTATCGTCCCCTCAACCCTCCCGATTCCCGATTCCCGATTCCCGAGTCCCGCTCGTTCTACAACGTCGGCTGTGTTACCGCGCCTTCGTCAGCGGTCGAGACGAGGGCGGCGTACTTGGCGAAGACGCCGGAGGTGTACTGCGGCTTCGGTGGCTGCCAGTCAGCCATCCGGGCTGCGATCTCGTCGTCGGTCAATTCGACATTGAGCGAGCGTTCCTTGACATCGATCGTGATGATGTCGCCATCCCGCAGGGCGGCGATCGGGCCACCCATCGCGGCTTCCGGTGCGACGTGGCCGATGCAGAAGCCGCGCGTACCTCCAGAGAAGCGGCCGTCCGTCATCAGGGCGACCGTCTCTCCGAGTCCGGCACCGACCAGCGCGCCGGTCACGCCGAGCATCTCACGCATGCCGGGGCCGCCACGCGGTCCTTCATAGCGAATGACGATCACATCACCAGGGACGATGCGCCCTTCGGTGACGGCGTTCATCGCCTCCTCTTCGCGCTCGAAGACGCGGGCTGGACCCTGGTGGTAGTAGCGATCGGCAGCGGCGATCTTGATGACACCGCCCTTGGTCGCCAGGTTGCCCTTCAGGACGAGCAGACCACCCTGCGGCTTGAATGGATCGTCAACGGGTCGGATCACCTGCTGTCCGGGTGTCTCGGTCGCGTCAGCACACTCCTCGGCCAGCGTCCGGCCAGTCGGCGTCAACTGGCTCCCATCGACGACGCCGCCGTCGATCAGCCGCTTGGTGATGAGTTGAATGCCGCCCGCCTTGAAGACGTCGTAGGCGGTGAACTTGCCGCCCGGCATCAGGTCAGCAATGACCGGCGTTCGGTCGGAGATGTGGTTGAAGTCGTCAATCGTAAGCGGGATGCCTGCCTCACGGGCCATCGCCAGCGAGTGGAGGACGATGTTGGTCGACCCGCCGGTCGCGCAGGCGCTGGCAAACATGTTGTCGAAACTGGTGCGCGTCAGGATATCGCTCGGTCGCAGTCCCCGCTCAAGCTGGTCCATGACCAGTTGCCCGGCCCGGAAGCCGATTTCCTTCCGTGTCGGGTCCTCCGACGGGACGCTGGCCATCCCGGATGGGGAAAGGCCGAGGACCTCGAGCGCTGTTGCCATCGTGTTGGCCGTGAACTGTCCGCCGCAAGCGCCCGCGCCGGGGATCGCGCACTGCTCCAGTTCCCGTAGTTCCTCGTCGGTCATTCGACCGGCGGCGTTGGCGCCGACGCCTTCGAAGACGTCGACGATCGTCACGTCGCGGTCCTGGAAGCGGCCCGGATAAATGGTGCCGCCGTAGAGGACGAATCCAGGCAGGTCCATCCGGATCAGGGCCATTGCCGAGGCCGGCAGCGTCTTGTCGCAGGCCGCGAGGATGATGAGCGCATCGAACATGTGGCCGCGTGCCACCAACTCAATCGAGTCGGCGATCAGTTCGCGCGAGACGAGCGAGGCCTTCATGCCCTCGGTCCCCATCGTGACGCCGTCAGAGATGGCGACCGTGTTGACCTCCATTGGCGTGCCGCCGGCGGCGCGAACACCCTCCATCACCTGCTGGGCGAGCCGGCGCAGGCCGAAGTTGCAGGGCATCGTGCCGATCCACGAGTGGGCCACGCCGACGACCGGCTTCTTGAGGTCGTCGTCGGAAAATCCGATTGCGTGAAGCATCGCTCGGGCAGCCGCCCGGTCGCGGCCATCGTGCATGACGCGACTCTTGTGTCGCGTGTCGAATCGGGTCGTTGTGTCGCTCATCGTGCTCTCCATCATGCCGCAGCCCGGCAGGGACGGCTCATCACATCATCGATGCGCAATCATCACCCGAGTTCGGGGAATTCGGCAAGGGCCGTCTTCCAACTGGACTGGTCCGATTGTGCGATGGCGGTCCGAGCCGTACCATGCCGCCGTGGGAGCGATTGCAGTTGGGCTGGTCCTGATATCGGCGGTGATGCATGCCACCTGGAACGTGCTGGCGAAGCGCAGCGCCGACCCGTTGGCGTTTCTGTTCGCGATCAACGCGATCGGCCTCGTCATCTACGGCGTTCCAGCAGCGGTCGTGCTTGCCGAAACTGGACTCTCATCGCGAGTCGTCCCATTCCTGCTGGTGAGTGGGACGCTGGAGATGATCTACACGCTGTGTCTCGCGGCGGCCTATCGCAACGGCGCACTCTCACTAACGTACCCGATCGCGCGCGGGACCGGGGTCGTCCTGGTACCACTCCTGGCGATTCCGCTACTGGATGAGCGGCCCACGACGACTGCGTTCATCGGCATCGCAACGATTCTGCTTGGATTCGTCACCATCAGCGTTCTGGGTGCGCGTGCCCGGGTCGCGGAAGAGATCGCCACCGGCCGGCGGGGGATGTTTTTCGCCCTGCTGACGGGGTTCGCGATCGCGTCGTATTCGTTGATTGACAAAGCGGGTGTTCAGCACGCCAACGCGCTGGTCTACGTTTACGGCCTGATCGTCGTCCAGACCTGCTTGCTGACGCCGTACATCGCACGACGACGCTGGCCTCAGGTTGTCGCGGCCTGGCGGACCAGTCGGACCGCAGTTCTGGTTGGGGGCGTTCTCCATATCGGCACGTACCTGATTGTCCTGGCCGCGATGAAGGTGTCCGGAAGCAAGGTCGGCTACATCGTGCCGCTTCGCGAGACGAGCATCGTCTTCGCAACGTTGATTGGTGTCGTCGTGCTGAAGGAGCGCATCGGGAGTGTCCGAATCGCAGGCTCGATCATGATCGCACTCGGGGTCCTGGCAATCGCGTTAGGCGGTTAGCGAACGTCACGCCTCAGTCACAAGCATGGGCGGCAATGACTGCCTCGATGATCGCCTCGTCCGGCGCCATCGTCAGCCAGCCATGCTGATCGAGGACCGGATCGAGGACGGTCACGCCCCAGTCGCGAAGCGTCTGTGCTGATTGTTTCGCCTTCGGATGGTTCCAGAGTGGATCGTTGACGGAGATGGCGACGATGACCGGTGTCCCACGCCCGATCGCCTCGGCGGTGATCGACAGTGCGAGGCTATCGGCGATGCCCTGAGCGATCTTGTTAAGGGTGTTGAAACTACATGGTGCGACCACGAGAACGCCGTGCGGCGGACGCGGCAGGATCGCGTCGTCGAAGAAACTCTCGACGATCCGGTGTTCACCGGCGAGGGCGAGTTCCCGTGGACTGACGATCCGCTCGGCATTTGGCGTCAGGACCGTCATCAGGTTCGGCACGCGCGGGATGAGCGACGCGATCAGGCCGGGAACCCGTCGTGCCGTCGCCGCGCCGGAGACGATCAGATAGGTTGTCTGGAGACGTCTGGGCTGGCTCACGATGTGACGTACCCCTCGTTCATAGTGCCCGTCTGTGACGTGATTGTGACTAAATGCACAGAAATTGAACGGGACATGTTCTCAATATACCGCGATAATTCATGCGCGTTGACCTCGGCGCGGACTGTACACGTGGCGAGGCACACGAAGACGGTCCTGTGATCAGATAGTTGTATCAATGAAAACCGGCCCCGACGTCGTACACGACCTGATAGCCGCGTTAACTGACCCGATTATCACGTGGGATCGCGATGGTGTGATCACCGGCTGGAATCCGGCTGCCGTTGGGCTGTTCGGTGTTTCGGAGCCGGACATGCTTGGGCGACCGCTTGCCAGTTTGCCTGGTATAAGCCGGGGGGATCTGGCGTCGATTGTCGATGCGACGGTTGACGGCGGGCAGACGTTGCATGACATCGAGATCACGCTGGATCGCGCCGACAGCGAACTGATGAACATCTCCATCTCGGCCGCGCCGCTGCATGACGAAGACGGAGACATCTGCGGCGGTGTTGCAACAGTGCGGGATGTGACGGATCGACGTCGCGAACTGAACGCACTCCGCGATGCGGAGGAGCGCTACCGGACGTTGATCGACCACAGTCCGGCCGTGACCTACACCGAGGACATCAGGACCGGCATCGTCAACGCCAGCCCGCAGATTCTTCCGCTGACCGGTTTCACACAGGAGGAGTTGGCCTCCCGTCAGGATTTCTGGTTCGACTTCATCCATCCGGACGACCTCGAACGCGTCGGCGAAGCGATGGCAGTCGCGGATGCGACCCATCAGCCATACGCCGTCGATGTACGTGTCTTTCGCCGCGATGGCCGGTTGATGTGGCTGCACAATCGGGGTGTGATGCACCGCGACTCCGACGGCAACCCGCGCTACTGGCAGGGGTTCCTGCTCGATAACACCGACCGCATCCTGGCCGAGCAGGAGCGCGCCAAACTGGCTGAAATGCTCGAGGCCGTCTTCGTGGCATCGCCGCTGGCGATCATCGTGACCGATGCCGACGGACGGGTCATGATGTGGAACCCGACTGCAGAGCGTCTATTTGGCTGGACGCAGGATGAGTTAATCGGGGAGTACGCGCCAATCATCCCCGAGGGCGATCCCGACACCCTCGAATCCCGGATGGCCGAACTCAGGCGCGGCGAGCACCGGTTCAGTTTCGAGGCCGTTCGCCAGCACAAGGACGGGACGCTGATCGATGTCAGCATTTCCAGTGCGCCGATTCGCGACGCGCAGGGTGAGATCACCGGCTCGATGGCGATGTATCTCGACATTCGCGAGACGAAGCGGGCAAGCGCCCTATTGCGCGAGGCCGAACATACCTTGCGAACGCTTGTCGAGCAGTCGCCCAGCGTGCTCTATCGCACCGGTGCGGTGAACACCACCGAAGTGCTGTACATGAGCCCACAGATCGCGACACTGACCGGCCGTAGCGTCGAAGAAGTGGCGAACGCAGGCAAGCAGTGGTACGACATCGGCATTCACCCCGACGACGCCGCATTGTTACGTCGCGCGCATATCGAGTCGCGTGCGACCGGTCAGTCGTTCAAGATCGAATACCGCATTGTGCGGCCGGATGGCAGCACAATCTGGGTTCAGGATGAGTGCCAGTTGATCCGCGATGCGACTGGCGAGCCGGTCTACTGGCAGGGACTGATCATCGACATCAGCCACCGGAAGGAACTTGAAGCCGAACTTCGACACCAGGCGTTCCACGATGCGTTGACCGGGCTGCCGAACCGCTCGCTGTTGCTGGATCGGTGTTCCTGGGCGATGGCGACGGCCCGCAGAGTTGGATCGCCACCCGCGATCCTGTTCCTCGATCTCGACAACTTCAAGATCATCAACGATAGCCTTGGCCACAATCAGGGCGATGCTGTCTTGATCGCCGTCGCTGAGCGACTGACGAACGTGCTACGCGATGTTGACACGATCTCTCGCTTCGGAGGCGACGAGTTCGCGATCCTGCTGAATAACGTCGACGACATCGTCGATGCGATTGCTGTTGCCGAACGGGTTCGTGTCGCGCTCGAACAGCCGATCGTCCACGGCCACCGGCAGGTGACGGTGACGACGAGTATCGGCATCGCGCTGGCCGACGAGAGCGTTGAGACGCCGGATGATCTCCTCCGCCGCTCCGATATCGCGATGTATCGCGCCAAGCTTGATGGGCGGAATCGGATCGCCGTCTTCGACGCCGCGTTGCATGAGGCAGCGTTGCGACGGTTGGAACTCGAGACCGGCCTGCGCCGCGCCGTTAGAGATCAGCAGTTTGTCGTCCACTATCAGCCGAAAGTGCAACTCGCGACCGGGAACATTACCGGGTTCGAGGCACTTGTGCGCTGGAATCATCCTGAAGAAGGACTCGTCTCGCCGGGAGAGTTCATACCGATTGCCGAGGAGAGCGGGTTGATTGTGCCGATCGGCCGCTGGGTGCTCGAAGAGGCGTGCCGGCAGGTGGAGTCATGGAACCGGGGGCTGCCGAAAGACCGACAACTGACGATGAGTGTGAACCTCTCAGCGCGACAGTTCCAGCAGCCTGATCTGGTGCATAGCATCGAGCAGATGCTGATCACATCAGGGCTCGATCCGGTGCGACTTACGCTGGAGATTACCGAGACAGCGGTTATGGAAGATATCGATGTCGCGATCGAGCGTTTAAACGCGCTCCGCTCGCTGGGCGTCAAGATCGCTATCGACGATTTCGGGACGGGGTACTCGTCGCTCTCTTACCTGACGCGGTTCCCGGTCGATGTCCTGAAGGTTGACCGGTCGTTCGTCAGCGGGCTCGGTATGACGACTGCCGATACGGCGATCGTGTCTGCATCAATCACGCTCGCGCACGCGCTTGGTCTCACCATCGTGGCCGAAGGTGTCGAAACCGCGCTCCAGCGCGACATGCTGGAGAATCTCGGTTGTGATCGCGCGCAGGGGTACTTCTTCTCGAAACCGGTTCCGGCCAGCCATGCAACGCTGCTGCTGTCGCAGGCCGAGCGTTGGGAATCGGGAATCGCCACCTGACATCAGTTGGACGCAGGTAGACGTTCCTCGATTCCCAACGTATAGGCTACTCCGAGATGTAGCCGGTCTTAATCGCTGCTGCGAGGAACTTGTTCTTCTCCAGCATCTCGCGGACCTGCTGGTCGGTACGTCGGTCGACGGTCGGCCAGTCATCGGCGTTCGCGATCGATGCCACGAGTCGCGCGACGAGAGCCGCCGACATCTGGAGACCGCGCAGGAAGACCTTGTCGAGCGTGTCGGCCTCGGTATGGCCGTATCCGCGTCCGATCATCCCGGCTGTCGAGTCCTTCGAGTTGAGTGTGCCGTTCGGGACGCCGCGCAGCGCGAACGGGTAGTGGTCCGAGTACGCGCTGACCTGCTGGCGGATTTCGAACTCGTACGCATGATCGCGCATCCACGTCTCGAACCACGACTGCAGTTCCGGCCAGTCGGTCAGCGTCAGTTGCTCCTGACCACCCATCCCACGACCGGCACCGTCGAGGTTCATCACGAAGCGGTAGGAGTCAGGATCGGTCGAGTTTGCGTGGTGATAGGCACCAAGCAGACCGATCTCCTCAGACCCGAAACAGACGACACGTACCGTGCGCTTGAGTTTGCCCTTGTGCGGGGCGAGGACACGCCCGGCTTCGAGACCGGTGACGGTCCCGGCGCCGTCGTCTCCGGCACCCTGGGCGATGTCGTGGCCGTCGAAGTGACCGCCGATCAGGATGACCTCATCGGGGAACTCGCTACCGACGATCTCGCCGACGACGTTGCGGCTCGTGCTGGGGAAGGTGCGGTTCTCCAGTTTGAGCCGCACGGTGCCCTCGCCGTCCGAGCGCTCGACCAGCCGGCGGATGGCGGAACCGGCCTCCCACGAGACGCCGACGCCCGGGATCGGTACTTCCCACTTCTCAGCCGGCTCGTGGATCGAGGTGTGGCCGAACAGCGCGCCGGTGATGTGGAGCATGCCGGGGTTCTGGTTGATGTAGATGATACCGGCGGCGCCATGCTCGAGCGCCCAGTTGTACTTGACGATGCGGTGGCTCTTGCGTTCGTTCGGTTTGTTGGTCTCGGCGTCGGTCAGGACGATTCGGCCCTGGATCGCATCGCGGCCCAGTCGCTCGTAGTCGGCCAGTTCACCTTCACCAACGTCGATGATCTCGGCGGTGATGTCGGCCGGCGGGCAGTACGGCATCGCGACGACCGAGAAGTCACGCTCCACCGGCGAGACGAGTTGCAGCGATGCGGCGCCACGCTCCCAGCTCGCCAGCGAGAACTCCTCGATTCGGACGTTCTCCAGCCCGTAGTCAAGCATCTTCTGCTTGAGGAACTCGGCACCCTCGCGCTCGGACTCCGACCCACCGAAGCGGTGACCGATGTCGTCACACAGTTCGCGCAACACCCGCATCGGCTCGTCGGTCGTCCAGATGTCGGCAAGGATCTGCTGTTCGATTGCTTTCAGGTCGTTGGACATGGTTGCTCCTTTTCGTTCGGGACGTGGGACGTGGGACGCGAGACGCGATTGGTTCGGAACCCGCGTCCCGCGTCCCACGTCCCACGTCCCGTCGCTTACGCCTGCTTCGCAGGGAAGCGTCCGGCGCGTTCGGCGCGTTCCAGCAGGTTGTTCTTCTTGAGTTGTTCGCGGACTTCGTCTTCCGTTCGGCGCTTGGCCGGGAAGTCGTCGGCCTGCGACATCGCCAGCGAGAGGCGAGCGACGGCGATGGCAGACATCTGGAGGCCGCGCAGGTGAATCTTGTCGAAGGTGTCAGCCTCGGTGTGACCGTAGCCACGTCCGATCAGACCGGCGGTGCGATCCTTCGAGTTGAGCGTGCCGTTGGGGACACCACGGAGCGCGAATGGGTAGTGGTCGGAGTGCGAGTTGAGTTGGTCATCGACGGTCAACTCGTAGTGATTCTCCTTCGACCACTGCTCGACCCACTCACGCAGTTCGGGCCAGCCGGAGAGGACCAGTTGCTCCTGTCCGCCCTGCCCACGACCGGCACCGTCGAGGTTCATCACGAAGCGATAGGAATCCGGGTCGGTCGTTCGGGCATGGTGGAAGGCGCCGAGCAGGCCGATCTCTTCGGAGCCGAAGCAGATGACGCGGACGGTTCGCTTGAGCTTGCCCTTGAGTTTGGCCAGTGCCCGTCCCGCTTCGAGGCCGGTGATCGTTCCAGCGCCGTCGTCACCGGCGCCCTGCGAAATGTCGTGGCCGTCGAAGTGGCCGCCGATCAGGATGATCTCGTCGTCCTTATGCTCCGTGCCGACGATCTCTCCGATGACGTTGCGTGAGACGCTGTCGAAGGTCCGATTCTCAAGCTTGAGGTGGATCTTGCCCTGACCGTTGGTGCGCTCGATCAATCGCAGGATGGCAGAGCCAGCCTCCCACGAGACACCGACGCCGGGGATTGGCGCTTCGCGGTCGGCAGCCGTCGAGCCGCCCGGATTCCGGCCTGTGATCGAACCGGTGATGCGCAGCATGCCGGGATTCTGGTTGACGAAGATGTGCGCGACAGCGCCGTACTGGATCGCCCATCCGAACTTGTCGGTCCGGTGGCTCTTGCGCTCGCCCGGCTTGTTGGTCTCGGCTGCTGAGATGACGATCTTGCCCTTGACCTGATCGCCCAGCCGCTCGAAGTCAGCAAGTTCTCCCTCGCCGACATCGATGATCTCGGCGGTGATATCAGCGGACGGGCAATATGGCATAGCGATGACCGGGAACTCGCGCTCAACTGGCTCAACTAGTTTCAGGTACGCGCTACCGCGATCCCAGCCTGCCATCGGGAACTCTTCGATGCGGACGTTCTCGAGGCCGTACTCCTGCATCTTGCGCTTGAGGAACTCGGCCCCCTCCCGCTCGGACTCGGAACCACCGAAGCGGTGGCCGATGTCGTCACAAAGTTCGCGCAGGACGTTGTACGACTCGTCGCTCGTCCAGATTTCGCTCAGGATCTGTCGATCCATCTCGCGATTTGCTTCAAACGCCAACTGACGTCTCCCTTCCTCCCTGACCGGACAGGCGGCCATCATAGCACCGACTCGCCGATCGGTCGCCAGCCTGCACGACAGCGCATATGAGGCAGTTCAGGCGTCAACCACCAGTGGCCATTGCACTCGGTACGAGCACCTGGATGTTGATCTATCGTGCGGGAATTCTCCGGAAAGCGAGCATCCCGCGCTATCATGCGAGTGGTCGAATGGACGCATGGGATGGAGAGGAAGAACCGTGCGAATTGCAATTGGCGGGATCTCACACGAGAGCAGCACACTCTCGACAGTGCCGACAACGTTGCAGCACTTCCGCGAGCGGGGTTGGTCCGAAGGCGAGGAACTGCTCGAGGTCTATACCGGAACGAAATCTCCGATCGGTGGCTTCATCGACGCCGCCCGGGATGCTGCGTTCGATGTCGTCCCGACGCTGATGGCGTCGGCGGTGCCAGCCGGGCCGGTGACAGCCGAGGCGACTGAGGTGCTGACGAACCGCTTGGCGGGAATGGTTGCCCACGCTCACGCTGAAGCGCCGCTCGACGGGATTCTGCTCAATCTGCACGGCGCGATGGTCAGCGAACTGGACGACGACGGCGAGAGCTACATCGTCCGTGCAATCCGGGCGGTCGTCGGCGAAGAGATGCCGATTATCGTCGACCTCGACCTGCACGGGAATATCAGCCAGGAACTCGTCAATCTGGTGACGATCGCCGTCGCCTACGACGAGTATCCGCACACCGACCCGTACGAGCGTGCTTATGAGTGCGGCATTCTGATGGCACGGGTCGTTCGGGGCGGCGCGAAGCCGACGGCGGCCCTTGTCAAGATTCCGATGTTGACAGCGATTCAGAAGCAGCACACCCATGCCGAGCCGATGCTGGGTGTCAAACATCTCGTCCACGCGCTGGAGAACGAGCGCGGGGTCATGAACATCTCATACCTGCCGGGCTTCCCGTTCGCCGACATCCCGCTGACGAATTTCAGCGTGATCGTCACGACTGACAACGACATGCCGAAGGCGAAGGCACTGGCGGCCCAGATTGCGAACCACATCTGGAGCCTGCGCGAGGAATTTCGTGCCAAGCCGGTCCCAGTCGATGACGCGATCCGACGGGCGATGGAGGCTCCCGAGGGGCCAATCGTCCTGGCCGATATCGCCGACAACCCTGGTGGTGGCGCGCCAGCGGACGGCACGGTCATGCTGGAGGCATTGCTCCGACTTGGCGCGAAGCGGGCGGCGCTGGTGCCAATGGTTGATGCTGCGGCAGTGCAAAAGGCGATTGAGGCCGGCGAAGGCGCGACGATCGATGTTGAGATCGGCGGTCACATCGACAGTTTCCACGGTGAACCGCTGAATGTTCGCGCGAAGGTCATCCGGCTGACCGACGGTAAGTTCGTCCACAAGGGACCAATGAACACCGGTGTTGGCATCGACCTTGGACCGACGGCTGTTCTTGAGGTCGAAGGTAACTACGGCGGCAGCGTTCAGGTGGTCACGACCAGCCTGCGTTACCAGCCAACCGATCTCGAAGTGCTGCGTTCGCAGGGCATCGAGCCGACCGAACAGCAGATTCTGGTCGTCAAGTCATCGGTCCATTACCGGGCCGCGTTTACGCCAGTCGCCAAAGAGATCATTGAGGTCGATACCCCCGGCCTGACCAGCCCCCATATCGAGAACCTCAACCTCCAGCGCATCGAGCGCCCTGCCTGGCCGTGGAACGCTGACATGGAGTGGTCGGCGGAGTAACCACAAGGGACGCGACTCGGGGGGTGTCGAAGAGGATCTTTCCTCTTCGACACCCCCCGAGTCGCGTCCCTTGAGTCCCGTTGTTATGGCGCTACAGCCGAAACCTTCTCTGCCGCCAGCGCAATCATCGCGCCGAACAGTTCGGGGTCGAGGCTGTTTTCAGCGGCGAGGCCGACGACCGAGATGTAGTCGCCGATCTGGGTGAACCCGAAGCCTACCTGGGCGGCACGGTCGCCACCGTCGATGGCTGTGATCGTCACGATCAGCCAGTAGGTGTCGTCACCGACATCGAGGTCGCCGGTCTCGGTCAGTTCGAAGTTCGCATCTTCTTCAGTCCACGAGTCGCACGACAACTCGGAGCGGACGAAGTCCATCGCGAGCGAACCTTCGCCGTCCAGCATCTGGACGATGCTGTGCATCGCATACGGACCCTCACCGTCGTTGCCATCCAGTTCGTAGCCCGTTTCGATGACGGAACCGAGCACGTCCGGGAACGACTCGGCTTCGCAAACCGCGAAACGCTCGGGATCCGTCGGATCGATGCTGTCACCAACTGCCCAGACGTTCGTGTCGTCAACCAGCGCGATATCGTCGCCAACGAGGAGCGCAGACTGGAGGGCGGCGGCCGGGTCGCCGAGGCCGGACGCAATCAGCCGGTCGGCAGCGATTCCGACGATGGCACGAAACTCGGTCGGATCGGCGTCATCGAGCGTGATGAACGCAACGGTCGCGATTGCGCCGCCGACGCGGATGAAGTTGTACTCGCCATAGATCGGCGCCCCGCTGAACTCGTACTCGATCGAGGCGGTGTAGCTCTCATCACCGTACGTTTCAGCATCGAGTGGGGTAATGGTGTAGGTCTGGCCGTCCGAGTCGGTCCAAGTGCCACAACTCGATGCTTCACGGGCGTATGCCATGGCATCAACCGCGGTATCGGCCGGGAACATCACGATGTTCTCAAGCAGTGCTGCGCGGACATCCGCTTCCAGTTCGTACTCGGTCTCAACGCCGGCCATCCGCAGGTGGCGGTCCGGGAACGATGGCTGCAGGCAGATTTCGTCGGAATCGTCGGTATCTTCCTGCATCAGCCCAAACGCTTGCTGAGTCCAGTCACCAACCAGATCTTCCGGCTGGATCAACGCTTCCAGCATGGCGGTTTCGAGCCGTGAATAGCCGGTGCCTTCCGTCGTTGTCGGGGTTGGTGGCGCGGTCGTTGGCGTCGGCGTCGCGATCGGTCGGGATGGCGCGGTGCTTGCGGCTGTTGGCGAGGCCGGCTCCGGCTCTTCAGTCGGTTCGGTCGTCGGAGACGCGACATCCTGACCGCCAGTCGGCGGTGTCGTCGCCGTTGACGTTGGCGAAGCGGCCACTTCTGTCGTTGCGGTCGCGGTTGGGTCGGAATCGTCGTCATCGCCATTTCCGCAGGCTGCCAGTGTGAGTACCAGCATCAGTGCGGTCAGCGTCAGCGATAGCCATCTGATCACGATTGGCAGTTCTCTCTCTTTTTTCCTCGACAGCATGGTGGTCCAACCAGCGTTGAGGACGACATCCGGCGCTCACGAAATTGCGAGCGCGACTGCAAATCATTACAGAGAGGGGTAGTTGATCGCCAATTTCGCAAGGAACACGACGGTCATACGATGGACTGGACTCAGTACGTATGGGGGACGTTCCGGAGTGCGATCGTCCGTAAGATAACCTGTGATGGATACGTCTACGCGTGACGCGAGCCACGTCATGCAGATCGGGAACGAGGGACCTCGTCGTGAGTGATATTCGCCGGCCACTGCTTCGATCGACACTGTCGAAGAGCTGGTTTCTTCTGGCAGCGCTACTGATCGTCGTCCCGCTCCTGGCCGCCTGTGGCGGGGACGATGATGACGACGCATCCTCACCGACAGCGACGACGGCAGCGGCGGCGACCAGTTCAACGGGTGATGCGCCTGAATCGACGGAAACGGGCGCGACGGACGCGTCACCAACCGCGAGCGACGATGGCACCAGCGGTGATGCTGGCGACCCGATGATGGGATATGAGATCGAAGAGGCCGCCAATGAAGGCGGAACATTCATCGAAGGCACATCCTCTGATATTCAGACGTTGAGCCCGATCATCGCGAACGACGAGCCAACCCTCAACTTCCTCTCGCTGATCTTCGAGCCGCTGGTCGAGGTTCATCCGGAAACGCTCGAACCAGTCGGCGTGCTGGCCGAGTCGTGGGAAGTTTCGGCGGATGGCCTGACCTGGACGTTCACGCTGCGTGACGGTGTCGCCTGGCACGATGGCGAGCCATTCACCGCCGACGATGTCAAATTCACCTATGACCTGCATATGGACGAGGCCAGCAACTCCTCCTATACCGGTGACCTGCAGGCGAAGATCGCCGGGATTGACGTCGTCGACCCACAGACGGTCGCCTTCACGCTTCCGCAGCCCTATCCGGATTTCGCTGTTGATGTGGCGGTCTACCAGATCATCGCCGAGCACATCTGGGCCGATGTCGATGCCGCTGCGGTCGTCAACGATGCCGGATCGACAGGTGAGGACCCGACCCGGGTCATCGGAACCGGACCATTCGTCTTCGAGGAGTGGATCCTCAACGACCACGCTACGGCGACCGCTAATGCGGATTACTGGGGCGGTGCGCCACATCTCGACGAGTATATCTACAAGATCGTCCCGGATACGGCGGCTGGCGTTCAGCAGTTGCGAACTGGTGAGATCGACTGGTTCCCCGACGTGCCGGGAACGTCGGTCGGTGAACTCGAAGACAGTGGTATTGAGATCGTCGTCTCCGACACCCTCGGTTTCACGTTCTACGCCTACAACATGGACGCCGAGAAGACGACGCTGTTCCAGGATCCCGAAGTCCGCCAGGCGCTGCTCTACGCAGTCGATCGCGAGGCGTTGATCGATGCGATCCAGGAAGGCTACGGAACCGTCGCCATCGGCACGATGCCAACGCTCTCCTGGGCATATAATCCGGATGGCATCGAGTATCCCTATCCGTACGATCCGGACCGCGCCGCCGAGCTGCTGGACGAGGCTGGTTGGGTGGAAGGCTCGGATGGCGTGCGCGAGAAGGATGGCCAGCGGTTGTCGTTCACGATGCATGCCGACTCGGGTAACCCTAGCGGGGCGGCCTACGTGACAGCATTGCAGGAGTTCTGGGCGCAGATTGGCGTCGAGATGTCGCCGGAACTCGAGCCGTTCCCGGCCCTGGTTGAGCGAATCGCCGTGACCTATGACTTCGAGGTGATTCTGATCGGCTTCAGCTGGAGCAGCGCGCCCGATCAGTCGGCCATGTTCAGTTGCGATGCGTACGGTGGCGGATTCAACGTCATGCGGTACTGCAATGAGGAGGTCGACGCGATCCTCGCTGAAGCGCTCGTCGAGCAGGACATGGATACGCGGATCGAACTCTATACCGAGTATCAGAACGCGTTGCTGGCCGATCTTCCGGCGGCGATCCTCTCGTTCCCGCAGTCGATCGATGGCTACAACACCCGCGTCCACAACCTCTTCCCGAACGCCGTCAATGCTCGCTTCAATGCAGAAACCTGGTGGATCGAGGAGTAGTCTCAAGCACGCGCGATGACGAACGCCCTGCTCAGATCCGAGCAGGGCGTTCGCGTTAGTTAGCGAATTGGATGCGTGTATGAACCCCGACGGGGGCGCTACATGATCGGTACGGTATCGGCCGCTGGTGTAATCGCGATATCCATCAGGTGATAGCCAGGACCGTCCGGGTGGGTTTTCTTCAGCAGGCCATGTGAGACGTTATAGACCGGTATGCCGCTACTGGTTCGTCCCTCGTACGTGCCGTTGTGGGCGTGACCGTGGAAGACTGCCGTCACCGGGTAGCGATTGATCGGGTCTTCAAGCCGGCTGCAACCCAGGAATGGGAAAATGACCGGCGGCTCTCCTTCGACGGTGGCGCGAATCGGCGCGTAATGCAGCACCGCGATGCGCTGCTCGGTCCGGAGTCGCGCCAGGGCAGTTTCCAGTTTCAGTGACTCGTCGAGTGCTTCCTGCACGAACGCCTTTATCGCTGGTTCGCCCCAGAACCCCAGCGCACCGCGACCGAAACCTCCAGCGAAGCCCTTGACGCCGGCGAACCCAATCCCACGGATTTCGACCGAGTCACCATCGAGGATCGTGACACCTGCCGCCGTCAGGATGTCGCAGACCTCGAGGTGCTTGCCCGATTCGTAGTCGTGATTGCCTAGAACGCCGACAATCGGGATCTTGACGGTGCTGCTGAGGTCTCTGGCGAGGATCTGGGCTTCCTCCGGCAGGCCATAGTCGGTCAGATCGCCACAGATGATCAGGACGTCGGCCGCGTCAGAGATGCTCGAGAACAGCGGCTGGAGCGATCCCTGCGAACTCTTGCCATAGTGCAGGTCGCTAATGGCCGCGACTTTGATCGTTCTACCGTGCATCCCCAACTTGCTCCTTCGTACGTTCGCATGCCTGGTAGCAGCGTTTCTGGTGGACGTTGTCTTACCTGAGGTGTTGGCAAGATGCGTACCCCGTCGTGCCTGTGTGGCACGTGGCTTGCCTTATCTCTGCACCCTCCGCTGATTGCGACGTGAGGGTAACGCCCACCCTGGAACGTCAGGTTTCCCGTATCGATGGACCGGTTCTGACAGGGTCTAGGCAGTGTTAACTGTCAGGGAGTCGAGCGATGATTACTACGCCTGAGCATGAACTGGATGGGTCCACAACCGCGCTGTTTTACCGCGATGCTTTGGCGTTGATGGTGGAGTCCGAGATTCCGTTTCTGGTTGGAGGAGCGTTTGCCCTCCAGCGCTATACCGGACTTGCGCGCGATACAAAAGACATTGATATCTTTGTCAAACCGGACGACATTGACCGAACGTTGGCAGTGTTCGAGCAGCGTGGGTATCAGACCGAGATTCCGTATTCACACTGGCTGGCAAAAGTCCACTGTAGCGATCACTTCATGGACATCATCTTCAGTTCCGGCAACGGACTGGCAGTTGTCGATGACGAGTGGTTCGCCGCCGCACCAGACGCCGAGGTGATGGGTCTGCCGGTCAAACTCTCCCCGGTCGAGGAGATGCTCTGGTCCAAGGCGTTCATCATGGAGCGAGAGCGGTTTGACGGCGCCGATGTCGCCCATCTGCTGCACGCGACCGCTGAATCACTCGATTGGCGCCGGTTGTTGCGCCGATTCGACGGCCACTGGCAGGTGCTACTGACGCACCTCGTCCTGTTCACCTACATCTACCCGTCCGAGCGGCATCGTGTCCCACACTGGGTTATCCAGCGGCTGACGGCAATGCTGCAGTCGGGAGCACCGGCGACGACGCACCGCATCTGCCGTGGGACGTATCTCTCCCGTGCGCAGTACCTCCCGGATATCAGCGACTGGGGCTATCAGGACGCGCGGGTTCACCCGGAAGGCACGATGACGGCCGAAGAAGCCGACCTGTGGACGACCGCCGCAATCGAGGACGAGAACGTCACGATTTCCATCGCGGGAGATGCATGTATCAGCGAGTCACCGCTGGTGTAGGGATCGCGACCCAGTTACCAATGAATCAACCAGGTACGGGCGACATTACGATGTCGCCCGTACCTGGTTGATTCAACGACGCGCCGGACGTGTTATCCGGCTTTATGTCGTTTTGCTGTGCCGCCGCCGAAATTGGCACCCTGCTGACCGCCGACCGGGACATCCCAGACTTCCTGGCGGGGATCCTTCGGTGCCGACACCTCATCCTCCGGGAGGACGCGACTGTCATCGTCGTCGTGCTGATGCTTGCGTGCCTCGATCACCTCGCGTGACTGCTCGATGTTCTTCCGGATGATCTCGTCGTCGCCGCTATAGTGTTGCTTCTTCGTATTTGTCATTGGTCCCTCCACGGGTTGAGCGATCTCGCCTGATACCCACCGGTCGCAGGAACGACGCCACGGTCGGTGGCGGGTTCCGCGTATCATCAGCAGGGGTTCAGGTGGTGGGACCGTGGAGGAAGGGATTGCATGACAAACGTGACGGTACCGACGCCGGAAAGCGTCCTCGGATATCGCATGGGAACGGCCCGGCGCTTGCCTGACTGGGGCGAGATCGTCGGCTACTTCGAAACACTGGCGGCGTTCTCGGACCGGGTTGAGATCGAGCGACTTGGCGAGTCAACCGACGGTCTGCCGTACATCGCCGTGACGGTGTCGTCACCGGAGAATCTGGCTCGACGCTCGGAACTGCGCGAGATGCTCAACCGGCTCTACGACCCGCGAGAGTTGACTGCCGAGGATGAAGCGGCGATCGTCGAGGATGGCAAGGTCACCGCGTTCCTCCTCTGTACACAGCACTCTAACGAGATCGGCGCCGCACTTATGACGCTGGAACTGGCGGCAGAGCTGGCGGCAAAGGACGATCCCGAGACGCAGGAGATTCTCGACAACGTCGTGACGGTCATCGTGCCGAGCCACAACCCGGACGGTCACCAGATGATCGTCGAGTGGTACCGGCAGTGGCTCGATACCGACTACGAGGGGCAGCCAATGCCGTGGCTGTATCATCGCTACGTCGGGCATGACAACAACCGCGACTGGTTCATGCTGACACAGGATGAAACGCGTCTCTACGCGGCGCTGCACAACCGCGAGCGGCCACAACTCGTCTTCGATATGCATCAAATGCAGCGTGATGGTGCGCGTTTCATGGTGCCGCCGTTCATCGACCCGCTGGACCCGAATCAGGACCCGGTTATCCAGCAGGGCTTCGCCGACCTCGGCACCGCGATCGCCGCCCGGCTGACGGCGGCCGGGAAGGCCGGCGTCGCGACCAACATCATCTTCGACAACTACTCACCTTCGCTGGCCTACGGCAACTACCACGGCAGCGTCGACCTGCTATCGGAAGCGGCAAGTTGTCTGCTGGCGACGCCGGTCACGGTCGAGGAGGAGAAACTCAAGAACGAGCGCGGTTTTAACCCTCGCGAGCGCACCTGGAACCACCCGATGCCGTGGAAAGGTGGCGAGTGGACGCTGGCGGACATCGTCGAATACGACCGGCTGGCAGCCCTCGCCTTCCTGGAGCACGCCGCACGCAACCGGCGGCAATGGCTACGCAACTACGCCGAGATCATGCGCCGGACGGTCGCGCCGAAACCGGACGAGAAGCCGTACGCCTTCCTGATTCCGGCCGAGCAGGACGATCCTGGCACCGCCTACGAACTCCTGGAGACGCTGGCGCTCGGCGATGTCGAGATTGAGGAAGCGACGGCCGAGTTCACCGCCAATGGCGTGTCCTGGCCCGCTGGAACGAGGGTCATCCGCCTAGCCCAACCGTCGGGGAAATATGTCAAGACGCTGCTGGAAACGCAGCAGTATCCGAATTTGCGCCGCTGGCCGGACGGTCCGCCCTCGCCGCCGTACGACATCGCCGGTCATACGCTGCCGTTGCAGATGGGCGTCCGCTCGATTCAGGTCGATACGACATTCGAAGCCGAACTCACACGCACGAACGTCGAGCGCCCCAAAGGCACGCTGACCGGCTCAGGTCGCCTCGGTTGGGCGATCTCGCCCCGGACAAACTGGTCGATTCGGGCAGTGAACCGGCTGGTCGAAAGCGGGTTTAACGTCCACCGTCTTGCGGCCGAATCTGGCGACCTTGCGGCTGGCACGTTCGTTGTCCCGCAGCAGGACGGACTGGATGACGCACTTACAACCATCGCTGCCGAAGTCGGTGTTGATGCGATCGGCTTGGACGCTCCGACTGACCTGGAGGCATGGCCGCTCCAGCGTCCGAGAATTGGCGTCTATCAGTCGTGGAGACCGTCAATCGATGAGGGCTGGGTCCGCTGGATCTTCGAAGAGTACGAGTTGCCCTATTCGACGCTGCACGACAACGACGTCCGGCAGGGCAACCTCCGCGAGCGGTTTGACACGATCCTGCTGCCGCAGCAACGGGCATCTGAGATCCTGAACGGCAACCCGGAGAAGAATGACTACAAGGAGCAGTATCCGCCTAAGTACGTCGGTGGTCTGGGGCAACTTGGTGCGGATGCGCTGCGTGAATTCGTGGATGCAGGCGGGACGCTGGTCGCGATCGACAGCGCCTGCGAGTTCGCGATCAAGCAACTCTATCTGCCGGTCCGAAACGTCGTTGAGGGAACCCCCGAGACGGAGTTCTACTGCCCTGGCTCACTGCTGCGTGTCCTGATCGATCCAAGCCATCCGCTTGGGTTCGGTCTGCGTCGCAACGAGGTCGGGCTGTTCATGAAGAGCCCGGTCTTCGAACTCGCATCCGGGTCGAACGGAACTGTCGTCGGAAAGTACCCACTCTACGAGCCGAACCTGAGCGGCTGGATCCTCGGTAGCGACAAACTGGCCGGCAAGGGCGCGCTGGTCGAAGTGCCCCTCGGCGCCGGTCGAGTCGTCCTGATCGGGTTCCGCGCGCAGTTCCGCGCACAGGCACGCGGCACCTACAAGGTGCTGTTCAACGCCGTGTTGCGACCGCACGGGGATCCAACCACGCTGAAACTGGGATAGGACGATGGGATTCGGCGCTCATACTGCGCCGAATCCCATCGTCCTGCTACCCCGCCAGATCGCGCAGGCGGTCGAACTCCGACGTGTCACCAGCCCGTGGGCGCTGGCCATCGTCAGTGCCCTCGATCGCCTGTCGGCCTTCGGTGGTGTCAAGCGCTTCGAGATCGTAGGAGTCCGACGACGCGCTCCATGTGCCACGTTCTGCTGGATCGCCGGTGCCGACGACGCGGTTCTCGCGATCGGTGGCGAGGGTGTCCGATTCGTCCGAAGACTCGGCAGGCATGCCCAGCAGCGGTGCGGGTTCCCAGCCTTGGTCGCTGATTTCCTCACCGCGAACGCTGAGAACGACCGTTCCGCCGATCTCGCTGATCGCGCTGAATGGCACGAACAGATCGCGCCGCATCGTGAGATCCATCAGGAAATCGACCTTCCTGACCTCTTTGACGCGCCCGATTTCCTCCCCGACCGGTCCAACGACCGTCATTCCCTCTGTAAGCAACCCTGTATCGACGGCCATGCATGTTTCCCTTCAGCAGTGTGAACAACGTACCCATAACCCTGCTATGCAAGGGACATGCCGGTGGCTAAGGATTAGGGATTAGGGACTAGGGACTAGGGATTAGGGATGTAGGAGTTCCCGCACGAAGAGGCCCTATCGTTGTGGCAAGAGAACAGTGTTAGCCTCACGATACTAGTAGAGCCCCTTGGTCCCTATGTCCCTAATCCCTAATCCCTAGTCCCTCGGCTCCTAGTCGCGCGGAATGCCGACGATCATATCGACCTCGACTTTGAAACCGGGTCCGGCGAGTTTGCATTCGACGGTCGAGCGGGCGGGCTTGTCCTCGCCGACATAGCGCTTGTAGACCTCGTTGAAGCGGGCGAACTCGCTGACGTCGGTCAGGAAGCAGGTCGCCTTGAGGGCATGCTCGAAGCCGGTGCCGGCTTCGGCCATGATCGCCTTGAGTTTTTCCATCACCTGCTCGGTCTGTCCCTCGATGTCCTGCGAGGTATCAGATGGGACCTGGCCGGAGATGAACATCAGGTCGCCCCAGATCGTCGCAACCGAGTATGGCGCGGCTGGTACAGGCAGGTTGTCGGACTGGAGGATCTCTCGCTTCGTCATCGTTGGATTCCTTTCGCGTTCATCGCGACGATACGCCGGTTTCCCGGCACCTTCACGCGGCGATGATACGGTGTTACCGACGATCCCGGCAGTAACATCTACACGCTCGGTTGCCTGCCATACCCCCTTGGGGTATTATTATGGCAACAGAAAGGACGACGACGATGTCAGTCAAGCTCGTGCCAGACCCAGGTGACGAAGCGGTGGTCAATGCGGACCAGCCGGCGACCGGGGCTTCCTACGAACACGACAAGGCCAAGATCCTCGCCCGGCTCCGACGAATGGAGGGGCAGGTCCGTGGTGTCCAGCGGATGGTCGAGGAGGACAAGTACTGTGTCGATGTCCTGACCCAGATTTCGTCGATCATCGCCGCCGCGCGTGCCGTCGGCCTGCTGGTTCTCGAAGATCACATCCGCGGCTGCGTGATAAACGCCACCGACGACGAAGTGATGGTCACTGAACTTACCGACGCGATCGAGCGCTTCACACGGAGTGTTGGATAGGTCGGGACGCGGGACGCGGGACGCGGGACGTGGGACGCGAAGAACGGAACCAACGCGTCCCGCGTCCCACGTCCCGCCGCCCTCACACCCTCTCCAGATACACATCCCGTTCCCACTGGCTGACGTGCGTTTCGTAGCGCGCCAGTTCGTGGCGTTTGATACGCAGGAGTTCCGGGCCGCAGACTGGGCCGAGCGCATTCATGACCGTTTCGTCGGCCTCGACGGCGTCGAGGGCGTCGCCTGCGTTGCGTGGCAGGAAGCGGCCGCCCATTCGCTCAACCTCGGCGATGCTCATGTGGCCGATATCGCCGGTGACGGGTGCGCCGGGGTCGAGTTTTCGGTCGAGTCCGTCGATGCCGGCCGCGATCAGCGCCGTCAACATCAGGTACGGGTTCCCAGTGTGGTCGCCCGCACGGAACTCGATTCTCCTGCGCGACGAACCCGGAACGCGAACCAGCACGGCCCGATTCTCGCTCCCCCAGGCGATGTGTCCTGGCGCCCACGAGCCGGGAAGCAGTCTTTTGTAGGAGTTGACCGTCGGTGAGGCGACGCCGCAAATCGCCGGGGCATGGGCCAGCACGCCCGCCATGAAGTGCGCCAGATCGGTGGAGAGCCCCAGCGGTCCATCCCCTTCCGATCGGCTCTCGGTGCCGCTGGTGTCCCAGAGCGAGAGGTGGACGTGGACGCCGTTACCGGCTGCGTCTGCGAACGGCTTGGGCATAAAGCTGGCGACAAGGCCGGCGTCGCGAGCAATGGCGCGTGTCGTCTCACGAAACGTGACGAGATCGTCGGCGGCTTTCATCGGCGTTTCGTGGTGAAGGTTGATCTCCAGTTGGCCTGCGCCGTACTCGGTACCAATCTGAATGACGCGCACCCCCTGCGCCGACAGCGCGGCGTCGATCCGGCTTAGCAGGTCGGCGTTGGCATCGATCCGGTCGACCGAATACATCGCGAAATGGTCGGCTGGCTGATGCGTTCCATCTGCGGTGCGTGTGTAGAGGGTGAACTCCGGCTCGAATGCGACCTGAGCGCTGTAGCCGCGTGCCGCGAGTTCCTCCAGCACATGTCGCAGGCGCCCGCGCGGGCAGCCTTCCCAGAGATCGCCGTCCTCAGTACACAGGTGACTGAGCACTCGGCCGATCCCTGGCCGGTAGGGTACCGGCGCGTAAGTCGAGGGATCGGGGACGGCGAACATGTCGCCGGAGTCAGCGGCGAAGCGCGGATGTTCGACCTGCTGGTCGTCGATCGTGAAGTTGAGGTTGGCACGGGCGAAGATGCCTCCCCGTCGCAGCGCGGATCGGATGCTGTTACGCGGGACCCACTTCGCACAGGCTCGGGCCGAATAATCATGGAAGACAATCCAGAGCCCGGTCAGATCGTCAGCCTCGATCCGCTCCTCCAGCGCGCTGATTGCCTGCTCGTCAGTAACGCTCATCCCCACCCCTCACTGTCGACTTCTCGTTTTCACGCCAGCATACGACCTTCGCCCGTGTTAGGCGATAATCAGTCGAGTGAGTGTGACGAGGGAAGGGGAGCCGCTGCGATGATCGATCTGTCAGGGATGCCAGTTGTGGATGTTCACTGTCATCCATTTCTCGACCGTGGTCCGTTGACCGCCGAGGAGTTCACGAACCTGGCGTCGTTCGGCGGTGGTTCGGTCGCGTATATGGAACAAGCAGGTATCGAGGTCGACGAGGCGATCCGGGCAGAGTTGCAGCGTGTCAAGCGAGACACGCTCTACTTCCGACGGCTCGTCCGCGACCTCGCGGCGTTCTTCGGCACTGACGCGGATCTCGACGCCGTACTCGCAGCCCGTAACCAGGCCGTCAGCGATGGATACAGCGCGTATGTCCAGCGGCTGTATGCCGACGCTGGTCTGGAAACGCTCGTCTTCGACTTTGGCTACCCGGTGCCGAACCTGGCGCTCGATGCGGTGCGTGAGGAGTTGCCGGTCGAGATCGTCCCGATTCTGCGGATCGAGCCGCTGATCGCCGGGCTACTGGCGACCGACATCGGCTGGAGTGAGTTCGCGTCGCGGTTCGATGACACGATCCACGAGGCGTTGACGATCGGCGGGTATCGTGGTCTCAAGTCAATCATCGCCTACCGGACCGGACTGGACATCTCGCCGATTTCGCGCACGTCGGATCAGGGCATGCTGGCGCTCGACGCGATCCGGCGCGGACTGGGTGGCGGCAGCATGAAGCAATTGCGCGATCACCTGCTCTGTCGGTCGATCGAACTGGCAATCGAACACGATGTCCCGATGCAGATTCATACCGGTATGGGTGACTTCGAGGTCAACCTGCCGCTGGCACGCCCGTCGCTGCTCCACGACCTGCTGCGCTTCCCGCCGTTCCGCGCCTGTCGGGTGTTGCTGGTCCATACCGGTTACCCGTGGCACCGCGAGGCGGGCTATATGGCCAACGTCCTGCCGCGGGTGTACTGCGACATCTCTGAAGGCGTCCCGTTCGCCGGTCATGCGGCTCGGGCGATCATCAGCGAGGTGCTGGAGATGGCGCCGATCTCGAAGGTGCTCTACGGGTCGGACGGATTTAACATCCCGGAGATCAACTTCACCAGCGCGAAACTGGGCAAGCAGGCGTTGGCGCAGGTACTCACAGACCTCGTCGCGGATGGGATGCTGAGCCACGCTGAAGCGACCGAGGCAGGCTCAATGATCCTCGCCGGAAACGCGCGGGAACTGTATCGATTGGCGTGATAACGGCAGGGCGGCCCGGTTGCCGAGCCGCCCTGCCGTTCCTGACGATGGTCTACACTGAAGTTGCTGCGAGCCGTGGAGACTGGATCAGGCCGCGCCGTAGCGCGACGATGCCGCCCACCGCGACGACTGCGAGTGCCGCTACCGCGCCAGCCAGTGCGGCTGCCCACCAGTTCGTTGATGACGTCGCTTCTGGCTGACTGGCCTGGGCAGATTCGAGGTTGGCTATCTGCTTGGCGAGCGTGTCACGCTCGCTGGTCAGGTTGGTGATCTGCTTCTGGAGGACGTCGATCTCACCGGTCATGCTGGACAGTTGCTTCTCCAGTGGATCGGTTGCGTTCGAAATTGCCGCGTCGAGTTGCGCCGTCGTGACGCCGGCGGCGATATCGCCGACGACCTCCATCGTTGGGAAGTTGCCTTCGACGTGGAGTTCCTCGGTCTTGATTGCCCATTCCCACTGTCCCGCACTCGGGAACGTGACATCGACTGACCAGCGGTCGGCTTCGTCCTGCGCGGTTGCGTCGAACCGGATCGTCTCGCCGGTGTCGCTGTTGGTCGCTTCGAGGAATGTCTTCGGCCAGTCTGCTGGTGTCACGCCGTGCTGAAGGAGCGTGAACTCGATTGTCGTCTCTTCGCCCGCCTCAACCCTGGTAACCGGCTTATCGACCTCGGCGGACGCCCAACCACCCGCCGTTGCCGAGGTCGTCAGTGCCAGGAGCGCGACGGCGGCCATCAGAACTGCTGCCAGAGTCCGGCTGCGCACAGGAGCCTCCATCCGTTTGTGTGATTCGGTTCCGTCGGCTGTACTACAACCGGAGGTCGCGATCGGTTCCGGCGAGAACCGATGCTGACTCAAAATCGCATGATGCTGGCGCTATCGCGCAGCCGACATGGCCTCGGCGAGCCGGGTCGCTGTAGAGAGGTCGAGCGAGGATTCGATCCTCAGGGTCTTGCCATCGATCTCCCAGATGAGGACGTTTGCGGCAAGACGGATCGTCTCCTGATCGATGTTGCCGTCCGGGCGTTCGTATGCGAAGACGTGCGGCGCTCCTGTGAGCCAGAATGCGCGCTGGCCGTTCACCTCGGTGTATTCGACGCTGGAGCCGGGACCGAGTTGCTTCTGGATGAAGCTGTCGGTCGTCGTCCCGTCGAACTGGCTGATCAGGAGCCCGACGCCAGTGTCGCTAACTTCAGGCAGGTCAGCGGAGGGCAGGTAGACGTAGCTAACCTGAACCGTCCCAGCCCGTTCGAGCACGAAGACACTGGCAGGTTCCCCGAGCAGGGCGACCGGAGGCGGAACTAGCGTTCCGTTCGTCTGCGTGCGTGCGGCTTCCAGGGAAGATGGTTCGCCAATCTCCAGTTCGTGACCCGGCGAGACTGTCGCCGTTGGTTCGTGTGAGATCGAGATACCGGGCAACCCAAGCCGGTCAGCGACCGTCGAGCGCGTCGAGTCGGAAATTGTCAGGATGAGTGCGACGACGATCATTGCGGCCGCTGCCGGAAGGACGAGCCTGCTGCGCCGAGACCACCACGGCGCAGGTCCTGTCCGCTGTGCGGGCTGGGACGCGAGTCGCTCGTGAATTGCGGGAAGCAGGGCCGGTTCGGCTGGCCAGTCGAGTTGCTGGCCAAGGACGATCAGGTCGGCTTCGAGCGGATCGGCCGGGGTGTCGGGTCGTCGGTCAGCCATGCGCCGTCTGCTCCAGTTCGGTGGTGTCATCCAGCGGATCTGCTCGGTCGCCAAGGGTGATGCTCAATTCGTTGCGGAGCCTGTCGAGCGCGCGCGAGAGGCGGGACTTCACTGTCCCACGCGGGCAGCCGAGTGTTTCAGCCGTTTCTGCCTCAGACAGTCCGAGGAAGTAGCGACAGGCGACGACGAGCCGCTCTTCTTCGCGTAGCCGGTTGACGGCATCGAGCAGCACCTGCTGGCGTTCAGTGGCCAGTAGCGCCACTTCCGGAGACGGTTCGCTTTCAGCGCGGTGTTGGGCGGCTGCTCGCAGGGTCAGGTTCGTCCGGCGACCAGCGGATTTGCGCCGGTTACGGGCCTCATTGACGACGATCTGTAGCAACCAGGGCCGGAATGGTGCGCCAGTACGGAAGCGGCCCAGTGCGAAATACGCCTTCACGAACGCTTCCTGAGCCGCATCCTCCGCCTCGGCCGCCGACCCGGTCACGACCCAGGCGGTTCGGACGGCGAGGCCCTGATAGCGGCTCACGAGTTGTTCGAAGGCGGCGACATCTCCCGATCTGGCCCGTTCAACCAGCGTTGCTTCGTCCAGACGATCCTCCCGCGCGCTCAGTCCTGCCGGTTATACAACGGGCGCGGCGGAATGGTTCCGGGAACCGGGAACCGGGAACCGGGAATCGGGACTCGGGAACCGGGTTTGTCGAACGAACGGATGCCGTCCAACGGTCCCGATTCCCGTTATTTGATATGCCTGTATGAGGGGTGCAGCAGGCCGACGAGGGCGATGACGGCTGTCAGGAGGATACCGCCGATGCCGATCGTGATCGGTGCGCCGTACATGTCGGAGAGGGCGCCGAACGGGACGACGCCGAGCGGCATCGCCGAGAACGTCAGCATGTAGACGCTCATGACGCGACCGTGATAAGCCGGTTCGGTATTGGTCATCACCAGCGTGCTGTTCAGCGACTGGAACCCAGCCGAGGTTGCACCGGCGATGAATAGCATCACGAACGCGATCGGGTACGACTCGGCCAGCGCGAAGACCGCGATCGACGCGCCAAACAGAACGCCCATCGACATCTGTAGTAACCCGCGCCGTTTGAATCCGTTGCTGATCCCCGCCACGACCAGTGATCCGACCAGTGCGCCGACCCCATTGACCGATAGCAGCAGACCGAGTCCACTCGCGCCAACATTGAAGACATCGTCGGCGAAGACCGGCATCAGTTGCTGGTATGGCATTCCCAACAGAACCGGAGCGAACGCCAGCAGCAGCAGCGTGAAGACGACTGCGTTGTTGCGGACGTAGCCGAGACCGTCAGCCAGCGAGCGCAACGGTGGTGGGCGGTTCGTTCCGACTGGCGCGCCAGATTGTGGAATGCGCGTCAGGCTATATACGACGAAGGCGTACATTACCACCATCAGCACATAGACCTCGCCTGGTCCGATGATGGCAATCAGCAGACCGGCGATCGACGGACCGATGACGCGCGAGAAGTTCATCCCGGCGTTGTTGAGGGCGACGGCGTTCATCAGCCGCTCCCGGCTGACCAGCTGGGCGACGAACGCCTGGCGGGATGGCATGTTGAACGCGAAGCCGACGCCCTGCATCGCGCTGATCAGCATCAGGTGCCAGATCTGGATCACGCCGGTCAGGACGAGGACGGCACAGATCGCGGCGGCGGTGCCGATCAATGACTGTGTCATCAGGAGTGTCCGGCGCTTCGGGAATCGGTCGGCGACAACGCCCCCGAACAGTCCGAGCGCCAGCATCGGGATGCCTGACCCGAGCGACACCAGACCGACCGACGTCGCGGAGCCCGAGACATCGTAGGCGACCCAGCCGGTCGTCACCATCCCCATCTGCATCGCGAGTGTGCCAGGCAGCATTCCGACCCACAGGTTGCGGAAATCCCGCTCCTCAAGAGCGGTGAATGGACGTTTCCAGGCCGGGATGTTCGCGGAGCGATCTTCGAGTGTGGTGGTTTCACTGTGTGGTGCAGGAGGATGTGGAGCGCGTGCTGTTGCCTCAGTCGAAGTTGAAGCGTTGAGGTTGGGCGGCGCTGAGGCTCGATCGACGTTCACGCGGATGGGTACCCCCTGAGGATGACATCCACCCAGTCGATAGAGTCGGTGCCATCGTGCCGAGCAAGGATACGCACTTCGACACGACGGTGCAATAGCGTCATGGCGATACGTGCATTACGACAGGACGTGGACGACCGTATACGCCCCCGCGAAAACCATCCAGCCGGCGATCGCCAGACGTCCGAACCGTCCGGCTGATTCGCTCAGCCCACGCTTCGCAACCAGCAGGCCAGCGAGCGTCCCGATGCTCCCGGCGGCGATCGACAGGATGGTCAACAGCATCTTGACACTGTCACCGAACGCATCACGGCCTGTGAAGGCCACGATGAAGATGAGAAACAGTGCGGCTGTCTCAGCCAGCGCCCAGAGGGCATCCTGCCGGATTCCGCCGCGTGATCGCGCTGCTGTTACCTGGATCGAGTTCATCGTATCGCCCCTGAAAATTACTCACCGGAGTTCCATGCGCTCCCGATGCGAGATGCGGTTGAATTGTACAGGTCGGATCCGCTCGACCGGCGCGACACGATTGCGGCATGCGCAGGTGAACCATTTGCGCCGGTCATGCGTTCTAGACATTAGAGAAGAACGATCGAGCGACGGTATCAGGTCGCGCGTGCGACCGTGTGCCGTCGAGTTGTGATGTCCGGGGGGAGCGCGCGTGCGGTTCAGTCGAGAGTCGGGGTTGCAACGCCATGACGGCGGTTCATCGTTGGTCGTATGCGGGAGCAGGTTGGCTCTCGTGACGGTATTCGTCCTGAGTGTCCTGGCCGGCGTCGTTCGCCCGTCGTCAGCCGAGGCGCAGACAGGCGTCGTCCAGATTCCGATGGACGAGAATGGGATGCCGACACGCACCTTCTTCCCGGAAACGGGCCACCATCTATCGGATGAGATTCTGAACGCCTGGCGATCGACCGGCCTGATGATCTTCGGTTACCCGATCTCGGAGCCGGTCGTGGAGAATGGCCGGACCGTCCAGTATTTCGAGCGCGCACGCCTCGAGCACTGGCCGGAGCATAAGGGGACGCAGTGGGAAGTCCAGGGTTCGCTGCTGGGCAACTGGGTCGCGGAGAAGCGCCGCAACCAGCCTGCGTTCCGACGCCTGCCGGACAACCAGCCAGCCGATAGCCCGGACCGGGTCTTCTTCAAGGAGACCGGGCACTGGCTCGCCTATGGCTTCAAGAAGTACTGGGATGAGAACGGTGGCCTCTGGCAGTTTGGCTACCCAATCTCCGAGGAGTTCCAGGAGAAGAACGCGCAGGACGGCGAGACCTACACCGTTCAGTACTTCGAGCGAGCGCGGTTCGAATACCACCCCGAGCACGCCGGGACACCATATGAAGTCCTGCTCGGCCACCTTGGCCGCGACTACGCGATCGAGAAGAAGGTCGATCAGAAGGCTGTCACGCAGAAGACAGACACTGTCCGCTACAGCGAGCGACTGTTCAACGAGCGCCTGCTGGACGCCTTCCGCCCAACGGCAGGCCGCTGGATGGGCTACGTCTCAACCGACGCCGTTGGTATCCGCACCGATCCGACGCCCTCAGCCGCATCAGTTGACGTGAAGTACAACCGCCGCCCGATTGAAGTGCGCGGGATCGTGCGCGGCACCGAGGTTGAAGGAACCGACGCCTGGTACGTCGTTGGCGACAACGAGTATGTCTCGGCTGCGTACATCGACCCGCTCGTGCTCAGCACTCCCCCACAGACGTTCTCCGGCCACTGGGTCGACGTCAATCTGAGCCAGTTCTATGCGGTTGCCTATGACGGCAGTACCCCTGTCTACGTCGCAATCATCGCGGCGGGCCGCGACGGAAAGACTCCGCTTGGCGTCTACCAGGTCCAGTATCAGGTCCGCTCGGAGATCATGGACTCAGCGACGGTCGGCATCCCACCTGGCACGCCGGGCTACTACTATCTCGAAAACGTCGAGTACACCCAGTACTTCCTCGATGGCGGCTACGCCATGCACGGGAACTACTGGACGCCCGAGGCGAACTTCGGCGGTTTCACATCCAACGGCTGCGTCGGCCTGATGAACGAAGACGCCAGGTTCTTCTGGGACTGGATGTATCCGGGAGACTACATCAGCATTCACTTCTAGCAGCTATCAGCCGTTAGCCACTAGCCATTAGCGTGATCAGCAGCTCGGAGTTCGCTCCGGGCTGTTGCCATTTTCTGGGATGGTCGGGAATACATCCGGGTGATGGTGTGTTGGTGTTCGCATCGCTCTAATTTGAGGCTGTTTCGGCGTTTGACGCCAGGAGACGGTCGAGCGTGGGCTGGCCCCGCGATTCGTTCGCGAGTTGCACGATTGACGTGCGAAAGAGAGACACAGCGTGACCAGAGGATCAGTAGGTTCAACCGCGCTTGACGCGATCGGCAACACACCGCTCATACGGCTTCGGAAGGTTGTGCCGGACGGCAGCGCCGAGGTACTCGTCAAGTTGGAATATGTCAATCCGACCGGGTCATACAAGGATCGTATGGCGCTGGCGATGATCGAGGCCGCCGAGCGGAATGGCGACCTGAAGCCAGGGATGACGGTGCTGGAGTACACCGGCGGCAGCACGGGATCGTCACTGGCATTCGTCTGCGCGGTGAAGGGCTACCCGATTCGGATCGTCTCGTCCGATGCGTTCGCACAGGAGAAACTGGCGACGATGCGCGCGTTTGGTGCCGACCTCGAGATCATCCTGAGTGAGGGCGGCAAGACGACGCCCGATCTGGTCCCGCGCATGATGGCGCGAGCAGCCGAACTGGCAACGACTGGCAACTACTACCGAACCGATCAGTTCAACAACCGCAACTCGCTTGAGGGCTACGCGAAGATCGGCGACGAACTCCTGAATCAGGTCGAGCAGATTTCGGCCTTCTGCGGCAGCGTCGGCACTGCCGGGATGCTGATGGGCGTCGCCGGTCGACTTCGTGCCGCGAATCCGGATGTCCGGATCGTTGCGCTGGAGCCATCCACGTCGACGGTGCTGTCGTCCGGACAGGCTGGCTCACATCGCGTCGAGGGTATCGCGCCAGGCTTCGTGCCACCTATTTACGACGCAAGCCGCGTAAGCGAAGCACGCTCGGTTGACGAAGCCGATGCACGCTCAATGGCCCGTCGTCTGGCACGCGAGGAAGGCATCTTCGCCGGGACATCCAGCGCACTCAACGTCGTCGGCGCGATCCAGATAGCGCAGGAACTTGGACCCGGGCACACGGTCGTGACGGTCGCGGTTGACACTGGCCTGAAGTATCTCGCCGGTGATCTGTACGCGGACCCGGCAGCGGATTCCTGATCGGACCGGCATCACGATCCCCGGAGAAACTGTACGTCTGGCCACCGTCGAGTACGTCGTGCTGCCCGTACAATCAGAACTTCGGACGATCGAGGACACTTGACGGAGGGACGTTGACGATGGCTGAGAAGCAGACAATTACATTCTCGGGCGAGAATCCGGGGCTGACCCTCTACAAGCCAGGCACCGAGCAGGTCATCGCGGCCGTCTCGTACTGGCGCTGCGTTTACTCGGAGTATGGCGACGGAAACGCGACCATCATCTGGGTCGATCCGAAGGAGTCTGGACTCGGTGACGCCGCCCCGCACGCGATCTATGCGGACAATCCGGGCGTCGGCAAACTCGTCGCGCAGCGCTTTACCCAGCACTTCGGCAATTTCACGAACCTCGGCTTCGGCGAGATGGAAACGACGATCGCTCGCTTCTTCCAGGAGGGTGATGGCCGTTGGTACCACCGCGTCGTGACCAACACCGGCGACGACATCATCGAACTGGTCTGGTGGGACATCATCCAGCACGAACTCGTCCAGCGCAGCGACTACGAGGTTGGCCCAACCAAGTGGGACCTCGCAACCGTCATCTGCCCCTGCAAGAACGCCACAATCACCATCAATAACCAGCCAATCGAAGGCGAAGTCCGCTGGCAGGACAATGACAGCGGCACCATGTCCTCCGCCTTCCTGGCCTTCTCGGAGACCTGGCGAGAAAGTAAGTAGCCACTAGCTATCAGCCATTAGCCATTAGCCTGTTCTCATGTCTCGGACGGGTCGACCCGCTCGATACAGATCAACAGGCTAATGGCTAACGGCTGACAGCTAACCGCTTCTATGCGACACTCGCGTTCGCTGAACTTGGCTCGCAAGCGAGAGGGAGGATGCGAGTGATCGATCAGACGATGTTGCAGTCGCTGGAGTACCGCCTGGTTGGACCATTCCGTGGCGGGCGTGTCCCAGCCGTCGTCGGCCACCCGACGGAGAAGGCGACATTCTTCTTCGGTGCCTGTGCCGGAGGAGTCTGGAAGACGACCGATGGTGGCGTCTACTGGGAGAACGTCTCCGACGGCTACTTCAACACCTCGGCAATCGGCGCGCTGGCCATTGCCGAATCCGACCCGAACGTGATCTACGCCGGGACCGGTGAAACGAGCATCCGCGGCAACGTCTCGCATGGCGATGGCGTCTACAAGTCGACCGACGGCGGCAAGAGCTGGACGAACGTTGGCCTCACGGACACCCACGCAATCTCAACGATTCGGGTCCATCCGCAGAACCCGGATCTGGTCTACGTCGCGGCGCTCGGCCATGTCTGGGGACCCAACGAGGAGCGTGGCGTCTTCCGCAGCAAGGATGGCGGGAAGAACTGGGAGAAGGTGCTCTTCCGCTCCCCGAATGCCGGTGCAATCGACCTGACGATGGACCCCAACAACCCCCGCATCCTCGTCGCAGCCATCTGGGATGCCCAGCGCTATCCATACGCGCTGCGCTCTGGTGGCGAGGGTTCGAGCATCTATCGCTCTAACGACGGTGGCGATACCTGGGAAGAGATCACCCGCAATCCCGGCCTGCCGACTGGCGTGCTCGGCAAGATCGGCGTCGCGATCTCACCGGCCAAGTCGGGGCGGATCTGGGCACTGATCGAGGCCGAGGATGGCGCGCTGTTCCGCTCGGACGACGGTGGCGATACCTGGGAACGGGTCTGCGAGCAGGGCGACCTGCGCCGCCGTGCCTGGTATTACATCCACATCTTCGCCGACCCGAGCGACGAGAACACGGTCTGGGTGCTGAACCTGAAGTGCTGGAAGTCGATCGACGGCGGTAAGACCTTCACCGCGATCCCGACCCCGCACGGCGACAATCAGGATCTCTGGATCGATCCGAAGGATTCGAACCGGATGATCGAGGGTAACGACGGCGGCGCGAACGTTTCCTTCAATGGTGGCCAGACCTGGTCCAGCATCTACAACCAGCCGACAGCGCAGTTCTATCACGTCACCACCGACGACCGGACGCCGTACACGATCTACGGCTCACAGCAGGACAACACGGCCCTCGGTGGGCCGGTTTCGTCGCAGCGCGGCGCGATCACGATGAACGACTGGTTCCAGCCGGGCGGTGGTGAGTCGGGCTACATCGCGATCAAGCCGACCGACGACAACATCATCTACGGTGGTGCCATCGGTTCCGGTGCCGGCAACGGACGCCTCCTCCGTTACGATCGACGCACGAACGCCTCCAGCATCCACACCGTCTGGCCGGAAGTGACCGGAATGGGACGTGGTGCCGAGGCGCTCAAGTACCGCTTCCAGTGGACGTTCCCGATCGCCTTCTCGCCGCATGACGAGAACACGCTCTACGTGACCTCGAATCACGTCCACCGCTCGACTGACGACGGATGGTCGTGGGAGACCATCTCGCCGGACCTCTCGCACAACGATCCGGAGACGTTGAAGCCATCCGGTGGACCGATCACGCGGGACAACACCGGTGCGGAAGCCTATGGGACGATCTTCGCGTTCCTCGAATCGCCGCACGAGCGTGGGTTCTTCTGGGCCGGGACCGACGATGGCCGCATCCACACCTCCGAGGGCGGCAAGGAGTGGAACGAAGTCAGCATCCCCGGTCTTGAGCGGGCGTTGATCTCGATCATCGAGGTCTCGCCACACGATGCCGCGACTGCCTATGTCGCCGCGACGCGCTACAAGGTCGATGACTTCACGCCGTACCTGTACAAGACGAACGACTACGGCAAGACCTGGACGCTGATTACCAACGGCATCCCCGAGAACGACTTCACCCGCGTCATTCGCGAGGACCCGAACCAGAAGGGGCTGCTCTACGCCGGGACCGAGACCGGCATCTACGTCTCGTTCGACGATGGCGAGAACTGGCAGTCATTCCAGTGCAACCTGCCGGTCTGCCCGATCCACGACCTGATCGTGAAGGGAACCGACCTGATCGTCGCCACACATGGCCGCTCGTTCTGGGTGCTGGACGACCTGACGCCGCTCTATCAGATTAACGCGGACCTCGCCAAGCAGCCGGCTGCGCTGCTCAAGCCGAACACCGTCAAGCGCTTCCGCCATGAGGGACGCGCTGGCGATCCCGCTCCGCTCGGGTTCAAGTCCTACGGACGCTTCGGCGGCATGATGGGCACCAGTTACCAGAAGACGAACGAGTATGGCGAGAACGTCATCACCTTCCTCGACGCCGGAAAGAACCCGCCGGAGGGCGCGGTCATCCACTACTGGCTGGCGAACGAGCCGAAGGGCAAGGTTACGCTGACGATTCGCGACGGTGATGGCAAGCTGATCCGCCGCTTCGAGAGCAAGACCGACAAGACCCAGCAGGCCGAGACTGAGCCAGTCACCGGTGAGGGCTACGAAGGCCAGACCAGCGGCGAGGATGCACCAGCCGAGAACCTGAAGGTGCCGGCCAAACAGGGCATGAACCGCTTTACCTGGAACCTGCGCTATGCCAACGCAGCAGGTGTCAAGGGTGTTGACATCGCTGCCGATTCGCTGGCTGGTCCGATCGCTGTCCCAGGAACCTACGCGGCTGAGTTGACAGTCGATGGAAAGACCTACTCTCAGCAGTTCGAGGTCGAGGCTGACCCGCGCGTGTGGGCCAGCCAGGAAGACCTGCAGGAGCAGTTCGACCTGCTGATGCAGATCCGTGACAAGATCTCGGAGACGCACAAGGCCGTCAACACGATCCGCAGCATCAAGGAGCAGCTGGACGGCTGGACGAAGCGCTCGAACGATGCCGGCTTGAAGGAGCAGGCGACGACGTTGCGCGGCAAGCTGGTCGAGATCGAAGAGGTCCTGATCCAGCCCAAGGCCAGCGACGCGCGCCAGTTCCCGAACGGTCTCAACGACAAACTGGCCGCGCTACCCGGCATGATCCAGAACGCCGATGTCCGCCCGCCCAAGCAGTACTACGACGTCTTCGAGAAGCTCAGCGGCGAGGTCGATGAGCAGCTTGGCAAGCTCGAAGAAGTGCTTGGTACGGATGTCAAGTCGTTCAACGACGCCGTTAAGAAGTCCGACGTGGTAGTAGTCGGCTAGCGGTTATCTTCGTCCCGGTTCACTGCCAAACGGCGGTGAGCCGGGACACGGTCTTTCCGGATCGGCATCGACTAACGAGTGCGGCCTCTGAGGACGTAGAATGTCCGGAGTAGACATCGTGTCAGTTGAAGGCTGGTCGTGATGATTCGGACGACATTGGAAGAGGCAAAGTCGCATCTCTCCGAGTTGTTCGATGCAGCCTTACGAGGCGAAGAGGTGCTGATTGCGGACAATAATGGCAATCACCGTGTCGTCAGGTTAGTCGACGCGACGCGAGAGCAGGTTGGTCCCGAGTTTGGAAGCGGAAAGGGCTTGTTCCGGATGGCGGACGACTTTGATGACCCGCTTCCAGACTTCGAAGAGTACCAATGACGCGCGTTCTGCTCGATACGCATGCATTCCTCTGGTACATCGAAGGAGACCCGCAATTATCTGCCACCGCACGTGGGTTGATCGAACGAAGCGACTCGGAGCGGTTGCTAAGTGTCGCCAGCGTTTGGGAGATGGCAATCAAAGTCAGCATCGGTCGACTAGCAAGTCAGGCTCCGTTCGCTGCCAGCCTTCGCCGAATGCTGGACTATAACCAGATCGACATGTTGTATCCGACTATCGATGACTTTGACCTCGTTTCGAACCTTCCGTTTCACCACCGCGATCCGTTCGATCGACTGATCGTTGCCCAGGCCACGACGCAGGCAATTCCACTCATCAGTGCTGACCGCATCTTCGACGGGTATGGGGTCGATCGCCGCTGGTAATACTTCGAATCTCTCTTGCTGGATATATCTGGATAATCCGCGCATGTTACATGTGCTCGGAGGGAAGTAGCAGAAGGGAATATCATGTCCACATCAAACGGGGCAACCAGTAGTCTGCTCCAGTCGCTGAAATGGCGCTCGATTGGGCCGCATCGTGGTGGCCGTGTAGTCGCCGTGGCCGGTGACGTATCGAACCGCGAGACGTTCTACATGGGCGCCTGCGCCGGTGGCGTCTGGAAGACGACTGACGGTGGTGTCATCTGGCGCAATGTCTCGGACGGCTACTTCAAAACGGCTGCGGTTGGCGCGATCGCCGTCTCGGAGTCGGACCCGAACGTGATCTATGCCGGAATGGGCGAAACCGCCATTCGTGGCAACGTCTCGCATGGTGATGGCGTCTACAAGTCGACAGATGGTGGCAAGACCTGGCAGCACATGGGGCTGACTGAGACGCGTCACATCGGCGACATCGTCATCCACCCGACCAATCCTGACCTCGTCTATGTTGCGGCGCTCGGCCATGTCTGGGGACCGAACGAGGAGCGAGGCGTGTTCCGCTCCAAGGACGGCGGTAAGTCCTGGGAGAAGGTGCTCTACAAGTCCGAGCGAGCCGGTTCGCACGACCTGGCGATGGACCCGAGCAACCCGCGCATCATCTACGCCGCAATCTGGGATGCCCAGCGCTACCCGCATGCCCTCCGCTCCGGTGGTGACGACTCGGGTATCTGGAAGACGACCGACGGCGGCGACACCTGGACCGAGATCACCCGCAATCCGGGGTTGCCGAAAGGCGTCCTCGGTAAGATCGGTCTCGCCGCCTCCGGCGCGCAGGATGGCCGGGTCTGGGCTCTGGTCGAAGCGCACGACGGCGCGCTCTTCCGGTCTGACGACGGCGGTGCGACCTGGGAGCGCGTGAATGAGGAGCCGTACCTGCGCACCCGCGCGTGGTACTACATGCATGTCTTCGCGGACCCGAAGGACGCCGATGTCGTCTGGGTACTGAATTACGGTATCCACAAGTCGATCGACGGTGGCAAGACGTTCACGGCGGTCCCGTCGCGGCATGGTGACGAGCATGGCCTCTGGATCGACCCGAACGACACCCAGCGCATGATCAAGGGTGACGACGGCGGCGCCTGCGTGACCTACAACGGCGGTAAGTCGTGGTCGACGATCTTCAACCAGCCAACGGCACAGCTCTATCACGTGACGACCGACGATAACCTTCCCTACCGCGTCTACGGCTCGCAGCAGGACAACTCGGCTATCAGTGTGCCGAGTGCGACGGTCGAGGGTGCTATTCACGAGCGGGACTGGTTCGAGCCGGGTGGTGGCGAGTCGGGCTACATCGCGCTCAAGCCGGGCGACGCCAACGTCATCGTTGCTGGAGCGATTGGATCAGGTAACTTCAATGGCCGCCTGATCCACTACAACCGGACGACCGGCCAGCATCGCAACATCACCGTCTGGCCGGAACTGGCCGGGATGGGCTCGGGCGCGGAGTCGCTCAAGTATCGTTTCCAGTGGACGTTCCCGATCTTCTGGTCGCAGCACGAGCAGGATGCGCTCTACGTCGCCGGCAACCGCATCTTCAAGTCGCTGGACGAGGGCAAGAGCTGGGAGGTCGTTTCCGAGGATCTGACCCGCAACGACCCGGAGAAGCTGAAGCCATCTGGCGGGCCAATCACGAAGGACAACACCGGCGCTGAGGCCTATGGGACGATCTTCGCCCTTGAGGAATCTCCACACCAGCGGGGGCTGATGTGGGCCGGGACCGATGACGGCCTCGTCAAGATCTCCGAGGACGGTGGCAAGAACTGGCAGGACATCACGCCGAAGGACCTGCCGGAGTGGGCGCTGATCTCGATCATCGATCCGTCGATGCATGACGCCGGAACGGCCTACATGGCGGCGACTCGGTACAAGAGCGCCGACAATAAGCCATACCTGTTCAAGACCAAGGACTTCGGCACGAACTGGACGCTGATCGCAAACGGGATTCCCGAGGACGACTTCACGCGAACGATCCGCGAGGATCCGCAGCAGCCGGGTCTCCTCTTTGCCGGGACCGAGACCGGAATCTACGTCTCGTTCGATGACGGTGAGAACTGGCAGCGGCTGGGTGGCAACTTCCCGGTCGTCCCGGTCCATGACCTCGTCATCAAGGGCGACAACCTCGTTGTCGCCACGCATGGGCGTTCGTTCTGGATCCTCGATGACCTGACACCGTTCCGCCAGATCGCCGCCGGGACGCTGGCCGCTGACGACTCGGTCGTCGTCTTCCCGGTCGCGCCGAAGGTGCGGATGAAGATCTATCCCGGCTTCGGTAGCGATCCGGCCAAGGGTTATGTCCATTACAAGGGTGTCGGCACCAGCAACATCGCGATGGAAGTCGTCGAGAAGCCGGACGGCACCAGCGAGACGCACCTGCTCGACGCTGGTGAGAACCCGCCTGACGGACTGGCGATCCAGTACTATCTGAAGGAGAAGCCGAAAGCTCCGATCAAGTTGACCGTTCGTGACGCAGACGGCAACGAGGTTCGCAGTTTCTCCAGCAAGGTCGAAAAGGAAGCGCCGTCTGCTGATCAGCCGGAAGGCGCTGAAGGCGCCGAGGGTGGCAGCGCTGCCGAGGAGGAGCAGAAGGGCGACACCTTCGTCACTGCCAACGCCGGTCTGAACCGCTTCGAATGGGACATGCGCCACGCTCCGGCTGAGACGGCCGAGGGTATGGACCTGCGCCCATGGGAGAAGCCACTCGGCCCGGTCGTCCTGCCCGGCACCTACACGATCGAGATCACGGTTGGTGATACGACCTCCAGCCAGCAGGTCGAGATCGTAAAGGACCCGCGCGTCGATGTCAGCGATGCCGAACTGCAGGAGCAGTTCGATATGCTGCTCAAGATCCGCGACCGCCTCTCCGACACGACCAAAGCCGTCGGTCGCGTTCGCTCGCTGCGTTCGCAGATCGAGGACTGGGAGAAGCGGACGAAGGACGCCCCGAACGCCGAGGCGATCACAACCGCTGGCAAGGCGGCCAAGGACGAACTGACGGCGATTGAGAAGGAACTGGTCGACACGACGACCAAGAGTCCGCTGATGTCACCGAGTCGGTTGTTCGAGAAGCTCAACGCGCTGACCGAGTTTGTCGATAGCGCCGACTCCGGTCCGGCCAAGCAGTCGCTGGAGGTCTTCGACAAGCTCTCCGGGGAACTGGACGAGCAGCTCGGCAAGATCGACGCAGCCGTCGCTAACCAGATTGCCGCCTTCAACGCGGCCATCAAGGAGGCTGAGCTGCAGCCCGTCGGCTGATCGTTGCTTCGAAACACAGCCATTCCGTCGCTGCCGTTTCCGAGTTCGGGAACGGCAGTGGCATTTCTGGTGTTGTGGTGTAGTGAGGTACCCCTGTCGTCCTGAGCCGCAGCCAAGGACCTCCCCAGCGTCGGGTACCCAGGTGGTTAAGGCGGAGAGGTCCTTCGCTGCGGCTCAGGACGACAGTTCTTGCGCCTTCGTGTTGTGATGACCTGGAAGGACCACACATTGCCATCTCGTTCTATTCTCGCGATCTTCGCCCACCCCGACGACGAATCGTTCTGCGCCGGGACGCTGGCTCGGTACGTCTCTGAGGGAGCCAGCGTCGGACTCGTCTGCGCGACGCGTGGCGAGGTCGGCGAGATCAGCGATCCCGCACTGGCGACGCCGGAGACGCTGCCACAGGTGCGTGAGGCGGAATTGCGCTGTGCGACCAGGGCGATCGGGATCGATGATCCGATCTTCCTCGACTACCGTGACTCCGGTATGGCTGGGACACCTGAGAACCAGCACCCTGACGCGTTCATCAACATCGATCCAGAACTGGTGACCGGCAAACTGGTTCGGATCATCCGCGAGCGGAAGCCGGAGGTCGTCATCACCTTCGATGAGACCGGCGGCTACGGACACCCCGACCATATTGCCGTCTGGCGCCATACGCACGCGGCGGTCGAGGCTGCTGCCGATGGCGGACGATTCACCGATGCCGGAGAGCCGTGGCAGGTCAGCAGAATCGCGTATGGCGTCTTCCCACGGTCATTCTTCATGCGCATGCGCGAAAAACTCGTCGAACTGGGCGAGGATACGACTGATCTGGACGAGTTCTTCGAGATGGGGCTCGGGTTCGACGACGACCAGATCGATGTGACCATCGACGTCGCCGACTACCTGGATCGGAAGTTTGCAGCGACCGACTGCCACAAGACGCAGTTCGGTGGTGATAACAACTTCTTCGCGAAAGTCGGCGAAGAAGAATTGCGCCGGATGATGAGTCGTGAGTACTTCGTCATCGGATGGCCCGCGCGAGCGGCCGATGACAGCGGTATGCGCGATAGCCTCCTCGATTGAGGTTGAGCGGACGTCGGCAGGTTGGCGAATCGCGGTTCCTCTGTTAGCGTTGCCGCAATGCTTAGGTGGGAACGAGCGCTGGGACGGGAATAGTGCGTGAACCGGGGTGGCAGAACGATCTGTACGGGCAACTGGCGCAGGCTGCGGCGGCACAGGTTAACCCGCTAGCGGCGGGATTGCTCGAAACGCTGGACGATCCCCGGTTCAAGGCGTTGCGGAGCACGTTCCTCGATGACCTGCACCTCTACCCCGGCGCATCGACGCTTGAGGTCGGCTGCGGTCCGGCGATGCTGCTCGAAGAGATCCACGAGCGGACCGGGCCGGATGGCGTCATCGTCGGCCTCGACATCAACCCGCACTTCATCGCCGTCGCCAACCAGCGCGCCGCGATGCTTGGCATCGACCGCGCGCGCTTCGTCACCGCCGATTGCCACACGTTGCCCTTTGAAGACGGGATGTTCGACGCGATCGTCGCTGAGAAACTCCTGATGCACGTCGCACCGATCACACGTGTCATCGCCGAGATGGCGCGAGTCCTCTCCGTTGGTGGGCGGCTTGTCCTGGTTGATTACGATCCCTACTCGTGCTTCGCGGCAGGGCCAAACCCAACGATCACCTCGAAAGTGCTCGCATCGGCGGCTGCCGTCTACGCATCGCCACAGGCGGCCCGCGAGACGCCACGCGCCTGCGTCGACGTTGGCCTGTATGTCGAGAAGGTCCACGGCCACCTGCTGGTCGTCGAAGACCCGCACGCCCGGACAGCCAGAGGGATCGCGCCGGTCTGGGCCGACCATGCTGTCATGGGGCGTCAGGCCGACCCCGGGACGATCCAGCGCTGGCAGAAGGCTGTCGAGCGGGCCGCCGACGAACGCCGCTTCCTGATTGCGATACCCCACGTCATCACCGTCGCGACGCGCATCAGTTAGAGCGCGGTGCTCGACGGATACTCCTTGCTGACGCTGGGGCGACGTTCGTGGTGCGATTGACAAATCCCGGTCTTGGCGGATGATGACCCGGCGAGTCATCCTCGTCGTGTTTCGCATCCGAAGGGAGCGGCAATCGTGAGTGGCCAGCCTGGTGGCGCATATTCGCGTCCTGAACTGATCGTTGAGCCGGCCTGGCTCGCCGAACATCTGAACGATCCTGACCTGCGTATCATCGATTGCGATCCACCCGAAGCCGCGATGATGCGCGCCCACATTCCCGGCGCCGTCATGCTGCCGATCCATCCCTACTTCCGGAATACGGAAACGGCAGTTGGTGTCGCGACGGCCGAGCAGACCGAGGCGATCATGCGAGACCTCGGCGTCTCTACCAATACTCGTGTCATCTGCTACGACTCGACCGGCGGAACGCTGGCGGCGCGCATCTGGTGGGTCCTCTGGTACTACGGCCACGAGCAGGCGGCGTTCCTGAACGGTGGCTGGACAGCCTGGCAGGCTGAGGGACATCCGACTGAGACGACGTGGACCACGCCCGAACGTGGCGATTGGCAGGCGAATCAGCACGACGAGCGCATCGCGTCCTGCGACGTGATGTTGCCGTGGGTCGGTCAGGCAGACTTCGTTCCGCTCGATGTCCGTGCCTGGAGCGAGTGGTCCGGGACGCAGCCGAACCCGGCCAACCGTCGCGAAGGTCATATTCCCGGCGCGGTCCACATCGAGTGGCGCGACTTCGTTGACTGGAACAACAACACCAAACTCAAGCCGGTCGACACGATCCGCGCAATGCTGGAGGGAGCGGGAGTCACGCGGGACAAACGCGTCATCCCCTACTGACAAGGTGGCATCCGTGCGGCGCACGGAACGTGGCTGCTGACGCTGCTGGGCTATGAGAACGTGGCGAACTACGATCGCTCGTGGTCCGAATGGGGTAACCGGCCGGATTCGCCGGTCGCGTTACCGGAATCGTAAAGGATGAGGTGGAGATGGGTGCGGATGAAGCGCTGATCGCTCGCTGGCGGGCGAACGCGGCGGCAGCAGGCGTCAGATTGACTGACGAGGACATCGCGAGGATCGATGGCCGGGGACAGGTCGAGCGAATTCGTGCGGTAGAAGCCATCGTCGAGCGCGCTAACGCACGTGAAGTGACGCCGGACTACCTGGACATGCTCACAACCGAGACGCAGGCTCAGGCAGGGGGACGCACCGATGGCTGTTGAGTCGATCCTGCGGCGACCGCTGCACGAGGTGGCCGAGCGCGTGGCGCGTCGCGACATCTCGCCGGTTGAGTTGACGACGCTCTCGCTGGAGGCGATCGAGCGTGCGAATCCCACCCAGAACTCGTTCCGGCTCGTCACTCCCGAGCGTGCGTTGGCTGCTGCCGAGTCAGCCGAGCGGGAGATCGCGGCCGGTGACTATCGTGGACCGCTTCACGGTATCCCGATCGCCGTTAAGGACCTGATGGACACCGCCGGAGACACGACGCCTGCGGGGTCGAAGGTGCTGGCGGATCGCGTGGCAAGCGAGGACAGCGAGGCCGTTCGCCTGCTCACTGAGGCAGGTGCGGTCATTACCGGCAAGACATCGATGCCGGAGTTTGCCTTCTCGCCCGGTTCCAACAACCAGCACTATGGCCCGGTGCCGAACCCATGGAACGCTGAGCGTGACAGCGGCGGGTCGAGCAGCGGGTCTGGAGCAGCAGTCGCCAGCGGTCTCGTCTTCGGCGCGACCGGCTCGGACACTGGTGGCTCGATCCGGATGCCGGCCACCCTCTGCGGAATCGTTGGCCTCAAGCCTACCTTCGGGCGTGTTTCGGCACGCGGCGCAGTGACGCTCTCGTGGTCGCTCGATCACATCGGGCCAATGACGCGGTCTGTTCTCGATGCCGCGCTGATGCTCGACGTTCTTGCTGGCTACGACGCCGGTGACCCACGAACTCGACGCGTACCGGCTGGAGGATACGCCGACGCGGTTGAGGGTGGCGTCAAAGGGCTGCGCGTCGCGCTCGTCACCGACGACGGCGGCGGCTCGATGGGGACACCCGGTGTCATGGCTGGTCTGTCAGCCGGGATCCGGACGCTGGAGAACGCTGGCGCGATCGTCGAGGAAGTTGTCGTCCCGGAGATGGTCGACTTCTCTGCGCTTTACGGTGCGCTCCTGGTGATCGAGGCAGCCGCCTATTACGAAACGTTCCTGCGCGATCGGCCCGACGATCTCGGCGAGTTCGCCCGCGATCGACTGCTGCTGGCCTATGCCTACTCGCCGAACTTCTTCGTCCAGGGGTCACAGGCACGGGCTGCGTTGCGACGTCGGATCGAGGATCGGCTGTCCGGCTTCGACCTCGTCGCCATACCGGGGATGCCGCACGAGGCACCGCCGCTCGGTGTCGTGCAGCAGAACACACGCTTCACCGGCCCGTTCAACGCGCTCGGCTGGCCTGCGATCGTCGTCCCGGTCGAC